>ERZ1645192.1525-NODE-1525-length-19220-cov-25.479520_pt1 | contig 19220 bp, 21 predicted proteins | sample MGYA00575354_ERZ1645192 | MGnify/ENA primary metagenome ERZ1645192 (study PRJEB40844, sample SAMN11349763) | freshwater sediment metagenome | isolation source: river sediment | host: Sediment | place: India: Faizupur Khadar , New Delhi | collected 2017-02-21 ... | reverse complement strand
TTTATGCTCAGGCCAAGCCCCTGATATATCCTGAGGTATTTCTTTAATGTGTTGCGCGACACCCCGGTCAGGGTGCTGATCTTCAGCTTTTTCTCCCCCTGGGAGTAAAGTCGCAAAATCTGTCTTAGCTTACTCATGTCTGTCTTTTTATTGGCCATTGTCCCGCTGTTAATCGTTAGTAAAACAGCAAAGATCATGGCTCATTTCTAAACATGAGAAGAGCTCTTTAAAAAGTGGTCAGTTTGCTCCGGCGCGAGGTGGTCAATTTGGCCCGGCGCGTGGTGGTCAGTTTAGTCCGGCGTCAGGTGGTCAGTTTGACCGTTTTTTGCACCTATGATTTCATGCCACTTAGCCACCGGGAGTTGAGAAGCAATTATCGTCGAGTGTTTCTGGTGACGGTCTTCTATTATTTCCAGTAGCATCATCCGTGTCATTTCATCCAGAGGCTGCATACCAAAGTCATCAATAATGAGAAGATCCTGCCTTTCCAGGCGTTTTAACTGCCGCAGATATGACTCATCGGCTCTTGACATCCGGAGCAGTGTAAAAAGCTTCTGCGCATTAAAATAATTGACTTTATAACCAAGCTGACATGCCTGATGCCCAAGAGCTGTTGCGATATAGCTTTTACCGACACCTGTTGGCCCTGTAATGAGGACATTGTCAGCGGATCTGATAAAAGAGCCGTCAGAGAGGCGCAGAAGCCTTGTTTTATCTATGCCTCTTGAAGAGATGTAGTCTATTTCTTCCATGGAAGCCTGCAGGCGGAACTTTGCATTGCTCAGCCGTCGTCCGGCTTTCTGGTTCTCCCTCTCCTGAAGTTCGGCCTGAAGAATGAGGTTTAACAGCTCATCATTACTGATTGATTGCATATTCTTTGCCGAGATAATGCCTTCGTAGGCCGCCCTCATACCAGACAGGTGCAAGTGTTGCATTAACTGTATAATTTCATGTGTCATTGTGATCTTGTTTTTATTGTTTAATGGTAATACTCAGCCCCGCGTATGTTTGCATGCTTGGGCATTGCAGTAATCTCCGGCCTTGATTGTATCCTGTCAAGTTTATTATTGATTATCTGCTCTATAACTTTGTAATTGTATACTCCGTATTCCCCGGCTCTTATACATGCTGCAACGAGTCGCTCCCGTCCGGCCTTGCGGTCAAAGGAGAGTATACCGGCACAACTGCGGTAAGTCTGTTCGGGATATGATCTGTTTTCAAGAACCTTCTCTATGTAAGACTTTACCTGGGGATCTATCCTGTCAGCCCATTCGATGAACTTTGAAGGGTTCCACTCGCTTACAAACTGATGACTTGATGGAAGATGTTCTTTAACAGTGGTATACTTATAGGGCCTGCGATCCCGGATATGATAGGCAATACGCTCTCCATGAAGGTAAATGCTGACATGAGTAGCCGTGTAAACTATCTTAACCTTTTGTCCTAGATACTTGTACGGCACACTGTAATAGTGACGGTCGCGGTGCAGCTGAACATGACTGTTCTTCATTACTTTGACATTGAGATACTCCTTTAACTCCCAGGGATCTAGAGGAAGAGGCTGCAGGCACGGAAGCTCTTCAGCATTAAAAAGCTCATTACGGCTTTCTTTGCGTCCCTGCAGCGGAAGATTGTTATGCTCTTCTAGTAGATCCATAATGGCGTCATTGAGTTCCTCTATGCTCGTAAATACACGATCCCTTAAGTGTGCGTAGATCCTCGTGTATATTATCTGAACCATCCTCTCCACCCATGCCTTGTCTCTTGGCTTGCGGCTGCGGGCAGGGAGGACCGCAATACCGTAATGATTGCCCAGATCAAGAAGATCACGATTGATATCTGCCTCATACTTGTCTGCCTTGTCAACACCCGATTTAAGGTTATCAGGAACCAGGGCCCTGGGGCTGCCTCCGTAATAGTGTACGGCACGCATAACAGAGTCCAGAAGATATTCTTTCTGTTGACTCCATACAGCCCTGACATAGGTCTTGCCACTGTAACCAAGAACTGAGATAAACACCTCTACATCTTTGAACTCACCACTTGCTGAGTCTACAACAGACAGCTTCTTGCCTGCAAAATCAATATACATCTTGTCTCCGGCAACCTGTTCTATGTGAAGGGACACATCCTGGCTCGAAAGCCACTTGCTCAGGTAATCACAAAACTGCGTGTAACTGTATCCGTCAGGATGGCGCGCACGGTATTCTCCCCATAAGATCTGACGGGTTACTCCAATACGACCCAGCTCTGATTGGACATATGGAAAAAAATCAAACAATACCGCCTTCTTCTCTTCTGTTTTTGATACAGCCGGGTCGCTCTTCTCCGACAGATACCCTTTTACGGTATTCTTTGATAACCCTAACTCCCTGGCTATAGACTTCTTGCTATATCCAAGACCGCTTAACAATTTAATTTGTCCTCTGACTTCCATGCTTATTGTCCTGTTTGCCATTGATCCCGTTTTTTGCAAAACAATAAAACGGGTCGCTCACCAGGGGGGTCAATATGCCGGAATGTCAGTCAAAAACTATCCACAGGGGGGTCAGTTTCGCCGGAATGGCAGTCTTTTTCCCAGTACCGTCAGGGGGTCAATTACCCGGAATGGGGGGTCAATTTCACCGGAATAGGGGGTCAGTTTGGTCCGGAATAAACATTTTGTTGAATCGGCATAAGTTAGTTCTAATGAGTTATCTGAAACAAGTGTAAAATTTAAAGGTAGAGAGTCGGTGCTTAAATAAGAATAAGTCCAGTCAATTTTATATCCGTCTGTATAGATTTTATTCAACCTTTTAATTCCTGTCAAGAAATATACTGTATTCGAATCTGTAAATTCCAAATAATGGTAATTCCATAGACTATCCTCTGTAACTAGATCATACTGAATGCCCTCATAATACCAGTTCCCAGTAACCCTATTAGTGACTGTTTTACAAGAGGATACAATTAAGACCATTGCTAGAAAGTACATTAACAAGTTTTTCATGGTTTATCAATTTTAAATTTGTCTGTCACGCAATGCACCTATAAAAGAATAGATTGAGTTTCTTGAATAGTCATTTTATTACCATATAGACCCTTGAATTGCCTACTAAAGGTAGGAGTTTATAGCAAACTGGAATAACTTCCATGGATATTATCGAGTACTTTACCCATTGAATAGAGAGAATTTTTTAAATCCATTGTATTCCACTCTTTCATAAATTAGATAAAGGTCTCAAATCTGACTCCTGGGTGACGATCTCCATGTTGGATGGGGTCTGTGGTGAGGGTTGTGAGGAGATCATCAATCTGGCTCGACCAGAATGTGCAAAGTCAAATTTGTGCCCAGTTTGTTTAAATTCCCACTTAACCCTCACACAAAAAAACGAGGCCTGCCATAAAAAAAAGTGGACTTTACTTGACAACCTAACTTCTCAACTGTAATTTCACCTGTGAGATAAAATCACAGCCATGCCTAACTCGTTTAAAACCCTTGAAGACATTAAAGATCAGGGATTCGTAGGATTCATAAAGGTTTCGGACCTGATGAGAGATTCTTCCAGGATTCCTGACAGACCTGGAGTTTACATGGTTCTTTATATAGTATCTAGCATCCCGACTTTCATCCACCCAGGAACTGGTGGATTCTTTAAAAAGGAGGATCCAAACAAACCCGAGTCATTTTTACAGCAAAACTGGGTCAAGGAAACAGTGGTTGTATACATCGGAAAAGCTGGAGGAACTGGCAACACGGCAACACTTTCAAAGAGGTTGAGATTATACCTCAGATTCGGACAGGGAGCACCTGTCGGTCATAAGGGTGGAAGGCTAATCTGGCAAATCAGGAACTCAGGAGAGTTGTTATTTTGCTGGAAGACAATTATATCTGGAGAGCCAAGAAAGGCTGAATCTGAATTAATCCGTGAATTTGTTGAATATTACACAAAGAAGCCCTTTGCAAACCTTATCAATTGAAATTAATTGATGTAATCTTATGTCAGAAAAGAATCTCTACCACAGTCTTTGGCAAAAATATCTTAAAGTCATTGAGATACTAATGCGAAACGCCGTTAAAGGTGAACAGGTTTTACGGCTCCAGAAGCATGAATTCGAGGTTTCAGGAAACAGGAAAGATTCTGGATACACCTTTACTTTGGAGATTGTTAATGGTCTTGCGGTTAACAATATTTCAGGTTCGGCCGTAGCAAGAGATTTATACGATATTTTGAAAGGAAGTGAGAAGGCAAAATCAATGTTTAAGGAAACGAATTTCAAGATTACTCTTGGGAAGGATTACATTCTTAAAATCAAAACATTATAGAATTATTATTAATCATCCCTGTAAAACAATCTCCGTTTTACAGAATAAGAATATCCTCGGCTAGGTTAAATATTCAGATGAATAAGGATTTGATGTCCTGCTTCAGTTTAGGTTCCAGATTCTTGAATAGCTCCCTTTTATTCTCGGGAATATCGGACTCCTCAAGTGATAGATAGTAGATGAATGGTTGGGGAATTTCAAAAATATCGCACACTTTTTTTAAAGTTTCTTGGCTTGGTTGTTTTACTCCTGATTCTATCAGTGACAAGCTTGTTTGACTAATACCTATTCTCTCGGCTAGATCACCTTGCTTGATCCCCTTTTGGATCCTAAATTCTTTGATGGTCTTATTGATTTTCATGGTCCATTTTGGAAGATATCAATTCCTATACCTAAAGCTTGGAGGACAACCGCAATCCAAGCTGGGTCGAACTCACCTTTGTCTTTCTGTATTATCTTAATTGCCTCCCTGAGAGCATCTTTTTCTTTTTTTGTAAGATTCCCGTTACTGGCCGAACGCAAATGCCTTATTATAGTAGTTTTTTTCATTAAACACATTTTCTGATTGAGTGAAACATAGTCTGCTTGAGGTATTCACTCCAGAATTGTGTTCGTCGTCCAGGTTTTTAGTTGAAAATGCTATGTGATGTCTAATCTCACATCTACGAATAGACCTTGTTTCCCATGAGGTATTATAAAAAATCCTTTTCGCCCTTTCTATGTAGCTTTTCGAGACATATATTGATTTCTTATAAAAACCAATTGCCTCAATTTCACTTTGAATAGCCAAAAGTTCAGAACCAAATTCAAGCCATAGTTCTTCATCTGAGATTCCAAATGCCTTTTTATATTCTTCAGCAAAATCAAACAGGCTAGTCCATTTGTCTTCCTCCTTAAATAGAGATTTCAGTTCGGATGAAATTACTACTTCGAGTTTGAGAATGTCAGCATTAAATTCATTTAATGCTTGTGTAGAGTGAAGTTGATAGTTCCTAGAATACTCAACCGCTTTACCATAGAGTAGATAAGAAGATTCTAATAAGGTCGATCCCGAAACAGTTTTTTCAGGTCTGAATAAATCTGTAGGATTCCTTTTTATTCTTAATCCTTTAGGAGATCGGTTGTCGCCAAAAAGATCCAAATGGAATTGGCATTCACAATTTTTTACTTTGAAATGCTTATCCTTGAACCAATTTTTATTAAAAGTAATACTCCTGTAGATTTCAGGATTAATATTATAGCATACCTCTTCTGCTCCAGCCTTGATCGGAAAATTAAGGAACCCTCCTCTTCCAGCAAGTCCTACAAATCCCTCATTTTCTACTACCTGATTACTAGTGCCCATTGAACGAAAATTACAATTGCAAATATAGTCATTTTCTTTGAGTTTTTAACCAATAGTTAAAAATATATTAATTTACTCCTTAGAAAATATTCAATCATCAGCCAATCGATGTAGTTTGACGACTTGCAAAAGCCAAACCCCTTGTCCACATTCAACCAGCCAGATCTGCTGAAGTAAATTTTGCTAATTACTTGACCTTTGTAGTCGTTTGCAGGTGGTCAATTATGTTCGGTGCGATGTGGTCAAGGCCATCGGCTTATGCAATCTCCATGCTAGATGTTGGCTTAGGTGTCAGGGGATCACTTTTTGGTACCCAATCTGCATTGGTTAAGGCAACAGAGGTTGTATATTAAACTTCTCATCAAAATATTTCAAGCCCTTTGTTCTATTCTTTGATTTGATCTAAACAGGAAAAAGAAAGAATTTCAATTATATGATTTTACTCTCTTGTTGTTAGGTTAAACATTTTGTGTAAAAGGGAATAGGGGTTGTAAGAATAATTTGCTTAGCTTTAGAATATAAATATTTAGTGATGGGACTTTTCAATCATTACTTTTCCTCATCTCAAGGTGCCAGACGAGATTATGAATTTTACATTGGACTATGCTTTGAGGTACAAAAGAGATTTCTTGAAGATAATATTTTTAAAGATTCCTCTTATCACTGTGCTCAGTCCAATGCGGAGTCACTTACTCCAAGTGAATATTACCTTCAAACAAAACGAAGCTTGGAGAAATTGGTATTAAACGCAACAATATTGTCCATTGCATTAAAAAGGGCATTTTCGCATAAATGTCTAATTGCAGAATTATGGGAAAAGGAGGATCCTGAATTAAAGAGTATCATTGTCCGTTTTGCATCAATTTTGGAGAAAAATGAGCTTTTCCCCTCACTTTATAAGGAATTTAATGGAATCGAAACATCTAAACCCTTAGTAGCTGGATTATTCTACATAAATGATAGGTTTTCCCGCTATGGAGATACCTTGGATTATTATTTTAATGATGATTTTGATATTAATGAAGTTGATTATGCTGATGAGGAAAGCTATAAATCACTTGAAGATCGCAAGTCGAGACTCATATGTGAAGTATATAGAGATTACTCACAACCATTTTGTAGCAATCCCGAATGGGATATGGAAATTGATATTGATGATTGGGAAAAGCTAGTTGATAGTTTCGAAGTATTAGTAAATAATATTTACAACTACTTTATAGACAGGCTATCCACAGGAAGGTTTTAATATAGCTTTCTGACTATATGACCTACGATCCATTTAATGAAAAATAAATTCTCCCCATTACCACTAAAAACCAATGAAGGATTTCAAACAAACAAGTGAAGAGGCAATTCGGGAATTTATTAAAGAATATGGGGAGAAAAAATATCGTCAAATATTTGATAAAATTACCAAATCAGCCTCAGTTAAAAAGAACTTGGTCGTACTTCTGAGTTTAAATAGACCTCCAAACTCATCTGAACTTTTAGCCATTGTTCAGAATGATTCCTTTTTCTTATTCTCCAATAAAAGGAATACTGCAATTGCTGCCACCATTCTTCTAAGGCGATGGGATGAGTACTGTAATTCTGACAACCTAATCAGTGATGACTATAAATTGATCGAGATACTTGAAAAGGTATATTCGAAAACATCTGGGTTGTTGTGGTGAACATCATTTTCAAAAATTAAATTCTCCGACTACAATGCCTATTAAAAGTGCCAGGTAATAGAATAAATTGATTACTATGTGATTATGAAAAACGAGATTTGTTTATTATTAGTGGTTGAATGTTTGTTTATCTTTTCAATGAAATTCAATTATATTGATACTGATTTTACTTTATCGAATCCTAATAAACCACAAGAGATCCTTACCCAAAATGGGGAAATTGCAAATCCACTTAGGCTTGAATACGAATTCTATAAGATTTCAAAAAGTGAAGATGGGACTCCATTAAATGCATATATTGAAAAGGGGAAAAAGGATAATGATAGTGGAGACTATGTCTGGACAAAAGGGGTCCCGATTTACGCTTCCTCAGAGCTAAAATATATTTTTGAATATCAAATGAATTTTACTGATGGTGATTTAAAGGCCCTTATCAAATGGCTACAGGAAAACATGGGTGAAGATGTAAAGGGGGGATCTATAGATAAACCTGATTGGTATAGACACGATATGCCATTGTCTGAAATTTATAAATATTGTAAGATGAATAATCAAAATATAACCATGGGATATTTTAATGAAACCTTAAAGCGAGGTGTCATCCTTGTTTTTGATTCTGGCTCACAAAAAACCAAAACTTCTGCTGAAATAGGATTGGTTTATATGATTTATAAGTAATAATAATTCCATTCTGCAGTCTACGATCAAAACATCCAAAATTTCCCCCAGAAACTGGCCCAAAACTGGCGCGTAATAAAAAACCACTTACCCGAAATCGGTGTAAGTGGTTGACATGCTTCGCTCCCCAGCTAGGACTTGAGCCGAACCGCCTGACAAGTCTCAACACAGTGATCTTTATTCCTTCTTGTAGAATAGATAGATAGACCTATTTCGTATTGGACTGTATAAGATGTCATGTTCTATGCTTAAAATATTGTTTGTTAATGCAAAGTGATCAAAATTGGTTTTTTCTGTATCGAAAGGTATTAAGTACTCTCCATTTATTTCAAGATCTATTTTATTATTATTTAGGTAATTACACAACTGAATGAATTTTTTCTCGTATTCTTCATTCCTCCAAAGAAAGTAACCAGTGACTGAATTAAACAAGCATATAAAGTGGGGACAATTACCAACATTATAACTGTCAATTGCATCTTCAGCTAGAATATCATTGCAGATGGGACATCTTACTATACACTTGGGGCACTCTTCCCCAGAATATTCAAGGCCACACACATCACAGGAATTGTTCTCCATAGTTTTGTTGATTTCTGAAATTTATAATCACTCCCTTCTTGCCTACAGACCTTGAATGCCAACTTTCCTTAATAATATCTTTCATCTGCTTAAGAATCGCTGCTTGAGAAATTATATTTCTTTAATTTTACCAATGTTAAAGCCAAAATTATGCAAAAACCAAATTTACTCCATCGGGAGAATCCTAATATGAAAACCCCCTCGAAGACTCCTAATTAAAAATGAACGCTTTCGTAAATACCTGCATTAAGCAACTCGGAGCCATAAATCAAATATTGTCAGCCGAAACCATTCTGTCTGAACATCCATGGGCATTTGTTAATAATTCAATAAAAACAACCACTTTAACTTTTTTAAAAAAGGGGGAGCTCCTTGTCCAAGATTCTGAAGGTTATTCAATAGGTCATTGGTCATTTTATGGGCGGTTTAGGCTGATTATTGATGCTGATGGTAATGAAGCTTTCTATGGTATTGAGTTCGTAAATGAAGACCTTTTTATTCTTCAATTTCAATTCGTAAGACGAGGCATTGACCCTCAGTTTCAACCTGATGACTTCATGTATCTATTAAATGAAGCCACAATTGATGATAAAGATATAATTGGATATCTCGAAAAATTAAGAAAACAAGCTCTGAACCTGACCTCAATTGAACTTGTTGACAATAGGATTTTGGAAATTCAGCGAGGCAAGGATTATTTAATAAAGAACAATTGTCCATGTTTTATTGATAAGACCGAGGCAAATGATGGTAGGTATATAGCAAAAAACAAACATAATTATTACATAGCTTATGGTGTTCTTGTTAAAGAAACTATGATAGTTACTTTTTATGAGAGTGATGGATCTCCAATTTATGTTGAGCTAAAAGCAGGCGAAAGATGGTGTTCGATTGGAGATAAAGTTTATGTACCAGGTGTTGATCTACCTGATGTACAACCAGCAAACAATCTAATTTATTCCCTAGGTAAATCAACATTTTTTGTTGTAAAAGAGGGTAAAATCATTATGCATTCAGAAGAGCCACTTGACATTTAATGAACGATTAAGGTAATTTCACTTGTTAGTTTATAGACTTTTGTCGTTGCCCCTCAAATAGTTGGACATTATTGAAATATTCTTAATCCTCCATCCCCGTCTCCTCTGGATTGAGCCACATCCTATCATATTCAACGCCTCAGACACACAAACCTCATAGGCTTGGTCTACCCCTGTCCAGAAATAATCTTCCTTCTGGGCAAACCTGGGGGTGATGTATTAGGTTTAAATTCGTTTAAAAATCCATAGAGTCCGTTAAAGCCGAAACAAAACATTAAGCAGGTCAGGACATTAATGGCTGGAATATTTCCAGCTATTTTCATTTAAGACCGTCATCAATTTATGACCCAAAAACACTGAATTTCCCCCAGAACCTGGCCCAAAACTGGCGCCAAAAGAAAACCGCTTACATGAAATTTCACATAAGCGGTTGATAATCTTCGCTCCCCAGCTAGGACTTGAACCTAGGACCCCCTGATTAACAGTCAGGTGCTCTAACCAACTGAGCTACTGAGGAAGATTCTATTGCTCCGAAAAGCGTGGCAAAATTAACCGCTTTAAATGAATTAAGCAATATCTTTGTCAAAATTTTCCCGGATGAAGAAAATCATAGGCATCGGCAACGCCCTCGTCGATGTGATGACAATAATTCCTGATGAAACCTGCCTCAGCCAGTTCCGCCTCCCTAAAGGCACAATGACAATGGTTGACACCCAACGCTCCGATGAAATCAAACAGGCCATAAACGGCATGAAAAGAACCCTCGCTTCAGGCGGCTCCGCAGGCAATACAATGTACGGCCTCGGAATCATGGGCGTACACTCATCATTCATCGGTAAAGTCGGACGCGACGAAATGGGCAACTTCTATGAAAAAGATATGGTCGACGCCGGCCTCGCTCCGGTACTCATCCGCTCAGCACATTCACCTACCGGCACAGCAGTGGCATTGGTGACACCTGACTCCGAACGGACATTCGCAACACACCTGGGCGCCGCAACCGAACTGTCAGCCGATGAACTTAATATAAGCTATTTCAAGGGATTCAATATCCTTTACCTCGAAGGATACCTCATTTACAACCTGCCCCTGGCAGAAAAAGCCTGCCAGCTGGCAAAAGAAAACCGCATGTGCGTGGCCCTTGACCTGGCAAGCTTCAACGTGGTGACCGAACTGCTCCCCGCATTTGACAGACTTGTAAGAGATTACGTCGATATTGTCTTCGCCAACGAGGAAGAGGCCCGGGCATTCACCGGAGGACTGAACCCCAGGGAAGCCCTCGACGAAATATCAAAAAAATGTAAAATAGCCATTGTCAAAACCGGCCCCGAAGGATCATGGATCAAAAGAGGTGACGAGGTGATCAAGGTCGACGCCCTGACAGTTAAACCGGTTGACACCACAGGCGCAGGCGACCTGTACGCTGCCGGATTCCTCTACGGATTTTCAAACGGCTTCGGCCTCGATAAATGCGGATTGTTCGGATCAATCCTTGCCGGAAAAGTTATTGAGGTCGTCGGAGCACGTATGCCGGAGGAGAAATGGGCTGAAGCCCGGAAACTGGTAAACGCGGTGGCTCAGGAGTAAGCCACAAACTATCCGGAAGTGCCTGACAATCAAGCCCGGCACAACTTAAAATCAACTGTAATCAGTGAAATTTCCTGACGGGATTTTTGTCATCAGGACAGTTGCAGCTCCCCAGGCGGATGAACCTGTAACCAACCCCCAGAGTTATCCCTCCGTTAAGAAGAGTCTGCGAATAAGTTTCAGGTGAAAGATGCACCAGTCCGTACTGTGCGGCATAAGCCCTTACCCGGATGAAAATGTCTGATCTGAACCGGTACTGCACACCGGCTCCGAGCGTGGCACCAAGCCCGCTCATATCGTCTGCCCGCGAATCACCCGTCTGAACTGAAAAAAGCACTCCTGCATCTGCGAACAACCATTTGAGGAAATCAGCCCGCACAATGACCGGCACCGTCACCAGGCCAAATGAACCGGGAGTATCGACGCCGCCTATCCCCGGCGCCGGACTTGTATAATAATACTGATGCGAATACGATAATCCCGTCCCGATGCTGAAATGATCACCCATCAGCCTCCGCAGATCCGCTCCTGCCGTCCACATACCTGTACCGGTCACAGACCCTGATCCTTCGAGCTCCTGAAACCTGAAGATATCATTGTCTCCACCCCCGGCGAAACCGGATGCTTCACCCCACCAGGTCTTCTGTCCGCTGCATATTCCTGAAACTAAAAGCAACGTAAAACAGACACAAAATGTTTCATTTCTAAACATGCGAATGCCAGTTATTTTTTATTTTTGTTTCACTCTTCGCCCGGTAAAAAGCGTACCACGCGATAAACGCGAAGCAGACAAGAGGTACCACAAAACCGATCGCCATACCCGATACATCTGCAATCCGGCCCATTATCACCGGGCAGATTGCGCCACCGACAATTGTCATGACAAGCACTGACGATCCCTTCTTGGTCATTCCTCCCAGATCCTTCAGCCCCAGAGCAAAAATCGTGGGAAACATTATTGACATACAGAAATAGTTCAGGTAAAGAGCAACGAGCGAAGGCCATCCCAGCCCCATCATCACAAGCGCCATGGCGGCGGTGTTGATAAGCGCATAAATACCAAGCATCTGCCGGGGACTGAACCAGCTCATGAACAGTGATCCGATGAACCTGCCTGACATGAAAAAGACAAACCCAAGCGAGAGGAGATAAGCCGCCTTCTCCGGAGAGAATCCGGGCATTGTCTCAACAACATAGTTTATGAAGAAGCTGTTTATGCCCGTCTGCGCCGCCACGTAAAGAAACTGCGCCAGAACCGCATACCTGAAATGCCTCACGCTGAACAATCCCCGGTAGGTGCCCCTGTCGCCGCGGGAATCATGCTCCCCCTCGTGTATGTCAGGCATCCGGGTGATTACAAACAAAAAGGCGACAACCAGCACCACACCACCAATAAGCATATACGGCAATGCCATAGAGGAGAATTTGTTGGCACCGTCATCACCGTCTCCGCCAAGGATCAGCATCCCTCCCAGCGCCGGTCCTATTATCCATCCCAGACCGTTGAACGACTGCGAGAGGGTGAGCCGCTGCTCCGAAGTATCCTTCGGTCCGAGCACGCTTGAATAAGGATTAGCGGCAGTCTCCAGGAAGGTGAGTCCGCAGGCTATTATAAAGAGACATACAAGAGTAAATTCAAATGTCTGGATAAATGTTGCCGGCCAGAAGAGAAAAGCCCCGGCAGCATACAGCAACAGCCCGGTAATAATCCCCTTCCTGTATCCCAGGCGGTTCATGAATAGTCCTGCCGGTATTGCCATAATAAAATAACCTCCGTACAAAGCGGCCTGAACCAGTCCTGACCTGGCCTTCGTTATTCCGAGAATATCCTGAAAATGCTTGTTCAGCACATCCAGCAGACTGTGTGCCACACCCCACAGGAAAAACAGGCTGGTAACAAGGATGAACGGGATAATGAACTCAGGTGTCACTAGCCGCCTGACAGGTTTCGGAAGGGTCTCGATAGTCATTAAGAGGGATTTTACCTTGCAATATTTATCATAATCCTTGAAATATACAACGATCGGGACGGGCGATTTTGTATCGGCAATGACTGTTTGTGAGTGTGCTCAGCCGTATCCTGAAGCGTAAAACAATATATTTGCACTGAACAAGGGTTCAAAACCCAAACACAATATTAAGCCGATGCGAACACTCCTTCTGACCATTGCCATATCACTCCTGGCCGATTTTGCCGGTCCCACCCCGGCACAGGATCCGAAACCTGCACCGACCCCTTCACCGAAAGCTGCACTGCAGCCTGAACAGAAATCGGAACAGCAGGCTGATGAGCAGATTATACTTAAGTACTTTCATTCGATAAGCAGCGAGGAGATTGCCGGGTGGATGTCAGAAATCTGCTCTCCGAAGTACAACGGCCGCCTGGCCGGAACACCCGAATACCTTGCCGCTGCAGAATGGATGGCCGGAAAATTCAGCGAATGGGGCATCAGGCCCGCTGGTGATAACCGCTCTTACTTCCAATGGTTTGACCACCCGTACACCGTGGTGAACGAGATCGGGGAGCTGAAACTGCATTTCACCCAGAAGGACGGAGTTACTATAACCAAAAGCTATGAGGCACCGGCTGACTTCTACCCCGGGATGAACTCGGGAAGCGGTGAGGTCACTGCAGAGGTCGTGTGGGTGGGATATGGCACCACTGCCCCGGAACTGAATTATGACGACTACAAAAACGTGGATGTCAAAGGCAAAATAGTGCTGATGAACCGTGACGTGCCCTACAAGGACCCGCGTGACCCGGAATATGCGAAATGGGTGAAATACTGCTATCACCAGTACAAGGCAGAGAATGCCGCCCGGCACGGTGCCGCAGGTATGCTGTATATTGACGGCAACAGCGCCAACCCGAACATCTCTTACATTGAAAGCATGGTTGTCACAGGCATCGGACCGGAGCCCCTTTCAGACATCTTCGCCGGCACCGGTAAAGACAACAAGGCCCTTCTCGAGCAGATTGACAGGACATTCAAACCGGCATCATTTGCCACCGGGAAGGTAATGACAATGAAGGCGAACACCACCCGTCACCCTGAGGGGAAAACCTGCAATGTGGCTGGCATTATCGAGGGAACTGACCCGGTCCTGAAAGACGAGGTTATTATCATCGGCGGGCATCTTGATGCAGTTGGCAACGGAGGCGGACTTCTGGTTTCCGGGGGCCTTGACAACGCAAGCGGTGTAATTGACATCATGGCTGCGGCGAAAGCGCTTGCCACTTCCGGCATCAGCCTTAAACGCACGGTCCTATTCCTGCTGATTGGCGGAGAAGAGGTGGGCCTGCTTGGCAGCAAACACTACACTGAAAACCCGATCTTCCCGAAGGAAAAGACTGTCACATACATAAACCTCGACATGGTTGGCAACGGCACCGGCCTGGCTGTAAGCGCCTCGGAATCATGCCAGGGCCTTATGGAGTACTTTAAAACAGCCAACGAAAAATATATTCACAGGCCCATGAGAACATCCGCCTCCCGGGGAGTTTTTTACGGCAGGCCGCGAAGCGACGGGCTCGTATTCCTTGCCGGCGGTTTCAGGACCATGAACCTGTCAACAACTGACGGCGTGAAGCCGGTTTACTATCACCTCCCGGGCGATGATGAAACGGCAGTCACGCCTGAAATCATGGAGGATGTGGCTAAGCTCATCTATCTGTCTTTCATTGAGATGGCAAACACCGAAACCCTAGGCTACTGAAAAACGCATCCGAAAAATGGCATACAGGGTCCTGTTTATAAGTGATATCTCATTGTCACCGTTCACCACAATAGCCGACAGAATGCTGATCCGGGGCCTGCGTGCCAGGGGTGTCGACATGACCGTGGTGACCCAGAGACCCACAGCCGAGACACATGAACTTGAAGAGGAAGGAATAGCGGTTGAATATGTCATTTTTGACAAAAAGATCAGCCGCGGGGTAATCACCCGCCTGCGCAGCATCATTGACAGCCGTAAAATCGAGCTGATTCATGTAACCTTCGGCAAGGCCATGACAAATACCCTGATGGCTGCCCGGGGCAGGAAATTAAAAATAATAGGTTACTACGGCTCGCTCAGCCTTCACTGGCATGACCCTTCGGCATGGCTGGCATTCCTGAACCGGCGCATTGACAGGCTCATCTGTGCCAGCGATGCGGTTGAAGCCCACGCTAAAAAACAGCTTCCGCCGTGGAGGAGAAACAGAACCGTGCGCATCTACAGGGGATACAACCCGGAATGGTTCAATGGCCTCGTGCCGGTATCAAGAACCGAGATCGGAGCCGGTGATGATGAATTCCTGATATGCACAGTCGGGATACTCAGAAAGGTAAAGGGCATCAGGTACCTCACCGGGGCGGCCGGACTCCTGCCTGAAGAGATGCCGTTCAGGATCATAATGATAGGCGACGGAACCGACTCGCCTGACACCCTCAGGCTTGCCGCAGAGAGCGGTGTGCCGGAGCGGTTTATTCACAAGGGTCACCTTAAAAATCCTCCTGCATGGATGGCTGCATGTGACCTGTATGTGCAGCCTTCGCTCAGCGAAGGTCTGGGAAGGGCAATATCAGAGGCGATGTGCCTCGGCAAGCCGGTGATTGTAACCGATGGCGGGGGGGCCAAAGAGCTCTTCGCCAGGGGCGATAACGGGTTCGTTGTACCAAAAGGTTCGGCTGCTGAACTGGCAAAGGCAATTACAAACTGCTGGAAAAACAGGGACTCCCTTGCCGCCACAGGGGTGAGAGCAAGGGAGACCATATTGAAAGATTTTCATCACGGCGAAACCGTCACGAAAACCTACCAGGTTTACTGCGAACTTCTGGGATGATAATCAGTTCAGAACCAACTTGACATTCAGCTTGATTTCGTCATTGATTGCGTTGTCGCCAAGGTTCGAGAAGAATTTGCCCGAGCCGAATCTCACATCGTAAAGCGAACGGTCAAAATTGATTGCCGCAACATAAGTTGTGACTTTGCCGTCATTGGATTCAGTGGCTGTGAATTCAACCGGGTGAGTGGCTTCCTTGATTGTCAGGTTTCCCTTGAAGTAAACCTTGCCGTCAGGTTTCCTGCTGCTGCCTGTAATAACAAGTTTTGAAAGCGGGTACTTTTCAACTCCGAAGAAATCTTCAGACTTCAGGTGACCGATGAGCCTGTCGCGCATTTTTTCATCCTTCACATCACTGTTCTTTATGCTGTTCATGTCAACAACGAACTCTCCGCCTGTGACAGAACCGCCTTCAATGACAAGCCAGCCGCTTTTCAGGTCAATTGTGCCGACGTGAAAGCTGCCTACCACCTTGTCACCCTTCCAGTCAATAACAGTAGCAGATGCATCCGCCACGAGCCTTTTCTGTGCCGGAAGAAGAGCAACAGCGAAGGCTGAAATAACCATTATAAAGAATAACCTTTTCATTTTTTTCAGTGTTTAGTTTCTGCATAAACCACTGAAAAGCACGTTTTGTTCAACAAAAGTTGAATAATCCTGTGCGCGCTTAATGCAAGACGCGATAAAGTGTTGATTATTAAATGCTCTGGATGTTCATTCCGCCGCTGACCTCAAAGACGGTCCCGGCCGAAAATGCCCAGTCACCCCGTGCAAGTGATGCAACAGCCTTTGCAACATCTTCCGGCGTACCCCATCTTTTCTGTGGTACCAGGCCTTCGGCGATCAGCTTGTCGAACTTGAACTTGCTGCGTGTCGTAAGTTCGGTTTTAATAAGCCCGGGCCTGATCTCATATACATTGATTCCCTCCTCGCTGAGCCTGTCGGCGAACACGAGTGCCGCCATGCTGAGACCTGCCTTCGAGATGCAGACATCCACGCCGTGAGTGAATGAGGTATAGGCAAGGAACGATGTAACGAACATTATCGAAGGACGGTAATCCTTAACCTGTTCCTTCATCCATATCATCTCGCGCGCAACACGCCTGGCAAGAAACACAGGGCCCCGCAGGTTGACATTAAGCACGCGGTCATAGGTTTCCTCATCCAGGTCAAGGAGGTCTTTCCGCTCGATGGGGGCTATCCCCGCATTGTTGATAAGCAGATCGATCCTGCCGTACCTTTCGAGGATGCTCGAGATAGCCTCGTCATGAAGGTTTGTATGAGCCACGTCAAGCCCTATAGGAAAGAACTGGGCGCCAAGTGCCTCGATCTCAGGCTGCAGGGAGAGCATGCATTCGCTGTCAGGTGTACGTGCTATTGCTGCAATGTCATAACCCTCCGAAGCCAGTGCCAGGGAGATGGCTCTGCCGATGCCCCTGCTCGCTCCTGTAATTAAAGCTACCTGTTTTGGGTTCATATGTCACTCTTTTCTGGTCAAGGCTTTTTCCGGAGTTCCAGGATGATTTCGCATTCACCCTTTACATCGGCATCGGCAATCAGGTAACTGCTCTGGTTGATTGATGCCATTATGTACTTTTTCTTCTTCCCGCCAATCATCAGATCACCCGCGGCATAATTTCCCGGAACGGGAAGTGAAAGCTGGATGTAGTCATAGCTCCCTGCAAGATTGATGATCAGTTTATCATGTGTATGGCTGTATGCATACTTTACAAATGCGCCCGAGCTTTTATAGTCAATCTTCACCTCAGCCTTCTCCACTCCTGCCGAGATCCATTTTGGGCAGAGGCGAACCCTTCTGAAGAGCTTGTCCTTATCCTGAATACCTGCAAGACCCTCGACGAAGGCGTAGAGCATGGCTGATGATCCCCAGCCGTCTGTCGGTTTTGCTTCAGGTGAGGTGCTTGTTTCCACTGATGAAGGTCTCCCGTCAGGGAAGTACCAGAGGTATGTTTCGCCGTTGCGCGATATCAGGTCATAGTATCGCATCAGTATGTCTATGCCATACTGCTCGAATCCGTATTCGAGCGCCGCCCTGGCCAGTTCTCCGCCGGTAAGAGGCATGATGCCTCCGTTGCAGTAGGCTCCCTTTGAGAGCTTGTAGTCACCGAAAATGCCCGAGGGAAAAGGAGGATCAATTGAAAACCATTCGGCAAAGGCCGAAGTGGTTTCACGCCTCTTCATGTACTCGTTTATGATTGCGGTGGCGATACGGGGCGAGGCTGCTCCCCTGTTTATGGCTGCCGGGTTGCTCAGGCTTAGCTGACTGGCTTCGTCAGTTCCTTCAATTGTCACCGGAGTCTGCTTGACGAAATGAGTATAGAATGATCCGTTGAAGCAGAGGGTGTTCAGGCTCTTGCGCAGCCTCAGGGCACGGTCACGCCAGAGCGCAGAGCGAACCTTGTCACCGAACATGCTGTACCAGTGTGACATGAAGTGGAACACTTCATAGTACCCGCTGTTGTCACCGTGGAAATAGCCCCAGAAGGTATTATCATCTATCTGGAACTGCAGCCAGTCATGACGGCCCGCCGTATATGCAAAATCCCACGTGTCAATTGTATAGGGCCTGCGGAAAAGGTATTTGTCCCTGTCAAAATAACGGCCTTCCATTACATAGGCGAGAGCCCTCTCGAAGGTGGGCATGAGATTGCGGACAAAGGCGTCATCACCGGTAGCCTGCCATGCCAGCCAGGCTGCCTTGATAAACCTGAACTCCGTGTCAGCCTCCACCGGGGTCCTGACATATTTGGTCCAGTTCTCCCTCTCGCAGGGCATCTTCTCGGGGAAGGTTGTGAAATAATCGAAAATACGGCCGTTGCGTGCCTGGTTATCAGCAAAATGCTTAACCACGCTTGTCAGATCGGCTTCGGTATAACGAAGGGCCCGCATCATGTCAGAATAGTTCCTGATCCATACCGAGCGGGCATCAGGCGACCTGTAGCCTCTTATCTTCTCACCATCGATGTTCAGTTCAAGGAGATCCTGTTCGAGGAATCTGCTTATCCTCGGGATAAGCTCATCAAATGCCGGAGTTCCAGTTCTGACGTACATTACCGGGCTTTTAGGTTGGTTTTAGCGGCGATAAAATTAACAATTAATTTGCTCGCTTCGCAGAGCCGGCCTCATTTTCTTCGGCTCCGTCCCCGTCACTGCCCGGGTTCTCATC
>ERZ1645192.1524-NODE-1524-length-19226-cov-12.835168_pt1 | contig 19226 bp, 24 predicted proteins | sample MGYA00575354_ERZ1645192 | MGnify/ENA primary metagenome ERZ1645192 (study PRJEB40844, sample SAMN11349763) | freshwater sediment metagenome | isolation source: river sediment | host: Sediment | place: India: Faizupur Khadar , New Delhi | collected 2017-02-21 ... | reverse complement strand
TTGGTGACTATAAGCCTCACAACGGTTAGCATTGATTGACATGAAAGACAATAGCCTAAGTTAAGCCCACAGAAAATAGCGAAGAGGCAAAGAGAGCAAAAAAAGGCTCTCAAATTCCTTCAAAAATTTTCTGGACGATAACATTTCCAATTGCCGTATTGTTGCTGCCGGTATTCAGATGGAGGACCTTTTCCTGGGCGGCTGCCTGCTCGCGGCTGATGGGCATGCTGCCCTGCACCTGGTTGCCGGATATCAGGCAGTGGCTGGAGAAAGCGAGATTGATTCCCTCCCGGCCTATGCGGCAGTCCAAAATGGCCGTCCCATCAGATTTGACGGCATAGATTCCCAGGGCATCAACTCCCCTCACAGTCGCCCCGGGGCAGTTGACAAGCCAGACATACCCGGCAGAGAGATTCTCCAGCACCATGCCGGGCCGGTCCTGATAATAGTAAACGGGCCTTCCATCTGCAGTGCTGTTGCTAAAGGCAACGGCATAATCTTCAAATCCGACGCCGGCTATGCTCATTGTGCAGTTTGTGAGCCTGGCATCCCTAAAGGTTATGTTTCTGGACCAGTCTAGGGATAAGATGGAGCTGGATATTGCCATATCCGCGAAGGTTATATTTTCAGCGTTTATAAGCCACAGGCCGGTTCCCTGAACGGGGCAGCTTTGCACAATGCAATCCCTGGAGTCGAATATGTCGATCTCCGTTATATTCCGGCAGTCTTTGATGAGGCAATTTCTGGATGGAGCCAAACTATCGTCCCTGTGAAGCAGGAGTGTGTCGTTATATACATCATAGCTCCTGTCAAGCAGCTTGCTGGAATAAAAGGGCGACATCAGTCCTTTGATTGTAATTGCAGAGGCCGAGCATCCCTCCGCCAGGCCGTTATTTACCCCTTCCATGATCAGGTTTCTGCCGGTGCTGTTCTTTATGGTAACATTCTCTGAGTAGGTGAAACGGAAGCTCTCTCCGCTCCTGGCTGTGCAGTTTTCGATCATTATGTTCTTTGCGTATTGCGTTCCAATGCCGATGGACATTGATGACCGGTTTTGCAGGCTGAGGTTCTTAAATGTGAAATCCCTGAGTAGCAAATAGGCATCCGTATCTTTTACCAGCAGCCCGTTGCCCGGCAGGTTCATCATATTTACCTTTTCCAGCACATAAGGATCGCCGGCCTGGCCGGAGCCCGCTATCGTCCTTTCTATGCCGGAGTCGCTGTCCAGGGACTGTTCCAGGGTCACAGATTCAAGAGTCTGTCCGTCCGTCTGGGTAATTATGGAAGCATAGCAGTCTGTGCATACATACTGCTCGGGCTGGATGTTTTCGTATGCCGGGGTAGTCGGTTCTTGATATTCGGGAGCATTATACTCCGGCAGCCCGATATCACCTATCCCATTACCACTTCCTTCATCAAAGCCCTCTATTTTGACTGCGAGGTTTGCATCCATAGCATCCGGTGCTCCTTCATAATCAGGATTTATAAAGTAAGAACCTGCTTGCATTTCTATATACAGCTCCTCTGCAAATGAGCCGGAGCATATGACCAGAATCAAGCCCGCAATTGTCAAAAGATATTTAGCCAAAATCCCATCCCTGCCTGTCCCAATTATTGCCCGCAAATTCTATATTAACTTATCTGCATTGCCGGATCTGGGAAATTATCCACAAAGGCTTTTTCTGTTCTGGCAGCCATATTATTGATGGGGATTAAATAGATGAAATCGACAGAGATGATAAAATTAAATCCGTATGCAGCAGCAACTGCACTTATCATATGTCTCCTGGTGCCATACGCCTTTGCAGAGGGCAATGGGTCTGCCGGGGATTCGTCTGGTTTGAGCACGGCGGCAAATATCACTCTTACACTGGGATTTGACAGTTTTCCTGCCAATCATACCTGCGATGGAAGGGATGCATCGCCAGCTATTGAGATCGAGGGATCTTCAGCTGCCAGCCTGGCCCTGATTGTCGAGGATCCGGATGCGCCATCGGGCACATTTTATCACTGGCTGATTTGGAATATTCAGGGGATTGATTCCATTGCAGAGGGAATCGCCAAGAACGCCACAATTGATGAGCCCTTCTCAGCGGTTCAGGGCACAAACAGCTTTGGAGAGATTGGATATGACGGTCCATGCCCGCCTGCCGGAAAGGCGCACCGCTATTTCTTCCGGGCATACGGCCTCGACAAGATCCTTAACCTGACCCCCGGCTCATCGGTGCAGGACCTGAAGAGCGCAATGCAGGGGCATATAATTCAGGAGGGGGAGGCAATGGCAACCTATGGGCGGTGATCGGAGAAGAGAGGAGTCTCCTCGTTCACTTTGGTACGGAAATGCAGTCTTTGTGAGTTCTTTGTGACTTTGTGTCTTTTTGGTTAAAGTCCGAAGACCACTGGGCTAGCCCTGGTGCAAACGACTTCACCACAAAGGCACAAAGTCACAAAGACGCACAAAGAACCAAAAGCTCATTTTCATGCATATGGGTGACTCAAAGTCATGATCGTTTCTCTATGGTTTTGTTCAGTAGCAATAGGCTTAACCTCAGCAAGTTATTGACCAAACCACAGAGACACAGAGGCACAGAGAAACGAAGGGGATGGTTTAGGGGGAGGCCCCCTTCACCAGCCCGGTTATCAGCGAAAATCCAGTTCCTGTAGTTGCTGCATTTATGGGTGTAACCTGCACCGTCCAGTTTCCTGGAGACGGGCTCCTCAGGAAGTAGTAGTCGTAGTTCCATCCCATCAGGTGCACCACATTGACGTTGTCGCCCTGGGTGGAGAGAATGGTAGAGTTGGGCTGGATCAATACCATGCTGAAGGCAGCCTCATTCCAGGACAGGCCCACCATCTGGGCCTGCTCTGAAATCGTCCTGTTCTGCAATGCAGATCCTGCCTGGGCGGACCGTATCTCCATAATAAAGAGCGAGGGCAATGATCCGGAATAAGCGGCTGCATTATCAACTCTGAGGTCGCTTGAGGCGGTAACCGACTGCCCCCAGGGCAGGGTTATGGGCGTCCCGGCGGCAATAGTATAGGAACTGGCAGGCGAAGACGGGCTGTAAGGCGCAGCATATGGATAGTAATATCCATAGTAGTAGGGATAGCGGCAGGCGCCGTCTATGCATATCTTTCCGTCACCGCAAACCACCGGGGTGTGGATGCACCCCCATTTGGAGTCGCAATAGTCTACGGTGCAGGGATTGCCGTCGTCGCACTTCCATGTATTGATGCAGTGCCCTCTGATGCATATGTCATCTGTGCATGGATTGCCGTCAGTGCAATTTTTTCTCTCGTGAATGCACTCTCCGTCCTTACAGCTATCCCTGGTGCAGGCGTTTCTATCATCACAGCTCTTGGTGATGTTTATGCATTTCGATCCGTCGTAGGTGTCGTCTGTGCAGGGCTTTCCGTCGTCGCAATGCTCTGCGGTATGATAGCATTCGCCGTTGTAGCAGTAGTCGTTTGTGCTGGCGTTTCCATCATCGCAGCTCTTAGGTGTATGGACGCATCTCTCTCCGTTGAATGTGTCGTTGGTGCAGGGATCGCCGTCGTCACATGACCTGGGCTGAAACGAGATCATCGCCGCGCTCTCAGACTCGATGGTGGTGTTGTTCTGCGCAGAGGCATTGCCGTCGGCTGGGATGATATCCTCATAAAGGGATTTGCTGATATTTATATCGCTGTCCTCGATAGAAGCATTGCCCTCTTGCAAGGGATTGGAGCCGTATAAAGGACCATCTTTTGGAGCATTGACGCAAACTGCATCCATGCAGTAGTCATAAGTGCTTTCGTTGCCGTCGCTACAGTCCCTGGCGGCATGGATGCATTCATTGCCGCTGATTATGTCATCGGTGCAGGGATTGCCGTCATCGCATGCTTGGGTTTCATTTGTGGCTGATGGAGCTGATGGCAGTGAAAGCGGCGGAGACTGGACAGGCGTAGACTGATCTGGCTGAGACTTGATAGGAGTAGACTGAGCAGCCGGCATCTGGACGGCACTGTCATTGCCTGCTGGGCTCTGCCCGCCAATAGGCACATGGACACATCCAGAAGATGTGCAGAAATCCGTGGTGGCAGAGTTTTCGTCATCGCAGTCTATGGGATCATGACGGCAGCCCTCATCTCCTCTGTAATCCTTTGTGCAGGGATTGCCGTCGTCGCAGATGCTGGATTCGTTGCCAGTCTGGGATAATTGAGTCTGCCAGGCCGGGGCCATAGAGCCTGATGGCAATGCGCCAGTGACGGTTATCCCTTCAGGCTGCCGGTCTCCATCAAACTGACCTCTCCGGTCGCAATTCTCACACTGGGCACATGCCCAGCTTGATAATAATATACATAGAATAAATGTAACGATATACAAGCAAAGCTCTCTTTTAGCTATACTTCTATCCACACTCTTCACTCCCAGCGACCCGAAGAGTTCTTTTTATATCTATCTTTCCCTCTCAATTATCCTGGCAACTTCCTGCTTCCTTGAATTTTAGAATGGCCCGGATTTTGCCCCGGAAAAATGATATCTGGATATTTTAGCCGCCTGTCTCCAGGTTCTCATCCTGCATCTTGGCAGCATCCATCATCTCTTGTGTCTGTTTGAACCTCTCCTGGATCTGCTCGATGGTCATTCCCTCCAGTTCTTTTCTCTCCGGAGGCTTTTCTATGATTTCCAGGGTATCCAGGCGATAATAAAGGCCGGTGCTATCCAAAAATGCCCAGGTCTCTCCGTCTTCTTCGATCTTCAGCACCTTTACTGTCCCTATGGTGCCCGTTCCTTTATATCTGACAAGGCTATCTTCTTTTATCTCAACCATAAAGCCACCTTCAGCATCTCATCAAAGCTTCTCAACGGTTATCTCATTTGCGGATGAAGAGAGGCCGGTGATCTCAGCGCCACCAGGATCGCCCATCACCTGCACACCATGAAAGCCCTCCCAGGCGCAGAGGACATCCTGCTCCGGATGAGTGCCCGGCGAAATTTCGCAGCTCATTTTGGTGAGAGCACCTATGGAGACCACAGTCTTGAGGCGGGGCGATGCTGGATGGCCTTTGGGCAGCACAATGAGCGGTGCTCCCAGCTCGCGAAGCTGGTAAATGGTGCAGGCCAGGCCGCGCCTGATCTTCCCGCCGTATCCGAAGGAAGAGGCCACTATCAAATCCTCCGGATCGGTGAAGAGGACTGTCTCCGATGACTCTGTTTCCAGATAAAAAAAGTGTCCCAGGGCCTTGGCAATTGCTATTGTGCCGCCCTGGCCTGCGATATAGGCTATCTCGTCCTCTTTTATGGGGATGCGCATGATAGCTTAAATTGCCTTGACGTTCCTGGACTGGCAGGAGGGGCACATGGGCCTTCTGCCCATTCCTTTGAATTGATTCTTGCAATCCTGACATTCGTAATCTCTGGCAGCCAGAGACTCTATATTTCCAATATCCGGCCCACCACCTACAGTGCACATTTCATCTTCACCTCTGCCCAATCCATACTACTTTTACATATGTGAACTTTTCCCATGACAGGGACTCGGTTTTTATAATCCCTATACTTATTAAATTTATTGTTTATCTTCCGCGCAATACATCCTGCGCGGGGAGCCACCAGCTCTTCACCATTTGGGAAATTCAGTTGATAGATAACGTTTTCCAGAAAACTCTCTTTTTTCAGGTGGACCGAAAAATCTTAATAGATAATGATTTAAAAATCTTATGGCTGGTAGACCCGACAAATTTTTATATTCCTTAGGTTAATCAATATTGCTTAAGAGAAGCAAAATTGACGGAGGCCGGCTAAATGAAGAGAAGCAGACAAGAGATAATTGCAAAAGTCCTTGATATATGTAGCGATGGGGCCATCAAGACTAAAATAGTATACCAGGCTAACCTCAATTTTAAGACGGTGAATGCTTACATAGATCTCCTGAACAAAAATGGTCTGATCGCAGTCAATCAGGGGCCGAGCACCACATACGAAACCACGGAAAAGGGCTTTAATTTGATGGAGAGCATCAAGCACGTCAATTCCGAGCTGATTGAGTTCTGATAGGATATATCAAAAGCTTAGGGCCTCTTTGGGGCAGGCCTGAACGCATCTGCCGCATTTGATGCAGTCCGGTTTGTCCAGGATCTCATTTACAGGCAGGCCCATGGGGCAGACCTTCCGGCATTTTCCGCAATCGATGCATTTTTCTCTGTTCACCTGAAGCTGATACTTCTTTCCTCCCGCCGCTCTCTGCAGGGTTCCCATGGGACAGAATGAGCACCATGTCCTGGGGGAGAATACAACTCCGAAGAGGATGGCAATTGATGTGGTGAGAATGCATAGGGTCACGAAGACCATTCCGATTCTGTCCACCACGCCCTCCGTCTCTATGATGCGGTAGACCATAAATCCCATCAGAGCGAAGAAGATGGGGACTCTGATCCACATGCTACGCAATATTTCAGGAATTTTCACCTTGCGGCTGATGGGAGCCAGCCAGAAGTCGACGAAGCTGCCTCTGGGACAGAGATTTCCGCAGAACCACCTCCCGCGGAAGGGGGCGATTATCATGAGGCTGGCAAAGACCAGCAGAAGAAAGAACCCGAGCTTGGGGTAGAATATTCCGCCTATGGATACTATGAGCACTATAGCTCCCAGATAGGGGGTTATCCTCAGCATCATCCTCGGTTATGGATGCAAAACTATATAAGAGATTCCGGCAGCCCTTTAAGGTATAATAATGGCAGAGCGGACAGAAGATGGGGGCGCAAGCAGATGCATAGATCACGGAGAAAGATACGATCTGATAGTTGTGGGGGGTGGCCCTTCCGGTCTATTCTGCGCCCTGAACTGCCTTCCTGGCAATCTTCATCCTTATAATATCCGTCATGAAAGACGCCGCAAAGGAGGTATGACCGGCCCCGCCGGAAGAAAGGCCCCAAAGATCCTGGTTCTGGAAAAGAAGGGATCTTTAGGCAGAAAGCTTCTGATATCCGGCCTTGGCCGCTGCAATATTACTCATGATGGCGATATCCAGTCCTTTTTGCATCATTACGGGGATCGGGGCCGGTTCCTGCGCCCCGCGCTCCTGGGATTTACAAACCTGGATTTGATCTCCTTTTTTAAAGAGAGAGGGCTGAATATGATCCGGGAAAAGAGCGGAAAGATATTTCCGGATACTATGAGGTCTGCCGATGTGCTCAATATCCTGAAGGAAGAGTGCAGGGCGAAGGGAATTATAATCAAATGCGGCCAGGCAGTCTCATCCATCGAAAAGGTCGAGGGAGGATTTTCCGTCTGCTCTCAATCGGAGTGCATGGATGCCGGCAATTGCTCCAGGATATACTCCGGGAGGATGCTGGTGTTGGCTACAGGAGGGTGCTCTTATCCGGCCACGGGAAGCAGCGGAGACGGCTATGAATTCGCCCGCCGCCTCGGCCACAGCATCATCGACCCCGGTCCGGCGCTGGTCCCTGTGGACATCAGAGATTATCCGTTTTCAGAGCTGGCGGGAGTCTCTCTTGCTGATATGAAAGTCTCGCTGTATTGCGGCCTGAAGGCCAAAGAGCATAGGGGCGACATTTTATTTACCCACGGCGGCCTCTCCGGGCCGGGAATTCTCGATCTGTCCCGATACATCCGGGCCGGGGACACTCTCAAGCTCTCCTTTGTGGCGGAGAGCGAGAGGCAGGCTCTTGACAGATGGATCGCTACCGAAGGGCAGACATCGGGCTCCCGGAGCCTGCATTCACTGCTCTCCGCCCATCCGGTTTTAAAGCCCCTTCCCGACCGCATTTTAAAGAGCATCCTTCAGATCTCCGGGATCTCGCCCGGCCTACAGGCAGCTCAATTGAGCCGGGAGAAGAGAAATGCCCTCCTCGAGAACCTCACCTCACTTCCTCTCGTCGTCTCAGATACGTGCGGCTACAATCAGGCCATGACGACCAGAGGCGGAGTGGACACGGCGGAGGTCAACCCCCGGAGCATGCAATCAAGGCTGGTCGAGGGGCTGTATCTGGTGGGCGAAGTGCTGGACGTGGACGGTGACTGCGGCGGCTACAATCTGCAGGCGGCCTTCTCCACAGCCATGCTGGCAGGAAGGAGCATTAAGAGCGCCCTTGGCGGCTCCGGCAATGAGAACTTGAAAACGTCGTCAGCAACTGGCTAAAATCAATTCCACGAACGGCCACCACAGAGACACTAGAAGCTCACAGAGGACTCACAGAGACGAAAGTGTCTTTGTTTTCTTGAATCAAAATCTTTAAGTCCTGCGTGACACAACTTCAAATGATAATTCTCTGATGAGACGGCCTGGTGGTAGAATGCACAAGAGATATAATATGGCAATAATAATGCTGATAACATTGTCTCTATCGATTATTCCGGCAACTGCATCCAGCTCCGATCTTACTGCAATAGAAAAGCAGGAGATCCTCGACGCACATAATCGATACCGCTCTGAGGTGAACCTCACATCTCTCAACTGGTCTGAGAACCTCTCCCGGCAGGCCCAGCAGTGTGCAGACTACAATGCCGCTACCACACTATCTCAGGGAAGACAGAAGCACTGCCCCAAATCCGGATTCGGCCAGAACATCGCCCTGGCTACAGCCAGCCTGCACCGAAATCTGACCCAGAAAGTTGGGCAGTGGGGGGCAGAGAAGAAGAACTTTCTGAACGGCGAATACCCATCGGTCAGCGTCACAGGCAATCCGGGGGACGTCAGCCACTACACCCAGATGATATGGCAGGAGACGGAGTTGGTGGGCTGCGCCAAGAACAACTCCAGCGGCATCATCATAAACACAGTATTCAACCGGCCGGTGTCATGCTACTCGATAAGCCCGGTGAAGGTGGTACAGGTCGCAGAACGAAGGCATGGTGCATGGCACTGTCACATGGCATTGGCAATGGCATGATAGAAGGAAGACATTGTAAGGGAGTATAGTTATGCTTGATATCCTTAGAGCGAGAAGAAGCATCAGAAAGTACCAGGCCCGGCCAATTGAAGAGGACAGGATCGATCTGTTGAAGGAGGCGGCTCTCCGAGCCCCCTCCTCGCGGGGCGTCAATCCCTGGCGCTTTTCTTTTGTCACAGACAGGTCAAAGCTGGAGGAGCTCTCCCGGGCCAAGGAGAGCGGCTCCGGCTTTCTCAAGGGCGCTGCTCTGGGCGTGGTGGTCTGCACCGAGGAGGGCCACACGGATGTCTGGGTGGAGGACTGCTCCATCGCCGCCATAATCCTGCAGCTTGCCGGATGCAGCCTGGGGCTGGGCTCCTGCTGGATTCAGATCAGAAATAGAAAGCACGACGGCAGGGAATCGGCAGAGGACTACGTCAAAAGGACTCTATCCCTGCCGGAAAATTACAGGGTCGAGTGCATGATCGCCTTTGGCTATGCGGACGAAGAGAAGGCGCCCATAGCTAAAGATCAGCTCCAATACGAAAAGATTGTCATGCGCTGAATAGTGAGCACAGGTAAGGAGAAGATCTCCTGTCTCCTGTCCAAAAGACTATAAGTAGTTATAGTCCAAATACCCAATCGTAATAACAATTCAAAGTGAAGATTAGGGGAGTATATTATGGGTTTCCTGGAAAGAATGAGCACGGTTGTACAGGCAAAGATGAACAAGATACTGGACAGGGTGGAAGATCCCAGAGAGACTTTGGACCTCTCGTTTGAAAAGCAGCAAGCTCTCCTGCAAAATGTCAAGCGGGGCGTGGCCGAGGTGACCACATCCAAGAAGAGACTGGAGATTCAGAAGGCCAAGCTGCAGATGAACCTCGACAAGCTGGACGGCCAGGCCAAAGAGGCATTGCAGTCGGGCCGGGAGGACCTGGCCAGAAAGGCATTGGAGAATAAGGCCGCCCTCCAGGCTCAGATTGAGACTTTAGACGGGCAGATCGCCGATCTGAATGAGCAGCAGAGCAAGCTCATGGCAGCCGAGAGCCGCCTTGCATCCAAGGTGGAGGCATTCCGGGCCAAAAAGGAAACCATCAAAGCCCAGTACTCGGCGGCTGAGGCCCAGGTCAAGGTAACCGAGTCGGTGACCGGGATCAGTGAGGAGATGGCGGATGTGGGTATGGCTGTGCAGAGGGCTGAGGAGAAGACCGAGAACATGAAGGCCCGCTCGCAGGCTTTGGACGAGCTTTTGGAGGCCGGGACACTGACAGACTACTCCGGAGGCGACGAGCTGGGGGCAGAGATTGCCCGCGCCAAGGCCAAGAGCAATGTGGATGATATGCTGGCCAAAATGAAGGAGGAGATGAAGAAATGATAATCAGGATTTTGGGTGAGGGCCAGTTTCTCCTGGACGAAAAGCTGCTGGGCAAGATCAACGATATCGATAACAAGATCGTAAGGGACATAACATCAGGCAATCAGGGCGATTACTCCAGGGATCTTGCGGATATGATTAAGTCGGTGAAGAGCCTGGCCAAGCCCCTCAATCCGGCCGAGATCCGGCCTTCGGATATAATCATCCCACCCTCCGACCTCACCTTTGAGGAAGCAAAGATGGTATTTCGCGGCGAAGGGCTGATAAAAGGCTGATGAAGCGAGAGATGTCTGGAAATGACTGAAAAGAAGCACACGTGCGAGTCCTGCCCCTTGCGAAGATATTCGGAGAAGCATCCCGGCTCGATCATCTCCAGGATCTGGCACTGGCACACAGGATGGTGTCCGGGGTGGAAGGCCTACCAAAAGTCGCTGGCGGAAGGATAGGTTTGGGTGGCATCTAAAAGTTCTGAACGTCATGGATAGGGGTACCCATTTTTTTTCATATATGGGCAAAGTGCAGCGGTTGGGACAATCGAGCCATCCTCAGCAACCGTAAAATACCCCTAAAAATATAACACCATCCAGAGCATGATATCTCTGGACACCCTTCCCAACCTGCCCGGCTGCTATATCTTCTCCGACGGTCGGGGCACTGTGCTTTACGTAGGCAAAGCCCGCGATCTTAAGAAGCGAGTTGCCAGCTATTTTCAAAAGCAGAACCACGGCCCCCGCACGGAGGCTCTGATAGCGGCGGCGCAGGACTTGGACTTCATAGTCACCAACAGCGAGGTGGAGGCTCTTCTCCTGGAAAACACCCTCATCAAGAAGCACCAGCCCCGCTACAACATCAAGCTCAAGGACTCCTCCCGCTATGCAGGGATAGAGATCACTGAGGAGGAGTTCCCCAGGATCAGGATAGCCCGCCACTCGGGAGGCATGGGCAGTTTCTTCGGGCCTTTCATATCCGCCCGGGAGAGGACTTATGTTTACCGGATCGTGCGCAAGACATTCGGCCTGCGCACCTGCAAGCGCCTGCCCAAAAGGGCCTGCCTGCGCTATCACCTGGGGCACTGCTCCGGGCCGTGCCTGGGCAGGATCAGCCCGGAAGATTACAGAGAGCAGGTGGACAGGGCAGCCTCCGCTCTGGGGGGCCGGACGGGTGAGATGGTGGCAGCTATGAGGAGGCAAATGGAGGAGATGGCTGCAAAGATGGAGTACGAGAAAGCTCTGCAGATCCGAAATGAGATCTCAGCACTGCAGAGGCTGCAGGAGAGGCAGCAGGTGGAGAGGAGCCGGCGGTACGACCAGGATGTCATCAGTTTCATTGTGGAGGGCGGTACAGTCTACCTCATGATCTTCCGGGTCTATCATGGCACACTGGAGGGAAAGGAGGACTACATCTTCGCCGGCGGAGAGGGCATCATAGAGGAGTTCATCGTTCAATACTACTCCGGGAGGGAGCCGCCTGAGGAGCTGATACTGGACAGGCCGCTGGAGGGCCCTCCTGAGGTTCCCCCGGAGGTCTCACTGAGCGCGGCCTCAAATGATGAGGCTGCCCATGCCTCTCCCGAAGCCTCTCTGTCAGACTACCTCACCCATATCAAAGGCAAGAGGGTGCGCATCACCATCCCCAGACAGGGTCCCAAGAAGCAGCTTCTGGAGCTGGCCAGGAAGAATGTGGAGATGGGCTTCTTCGGCGATCGCAGGAAGGTCGATGCCCTTGGCGAGGCTCTGCACCTGCCCCGCCGCCCGGAGGTCATCGAGTGCTTCGATATCTCCCACCTGGCGGGCACATTCTCAGTGGGCTCCATGGTGCAGTTCCGGGGGGGCAGGCCGGATAAGAGCCAGTACCGCCGCTTCAAGATCAAGGGTGTGCAGGGCATAGACGACTTCGCCTCCATTGCCGAGACTGTGCGGCGCAGATACAGCCGCCTGAAAGAGGAGAAGCAGGAGATGCCGGACCTGATTGTGATCGACGGCGGAAAGGGGCAGCTCTCCTCCGCCCTGGAGGAGCTGAAAAGGCTGCGCCTGAAGATCCCCATCATCTCCCTGGCCAAGGGTGAAGAGGAGATCTATGCGCCCGGCCGGCAGGAGCCGCTGCCGGTCAGGAGCGACGGCAAAGCATCGCTCTTCTTGCAGGAGATAAGGGACGAGGCGCACAGATTCGCCATAGCATACAACCGGCTGCTGAGAAAGAAGGCTATAGAGGATAAATAGGTGGAGCAGTGTTGCCTACTCAGTGTGGTACGAAAATGGTCTCTTTGTGAGTGTGTCAAATAAATCCCAGGCAAGTTAGCGACGCGTTTTTTACTTCTCCAGGATCTCGAAGAGTATCTTCATGCCCTTGGTGAAGGGTGGCATTCCCGAGGTCAGCAAGACCACTCTGAGCACATCCACGATCTCGTCCTTGGTGATGCCCAGCTCCTTCATGCCGCTCATCATCTGCTTTTTGGTAGCCCGGTCGTCGGAGGCGGCAGCGTTGATGCCGATGGCAATCAGCTTCTGCATCTTGTAGTCCAGCGACTTTCCGGTATATGCGGCCTCATTGAGGCCCACTATGGCTTTGTAGAGGTCAGGATACTCGGTCTTGGTCCTGGCCATTCCTTCGCCGAAGAAGACTTCTTCCTTCATTGTCAATTCACCATTAAGAGATGCGCCCTGCGGGAAGTTATAGATTTCTATGATTCGGCTTCGCAATGGATATAAATAGAATCAAGGACCACGCCCACTTCGTAGGGTAAGGGTAGGGAAAGAACGAGGATACATGGCGAACAAATATCCGATATTGGCTCTTGTCCTGCTCCTGGCGGGATTGGCAGTGGTAGCGAGTTCGGCAGGCGTCTGTCCATTTTCGTCAGAGGACAGCTCCTGCCAGGTGGGCAGCGGAGATAGCGAGAAATGCACCGGCGATAGTGCCAACTGCAGTGCCGCCAACTGTAGCGCCAATTGCACCGGCACCCATTGCGCCCTGAACAACTCCAGCCAGAGCAACTGCGCAGACATAGGCTCGTGCCCTATCAAGAAAGCTGAGGCTTAAACCGCGCATGAATTTGACAGGGATGGAGATCCCGGCATCAACTCCTCAGCATTGATCTTTCGTCCAATATTTTTCAATATTGTTTATATAATTGCAAACGCAAAATCTCATAGATAGACTTTTATGGCCGTCTGCATTCTGGATGGGGAAAGGTGATCCGGGTTGATGGGAATCAATGAGATGGGATTCGAGGTCTTTGAGGAGATGCTCGATTATGCCGATGAGCTGCAGGTCGAAGTTCACGAGCTTGAAAACGGTACCGTGGTGGCAGACGCAGGAGTCAAGGCCCAGGGGGGCTACGGGGCAGGCGTCTACCTCTCCCGGCTGTGCCTCGCAGACCTTGCGGAGATACAGCTTGCTCCCTTCGACCTCAAAGGCGTCCTGCTGCCCGGCATCTCTGTAGCCACTGACTTTCCTGCCATATCCTGCATGGCATCTCAATGCGCCATGTGGCAGATCAAGGCGGACAGGTACTTCGCCATGGGCAGCGGCCCGGCGCGCGCCCTGGCCAAGAAGACCCGCGAGCTGTACGATCGCATCGGCTTTGAGGAATCATCGGATGTGGGCGTCATAGTCCTGGAGTCGGGCAAGCTTCCTGATGAGAAGGTATCCGCCCTGATTGCTGAAAAGTGCAGCATCGATCCGGCAGACCTCAGAATCGCAGTGGCTCCCACAGACTCCGTGGCCGGTCTGGTGCAGGTCTCAGCCCGTGTGGTTGAGACCGGACTGCACAAGCTCTTTTCCATGGGCTTTGACATCAATGCCATCAAAAGCGGCTGGGGGCGGGCTCCCATCTCTCCCGTAAGCGGAGACACCACCATGTGCATGGGCTCGTCCAACGATGCCATTATCTACGGAGGGGAGACGTATTATACTCTGAAGTACGAGAACCTGGAGGAGCTGCAGCAGTACCTCAGGGGCATGCCTTCACAGGCTTCGCGAGACTGGGGAGCGCCCTTCTACAAGACATTCAAAGCAGCAGGCTTTGATTTCTTCAAGGTGGACCACAACGTCTTTGCCCCGGCAAAGGTGGTCATGAACGAGATAAAGTCGAGGCAGACGTTTGTGAGCGGAAAGGTGAACCTGGAGGCACTGGCGGAGTCATTCAATATCCAGGTACTGGACGCGTCCTGTTGATCTGCTATTGGATCTCTGAATAGCTATTCATGGCATTGGGCGGAATTTGGATGAAATCAATTGAATGCGACCTCAAGGGCCACGGACCGTGCCGCGGCCCCATCTGTCAGCGGGGAATGAGCCTCAATCACATGTGCGACCTGCACATCAGACTCCAGGCCTACTGGACAGGGCACAATCCCGGAAAGAAGCTCAAGGATTGGCTGGGCGGACTGCAGAATATGGAGATAGAGGAGATCCTCTCCAAAAGCCCGCCCAGAGGCAAGCACTGGCAAGAGGTGGAGGAGAGGTCAAGCGACGAACGAGATTGAAAGGACCAGCTCAGCCGGTGATCAGATCATTCGGATGCGTACCTCGCCGTCCTGCCAGGGCGTGCGGGAGGCTTATCTCGCTTAATCATATCCCGGAAAGTATTCCTTGCGAATCTGCTCCCTGGCGATGCCGATCTTTTGCAGGGCCGAAAGCATGGCATCGACCATGGCTGCCGGACCGCTGCAATAGAATGTGCGTTCGGTGTAGTCAGGAACGCACTCCAAGATCATCTCTGCATCTATCCTTCCCATCCTGCCCCTCCAGCCGGGGCCGGGGCGGGTCAGGGTGTTTACGACCTTGAAATGCCGGTTATTCTCCTGCATCGATTCAAACTCGCCCCAAAAGGGCACGTCGTCTTCGCTGCGATTGGAGTAAATCAGAATAATATCGGTATCAAGGGAGTTGTCGGTGCAAAACTTTATCATACTTCGCAGAGGTGTGATGCCGATTCCGCCGGAGAGCATGGCCACCTTCTTCTCTCCTCTGAAGCTGAAGCTGCCGTAGGGCCCGGAGATGTGGATGGGATCGCCCTCCCTGACCGATAGAAGGGCATTAGAGAACTCGTGGCCGGTGAGCCTCTTGGTCACCTCCAGAAAATCCTCGCTGGGGCTGCTGGATAGGCTGAGAGGCTTTTTTACCATGACATCACCCTCTGCCAATCCTCCGTCCCGTTTGCCTTCCTGGCGGCTCCTGAGTGTGAGGGTAACGAACTGGCCGGGGAGGTAGTCAAAGCCCGCCGGGCGGCTGAACCGAATGGAACGGGTGGTGGGCGTCCTCTGTACAACCTCTATGGCAGAAGTTTTGATGGCAGGCATCATGGTCATCTCACTTTCCAATTCAGCTTTATGCCATATCTTCTTTATCCCTGCATTCTCCAATCCAAAAAAGAGCAACGGACTCGCTGGGACTCGAACCCAGGTCAGCGGGTGTCTTCGACTGCCTTCTCCCGGCACTACTCCGAAAGAGCTGTCTCCGAAGCCCGCTAGGATGTCCTCTACCCTACGAGCCCATCCGTCAGCAGCCCTTTGGAAGCTTCCAGGCTATTAAGCTTTCCCGCACGCCCCCATTGCTGCACTTGGATATTTTGCCTCTTTTTCCTTTTTCCAATTTTCTAAAATAGGTTAATACTCATTAGTACAATCTCCTATTTGAGCTTTTTAAAGAAAAATAATTTACTAATTGTAGTTATTCTCCCCCAAATTGGCCGCAGCATTTATATCTCAATGATCCCGCTCTGGAAAAAATAGGCATTAAAATGGAGGTGATCGTTAATGGATATAATGTCCCAAATATATGCGGTTATAATCTTTGGAGCATTGGTGGTCTTGTTGCCCTGGGGTCTGAATAAATGGTCCGACACCAAGGCAGGCGTAAGATAGAATAGAGACTTTCATAAGACTGATACGGTCTTGGGGCGGCCAAGACCGCATTTTTCCATCATTTTCATGCAGGCATGGGGCTGCAGCAAAACAATATTAACCATCCGGTATAAAAGCCATCAGGTGTATGGCCATGTCCACAACTCGCTTCCTGAGCAACTGTCCCCGCTGCGGCTACGTGGCCGAAGCATGGACGGAAGACGGAGTATCGGTCAACGTGCACTGCCCCATGTGCGGCTACCAGGGACGTCTGCCCCACCCCGACCTCAAGAACGGATTGGGGCGAATGGGATGAGGACCAGCCGCGCCCTTCTCCTCCGGCTCCGCCATGATCCTGGCTTCGACTTTAGCCAAGCCTGCATCGAATACCTGGACCGGGGGGCTCCAGGGAACAGATCGAGGGCGATGGGCGCAGACATATCCGGGCTGCAATCCGGATGGATGGAGATTGAGTCGGAGACCGGGATAAAGTACATTCCCTACCACCGCATCCGGCGCATATCCTATGAGGGCAGTGTCATGTGGGAGAAGGTAGAGGAGCTTCAGAAATGAGATTCTCCGGCTGATATCAGAATGCTTCTGCCTATCTCAGCCGTTGGCCCGGCGCACCTTGCGCTCGTTTCTGTCCAGGTATTCCTTGATAGCCTCAACTATGACATCAGAGCGCTGCACATAGAGCGAGCCTCTGCTCTTGACCACAAAGCTCACCAGACGCTCATTGAGGTCCGGGCTCAGATCCACCTCGATCTTGGGCATAATTGATCATCCGCCAAAGTAGTATTAATACTTAGTTTCAGGGCTTGAGCCTCTTGATCTCCAGGTATTTTACCAAATCGCCTGAGAGGCTTTCGCCGCCCTCGCCGCCATAGGCGAAGACCATCTGCTTTCGCACTGAATGGGCCAGCCGCACCGCCCGGGAGAGCACCGGCGGCAGGAATATGTGATCCGGGGCGACGGTATGCACCAGGTACTCGGAGTGGGGCACCTTGCCCGGCCCCTGCACCTGCTTGTATACCCGAAAATGCGAGCCGAACTTGAAGCCGGTTTTGACCACCAGCCTTCTGTCCCTCAGGTCCCGGTAGACGGCATACTTTCTGTCAAACTCGTCCTCTATGGTGCGGGCCAGTGCCGCGAATCTCTCCCTGTCTAAAGGCTGGCCGGCGCGGTCCACCAGGGATATCAGCCCCTTCTCCAGCAGATAGGCGGACTCGACCAGAGATAGCCCCAGCCGCTCGCCCACGGATTTCCCGTAGAAGCCTCCCTCGTGCAGCCTCCGGGAGGCATCTGCATCCCAGAGCACCACCCGGTCCTCAAGGAGCGTGGCCCTGCCACCAGCCTCTTGCTCACTCATCAGTCCGGACATGGACCTCTCCCGGGCCTCGTAGAAGGTGATGTCGCTCTCCTCGTCCACGATGGCCAGCATCAGCTTCTTTCTCATCTGGCCGGCCAGCCTCACCGGCTGGAGGACCTGCTGCAGAGGCAGGGGCATCCTCTCCGATATGACCAGCACATAAAACTCGGCCGGCCCCTTTCCCGGATGGCCGCCCCGGGGATAGACGCGGAAGTCCGGCCGGCCCGGCTGGACGTAGTAGCCGCGCTCCCGCAGGTCCTTATAGACCACATATCGAAACTCGAAGCCCTTCTCCAGGGAGGAGGCCGCCTGAAAGAGGGAGGGATAGTCCATCTCCCTCTCGCCATCCAGCACACTGATGCGGGAGCGGTCCAGCAGGTAGGCGGCCTCCACCAGGGACAGCTCCAGGCCCTTGCCTTTGGGCCGGCCGAAGTAGCCCTGATCGTAGAGCTCGGCCAGGGCTTCCTGGCCTAAAATGACCCTGTCGCCTGTGAGCCGTCCTGCCGGCACTTCATTCGCGGGATGGGGATTGGCCAAGTCTGTCTCAGCAGGAGAGCTTATTCGGCCAGATGCCGTGCATGACTCCCAGGGATTTGTCGACCAGGCTGTGCACATCGGCTGCCGGATAGCCGGCGGAGAGCAGGTAGGACTCGACGTGGTTGGGGACGGCGATGGACATCTGCTCCACCATGGAGACGGTCTGCAGGATGGTGTAGCCCTCCAGCTTGAAGGGTATGATGGCGTCGGATACGATAAGCTCGAAGATCTCCGGGCTGACCGGCCTCTCTATGCCGGAGAGGAATGCCTCCAAAATCTCGCTGGTCCAATCGTGCTTCTTTCCCTCATCCTGGTAGGGCATGACCACGACCTCCCGGGTGCTGGCAAACTGCTCCACGAGCTGGGCAGGGGTGATATCGCCCTTGAATACCATGTTCAGGAAGTTGGTGTGGGGGACGGTGGTGGGGACTTTGCTGGCCCGGATGGAGAACTTGACCTCCTCGAAGACCGTTCCTGCGTCTGTGCCCTGGTGGCCGGCACCCTTTCCGAACTGGATGGCGGAGGGCGAGGCCTTGACCACAGTGTGCGGGTCGCCGTGCCTTCGGTCGATGTTGCCCAGGACGGCGGTGAGACCCAGCGGCCTCGCCGCCAGCGCCAGCCTGGACAGGCCTGTGGTGTTGCAACTGGTGCACTGGACCAGCCGGGGTTTGGCTTTGGCGAACATCTCATAGTTCTCCAGTCCGAAGAAGAACTCGCGGGCAAAGTCCGCCTTCAGCTCGTCGGTGATCCTGACCTTTCCGCCTTCGATGAGCCCTTTGAGAAGCTCCGGCCTATCGGCTCCGCCCATCAGGGAGACAAAGCAGCCGTGCGCCAGGCTGGATTCGATATAGGGCAGTTCCTCGTCGCCTGGTGTGCCGACCATCACAAAGTCGGATGCTGCAAAGAAGTCGTCGTAGCCGCCCTCGATCTTGACGCCTGCCTTCTCCCACTTCTCCTTGGCTGCCGCGTCGCTTACGAATGCCTTTACTCCGTAGAGGCGGTTAAACTTCGAAACGATGGATAGCGCCCGGCCGTGGGGCTTTCTGAGAAGCACATTCAGGTCGCCCTGGATCTTTGCGGCCTTCTTCACCTCGGCTAAAGCCAGCAGAGTTCTCTTGTTCTCGGTGCCGTCAAAACCAACAAAACCAGCATTGGACTTCAAGTCTTCACTTCCTCAATGGTAGTCTAATTAACCATATTTTAACCTTTCCGGCAAACC
>ERZ1645192.1522-NODE-1522-length-19244-cov-5.947574_pt1 | contig 19244 bp, 14 predicted proteins | sample MGYA00575354_ERZ1645192 | MGnify/ENA primary metagenome ERZ1645192 (study PRJEB40844, sample SAMN11349763) | freshwater sediment metagenome | isolation source: river sediment | host: Sediment | place: India: Faizupur Khadar , New Delhi | collected 2017-02-21 ... | reverse complement strand
CCATAACCTAATACTAATGGACTTTGATTGACGGACATACAATATTTTTTTCTTCCTTTTTAATTATAAGCAAAATTACTTAATTTTTAATTCTATCTCTATGTGTTAATGTTATTTTAACAAATAGTATATAAAAAACGGATAACAATGATTGTTATCCGTTTTGCTATCTTAGTGTTTATGTTATTATTCAGTCAAAGGATTGGGTGTAATATACTCTTTTTGTAATATTACATTTTTATCTTTCTTTATTTCAATGTCTGATAATATAATTGCTTCCGGAAGAATAAAACTGCAGGGGATGCCTGAACTTGCTGCAGAAAACAGCTTTGAAATCACTCCTCCTGAGGAACAATTCAATAACATATTTATAGCTTGTTGTTCACTGGAAACGGCAATTACTTCTTTGAAATTATCCATTGTTAATTCCGACATACTTGCCATGCGAACTAAAGTTTCTGTTCCATCTGCTACCGACACTCTATAAATCAAGGCAATTTTAACCGCATTCGACCCTGATGTTAAGCCTAATAAAAAGGATGAAACATCAGTAAATCCCACTACATTAGCATCAATTTTTCGTATAATGTATGCATAAGTATCAGATTGTTTTTTTGCCATACTTAGCAGCTGTTTTTTCATTTTATCCTTACTCATCGTTTTACTAGCAGTTACCTCTATAACTCCCGGTCCCAAGCTTGGAGACAATACATCTTTTGTTAAATTAAAACGCTTATGAGCATTTGATTCTCTGATTTTTTGAGAAGGTATACGATCATTTAGTAACGTGATTAATACTCCATTTTTAATCAATGGCAGATTATCTTTCGCACTAACGCCTTCTGCATCTACTTTATACGAACCTATTAAGGGAATGCCGTTAAATGTTTCTCTTGTATTAATGGCTGTGATAGAAATAGCAGGATCAATAACCTGCTTATTAATCATATCTTCATATTTATTTTCATCCGAACTTCCTCCTAATAAAGAAAATATATCAATAGAAGAAGACTCTCCATTTATTTTTTTTCGCTTTGAAAGCAAGCCATTACCGGAACTAAAAAACGATTTACTAATCAAATCTCCAACCGCATCTCCTTCAAACATAACCATTCCTTTATATATATCGTCTTGAACGGGAGCTTTTCGCATCTTCTCTAATCGAATCGCCATTTCACGTATTTGTTCTTTTATCTTTTCTTTATCCGGCAATTGACTAAATGTATGCCTATACAAATGCAGATTATCACTTAATATTTCCCCGTCATCAGATTTCGTAACGGCAGTAACCGATACATGCACCAATGATAAGGTTTGTTTATATTGCATGCCTTCACCGTTTAAATACAAAACATCCGCTTGAATGTCAGAAATAGTAACATTAGACTTGATAAGAAACGGATAATCGATTAAAACAATAGATAATTCTGTTGATAATTGTTCTACAATTTGTTTGCTAATATTTTCCTTCGGAGTTTCTATTAACATTGTTTGAATAGGAACTTTAGAAAAATCAGGCAAATTTAATTCTTCTTCCGAAATATTTTGCTGTTGTATTGCCGTATTTTTCTCTTCAATTTCTTGAACGGCTTTTTTATACAATTCATCGGAAGAATTCCATAAACAGGTTCGCATAACATTATAATCGTTTTCAATCGGTATTTCAATAGTACTAAAACCATCTAATAAAAAATCAAAATCATTTTTACTGAAATTCAAATTATTTCGATTATTATCTCCTACCAATACCATGGCATGATGATTTCTTAACGGTTGTTCCATCGAACTAATAATACCTCCTAACGAACTATTTACTTCAATGAATTTTCCATCTGCTATCATATAACTGATGTAATAAGGCTTTTTTAACGTATCTAATTTTAGACCCATATTTCTGTCGATTTCAACTTTCATTGCTTTGAATGCCAAATCAGTAAAATTATCCATTGGAGGGACTGTTTCTTCGTAAGGCCTATCGAGTATAGGAGCTATGTCTTGATTTTTTTCCTTTCGCTGTGTTTCAATTTGTTTCACAAAAACAGCCGGTGAGCAACAGCTAACCTCTACCCTTCCCGATTCTGCACCACAAACACCATGGAAAGCACCGTAATTATTCCCAACAGCTTCTATTTGTGAAAATATAGCTAAAGGTGTACCCACTAAATCTACACCTCTTACCAATTCATCGGGACGACCATCAACATAAACACGATACACTTCAATAGGGGTAACATTGAAAGAATTTGGTAACCAACGACCTGTTAATGTAAATCCACCTTGAACCTGTTCAAACCAATATCCATATTCCTTACCTTGTTTTTTAGCTTCTTGTATTAACATTTGCCTTAACTGCACATCAGTGTATGGTTTTTTAGTTTCTACAATCAAATTAGACTGACGCGAAACCACTTGCTGCCCTATAGATGCTCTAGCATGTCCATTAGATTTCGGGAAACCATCTATTGGAGTACGTGTCATTAAGAAATTCTTTAAAATTCCTTTTTCTACCACATTGACTTTTTGAGACTTGACACCCTCATCATCATATACATAACTGCCGTTTAAAGGTATAGTGTTATACTCTTTAATAGTAGGATCAAATACAATTGAAATATCCGTATGTAAAACGTTCTGATTGACTTTCTTTTTAAAAGTTTGTGCATCAGATTCATTTTTAAGTCTATATCCCTCTACCCTGTGTCCAAAGATTTCATGAAAGAAAACACCCGAAGCATTGTTTGATAAAATAGCAGGTCCCGTATACGCATCTACTACCGGAGCTGTACGCAATGTGTGTAACTTCTTAATCATATTTTCTATATCTTCCATGATTTTTTTATCAGAAGGTAGTCCCGCAGGCAAATGAGCGAAATAACTAATGTACATGGGTAATAACATCCCGTCATCAGCCTGTGTTTTTCCTGAAGCATACAAACGTGTTGATATATAATTTTGGACAACAGCTGTTCCCTCATTATTGACAAAATATTTACGATTGATAACAAATGAAAATCGTACATTTCCGTGATTGATATTTTTCTCTTGTAAAAACAACTGACTGTAGGATTTTACTTTTTGTTCCCATTCTTGTTTGATGGTGTTCCAATCAGCAATTTCGATAGGTTTTTCATAGTACGTTGATACAGGAGCATCCGAATAATTTGGCGATTTATCCTCTTTATCAACCAACAAAGATTTACTGGTTTTTAAAAATTCATACTTCTTAACTGCTGATCTATATAGTTTTTCGGTTTCTAACCATAACATTTGTTGAATAGATTTAGAAGTATTATCAAGAGAGATGCTCACTAAGGAATAATCGGCATCATCATAATCATAATCGTCCGTTCGATTCTCCACAAAATTATCCAATTGTTTATCTCCTACTCTAAGTTGGATTGTTAAAAGTCTTCTTTTGCTGATATCCGAATTCATCAATGCACCAAAATCGGCAGAAATATCCAGTTTTTGTTCCTCCTCCAGACGATAACTTAATACATAAACAGGGACCTTTTCCTTGGATAAATACTGCATATTCCGATTTAACTCAGTTTGCATAATTTGTAACAACGTATCCTCTTTCATTGTACTTTGACCATGTATGTTTACCGTAAAACATACCAAAAGTGTTAAAACAATTTTTTTCATGATTGATTTTTTAATTAGGTTTTATTGATATTTATATGAACTATTTTTCTCTTCATTTTAAGTTTGTATATGGATGCAAAATTAAACAATTATTACAAAAAAACAAATTAAAATTAAAAAAAATAAAGATTACTATGAAAAAAGGCATAAATATGTAAGGAAAAGTAATTGTCAGTTTTTTTCAATGCATAAAAAAATGATAATAGAAAGCTTAAAACACTCCTCTCATTCTTGGATTTGCGAGCTGAATAATGGCTAATGATTGCAGCACAATTTTATTCATTATTTATCGATTCGTTATCAATCAACTTTCCGCTTTCGTCATAGTAAATAATATCTCCAACTATTGAATCGCTATTAAAATGCACTTGCTGTCTTAATTGCCCTTTATCATCAAATAATTTTCCTGTTCCTTGTCGATATCCATAGCTATAAGGAATTATCTTAGCTAATGTTCCGTCCTCATAATACCATTTTTGTATTCCATGTAATGCGTCGCAAATAAAGCTATATTCTTCTTGTAAATTTCCGTTCTCATAATAAAAATAGCTTTTAACAAGTTTGCCATTTTTAAATACATATTTAAAATCAAGTTTTGTGGTGTCATCTCCCCAATAGTTTTTTAATTCTCCTGTAAAGTTTTTGTCAATCATCCTTTCAGCTATCGTAGCGTTTTCAAATTTCTTTGCAATATCACAACTGTCAATTATTTTATTGTTATTGTCTGAATGATTGATAGAATTTAGGCTACCACAAGCAACTAATATTGTGAATGTATAAGTCAAAATCGTTATTTTAATTGGTGCCATTTACTTAATGTTTTGTCGTTATTCTTCATCTCCCTTACGAATAAATTCTTTGTATTGCATTATCAACGAATTGTGTGTATACAATAAATTTAATTTGCAAATGTAGTCTTTTTTAAAATTGCTAATATCTAAAAACGTGTTTTTGTACCAAAAAAACATCTCGGCACACCGCACCCTAACATTTTTCACTTTTCAATTTCTACTTTTACCTTTTTCCTGATTCACCGGCTTGTTGCAAGCGCTTCGCACGTTCATTAAAACGGCGTCATCGGAGCATGGGGTCTCGCTAAAAGGAGCTCCCATGCTTGTTGAAACGAGATTGCAATCTCGATTGATTGAGATTGCAATCTCGCCGCACTGAGATTGCAATCTCAGTCGAACGAGTCAGGCAGGCCGTTTTAACCGACTTGGGACGTCTTCCGCACGGACTTGGGAACTCGTGCACATTCGATAATTGGAATTAATTTACCCGATAACAGTCCATCACGCAATAAAACAAAATGTAGCTGCGTTAAATTAAGGCTTATAAAATAATTACATTGAAAATACATTAAAATTATATGTATATGGATACTAAGGTTATCAAAATAAAAGAAGATATATATTGGGTAGGTATTTTAGATGGAACACTTCGCACTTTCGACATCATTATGGAAACGAAATACGGCACCACCTACAATTCCTATTTTATTAATGCTGAAAAAAAAGCGATAGTAGAAACTGCCAAAGAAAAATTCTGGGACACATACAAAGCAAAATTAGAGCAAGTCTGTAATCCATCTGAGATTGCATATATCATTGTTGATCATACAGAACCGGATCATGCCGGGAGCATTAAAAACGTATTAAAATTGGCTCCTAATGCCGTAGTAGTTGGAAGCAACAGTGCTATTAAATTCCTACAGAATCAAATAGGTGATGCTTTCCATCATCAAATAGTTAAAGAAGGTGATATCATTGATTTAGGCAATAAAAAATTACGCGTTATCTCAGCTCCCAACTTACATTGGCCTGATTCTATCTACACCTATCTGGAAGAAGATAAACTTTTATTTACTTGCGATTCTTTCGGAGCTCATTATTGCCACGAAGAAATGTTCGATGACAAAGCAGGGAATTATGACGATGCTTTTAATTATTATTACGATGTCATCCTCAAACCTTTCAGTAGTTTCTTTCTAACTGCCATTCATAAAATTCGTCCTTTAGCCATTGACATGATTTGTCCCGGGCACGGACCTATTTTGCGTGAAAACTGGAAACGAATTGTAGATTTATCCGAGCAATACAGCAAAGACTATGTAGCAAATTATTCTGTTTCAAATCGTATTTTAGTGGCATATGTCTCCGCTTACGGTTTCACAAAAACATTAGCCGAGAAAATTACGGAAGGCTTAAAAAAACATCCCGAAATAGTAGTAGATCTTTGCGACATTGAGAAAATGTCACATGCCGAATTAGCAGAGAAAATTGCGAAAGCCAATGCATATCTCTTTGGAAGTCCAACCATTAATCAAAACACCTTGCCTCATATGTTTACTTGTATGTCGATGATTAATCCTATACGTGATAAAGGGAAACTTGCCGGTTGTTTCGGATCTTACGGATGGACAGGTGAAACCAAAGACATACTGATATCCAATTTCAATACGTTAAAACTACATTATATCGGAGAAGCAATGTTCGTCAAATTTAAACCCCAAGAAAAAGATTTTGAAGAATTTATCTCCTACGGAAAACACTTTGGTGAACAATTCATAGAAAAAAACAATTGTCGACTATCATAAAAATGAATGCATTAGAAACCATTTTAGGGCATAAAACCATTAGAGAGTATAGTAATAGACCCATACCTGAAGAAATAGAAACCAAGATATTAGAAGCGGCAGTACGGGGTTCTACTACCGGTAACATGCAATTGTACAGTATTATTATCAATAAAGAGGAAGAAATGAAAAAGAAAATCTTACCTTTTCATTTCAATCAAAAAGCAGTTGTAGAAGCACCGTTGGTATTAACTTTCTGTGCGGATTTCAATCGCTTTAACACATGGTGTCGTTTGCGTAATGCCGAGCCGGGCTATGATAATTTTCAATGTTTTATGTGGGCGGTGATTGATGCGGTGATTGCTACACAAAACGCATGCATTGCTGCCGAACATTATGGTTTGGGCATTTGCTACATGGGAACTGTTACCTATAATGCACACGAATTGATTAAATTATACAATTTACCTAAAGGAGTAGTTCCGGTTACATGCATTACAATAGGATATCCGCTAAACAATCCGGAACTCACCGACAGACTCCCCTTGAAAGCGGTAATACATCACGAAACATATAAAGATTACCGGAAAGAAGATATTGACAAAATGTACTTTGAAAAAGAAAATTCTGAGCTTACTAAAAAGCTATTGGAAGAAAACCAATTGGATAACCTTGCTAAGGTGTTTACCGAACGTCGTTATACAAAAAAAGACAATGTACATTTCGCTGATTTGTTCTTAAAGGTAATTAAAGAACAGGGATTCTTATAATTTTTATACTTCGAACTATTTTTTATAACAAATACACAACATTTTTTATTATCTTTGCACAATTAAAAAAAAATTAAATCGTATGAAATCAAAATTCTTAATTTGCAGTATTATTTTCTTATTTGGGTTTACAAGTTTGTATGCTCAAAATTCAACTGTAGTAGCTTCCGATGAAGCACATAACATTGGTGATCTTCTTGAAATAGACATGAATGGCGGAAAACCTTTTATGGATGTTTTAAAGGAAAAGAATTTTACTCCGAGCATTTCCGATAGAGTATTAGAGCCGCATCATTTATCTTCCTTATTTTGGGCAGCAAACGGCACTCCTCATCGCGGAGAGGTTCATAATCGTACAGCATATGCACCCATGGATATGCAATTTATTAAAATTTATGCCTTAATGAAAGAAGGAGTATTTATTTATGATCCGGAAGCTCATAAACTTAAAAAAATTGAAAAAAGTGATTATCGCGTTAAATTGAGCGATGATAACATGGTTCACAGAGCTCCCATTCTTTTACTCTATGTAATTGATTCGGAATCAACAGGGGTTGTTAAAGAAGAAAATAAACTCAACTACGCTTTTCTTCAAGCAGGAAGTATTTGTCAAAATGTTTTCTTATACTGTTCTTCGGAAAATTTAAATACCAACGTAATACTGGATATTAAAAAAGACGAGTTTGCGAAAAATCTGAATATCAAAGCTGCAAATATTTTATTTATACAAGCAGTTGGTTATAGAGATTAATGGTTATATAATACCCTAAAAAGCAGTCTTTTTTAAACAAAAGGCTGCTTTTTTTATGTAAAAAAAAGAGGCTGTGTACACAGCCTCTTCATCATGAAAACTTAAATCTTTACTTTATCTCTATGAGTTTGGTAATTTCTGCCTTTTTATCCTTTTTAGGAATCGTAATGCATAAAAGTCCATTCTCATACGACGCCTCAATATTTTCCATTTTAACGGTTTCAGGTAAAGTAAATTGTCGCTGAAACGAAGCATAATGATGTTCTCTACGGGTAAATTGTTTTGAAGCTTTCTTTTCGTCTACTTCATTTTTCAGTTCACCTTTTACTGTTAATACATTCTGATTGAGTTCCACCGAGAAATTTTCTTTAGTATATCCGGGTACTGCCAGTTCAACTTGAAATGAATTCTCATTTTCTACAACATTGGCAGTTGGAAGCGTTGATTTGATTTCATCATTGAAAAAATCATTAAAAAAATTACCTCCGAAAATTTCATCAAAATAGTTTACGTATGCAGGCACATAATTACTTCTTTTAATTAACATTGTTTTTTCCTCCTATATTTTAATTGTTAAATTTTTATTCTATTTTAGGAGTTTCAATTTTCAGACCAATGCAAAAAAAAGATAAAAAATGCGACAATTTGACACTAAAACAAAGTAAATAATGCCATTCTGTCTTATTTAAATAAAAAAATCTAATGTAAGATAATAATCAGGATAGTTTCATCCTGTATTTTTTAATACCACCAAACAAAGCTGTTAGTCGTAATTTAATAACACCAAAGATAGCTTCTTTAAAAATACCTTTACTCATTTTTGATGTACCTGCTTGTCTATCGGTAAATACGATGGGGACTTCTTTAATTTTAAATCCTAATTTCCAAGTAACATATTTCATTTCGATTTGGAATCCATAACCTATATGTTTTATTTTATCGAAATTAATGGTTTCAAGTACTTTCCTTCGATAACAAACAAATCCGGCGGTATTATCACGAACGGGTGTTCTCAAAACCAAACGAACATACATGGAGCCGTAATAAGAAGTTAGGATACGAGACATGGGCCAATTAACCACATTTACACCATTGCAATAACGAGAACCTATCGCCAAATCTACATTTTCTTCTTCACATGCATTGTATAACCGAATTAAGTCGTTTGGATTATGTGAAAAATCAGCATCCATTTCAAAAATATAGTCATAATTGTGTTTAATACACCATCTAAATCCATAAATATAAGCGGTTCCCAAACCTAACTTCCCTACTCTTTCTTCTAAAAACAATTGGGATGGATACTCGGCTATTAATTTTTTAACAATTCCGGCCGTTCCATCCGGAGAGCCATCATCAATGATTAAAATGTGAAATTCATCAGGCAATGAAAAGACATAACGAATGATATTTTCAATGTTTTCTTTTTCATTATAAGTTGGAATGATAATAATTCTTGTTGACATAAATTTATATTTTTATGTATTATAGAAACTTAGGTTTAAGATTATGGTCTTCTTAACAAATTATTTTTAATTTTGCAAATATACACGATTTTTTTCAGAAAAATAATTTTTTAAAATTTTTATTGAATGTGAAAACAGATAGCCCTATTATCCGAAATAGATTACACTAATTATGAAATTTTATAAGACTATATATCAAGCTTTAAGTATTTATTTTCAAAATGATACACTTTACAACAAAAAAAAATGTACTTTTGCATAGATTCCGTATATTAAAAATCTAATCAAAAAAAACGGAACATACATTTAAATCATCTTCATGTTAAAAAATCACAAAAAAACTGCTGTCGTATATAAAGATTTATCCGTAAATTATCAAGAACTATTACAATATATACACTGCTATTCAGAAAATTTCAAACAACAGCCTAAGTATAAAAAAGTAATTGTATTTGGAGAGAATTCATTGGAATGGATTTATGCCTTGTATGCTGCTTTCACCAACGAATCGATAGCTATTCCTATTGACATTCAATCTACAGCAGGTGAAATTACCTATATCATTAATGATTGTCAACCGGACATTATTTTCACAAGTGAAGCCAAGCGTGAGTTTATGAAGCAGATTATTGACAACATGCAACTTTCCATTCCGATTTTATGTTCATCGGATATAGACACACACGATGTTACATCAATGCCTGTTGTAGAATTTAGTCCGAAAAACACACAAGACACTGCGGTAATCATTTATACATCAGGAACAACAGGTTCTTCCAAAGGTGTAATGCTATCGTATGATAATATTCTTTTTAACATAAAAGCGGTTTGTGATGAAGTCCCTATTATCACAAAAGAGCGTAATACAATGATATTATTACCATTACATCACATTTTCCCTTTATTGGGTTCCTTAATTGCTCCTTTATACAGCGGGGGCACTCTTTACATCGCAGATGGATTAAACAGTGAGGCAATTCTCCACACCTTAAATACAGGAAAAATAAATCTAATTATTGGTGTTCCAAGGCTATACGACACGCTTGCCAAAGGTGTTTTAGAAAAAATAAACGCTCATTTCGCTACTAAAAGTATTTATAAAATAGCGGCATTGATACAGAATCAGAACTTCTCTAAATTCATTTTTAAAACAGTACACCAAAAATTTGGAGGGCATTTGGAATATTTGGTAAGTGGTGGTGCAGCTTTACCAAAAGCAACGGCTAAAATATTTAAAACATTGGGATTTTATGTCTTAGAAGGATACGGTATGACAGAAACCTCCCCTATGATTAGCTTTACCCATCCCGGGAAATGGAAAATAGGTTATGCCGGCTTACCTCTTAGCGGCATTGAACTTAAAACTGTGGACGGAGAAATATGTGTTAAAGGACCCAATGTTATGCAAGGCTATTATAATCGCCCTGAAGAAACAGCTTCCATTATCAAAGATGGATGGTTGTATACAGGAGATATCGGTATCATCGATACGTACGGTATTAAACTAACCGGCAGATTAAAAGAAATCATCGTTACTTCCAATGGTAAAAACATCACTCCCGACCAACTGGAATTCCAACTAGTAAACAATTCCCCTTATATTAAAGAAGCCGGTATTTTTATGCATGAGAATATATTGCAAGCCCTTATCTATCCCGAAATGACAGAAATAAGAGCGAAATCTATCGAAGACCTTCCCGATTTGATAAAAACGGCTATTCTGAATTTTAATGCTCAGGTATCACCGTATAAACGCATTAAACGCTTTCATATCATTTCCGAAGAATTACCTAAAACACGTTTAGGTAAAATTCAACGTTTTAAATTATCTAATTATATAGAAAATAAAAAAATACAACAAGAACAAAACGAATCTAAAAGCTATAGTGAAGAATATACATTATTAAAAGCCTTTATTGATAAAGAAACAGGCTATATTGCCGGGGAAAACGACCATTTTGAAATTGACCTATCCATGGATTCGTTAACCAGAGTATCATTGATGGCATTTATTGAAAATACTTTTGGACTGGTTTTAAAAGAAGAAGATTTGAATGAATTGAATACCTTAGCAAAGTTAAGTAGTCATATCGAACAAGCGCAAACAACTTTCAATCATCACCATTCAACTAATTGGAAAGAAATATTATCAGCTAAAATCCCTGCTTTCAAATTACCTAAATCGGGATTAACAAACAAAGGATTAACGAATTTATCTAAAATTGTTTTCAACACCATTTACCGTTTCAGCAGTGATGGAATTAAAAACATTCCCGATGAACCATGCATCATCGTTGCCAATCATCAAAGTGCTTTAGACGGTTTATTCATCACCTCTTTAATGAAACATAAATTATACAGCAATACATATTTTTTCGCTAAAGAAAAACATTGGAAAAATATACTGATGAAATTCATGGCTAGAAAAAACAATGTTATCCTGATGGATATCAATAAAAATGTACGCGAAGCCTTACAGAAACTTTCTTATGTACTGAAACAAGGGAAAAACGTAATTATTTTTCCGGAAGGAACCCGTTCAAAAACAGGGATGAAAGACTTTAAAGAGGCTTTTGCCATTCTTAGTAAGGAGTTAAATATTCCGGTGGTACCTGTAGTGATTTATGGCTCACATAGAGCGTCTTATCAACGTTTTAAATTTCCTCGCTATTTTGCTCCTGTCAATGTTGAGTTTCTACCTCCTGTTTATCCAATGAGGGAGGAAGACTCTACTGCATTTAAAAACCGCATACAATCTGTTTTTAGAAGTAAACTAGAAGAATACAGAAAACGTAAAGAAAGAAAGAATTAAATAATTTCAACCGACGTTTCTTCTATCCATCCCTTATGTCCGTTAGGGAATACCACTTCTATCCAGTTTCCAACTTTATCCATAAGTTGTACTTTTAATCCTTCGTGTACCGTAAACAAATCTGTTCCCGCTTTGTCGGGCATGCTTTTTACGACTACACTCATACGCATGATAATGGCTTCGTCTTTTCGCATGGACTGTTTGTGTTGCATATAAGCAAAAGTGATACTCATTGCCAAGAACAAAAACATAGCTATTGATGCAAAAAACAGAAAAATTCTGCGTTTAACAGATAAAGACAAGCATAAAATTACCACAAGTAAAAACAAGCAAACACAAAGAACTATCGAGGCAACTGCCCATGCAGTAGATGAAAGTAAAGAATACATATTTTTAAACCATCGATTCAGAAAAAAAACGGGCATTATTTCCATTTCATCTGTAATCCGACTATTTGCAAATGCAATATTATGAATGATATCTTCATTGGAAGGATCTATACGCAAAGCCCTTTCGTACCATAAAATAGCGTTTGAGAGTTGATTGTTTTTGAAATAGGCATTGCCTAAATTATAATATACATCTGCACTGACATTCCCGGCACTGATAATATCGGAATACAAGCGAATAGCCGTCGGATAATCCTTTTGCATATAAGCCTTATTGGCTTGATTAAAAATTGCATTTTCTTGCGATTGTACAGTAATTTCCTGTAAAATAAAACATAGAACAAGAATGATTTTAACAAAATTTTTCATTGTTTGATAAATAAAATTTGTAAAAAAAACGTTTAGAGTTTGCGAATATTGTACATATTATTCAACACTCATACATAGGGCTTTCACCGGCTCTAATCCCAGATAGGTTGCTTCTTGAATGGCTTTAAGTACGGCACCGCCTCCTGTGAAAATGTAATAGTTGGGATTATCAAGGGCAAGGATGTACAAACCCGGTAACAAGCGTTTCAACTCTTGCATGGTATCGCCTCCTCCATACAGCTTTACCGCTTCGAGATTATCATCAATCAATTCATCCAAAGCAATCGTTCCTTCATTAAAATAAGGAGTATAGCCCATAACAGCATTCACAAAGATGGTTTGAGCATTATGAAAGACATCGAGAACTATTTTTTCTTTGAATGATAATTTGGCAACATCTAACACATAATTCAAACTATCTCCTTTTTTAAGCTTACGAACATCAACAGTTTTATATTTTCCCTTCAATTTACCTTCCATACTTTCCGATTCAATAATATAAGGTAGCTCAATTAATTTACCCGGATATTGTTTCGAGAAATTGACAAAAGATTGAGCCTGTTGAATATCTTCTGCTTCAATCCCTTTAATTTGGATGCTGTATTTTGCACATAAATAAGCATTATAAATTACGCCACCAAGGATAAGATTATCTGCTGTTTTGAGCAATGCTGTCAGGGAATCAATTTTTGTGTCAAATTTAGCGCCTGCAACAACCGCAACAAAAGGACGTTTGGGATTATAAATTCTATCAAGGTTTTGAATTTCTTTTTGCATCAGAAAGCCTGCGTAGGAAGGTAGATATTTCGTAACCCCTACCGTTGAGGCATGCGCTTGCCAAGAACCAAAAGCATCATTGACGAAAATATCGGCAAGCCCTGCCAATTGATAGGCAAAACTATCCGCTTCTTTTCCTTTGGATTCCTCGCCCAAAAACCAACGCGTATTGGGTAAATAAATACCATCAATTTTATTTTCTCTGAGCTCTTTTATCATATGATTGATAGACGTTTGAATACCAACATAGCCTAAGCTCGGATGTGCTTCAAACTCAGGAACACCAAGTTTTATATGTAATTTGTTTTGAAGATATTCAACAATAGGTTGTACCGAACTGTTAAAATCGATATGAATTTCGCCGGTTTTCTTATCTTTCGGACGACCCACATGCGACATTAATATCAGTTTGCCTCCTTTGGCTATAATATAAAAGAGAGTACCTATGGTTGCATCTATACGATACGGATCGTGTATAATCCCCTTTTTAACCACATTATGATCTACGCGAACCAATACAATTTTATCTTTTAAGTCCGCATCCTGCAATTGTTTAAATTTTAATTCTTGCATGTATCTGTATTATTGTATACTGTTTAACTCCTCTACGGATATCAGTTTGTCGTCTTGATAAACTTCCGATTTCACATGACCCAGTCCTTCGGCATACCACATAATATGTTTTTGTTTCATGGGACTTCCCATGGGTGTTGATATAATTGCTACTTGTTGTACTTTAAAACAGTCATACGTGCCGGCACCTACAGTAATCTTTTCTTTTGCCAATACTTTTCGTTCCGTTAATTTGACGGTTGTCACCATTTTAGTAAAGCCCATATCCATGGTCATGGTAGCTTCTGCATTGGGCCATGTATCTCCTACTATCATCTTCGCAGGTATGGTATTCCCCTTGCCGGCATATTCGATGGTTGCTTCTATGTTTTGCGGAAACATAGCCTTGGGATCAAAGATTATTTTATCTTCCATAATGGTTACTTTAAAAACACTTGCTTCGCCTTGAGGGGTTTTCTTAGCATCAAACGATTGATTAGACATGGTTATCGTTTGAACGGTGCTCGCATTCGTTATTTCTTTGACGGTCATACGAGTATATCCGGTAATTTTCCCTTTCCCGTCTTTAGAAACATACTCTAAAATACTTCCTTTTTTTGTCGGAAAATAAGGTTGCTGTGCTATGGCAACGGATGTAATGCCAATCATTACTAAAATCACAACTAGTTTTTTCATTCTTTTTTATTTTAATATTATTAATTTATTTTTGCTTTTCTGCACTGCCTTTTGCACTCATATTAATACCGATGGAAGCCCCCGAAAAAAATTGGGAATATGAATACGTGTATTCATAGGTTAACTTACCGTCTTTCAGTGTGCCTTTCATATCAAGGACTTGGGCATCAACTGAAATATCTGCATAACTGATGGGCACTGTAAAAGGTAAAAACGCAACTTTATTATCATTCACAATGCCAACCGCTTCAAATTGATCTTCGGCAGTGCCATATACTTGTTTTAATACAATTTTATTTTTATCCTGCCCTTTACTGATAACAAAACGAATATTATTTTTTTCTTCCGGCAGCTCTTCATAATTTTCAATATAGCCGGGAATAACAATCGCTACCGAACCATTGGTAGTGGTAATACCATCATAGGTGCCTAAAAAACTTCGTGTTTTACTGCATGAACTTATACTTAATACCAGACCTATCAAGCATATAAATAGTACTAATGACTTGTTTTTTTTCATATTCATAAATTAGATTAGATTCATATTTTTTTATTTAATCGGATGCAAAAATATATAAATTTACTTTCCATTCCTCGTTTTTTTTTATATTTTTTCAATCGACAAATCCCCTTCATCGGATATATAAATAAGATATGGATATACCTCATCAAATGCAGCTTCTTTCAACAGTTCGACATAATGCGTGATTTGTTTGATATGGGATGATTCTTTGTTTCCTGTTTTAAAATCTATTACCACGCAATTCTTTTTATTAATTATCAGCCTGTCAATACGAAAGCTCTTTGCATCGGAAGTGATAATTTCAACTTCTGTTTTAACCTTGGCATCGGGTTCCCCAAAAAAAAGTGTTTTGATATCATCATTCAGTAAATTTTCTATCAATTTCACTGCCATCGCTTTTTCTTTATCGGTAAATTCTTTATCTTCAGCTATCAATTGCAGAATATAGTGTTTATCTTCGGGCTTACGAAAATAAGATAAATACGCATGCATGCTCGTACCCCAACGCATTTCTTTGCTCTCATAAGCTCTCTGAGCAACGACTACAGGCAAACGAATTCCCTCAGTAGAAGTACTTACAAACCTGTTTTCTTTCATAGTCGCTATATCTTTCCTGTCTTTTTTATCGAAATTTCCTATACTATAGCATTCTATTCCATCACAATCGCTTTTATTTTCGTAAGAACCTGATCTAAAATAATCAACAACAGAATGTTGATCTTTATCAGACGAATGAATGATATATAAACGCTCTTCCGCACGAGTGTAAGCGACATAATCCACATTCAGTTCGTCCAAAGCCGATAATTCCTTCTCTTCTTCATAAAGATATTTCAACTCCGTATCTTGCAGCGACTTTATTAATTTGATATTGACTACTTCTATAGGAAAAGTATCGGGGTCAAGTTGTATCCATTTGCTAGCCGACACACGATTTTGTAAAGATTTTTGAGGATAAATGACAACAGGAAATTGCAAACCCTTGGACTTATGTATCGTTAATATATTTACAGCTTGAATACCTTCAGGGTTGCTTAGTGAGAACTTGGCGCTTCTCTCTTCCCAATACTCTAAAAAATTTACATAATTATTCTCTTTCGTTTGCATGAAATCAAAAACAATACCTTTAAATGCAAGCACATAGGCATTATTTTTCGTGGCAAAACCAAATATCTCGACCAGATGCTCTAAGAGTTCGTACACATTCAAGTGTTTTAATGTTTCCGGAGAAAAGGCATATCCCATAGTTTGTAAGCTATGCAGAAATGCTTTTTCCTCTTTAGCGACTACAAGTAAATTTTCAAGGACTTGCTTATTTTCTTTTGCTAAAAAATGCACTATTATCGTACGTGCCAATTCATTGTTTTTATTAAGCAAGTAATTGAAACAAGCCAGAAGAAAGTTAACTTCGGGCGAATTTTTCAATAACAGCGATTCCGGTGAAATGACAGCGACGCCCTTTTGTGAAATCCCTTCAGCAAGGAAAGAAGCCAAATCGTTTTTCCGACACAAAACCGCTATATCCGAAAGTTGATAACCATCTGCTACTGTCTGTTCAATAATTTCCAAAACCTTAGTAAGCACACAATCATCATAGACTATATCAGGATCCAACTCTTTCTTGTTGATGACATACAATTGCACCCCTCCCCCTGTATTATTTTTTTTAGGAGTTTGTTGAAGACTCTTATACACTTCCGACACATAGGAAGACCTTTCCGCATCACAACGACTCATATAATCGAAAAAATCATTGTTAAACAATACTATTTCTTCTTTGGAACGATAATTTTTAGGCAATGTAATTGTTTTAAAATTGTCTTCTAAAATACGTTCCCGTTCGCGAATAATAGGATTCTTATCACTCCCATCCAGTTTAGGTAAACGTTTAAATTGCCTCACATCGCCTTCTCTGAAACGATAAATGGCTTGTTTGGCATCGCCAAAAACTGCCGACATAGCATTTTCATTGGCATATATTTCTGAGGATAAGCCTTCGCAAATCAATGGCAACAAATTTTGCCATTGCAGAACCGACGTATCTTGAAATTCATCGATAAAGAAATATTTATACTTGTTTCCCAAACGTTCGTAGATAAAAGGCACCGGTTCATTGCTGACAATGCGGTTTATATAATGATTGGTTTCGGAAATATGCATTGTTTTTTCATCCATCTTAATGAAATCAATTGCCTTTTTAATTTCATTGAGCAAAGCCATGGGATATATATTATCTACTACCAATTTAGCAATTATATACGTAGAATAATCCTTTTCCTGGCAGGCACGTATTTCATTATAACACGCTGTAAGTAATGGTGCAATCACGTTTATTTGTCTTTTAATGCTCGGATCTGTCGTTTTCGATGTCCATCGTTGTTGCTCCACAGTCTCCATCACTGTCTTGGAAGGCATCTTAAGCTCCATCCCTTCATTAGAAATCTTTACAAACCAAGTACCAATGCCATTCTTCCCACTATAAAAAACATCGGGAGCTATTTGTGCGTTAGTCATCGCATCAACAGCCCTTTGGGCAATCGTTATTATTCTATCATTAATTTTCTTAATCATTGCCTTTAATTTGGGAATGATAGCCTGGAAATCTTCAATACGTAATGTTTTCAATGTATCTAAAGCATGTACAGCATCCTCGCGATAGAGTTCTTTGGCTATAGCATGGAGTTTTTTTTCTATCTTCCAGTTTTTATGAAGGTCTATTTGGCTAAAAGAAAAGTGTATGATAAAATCTGTTAAAACGCTTTCATGTCCCAGCTTAGCAAGAACTATATCGACAGCCTGTTTAATAAGCACATCGGAATCCAATTCCAATTGATGATTAGCAGGTAAATGCAAATCATAGGAAAAAGTACGCAATATCTGTTGAAAGAAACTATCGATGGTAAAAATAGAAAAACTACTGTAATCATGATGAATAGTATTCAACAAAACCGATGCACGCCGGCTTATTTCCGCTGCCGAAGCAATAGACGTAAACTCTCGCATCAAGTCTGTGTCTTTATCTTCACTCAACTGCTGTAAAAAAGAGAGGATACGCGTTTTCATCTCTGCAGCAGCTTTGTTAGTAAAGGTTATCCCCAATATTTTACGATATATATGGGGGTCTCTGTTAAAATGAATGAGACAAATTTCCAAATAAGCTTTTGCCAGGTTATAGGTTTTTCCCGAACCGGCAGAAGCTTTATAAACAAGAAAAGAGCCTCTGTTTTCCTTTACATTCATATTAATGGTATGATGTGCAAAAATACACGAAATTCTTATATCTCTTCGATAAAAAATGTTCATTATTTTTTATTACCTTTGCAGGCACAAATGAAAGGCATAGATTATGACTTCAACGCCGGAACACCAACATAGAGTTTACCTGCATGCTGCTACAAAAGACGAAGGCAAAGGCATTATCATTCATTATGGGGTTGCTGATTCCCCTTTCGGAAAATGTTTTATTGCCCTGACTCCTACCGGCATTTGCAGTTTGCAATTTACGGAGGATAAAGAGGATTTGGCACTTTCTGTTTTGCGACAAAAGTGGTCCCAAGCCATTTTTCGATACGATAAGCATGCTGCAAGTAGAAGCCTGCAATCAATTTTCAGCTTTTCTCAAAATACCAATTTTCAATTATGTGTCCAAGCAACCCCTTTCCAATTAAATGTGTGGAAATCACTCACAGAAGTCGGCTTTGGAGAACTCATCAGCTATGAATCCTTGGCATGTCTCAGCGGTCATCCTCGTGCTGTACGTGCTACTGCTTCAGCCGTTGCTCGCAACCCTATTGCCTACCTTATCCCTTGCCATCGGGTAATACATAAAAATGGAGATACCGGAGCCTACCGCTGGGGAAAAGAATTAAAAAAGCAACTCCTGGACTGGGAAGCGAATTATTGATGTGGTGATGTG
>ERZ1645192.1517-NODE-1517-length-19274-cov-10.947084_pt1 | contig 19274 bp, 14 predicted proteins | sample MGYA00575354_ERZ1645192 | MGnify/ENA primary metagenome ERZ1645192 (study PRJEB40844, sample SAMN11349763) | freshwater sediment metagenome | isolation source: river sediment | host: Sediment | place: India: Faizupur Khadar , New Delhi | collected 2017-02-21 ... | reverse complement strand
AAACCCGGTCGTTACGTCGGAGGCGAGCATAACCAGGTCCGCAAGCCCTGGGATAGCGTGGAGACACACGTCGCGCTGGTGTTCCCAGATATTTATGATCTCGGGCAACCCAACCTGGGCCTGGCAATTCTGTACGATATCCTTAATCAGCAGCCGGAAGTGCTGGCAGAACGCGCCTTTGCCCCCTGGGTTGATATGGAAGCGCAATTGCGTGAAAACGCTGTGCCTCTGTTCTCGTTGGAGTCCAAAACTCCTCTGAACAGATTTGACATTCTCGGTTTCACGCTGCCTTATGAGCTAATCTATACGAATGTGCTCAACATTCTGGATCTTGCGGGTATTCCGCTGCTTGCCAGCGAGCGCGGCGCTGAGCACCCACTAGTAATTGCGGGCGGGCAGGCCTGTTATAACCCTGAGCCGATGGCGGATTTCATCGACGCGTTCGCTATAGGCGAAGGCGAAGAGCTGATCCTGGATATCACGCGCGCGTATCAAGATTGGAAGCGCTGCGGTGGTGCGCGCGAAGAATTGTTGAAAGCTCTGGCGCGCATTCCGGGCGTGTACGTCCCCAGCTTCTATGAAGTAGCCTATCACGAAGATGGCACGATTTCCCATGTATTCCCTTGGATGCAAGGCTGTGCGATACCCGTGCGGAAACGCATTGTCGCCAAGCTTCCCCCAGCCATCACCCGTTTTCTGGTCCCTAACGTGGAAACCGTGCACGACCGCATTTCTGTGGAAATCATGCGCGGCTGCACGCGCGGTTGCCGCTTCTGTCACGCCGGCATGGTAAACCGGCCTGTGCGCGAACGTGAACCGGAGGAAATCCTGCAGGCAATGCAGGCCGGACTAGACGCCACAGGCTACGAACAGGTTGGCCTGCTCTCGCTTTCTTCCTCCGACCATACCCGCATCCTGGAGCTCATCCGCAGCGTCTACGAAAAATTTAAAGACACGCGAGTACAGGTGAACCTGCCCTCCCTGCGGATTGCCTCATTTTCAGTCGATTTGATGGACGAATTAAAGGACTTGCGACCGGGCGGAGGCTTCACGCTGGCGCCGGAAGCAGCCACCGAACGCATGCGCGCGATCATCAACAAGCCGCTGGATGAAGAAATCATCCTGGAGACCGCACGTACCATTTTTGAGCACGGCTGGCTGAGCCTGAAACTGTACTTCATGATTGGTCTTCCTCAGGAAACGATGGAAGACGTTCAGGCGATCCTGGACCTGGCGCGCAAGATTAAGGGAATCGGTAAGTCGATGAAAGGCAACCGCGTCAGAATTCACCTCGGCATCGCCACCTTCATCCCCAAACCGCATACACCCTTCCAGTGGTACTCCATAGAGGACGCGCAGTCCCTGCAAGCAAAAATCGATTTGCTTAAGGATGGAACGCGCAAATCGGATATCAAGATGACCTATAATCCGCCTGATTCTACATTGCTGGAAAGCTGGCTTTCGCGCGGAGACCGCCGCCTGGGTCCTGTAATCTTGCAAGCCTGGAAGAACGGGGCGAAGCTGGACGCCTGGACGGAAAGGTTCAACCTCCCTGCCTGGCTCAAAGCCTTTGAAACCTGCGGCGTAGACCCTGATTTTTACACAAGAAGGCAACGCGGGCTGGATGAAATCCTACCCTGGGACCATATTTCCACCGGCGTCAGCAAGCGTTTCCTCCTGACCGATCTGCGCCTGAGCCTGTCGGGTAAAACCCGTGAAGACTGTCGGAATACCTGTTATAACTGCGGTATTCTGGATGCCTTTGGCAGCCTGAAACCCTCTAAAGAAGAAGTTTATTGGGGGTGCCCATGACAAACGCGCAGCCAATTCGCGTCCGTGTGCGGTTCGCCAAAGATGGCGACCTGCGCTTTACCGGGCATCTGGATTTACAGCGGCTCTTTGAACGCGCACTGCGGCGTTCCGGGCTGCCGCTGCGCTACAGCCAGGGCTTCAACCCCAAAGTCCGTCTGAACCTGGCCAGCGCTTTACCCTTGGGCTTTTCGTCCGAAGCGGAACTGCTGGATTTTTGGCTGGATGAGGAGCTTGAAACAGCAGAGATTCAGCAGCGTTTGAGCGCGGCGCTGCCCGCGGATATCCAAATCAGGCAGGTCGAATTTGTTCCCAACCAACTGCCCAGTTTGCAGTCCAGCCTGAGAACGTCCGAATACCGCGTGTCTTTTAAACCTGCTGTAGAAACCCGCGTCATCAAAGAAAAATTATCACAGCTGCTCTTGCAGGATAATATTCCCTTTACACGGCGCGCAAAGACGGTTGATTTACGGCAGCTCTTACTGTCCGCCTATTGGCGGGAAACATCTGCTGGAGATGAACTAATTCTGGAGATGAAATCCACCCCGGAAGCCAGCGGCCGCCCGGATGAACTGCTCAATTTGCTGGGTTTGGAACCGGGAACATACCAGGTTTGCCGGACTGCTCTGATTTTTAGTACGGATAAGGTGGAAATTGATGGATGACTGTGTTTTTTGCCGCATTATCAATGGGCAAATCCCTTGCTGGAAAGTGCTGGAGACGGAACATGCGCTCGCGTTCCTCGACATGGAACCGATTGTGGAATATCACACCCTGGTCATTCCCAAAGCGCATTACAAAGATATATTCAGCGTCCCGGAGGAAGTGCTTTGCCAGACAGGCTCAGCCATCAAGCAGGTCATCCGCCTGTATCAGGAAAAGCTGGGCATCGAAAACATGCACTTGTTCAACAATTCCGGGAGCTTAGCCCGCCAGACTGTTTTTCATTTGCATTTCCACATCGTCCCGGTGAAACCTGAAAAGCCTTTGGTTGGTTTCACGAAGCACCCTGAGTTGGTGACAAAATACCCTGATATGCTAAAGGCTTTAGGTTTGTGACTGAAGCGCGAGCGGGTACGGATTATAAATTTGGGTATAATATGCAAACTGTTCCCGTGGCCTAATGGAGAAGGCATCGGCCTCCGAAGCCGGTCATGTGAGTTCGAATCTCACCGGGAACATTTTTAAAACCTCTGGTAAGTCAGCTGAAAGTCTGCCAAATTTTGCTCTCACAATGAAATCTTGAGGCCATTATGGGTGAAGACGAACTCCGCAAACAAATTGAAACACTCCGCGAGCAGCTCCATTATCATAACTATCGCTACCACACGTTGGACGCCCCGGTCATCAGCGACTACGAATATGACCAGCTTTACAAGCGCCTGAAGGAGCTCGAAAACGCACATCCGGAGTTAGTCACGCCCGATTCCCCTACCCAGCGCAGCGGAGGGCAGCCTCTCGATAAATTCCGCAAAGTGGAGCACCCGACGGCTGTCCTGAGCCTTGCGAACGGTTTTGGCCGGCAGGACACGCTGGATTGGTATGAGCGCATCCTGCGCCTTGACCCGGATGTTGCGCATGCGGATTATGTCCTGGAACCCAAGCTCGACGGACTCACGGTGGTGCTGACCTATGAGAACGGGAGCTTTACGCTTGGCGCCACGCGTGGAGATGGACTTGTCGGAGAAGATATCACGGAGAACCTGAAAACTGTTCCAATGGTACCGCTGCGAATTCCGGTTTCCGGCAATACACCCCCGCCCGCCCGTTTGGTTGTACGCGGCGAGATTATCATCTTTAAAGACGATTTTGCCCGACTGAACGCAGAACTTGAGCAGCGCGGAGAAAAAACCTACCTTAACCCGCGCAATACTGCAGCAGGTTCGCTGAGGCAGCTGGACCCGAGCATTACTGCCAGGCGTCCGCTAAAGCTTTATGTCTATCAAATCCTGGAATCTTCCAGGGAGACGCCAGATACCCAGAGCGCTATCCTGGATTACCTGCAAGAGCTCGGCTTCCCGGTTAATCCTTTACGCTGGCACGCCGAGAACATCGAACAAGCCGTGCAAATCTGCGAAAGCCTGGCGGCAATCCGCCACACCTGGCCCTACGATGCTGACGGGGTCGTAATCAAGGTGAATAACCAGACCTTGGCTCGCCGGTTAGGCTTTTCCGGGAAAGACCCACGCGGCGCGTTGGCTTACAAATATCCCGGCCAAGAGGTCGAAACGACCCTGCTGGATATCCAGGTCAACGTCGGCAGAACCGGCGTGCTAACCCCACTGGCTGTGCTTAAGCCGGTCAGCATCGGCGGCGTGATTGTGCGCCAGGCTACCCTGCACAACTTTGATTTCATCCGGGAAAAAGATATCCGCATCGGCGATCAGGTGCTTCTCAAGCGCGCGGGTGAAGTCATTCCGTATATCCTTGGTCCCCTGCCGGAAAAGCGCGTCGGCACGGAAGAACCATTTAAGATCCCGACCGAGTGTCCTTCCTGCGCATCGCCAATCCAGAAAGTGCCGGATGAAGTGGCGTATTACTGCGTGAACAGCAGCTGCCCGGCGCAGTTGGCCAGAAACATCGAAAACTTCGCCTCACGAAACGCGTTGGATATCTCCGGACTTGGACCGCAGATTGTGGCCCAGCTGGTTGAAAGCGGCTTAGTACGGTCCGCCGCTGACCTCTACACGCTGAACCGCGAGGATCTCCTGCGCCTGGATAAGTTCGGCGAGAAGAAAGCGGATAACCTGCTCCAGGCGATTGAAACGTCCAAAAAGCAGCCGCTGGAACGGCTGATCATCGGCCTGGGCATTCACGGCGTTGGAGAAGTGGCTGCACGCAAGCTTGCCCGCACTTTCCGCAGCCTGGACGCGCTCAGCCGCGCGTCACTGGAAGAGCTTACTACCCTGGAAGGCATCGGACCGAGCATCGCAGCTTCCGTTACGGGCTGGTTCGCCCAGGCGCACAACCAGGAAATGCTGCATAAACTGCGCGAAAATGGATTCTGGCCGCAGGAAAAGGAGGATGCCGAAAAATCCGCGGCGCAGCCCCTGAATGGGCTTACCTTTGTCGTCACGGGTACTCTGCCAACACTCAGCCGGGAGCAGGCGGAACAGCTCATCCTGGAAAATGGCGGGAATGTCAGCTCCTCGGTGAGTAAAAAGACGAGTTATCTGCTGCTCGGGGAAAATCCGGGTTCAAAATACGCCAAAGCGCTGGAACTGGGCATTCCCATTTTGGATGAGGCTGGGCTGAGGGGATTAATTGTTTGACCAGCGTTTGGAAGGCAATTGCTGGATTTCCAAATTTGTCAGCAAACGCAAGCCATAGAAAAAATGAAACCGGTTTGCGCCGGTTTCATTTTAGGTGGAGATGGCGGGAGTCGAACCCGCGTCCGAAAGATTAGACTCTCGAATCTCTACGAGCGTAGTCAGTTATTCAATTTCGTCCGCGCAAAGGTCAACTGACCAAACTTCACGAAGACAATCCGCTTGAGCCCGAAAGCCCTCTTAGGTCAGGTTCACGGCGCACCTGACAGCATCCCGGCTTTTATGACGCCTTGACTGATTCCGGCCGGAAGGACGGCCTCAGGAGACGTGATCTCACTTTAGGAGATCAGCTACTTCGATCCCGCTTATGCAGCGAGAGGGAGGGTAGCGTAGTTTGTGCTTTTGGCACTTGTTTTTTGTACTGATTTATCGAGGTCGGTACCTCTCGGCTCGCAATCCGGAACCAGCTTCTCCCGTCGAGACCTGGCATCCCCGTTACCTGTAGTATAGCACAAAAAACCCCCTCAGGAAAACCTGAGGGGGTATGTACTGACTTTTGTGAAAGCTTACTTGATCTGAGCCATCTGCTCAGCAAGGATTGCATTCGCGTCGATGTTCGCCTGATCGAGCAGAGCTTTGACATCTGCGGTCGGGTCGTCAACAATGCTGGTCATGACGGGTTCAATCACATTGTCGCGGACAAAGTCGTAGCCAGGCACGGGGGGTTCGAACTTGCCGAATTTCAGCAGGTCAAAAGCCGTCTTGTAGGCAGGATCGGCAGCAAAGACATCCTGGAACTTGGCAGCAACAGACTGTTTCACCGGGAAGTAACCGGAGGCCTTGGCCCACTCGGCATTCACATCGGCGCTGGTGTAGTACTTGACAAACAGCCAGGCAGCCAGTTCACGTTCAGGAGTGGACTTGGGGATGGAGACGGATGCACCGTAAACATTCTGCACAGGATCCGCGGTGGTGTGGGGGATTGCGCCAACAGACCACGCGAAGGGGGTGCCGTCAGCTTCCACAGCGTCGCCATAGTAAGGCAGACCGGAGGAAGAACCAACGGAGAAGAGCAGGGTGCCGTTACCAAAATCGGTCTGATCGCCGTAATTTTCGGTGACGAGGCGGGCGCAGCCGTCAGCAAAGAGGCTCTGGATGAAAGTCCAGGCTTGGACTGCGGCGTCGCTGTTCAGGGTGAACTGATTGGCGGTGTAATCGAACATGTCGCCGCCGAACGCGAAGGTCCAGCTGGCGAAGCGGGAAGTGTCAATGCTCAGCTCATAGCCAGTAGGAGAAGCCGCGCCTTCAGTGGCACCACTAAACGGGGTAGCAGCAGCTTTGCAGGCCATCTCTTTGAACTGCTCTGGGGTGGTGGGCGGCGCATCATAGCCAAGTTCTGTCAGCCAGTCCATGTTGTAATACATCACTTCCATAGAGCGGTTGGGGGCAAGGCCAAGGCGCTGATTGCCAAACAGAGACAGAACGTCCTGGGCAAAGAAACCGGGGAAGAAATCTTCCTGTTCTTCTTTGGTCAGACCGTACTTGGGGTGATCAATCAGTTCGTTCATATCAAACATAGCATCTGCCAGTTGATAGGTCGCGACCTGATTCTGATAACCAACGACAACATCGGGGACATCCGCGGTATTCAGGATAGGCAGCATCTTGTTGAAGATGTCGCCATAGCTGCCGGCGTATTCAGCGGTGACGGTAATACCGTATTCGTTGGTCGTGTTGAAGTCAGAGACGATCTTGGCGATCGCGGCTTCGCGAGCTTCACCGGTGTGCTGATGCCACCAAACAATTTCCTTGGCGGGAACAACATCCGCCCAGGGATCAACCTCGGTCGGAGCTTCGGTCGGGGCTTCGGTCGGGGCTTCGGTCACGACTGGGGCCTCGGTCGGGGCTTCGGTCGGAGCGGGAGCTTCTGTTGCTTTGGCGCAAGCGCCCAGCACCAGGGAGGCAATCAGGATGACTGCCACAAACAATACACTCGTTCTTCTCATTTTTCAAAACCTCCATTTTGAATCTGATTAATTTGAGACACACGATATCGAAGGCTGAGAGAATACCTTCGTAATATCCAAGAATGATTATATCCTATCCTTTCAAACCAGTTGTGGCAATTCCCTGAGTAAATTGTTTTTGGGTCAGGAAGTATACGATCAGGATAGGAATAATCGTGATGACCGCGCCGGCCATCAGCCAGTGGGTGTACGGTCCGGCTTCCTGCACAAATCCGTACAAGCCAACCATCAGAGGCCGCCAGGTATCGCGGGTGGTAACAAGCAGCGGCCACTGGAACGCATTCCACGAAGCTGTGAAACCGAACAGGAGCACGGTCATGATCGGCGCCTTGCTGATGGGCATTACAATCTGGACAAGGAAGCGCAAATGGTCGCAGCCGTCGATGCGGGCAGCGTCCCACAATTCATCCGGAATCTGCGCGAAAAACTGCCGCAGCAGGAAGATGCTGAACGCGTTCGCCATGAATGGCACTGTCAGCGCCCAGTAGGTGTTGATCCAGGTGCCGCCTGGCAGCGGGATGATATTGCCGCGGATGAGCAGGTAATTCGGGATCAGAGTGACTGATTCCGGGATCATCATGGTCGCCAGGAAAATGCCGAACAGAATGTTTTTACCCTTGAATTCAATCCGACCAAAGGCGTATCCCGCCAGAATAGACGTGAAAAGCAAGCCGGTCAACGTCCCCAGGGTCACCAGGACGCTGTTCAGGAAATACTTTGAAAAATTTGCCTGCTCCCAGGCTTCTTTGTAGTTGATCCACTGCGGAACTTTTGGCACCAACTGGCGGGTAATCGTCTCGCCCAGAGTCATTAGTGAATTGGAAATCATCCAGAAAAACGGGAAAATGAAAACCACCGCGCCAAACAGCAGGATGATATACAAAAGAGCTTTGCCTAGGATCCTGCCGGCGTGATTTTCTTTAATTTCCTTTTGGGGGTTTAGCAATGCCGCAGAATTATCCATAGAAAACCCGCTCTCCCATAACCTTGTTCTGTGCCAGCGTAAGCCCCATAATGACGATGAACAGCACGATTGCCTGCGCAGTGGCTACGCCGTACTGGTTCGCTTTATAGAAGCGGTCAAATACCAGCAAACTGGTGGTGATCACCGTATTCTGCGCGCTGGGCGTGCGCATGACGTAAAGATGGTTGAAAGCTTTGAAGGTGCCGATGAAACCGATCAGCGTCAGGTAAAAAGTCACCGGAGAAATCATAGGTATAGTAATGTGCCAGAAGCGGTCCCATTTGCTGCCGCCGTCCATCTCAGCGGCTTCGTAGATTTCTTTAGGAATATTGCCCAGACCTGATAGGAAGATGACCGTGTTGTAACCCACAAAGGACCAGATGCCAAATATGATTATTGTCAGCAGCGCCAGGCTGGGTCCTCCGGCTAAACCGGAGACATTGACCCCCAGCAATTTAAGCACCGGCTTGGGTTCAAATCGCCATTTAAGCGGATCCACCCCGAAAAACCCAATTAAGCGGTTCGCAAGAGAAGTTTCGCGGCTCGAGAAGATTATCTGAAAAACTACCGCGGTGCTGATGGAAGGCGTAATGTAAGGCAGGAAGTAAATCATCCGGAAAGCTTCCTTCCCGACAATATCCTGATACAGGATATACGCAAGCACCAAACCGAGAATAATTTCAGCCGGCACTGTCCCCAGCGCGTAATACACAGTCACAATCAGGGAGTTCAGGAAGTCCTTATTCCCGGTTTCGTACATCATGCCCCAACCAGTTACAAAAATCACGCCGCCTAAAATCAGGACAAGTGCGCCAGCAATGTGCGCCAGGCGTTGACCGTTGTTCAACGATTGAAAAGCTTTGCCCCAAACCAGCGATCCAAGGATAATTAGCCCTAAACCAGCTACCAAAACCAATAGATTCCACCAGGAGCCAAAAATCAGCAGGTAGTTCTTGTCCCCGATAAATGGACCTTTGGTGACCTGCCAGTTAAACAGGCTCATATAGATGGAATACCCGATTGGGAAAATTCCAAATATTAGAATAATGATTAATGCGGGGAGAATAAATAGATAGCCGGTAAGTTGTTCCTGAAGCCTGATAAGCTTCAGAGTCTTCCGGCGGGACTGGTGAACTACGGTATTTTCAGCCAACGAAACCTCCAGTAGCCAGTATGCTAACAGCTTTGAATGCTAACATCTTCTTCATTTTACAGGATAATTGAGTTCTGTGGGTTATGAAAAGGTTAACATTCCGTATTATTACCAAATTTTATCTTAAATCCGGGATATACCCTAAGAATGAACCGGGAAAGCTGTCGGTAACAGCCAGAAATCCCAGGTCATCCAGGCGCACCAGTCCTTCCCAGTTGCGGGAGCTTCCATCCGCATTCAAACTCAAATAAAGCGGCGCTTCGTCCGCCAGAACTATTTGTCCGTCTTCGATCCTTAACTTGATAATGCGCTCGACCCGGAAGGAGCGGCTGTGCGTCCCGCCCTCCCCGTATCGTTCAACAAGTGGATCAAATTTTGCCTTCAGATGGGAATCGCCCGGGTAGAAGTAGTTCATCACCCAGAAACTTCCATCGGGCTGAATTTCGGTGGCATCGGTAACCCGGAATTCGATACCCGGAAAATCGCTGTCCGCCAGAGGGTCAAGATTAATGTCAAAGGCATGGGCAAAGGAGTTAGGGTTGACAACTGCGCCGTTGTCCTCGAAAAATGTGTAGATAACCCCATTCTCAACGATCAGGCTTTCATCGCTGGCATTGCGGAAATCTGTTTGAGGAAGCAGCGGAACAATCGTCCCGGGATCCAACCGGATAGATTGGCGCGCGTTGTCCACAAACCCGGAGACGAGATAGCCCATCATCGGACTGCCGCCGCTGGTTTCAATCGTCATGAAGACTTGCTCTCCAGCGAACGCTATTGCCTCAAATCCCTCAAAACCTTCCAGGGTTTCGGAAAGTCCGCCGTCATCAAACTCCAGCAGCCCGGTTTCGATTGGAGCTTTATTGTCCAGGTTCAGGTAAGCAAGGATGGCTTCTTTTTGGACAGTGACCAGAAAAGCGCTGCCGTCCTTCCCCAGACGCCGCGGATATTGCGGCAGCAGCACTAAGGCATCCTCCATCCAGGCCATAGAGGAATACTCCATCCGGGTATCATCATAAGGCGCGGGCAGCTTAATTTCTCGTACCCCGGCTTCCGTCAGGCTGTCCGCTGTCACAGTGACTGCCGGTAGATCTGTCGCGATACTGCTTGAGGTAGGAGCAGCGTCGATTGTCGATGATTCCGTTTCTATCACATGACTACTACACGCAACGCAAGCTAATATCAGAGGTAATGCTATAAATCTATCATATTTATTTTTCATTATTCGAATTTAAATACTGCGTAAACCGGGTCGTGGTCGCTTACCCGCGCGTCGGGCAGCGCTTCGGAATTGATATGCACCACGTCAAAATGACTGAGTTGTTTCAAAAAAGCCAGGCTGACGAGGATGTGGTCCAGGGCTTGCGCGTTGCCTTCATGGTTGTAAGTGTAGCGGTCATGCTCCGGGAGCAGCGTGATCAGGTTTGCCAGCGCGCCTTCTTCAAGCTTCATCACGGACGCGCTCCACTGGAAATCGTTCAGGTCGCCAAGGACTACGACATACGCAAAGGGGTCAACAGCCATGATCTGCTTCACAAAGGCGTTAATTTCCCTTGCCTGCTCCAGACGCTGGCGTTCGCTTACTAGCTCTGGTGGCTGCTGGTCGCCAAAGAGCGGGCCGTCCTCGCCTTTGGAATTGAGGTGGCAGGCGATTACGAAAATATCCTTACCCTTGAATATAAATTGCGCACTGAGCGGTTTACGGCTGTCCCTGAAAGCGTAGGCTTGCGGGCTGACTCGACCCGGATTGAGCGACAATGCCGGTTTACCGTCTTTCTTCAGCACCTGGTTCGGTGTGCTTGCATCGCCAGCTGGCGCAGCAGCCAGGCTCAAGCCCCTATCCTCCCTGTAGAGGAGCACAATCCGGATATTCCCACCAGGAACACCTCCGTCTGCATTCCGCAGCGGATCAATTGCGAGCGCTTTATATTCTGGCCCTCCCAGCTGCCTCACTTTCTGGATCAGCCTGTTGATATTCCCGGATGCGGAAGTCTGCGCGGAATCCAGTTCGCCGTCGTCATCCTGAATTTCCTGCAACGCCAGGATGTCCGGGCTGCGCAGTACAAAAACAATCTGTTCTGCCAGCGCCTCCAGCCTTTCCGGGGAGACCATCGGGTCAAAATTGGCCACGTTATAAGTCGCGAAAGTTAATTCACTTACCGAGGGCTCGTAAGTAACTGCCTCCGGCGGGTTGTTTCTCTGCTCAAAACGCAACTTTTGGGTGGGCTGCAGCTTGAAATTGCCAAAGCTGTAATCCATTATCCCGATAATCGGCTGTGTAAACCGCGCGCCAACCTGAACTGCAGGCATGTTGATAAACGCGTCGTCCAGGATAATACGTTCGGGATTAGCATCTTCCTGACGGATAACAAGCACATTTCGAGGGGATAACACGCTGGCATCCTTGCCAAGATCCGCTACCACTACAACTTCTTTGTAAGAAGAAGTAGACGATACCACCAGGGCGTCGTTCACCTGCACGCGCATGCCTTCCAGGCTCTCATAGAAATCCAAACCGTCCTGAGCAGGGTCAAATTCACCGGTTCTGCCGGCATAGCCGTTCACGTCGTTTTCGATTGTAAAGTTCGGGATTCTCCGGCCTGCCTCCCCCAGTACCACTGGTTCCGGCAGCGGATTACCGCTTGAGAGGACAGAGTAGGAAACCTGGAACAATTCAGTCCGCGTCAGGGAGTTCTCGCCCAGACCAGCCGGGTTATATTCCCGTACCTTCGCTGTCTCAATCCGGATAAAATCCCCTACGCTTATGTTTCCGAAAGCGCTCGCGGAAACAAAAAGCGCTTCTGAAGTGCGCTCATCTGTATCTGGAAGCGAATCCTGCAGGTAAAAGCCGCTGCCAGTAATAGCCGTTACGATGCCTTCGACACCAGAGACGCGCTTTCCATCGTATGGCGAGCGGTGCTGCGCGCCCTGGATCTGGTTGATGCGTAATCTGCCGTTCAAAGTTGTCACGGCAGCAGCGGTGGGCGTGGTTGTAGGCTGCCCGGCTTTCGGGAATAAACCGCAACCGGTAATTAGCAACGTGATCACTAACAGACAGAACAAGGATCTGGCAAATCTTTGCATGGCAAACCTCAGCAGTTATTGTAACCGTTCCAGGCTCCATATTCCTGTTTCGCCGCGGCTGGTTTGGGTTAGAATTACGGCATGGAAATTCAAATCGCGATCTCAAAAGTGGACCGGTATTCATCACCTGAACAGGGCGACCAGGTTGAAATTGTGGAGAGGCCAAACGGCGGCGTCTCAGTTATTCTGGGAGAAGGCAAGCTGAATGGCAAGCGTTCGAAATTTGTGGCGCGCAAAGCAGTGCATCGCGTCCTTTCGCTCCTGCTTGACGGCATCCACGACGGCGCGGCTTCGCGCGCGGTGCTCTCGGCGCTGAAAACTGAATACCACGGGGAAGCTGAATTCAGTTTGAACATCCTGTCCTGTGACCTGGAAAGCGAGACGATTGTCCTCACCAAGAACAATGACCTGCCCGTGATTATGATACGCAAGAATAAAGGCAGCTACACCAGTTACGAGGGGCATGACGAGGTTGATCCGCAGGAGCCAAACGTGTATCAATTCCCGATAGAGAACGATTTTATTATCATCATGTTCTCTGACGGTGTCGCGACAGCCGGCTGGGAATGCAGCCAGCCACTGGAATGGAACTCGTTGATGGAGACTGTTTTGGACGAACAGGAGCTTTCTGTTCAGGAACTTGCCGACCAAATTCTAAACCAGGCTGTCGCCCAGGATCTGGGGCAGCCGCACGACGATATGTCCGTGGTTGTTATGCAGGTAGGCAGAAACATCGGTAAACCTATCCGGCGAATGTCACTCACCCTGCCGTTATAAACAAAGGAGAGCAGTATGCGAGAGCAAGTTGTTCTGATTACCGGAGCGAACGGAGAAATTGGGCACGGCCTGATCCGGCACATTTCCAGCATGAATTGTCCGATCGTCGCCATTGACGTCAATCCTCTCGATAAACCGCTGCGCTCCATGGTCGCCAAATGGATTGTGGGGGATATCCTGGATCAAATCCTGCTTGGCCGGCTTGTGGTTGAGCACCAAATCCGCACGATTTACCACCTGGCTTCAATTCTCTCCACCAAAGCTGAATACAACCCGGAAACCGCCCACCGCATCAACGTGGAAGGGACGCTGAACCTGCTGCGTCTGGCGGTGGAGCAGTCGCAGTGGCAGGGCAATTCGGTCAAATTCATCTACCCCAGCTCTATCGCCGCTTACGGGATGGACTCGCTGGCTTGTAAAACGCAGGTCGGCAAGGTTAAAGAGACCCAGTACATGTTTCCGACCACGATGTACGGCTGCAACAAACTGTATTGCGAACACCTCGGGCGCTATTACAGCAAAAACTACCGCCAACTTGCCGCGGATTCCGCATCCGGACCGACAGTGGATTTCCGCTGCCTGCGTTTTCCGGGGCTCATTAGCGCGGAAACTATCCCCACCGGCGGCACCAGCGATTACGGCCCCGAGATGCTGCACGCTGCCGCAAAAGGCATTCCCTATAGCTGCTTTGTCCGTCCTGATACCCGTTTGCCTTTTATGGTCATGCCGGACGCGATAAAATCGCTCATTACCCTTGAGGAAGCCGACCAGGAAAACCTTTCTCAATTCGTATACAACGTCACCAGCTTTAACCCGACCGCGCAGGAAATCTACGAAATCACGACAAAAGCCTTTCCCGGCGCTCGCATTAGCTTTGATGTTGACCAGCGCAGGCAAAAGATCGTCGATTCCTGGCCGGAGGATGTGGACGACAGCGCCGCCCGTCGGGATTGGGGCTGGCAGCCTGATTACAACCAGGAGCGCGCCTTCGGGGAATACCTGATCCCTGCCATCCGCAAGCAGTACGCCGAGCTTGCCAACCCGTGAGATCCGGTTTACTATTTTGTTTATTCCTGAATCCAGAACCAAGCTGAGGAACGCTTATGCCAATCTATGAATACCAGTGCCGGCAATGCGGCACGCATTTTGAACTTATCCGAACTTTCAGTCAGGCTGACACCCCTGCGCAGTGTCCCCACTGCGGAGCTACAGAATCGAGACGCGAACTTTCGCGCGTGAACGCCTTTAGCGGCGGTAAGAGCCTGACCGATTCCGGTCCTTCCTGCAGCAGCTGCTCCGGCGGAAGCTGCAGCACTTGCGGACACTGATTATGAAGAACCTCAACGGAAAATTCGCACTAATCACCGGCGGATCCAGCGGAATCGGGCTTGCACTTGCTTGCAAACTTTTCGCCAAAGGAATGTCGGTTGCCATTCTTGCGCGCGGTCAGAAGCGATTGGATGAGGCGCTGGAAATTATCGAAAAGTCGCGCCAGAACCCCTTGCAAAAGCTCATCGCGATTTCAGCGGACGTCACCGATGCCAAAGCAATCGCGCTAACATTGGCGGATCTGAAAACAAACCACGGTCTGCCTGATTTACTGATCAACTGCGCCGGGGTTGCCAAGCCGGGCTATGCTGAACTTCTACCCCTGGAAGATTTTCGCTGGATGATGGACATTGATTACCACGGCACCGTGAATGTAACCCAAACGCTGCTGCCGGACTTTATCGCGCGCGGCAGCGGGCATATCGTAAACTTCTCTTCGCTGGCTGGGGCGGTCGGAATATTTGGATACACAGCCTACTGCGGCGCCAAGTTCGCTGTGCGGGGCTATTCCGACGCGCTCCGTTCGGAAATGAAGCCGCGCGGCATCCGGGTTTCGTGCGTCTTTCCGCCGGACACAGACACCCCACAATTGGCCTGGGAAAATCAGTTCAAGCCGTTTGAAACGCATGTTATCGCCGGGTCCGATAAACCGCTTCCGGCGGAAAAAGTAGCAGAAAGCATTCTGCGCGGCATCCAAAAAGACAAGATTTCCATCGTTCCTGGTTTGGAAGCCAAGCTACTATTCTTTGCCGCAACGCATCTGGGCGGTTTGGTATACCCTGTGCTGGATTTGATGGTCAAAAGCGCTGCCAAAAAGAAAGCGTCCGCACAAGCTGCCAAAACTGAAAAACTCAGCCGGTAAACTATTTACATGAATGTCGATGAACTCCTAAGACTGTGGCAGGAAGATCCGGAGTTTATCCGCAATACGACCTGCTGGCAGGTTCTGCCCTCCAACGAGGCAGTCTACGAACCGCTTCCCACTAATCTACCGGAGCAGCTCGCCGATAATCTGAGGAAACGCGGCATCACGCACCTGTACAGCCACCAAGTCCAGGCGCTCAAGCGGCTGTCCGCGGGCGAACACGTGGTAATCAGCACCGGTACAGCCAGCGGAAAAACTCTATGCTACGATATCCCTGTCATCCAGACGCTCCTGCAGGACCCATCCGCGCGCGCGCTCTATCTGTTCCCAACCAAGGCTTTAGCGCAAGACCAACTCCGCCTGCTCAATGACCTGTGTGTTGCTCCCGAAGGCAGCCTGAAACCCCTCCCTGCTATTTACGACGGAGATACACCCTCCAATCACCGGGCGGAAATCCGACGTATGGCGGAAATCATCATCACCAATCCCGACATGCTGCATCAGGGCATCCTGCCGCACCACACCATCTGGCGCCAATTCTTTGCGGGGCTCAGGTATGTGGTTATAGATGAAATGCATACCTACCGCGGGGTGTTCGGCTCGCACGTTGCCAATGTCATCCGCCGGCTTAAACGGGTCGCTGCGTTTTACCAATCCTACCCGCAGTTCATCCTCACCTCCGCTACCATCGGCAATCCTGAAGAACTTGCTGAAAAGCTGATAGAAAGCCCTGCCGCGCTGGTCGACCAGGATGGCTCTCCGCACGGTCGGAGGCACTTTCTGGTATATAACCCGCCGCTGGTGAATGAGCAATTGGGTTTGCGTGCCAGCAGCCTGCAGACAGGGATTCACTTCACCCGCAAGCTGCTCAGCAACGACATCCAAACCCTGGTTTTCGCGCGTTCCCGCCGCAGTGTGGAGATGATTTTGACCTACCTTTATGATGCTGTTCCAAGAGGAATGCGCGCGCGCATCCGCGGATACCGCTCCGGCTACCTTAAGAGCGACCGACGCGAAATCGAAGCAGGCTTCAAGGACGGTTCCATTAAAGCCGTGGTCGCCACCTCGGCATTGGAACTTGGCATTGATATTGGCAGCCTGGAATCGGTCATCCTGGTGGGGTATCCGGGTTCAATTGCCACCACCCGCCAACGCGCCGGGCGGGCAGGTCGGCGCCAGCAGTCTTCCCTGGCAATGTTTATCGCTTCGCCTGAAGCTATGGACCAATACCTGGCCAACCACCCGGAATATCTGACGGAAAAGTCGCCTGAAGATGCCCTCCTGGACCCGAATAATTACGCGATCCTGATGCAGCACCTGCAGTGTGCCGCCTTCGAACTGCCCTTCCTGGAAAACGACCATTTTGGCAGCCTTCCGCCCGACTTGCTGCAAGCCTTTCTTCAAATACTGGCGGAATCAGGTGTCCTGCATCTTCAGAACGGCCGGTATTTCTGGATAGCGGACCAATTCGCGGCCGGCAATGTTTCTTTGCGCAGCAGTACGCCGAACGTGATTACCTTGCGCGTCGCGGAAGCAGATTCAACGAAAATCATCGGGGAGATTGACGCCGCCAGCGCGAAATGGCTGGTACACCCCGAGGCAATTTACCTGCACGAGGCAGATTCCTACGAAGTGAAATCTCTGGACCTGGAAAATGGCAGCTGCCTGCTTGAGCCGGTGCAGTCGGAGTATTACACCATCCCGAATTTATCCACCACGATTGAGGCTTTCAAATCTTTGCAGGAAAAATCCTTTGCAACCTATCAAAACCACTATGGGGAGCTCAGCCTGCGGCTGGAAGTCAACAGCTACCGGAAAATACGGTGGCTGAGCGCGGAAACCATTGGTACAGGCACGGTTGACTTACCCCCTAGCTTCCTGGAAACAAACGGCTGTTGGCTTACCTTTTACCCGGATTTTGTCAATCGCCTGCGGGACGATAAGCTATGGACCGCGGATTCCAATGAATACGGCCCGGGTTGGGCAGCGCTTAAGCGCCGCATTCTGATGCGGGACGGCTACCGCTGCCGGGCCTGCGGGACCAATGGCGACGAGAGCAAGCTGCATGTGCATCATATCCAACCTTTTAAAACCTTTGAGGATCCCGACAAAGCCAACGCGCCGTCGAACCTTATCACCCTATGTCCCTCCTGTCATCAACAAGCTGAAACCAGCGTCCGTCTGCGCAGCGGGCTGGCTGGCGCGGCTTACGCACTCGGTAATCTGGCGCCGCTGATGGTGATGTGCGACCGCGAGGACCTGGGAATACTCTCCGAGGCGCGCTCCATCCTGGCAGAAGGCGGTCCTGCCATTTTGGTATATGACAACGTCCCGGGGGGTATCGGGCTTTCCGAGCGCCTGTACGAGCGGCGCGAATTCTGGATCTCCAAAGCTGCGGAGATGATTTCAGAATGCCAGTGCCAGGATGGCTGCCCGGCTTGCGTGGGACCCATCGGCGAGGAAGGGCACGGCGGCAAACAGGAAGCGCTGGCGCTGCTGGCCGGGTTGGTGTGAGATGGATTTTGGTTCTCTGAGCGAAAAACTCAAGAAAATGGGCGTCAGCCTGGGGCTTCAGCCGGAGTCGGAAAGCGCGCGTAAAACCCGAAAACCCATTGAGCAGGTGGTAGAGGGAAGGGAAATCCACACAAACTTCGGCGGCCTGTTCTCCGCCAATCGTACTTATCCCGCGGATTACCGCCTTGGCAGCCAGGCGCTGCTGCCTGCCAAACCAACGCACGGCATCGCCCGTTGGGCCCGCGCGCCGCATCTGGCGGATACCAGCATCGAGAATTTCATCTTCCTGGACACGGAAACCACAGGTTTATCAGGCGGCACTGGTACGATGGCTTTCATGGTCGGCGTTGGAAGATATCGCGGCGAAAGCTTTGTAATGGAACAATTCTTCCTGCGCGGACCAGCCGAAGAAGCGGCCCTTCTGGCGGGTCTGGAAAGCTTCTGCGCGGACATGGCAGCCGTGGTGACCTACAACGGGAAGTCTTTCGATATCCCCATCCTCAACGCGCGCTATGTTCTACAGGGTTTCAGCAGCCCTTTTGAGGATCTGCCGCACTTGGATCTACTGCACCTGACTCGTCGGATTTGGAAAGCGCGCCTGGAGCAGTGCAATCTGGGCAACATAGAAGATAAGATTTTCGGTCTCAAACGCGACGCTGATGAGGTGCCCGGCTATCTCATTCCGGAATACTACACCCAATACTTGCGCGAGGGGAACGCAGAACCACTGAAAGGGATTTTTGTCCATAACGAACAGGATGTCGTCAGCCTGGCAGCCTTGTTCGCGCTCTTCAATGATATCCTCAGCGAGCCTGCCGCCTGGCAGAACGACAGCAGCCAGGATCTCACCAGCCTTGGGCGGCTTGTGGAGCAGCTGGGGGACACGGATACCGCCCTATCGTTGTATGAAAAAGGGCGCAGCGTCGGAGATCCACCCCAACCGCGTGTGGAGCCTCTTTTGGCGCAAGCCCGCCTGCTTAAACGCCAGGCAAGGCTGTCTGAGGCGGCAGTCCTCTGGCTCCAGGCAGCGGAAGCCAGCTCGCTGGAAGCGCTTGAGGAACTTGCCAAGTACCACGAGCACCAGCGCAGCGACGCTGCGAAAGCGCTGGCATATACTGAGCAAGCCTTAAACCAGTTAATTCTCTGCAGCCCGGAAGCCCGCGATGCTAAAAGCTTGGCTGCTTTTCTCCACAGACAGGATCGCCTGAGGAATAAACTGAGCAGACATAAATCTGCCACCGCAGGCGATGATTTCCCTTCCGCATGAACATGCGCCTGCGAGGAAGAAGTGATGCAATGCGGACACCAATGACTGCAAGGCATTGACTTTGCCTGACTCTGATCGCGCCGGTGTTTATTATCCCCGAAGCGAAGCGGAGTGGGACCCCACCGAGCGCGCCAGACTTGTGTAGCACCCTCATAAAGTACCCTCGCCAGTACCTCTGATCGCTTGGTTGCTGGCTTGGTGGGCATACTTCGTAATCAG
>ERZ1645192.1514-NODE-1514-length-19295-cov-5.908940_pt1 | contig 19295 bp, 18 predicted proteins | sample MGYA00575354_ERZ1645192 | MGnify/ENA primary metagenome ERZ1645192 (study PRJEB40844, sample SAMN11349763) | freshwater sediment metagenome | isolation source: river sediment | host: Sediment | place: India: Faizupur Khadar , New Delhi | collected 2017-02-21 ... | reverse complement strand
CGGTGTGCCTGATCGGATTTGCGATCTACGGGATTACGCATATTCAGATCAATGACAATCCTACCAAGTGGTTCAATAAAAAACATCCGATCCGCCTGGCAGACAAAGTGCTCAATGAGCACTTTGGAGGCACCTATAGCGCCTATTTGGTCCTGGAGGCAAAAAATAAGGAGGCGCAAGTGTTTTTAGAACCGCAGATGCTGCGCTATATCGAAGATTTGCAGGTTTATTTGGCGCAACAGGGCAAGGTGGGCAAGTCCACTTCTTTGGCGGATATTACGAAAAAGATTTACTATGAGCTTTTAGGAGGGGAGAAAAAAAATAATATAATCCCGGCTACGCCGCAGGCGGTGGCGCAGGCGTTGATTTCATTCGAAAACTCGCATAAACCTGATGATCTCTGGCATTTTGTTAACCCGGATTACTCTAAATTAAACCTGTGGCTGCAGTTGACCTCTGGCGACAATAAGGATATGGCGGCGGTCGTGCGGCAGGTTCAGGAGTATGTTAAGCAAAACCCCGCTCCGCTTGAGATCACTTACCATTGGGCGGGGCTGACCTATATTAATATGGTCTGGCAGGATAAAATGGTCGGGGGGATGCTGGTGAATTTCCTGGGCAGCTTCTTTATTGTTCTGTTTATGATGATTATTTTGTTTAAATCACCGGCTACGGGTTTGCTGGCCATGCTGCCGTTATCGATTACCATCCTGGTGATTTATAGCTCGCTGGGTTTTACCGGGAAAGAATACGATATGCCGGTAGCGGTGCTCTCTGCCCTGACCCTGGGGCTGGCGGTTGATTTCGCCATTCATTTTATTGAGCGCGCGCGGATGCTTTATGCGCAGAATAATAGCTGGCCGCAGACTTCTGTTGGGATGTTCGAGGCTCCGGCCCGGGCCCTGATCAAGAACGCGTTGGTGATCTCGATCGGCTTTCTGCCTTTATTTGCTTCGCCGCTGGTGCCGTATAATACCGTAGGATTTTTTATGTTTATGATCATGTTTGTAGCTTCGATCGTGACACTGATGGTCCTGCCGGCCCTGATCACGGGTTTTCCGCGCCTGGTTTTTGCCCCACGCGAGGTTAAATTAGTTTGTTCCTGCGGTAAATGTGTTTTAATGTCGGTGATTATCGCTGCGACCGTTGCCTATATTCTGTTAGGTTATGAATTGGCGCGTTTGAATTTAACTACGCTTATTGGCGTGGCGATAATCATAATTCTGTCCGGGGTTTGCGCCTTGATCTCGCGGCAGAAGATTTGTCAACCCGGAGGTAAAAATGATTAAGCGGATGATCTTTTTGCTGATATTTATTCTGGCCGGCAATTTAGAGGCTTTTGCTCTGACCGTGGATGAGGTGGTGGCTAAAGCCAATAACCGCTCGTATTATCAGGGCCAGGACGGCAGCGCTAAAGCCTCCATGGTCATAACCGATGCGCAGGGCAGGACCCGGCAGCGTCAATTGACCATCCTTAAGTTAAATATTAAGGAAGGCGGGGACCAGAAATATTTTGTTTATTTTCATAAACCCAATGACGTAAAAGGAATGAGTTACATCGTCTGGAAACATATCGGTAAGGATGATGACCGCTGGCTGTATCTGCCGGCAATGGATCTGGTCCGCCGGATCGCCGCTTCCGATAAGCGTTCAAGTTTTGCCGGGACCACTTTTCTTTATGAAGATATCTCCGGCCGCGCTATTGACCTGGATAAGCATGATTTGATCGCCGGGGAGCAGGATTTCTATGTGGTTAAAAATACCCCTCAGGATGCGGCGGCAGTAGAATTTTCCTACTATACGGTTAAAATCGATAAAAATAACTTCCTTCCGGTCAAGGCAGAATATTATGATAAATCCGGTAAACTTTACCGTATCATCGAGGCTTTAGAGGTCAGGGATATCCAGGGGTATCCCACTGTGACTAAGATGAAAGCCAGCGATTTAAACTCCAAGGCCAATACCGTTACGGAGTTTAGCGAAATTAAATACGATATCGGGCTTAAAGATGAAATATTTACCGAGCGTTCATTACGCAATCCACCGTCGCAATGGACAAAAGAGTAAAGTGAGAGCAGGGTTTACTGCGGCGTTATTGTTCATTTTGCTGGCGGCAGCTCCGGCCGGGGCCTGGGATGCCCCGCAGTGGCACGGTTTTATCGAACAGGATTACGGTGGATTATTGGGCCGGGATTCGCTGACCAAGCATCAGAGTTATAATTTACTTGAACAGCGCCTGCAGTTAAAGACCCGCTATGCGATCCCGGGAGATAATGTCTTGAACCGCTGGAATGGGGTTTTAACTTATAAGGGCGATTTTGTGGTGGATGAATATTTTGAAACCACCGGTTCCTATGAGGTGCGTGAACTTAATTTCGCTTTTAGCCCTGTTTCTATCTTGGATATTAAGCTGGGCCGGCAGATTTTAACTTGGGGGACAGGGGATTATCTGTTTATCAACGATTTGTTTCCTAAAGACTATATTTCGTTTTATATCGGCCGGGATGATGAGTATTTGAAAAAACCTTCCGATGCCCTGCGGTTATCTTTGTACCCTAAAGTAGCCAATATTGATTTTGTTTTGATCCCGCATTTTACGCCCAATACCTTGCCAGACGGAGACCGGGTATCATTTTTCGACAGTTTCCAGGGGGGGATCACCGGAAGGGATACGCAGCGTAACGCGGTAAAACCGGCCTGGCAGGCAGAAAATTTTGAGTATGCTTTAAGGATCTACCGGACATTTGGCAGCAGCGAAGGGGCGTTCTATTATTACCGGGGGTTTAATCCTTCGCCGCGTAGTTACCTGGATGAAGCCAACCAGCAGTTATTTTACGAACGACTAGATGTTTATGGCGCCAGCTTGCGCGGGCCCTTTCTTGGAGGGATCGCTAATCTTGAAACCGGCTATTACCGTTCGCGCCAGGACGCCAGCGGGGATAACCGGTTAATTGAAAATTCGGCATTTAAATGGCTAGCCGGTTATGAGAAGGACTTAGGCAATGATTTGAAGCTGGGGTTGCAGTATCAGTATGAACAAAAACTTAATTATGATGATTATGCCAGCGCGCTTCTGCCGCAGGATTATTTCTGGGATAAACATCGGCATCTTTTGACGCAGCGAGTCACGAAATTATTTAAAAATCAGACGGTGATGCTGGGGATTTTTAATTTCTGGTCGCCTTCGGACCGGGACGGTTACCTGCGGGCATCCTGCGCTTATGATATTAGCGACCAGTGGAAGCTGACCGTGGGTTTGAATATTCCCTGGGGGGAGGATGATACAACGGATTTCGGGATGATGAAAAAGAATAAAAATGCGTTTATCAGGGTGCGTTACAGTTTTTAATTGAGCAAGGAGGAGGGTATGGAAAGAGCATTGCGCGGGATTGCCGGGGCATTTATCCTGGTTAGTTTATTGCTGGCTCATTTTATAGATTTACGCTGGTTGTGGTTTACGGCTTTTGTGGGGGCCAACCTTTTACAGTCGGCTTTTACGAACTGGTGCCCGATGATGTCGATCCTGAAGAAATGTAATATCAAATAATCCCCCCAACCTAGAAACAGTTTCTGCACTAGCTAGGAAACTGTACCCATATTGTTCTGGACAGTGTACCCCAGCCGCTAAAGTTGCAATTGGTCCAATAGGTTCATTTTAATTACCGAATTTCCAGTTATCCTTTCTTGGTGGCTGCTCCAGCGGTATTCACCGGCCGCGCCAGCCAAATTAGCTCTTACGGGGTTGAATTCGACATAATGCACGCAATCGACAAGATAGCGATCCTTGACGATAACTTTGCTTTTATACCGTCCCTGCCATAAATGCCCAACTTTATTGTATTTTCCATTAAAATAAGCTGTGTAGGCTCGCGAAAGCGACTGCATAAATTTGGATAAATTCTGGATCTCTCGAGGCTCTCCGATTAAGTGAACATGGTTAGGCATCAGGCAGAACCCGTAAATTAAAAAATCGAATTTCCGTTTATATTTGTGCAAAAAAGTAAGGTATTTTGTAAAATCTCCAGCATGCAAAAAGATTTCTTGTCTTTGATTTGCCCGCGTTATAATATGATAGCAGGCATTGGGAATTAAAATCCGTGAGTGTAGTGGCATTATGGTCACCTCCATTATTAATAGACGTTAATGGGGCATATATCTAACAAAATAATTTAGGTACACTGTGCTGGGTGAGGTGGGTACACTGTTTTGATGGGAATGGAAACTGTTTCTGGGGTTATGGGGCTAGGAGGGTGGTTATGTTTAAAGGGATATTTTTGGTTGTTTGTTGCTTAGTTGGCAGCTTAACTTTAGCTTGGGCGGGTTCTCTGGCGGATCAATCTCCTGAAACTGATGCGATGCACGAAATTAAATTTGACGAAACGCTGGCGGCAGAGGAGATGGGCGGCAATATCCAGGGGATAGTGGTAGGGGCCAATCCTGCTTTGGGGGTTTTAAGTGTCAGGGATGATGAGGAGGATGACCAGCTTTATACGATCAGCGTGAAAAGATCGACGACTTATTCCGGAATAGCTTCTCTGACGGATATCGAGCCCGGAGATAGTATTAGTGTAGATTGCTATAGTTTAAACGGCCATCTGGTGGCCGAAAATATTGTGTTGGAGGATAGAGCCAGTCCGGCCCAGCAAGAAGTGCCGTTGCAAAAGGTATTGGAAGATTAAAATGGATAAAACAGGAATCTATTATTTTTCGGCAACCGGTAATTCGCTGGTTGTAGCTAAGGATTTAGCCCAGGGTTTAGAGCCGGCTGAACTGATCCCGATCAATAAGGTATTGTCTTGCCCGGATGCCACCGCTTTTGACAGGGTGGGTTTTGTTTTTCCCGTCTATATGTTCGGGCTGCCATTAATCGTCGCTGAGTTTTTAAAAACGGTCAAGATCAACCCGGGGGCTTATTGCTTTAGCGTGGCTACTCTAGGCGGATTGCCGGGCAGAGCGCATACCCTGGCGAAAAATATCCTGCAGGGTAGGGGTATTAAGCTGGCTTGCGGTTTCTCGGTAGTGATGCCTGGTAATTATCTCATTTTATACCCGACTTTTTCTCAAAAATTGCAGCAGGGTATTTTTGCGCGCCAGAAAGTAAAAACTTCCAGGATCATCGATTATGTGCGTCAACGTAAGAAGGGGGTGTTTGAGGAAGGCTTCCTGGTTAATTATTTACTTTATAAGTTGTTGTATGCGGGGGGGTCTAGATTGATCCCGCTCTCTGCCAAGGGGTTTTGGGCTACTCAAGACTGCACGCGCTGTGGCCTTTGCGCCAGGGTTTGTCCGGTAAAGAATATTCGCCTAGAAGACGGCAGGCCGCTGTGGCTAACCAACTGCCAGCACTGCCTGGCTTGCTTGCAGTGGTGCCCGACGGAAGCGATCCAATATAAAAAAATGACTATCGGCAAGAGGCGTTACCATCATCCTGATGTATCCGTTTGCGAGATTACCGGTTAAAAGATCATAGATTAGGTTGGCATATTTGTTTTTAAATAGTATAATAATCTTGGTCAAATAAAAGGGGCGGGATACCGATGACTGGCGAAGAGAGAAAAAACAGAGCCAAAAGGAAGAATATCGTTTTTGATATCAAAATGCGTTTTGGCGGCAAGGGTGATTATGTCACCGTAGCGACCAAGGATATCAGCGCCTCCGGTTTAAGGATTATTTCCCCGCGGCTGCTTGAACCGAATGATCTGCTGGAAATTAAGATGAATATCGGCGGCCAGGATATTCAATGTAACGGCAAGGTGGTCTGGTGTTTATTATTGCGGCCCGGGATCGGCAATGTGGCAACCTTTGATGTCGGGTTGACCTTCTGCGATTTAAAAAACGAAGACCGGGTTTTACTCGAACAGTTAACCGAAAAGTAAAAGGTAGCTACTGCCGCATGAAGCGTTTTATCTGGGTTTTGGTCGCCATATTATTATTCTGGGCCGCTTTAGGCAATTTTATCTTTCTTGGTTTTCGGTTGCGCGAAACTATTGCGCAAACCCGGCAAAACTTGATTGCCATTGTTTCCAACGCCGCATTATTGATTGATGTTTCTGCGTTGCTGCAAATTCCGCTTGAGCCAAGCGGAGATACTCAAACCTCCTACCAAATAGTGGTTGGTCAACTTGAAAAAATTAAGCAAAGCAATCCTGCCTTAAAATATGTCTATATCATGACAGCTACGGATCAGCCGGGAGTTCTGCAATATGTCGCAGATGCCGATCCTGCCCCGGAAATAATCACCGCTTTTTCGCCGCGATCACTGCCCGGCGATAAATATGACGCTCATGAGTTTCCCGAGCTACTTAAAGCTTATCTGGAGCCCGGGGCAGACAAAGTTATTAAAGCCGATACCTGGGGAGCTTTTATTTCCGCCTATGCGCCGATCCGTGATGCAGGCGGCCAGCCGGTCGCGATTTTAGGTGTCGACGCCCAGGCGGATGATATGATCGCTTTACAAAAACAGGTCCGTTGGAGCGGCATTTTTCCGCCGGCGGCCTTGGTGGTTTTCCTGATTGCGATCTTTAGGTTTTTTACTTCCAAAAACGCAGGTTCATTCTAAGTATCTTATGTCAAAATTAAGCTACGATTATTATCCGCCGGATACTCTACGGGTAAAATTGAGCGGCTCCTGGCTGTTGGGTGAAAAAATTCCCGGCATCAATGAATTCCTGGGGCAGTTCTCCCGGGAAAAAATGGCCAAACAACTAGTTTTTGACAGTACTGCGCTAGGTGATTGGGACAGCGGCTTAGTTGCTTTTTTGTTTTGTTTGATCCGAAAGTGCCGCCAGCTGAAAATCCAGGTTAATTTGGAGGGCTTGCCAAATGGGGTCAAGAAATTATTGACCCTGGCTTTTAAAACCGATGAGAATATTGCTGCGGATGAGCTTTCGGATGAATCATTTTTTGCTAAAGTTGCGGATAAGACTTTAAAAATTTGGGAAGGCCTGTTGGCATTGCTGGATTTTTTAGGGCAGATTGCCGTTGCTTTTGGCCGCTTGATCAGGAAACGGGCCTATTTTCGTTTGGATGAATTTATCCTGCTCCTGCAGCGTTGCGGGGCGGATGCTTTTTTTCTGGTTTCTTTAATCAGCGTATTAGTCGGCATTATTCTGGCTTTTATCGGGGCTACCCAGCTTAAAATGTTTGGGGCGCAAATTTATATTGCTAATTTTGTCGGTATCGGAATGGTGCGGGCGATGGGAGCAATGATGACGGCAATCCTGATGAGCGGACGGACCGGAGCATCATTCGCGGCGGAATTAGGCCTGATGCAAACTAACGAAGAGATCGATGCCTTAAAGACTTTAGGGGTGGCGCCGGTTGAATTCTTAGTTATCCCGCGTATTTTGGCGTTGGTGATTATGATGCCGCTTTTGACTCTTTACGCTAACTTGATGGGTATTTTAGGCGGTTTTATTATTGGCGTAAGTTTACTTGGCCTGAATCCAGTAGAATATTGGCAGCACACACGTTCATCGGTAACTTTAAACCATCTCTGGATAGGGTTAATTCATAGTTTTGTTTTTGGCGTGATTATTGCCGTAGCTGGCTGTTACCGCGGGATGCGCTGCCAGAGAAGCGCCGCCGCAGTCGGAGAGGCAACTACCTCGGCGGTAGTGAGCGCGGTGATTAGTATTGTGATTGCTACGGCAATTATTACATTTGTTTGCCAGGTTTTAGGGGTTTAATCAATGGAAGAATCTGTAAAACCGATTATCCAGGTAAAAGATTTAAGCTTAAGCTACGGTGATTACGTAGTATTAAATAAACTTAATTTTAGCGTAAATAAAGGAGAAATCTTTATTGTAATGGGGCAAAGCGGTTGCGGCAAGAGTACCTTGCTGAAAACCTTAATCGGCCTTAATCAACCGCAGACAGGAGAGGTTTTGTATGACGGAGTAAGCTTTTGGGACCAGGATGAAATAACTCAGCAGAAAACTATGCGCCGGTTTGGAGTTTTGTATCAGGGTGGGGCGCTGTGGAGTTCTTTTACCCTGGGAGAGAATGTTGCGCTTCCTCTGCAGCTATATTCAAATTTATCGGTTAGCCAGATTCGCGAGGTAGTCGAATTAAAGCTGGCTTTAGTCGGGCTTGCTGGCCATGCGGATTTTTATCCTGAGCGCCTTAGCGGCGGAATGCGCAAAAGGGCTGCTCTGGCGCGGGCGATTGCTTTGGATCCGGAGATCATTTTTTTTGATGAGCCCTCAGCCGGCCTAGACCCGGTAAACTCGCGCCTGCTGGATGATTTAATTTTACAATTAAGGGATACCCTGGGGTCAACGATTGTGGTGGTCAGCCATGAGCTGGCCAGTATTTTTGCTGTCGGGGATAGGGCGGCATTTCTGGATGGGGAGACTAAAAGCCTGACCTCTGTTGGATCGCCTAAGGAGTTGTTGGTGGATACCACAGATCCCAGGGTGGTGCAGTTTTTGAGCAGAGGCGCAAAGAAATAAAACAGCGAGGAAAAGATGAAAAAAGCGAATAAAACCAAGATTGGCGTATTTGTGGTGGGGGCGGTAATTTTATTAATTGCGGCGATTTTAATTTTCGGCTCGGGAACGCTTTTTAAGCAATCGGATAAATACATTGTATATTTCGATGGTTCGATTAAGGGGTTGTCAGTCGGAGCGCCAGTGATTTTTAGGGGAGTTAAAGTCGGCAATGTCTCAAGCATAGATCTGGTCTATGATGAAAAGACCCAAAATGTTTTAATTCCGGTAGTGATTGATGTGGAGCTTTCCCGGGTGAAGGGTAGGGCAGAGGGGTTTGGCTATCCGGATTACGCCCGTTTTATCGAACAGGGGCTAAGGGCCAAGCTTGAGGTGCAGAGTTTCCTTACCGGCCAATTGATGCTGGCTTTTGATTTTTATCCCGATAATCCCCAAAAGCTGTACAATATTACAAAACAATACCCGGAGCTTCCGGCGTTGCCGATTTCACCGGACATTTTTGAAATTATGAATGAGATACCGATTAAAGAGATTACCAGTAATTTAGCACAAGCAGTAACCGGAATTAACCGGCTGGTTAACTCAGAGGGTATTGCGGATCTGGATAAAACGCTCAGAGAAGTAACGCAGTCAGCGCGCTCATTCGGACTGTTGGTTGAATATCTTGAGCTGCACCCGGAGGCGCTTTTAAAGGGAAAAGTAAATCCAAAAGGAGATTAAAATGAGGCTAAAGGTTGCTAAATATGCCGCGGTAATTATTTTAGTTTTATTAACAAGTGGTTGCTTATCGGTTGGGGATAGCCCGGCACCCAGATTTTATACCTTGAATGCTCCCGGCAGTGAGGCAATAAAGCAATTTGATCTTGCTTGTGAATTAATTATTGGGATCGGCCCGGTTGAAATACCCGAATTTCAAAACCGCCCGCAGATGGTTACTAAAAATAAAGAGGGAATGCTTAAGTTCGCGCAATTCGAGAGATGGGGGGAGGCTTTGGATGCCGGCTTGGCGCGTACGATCGTTGAAAACCTTACCTTAATGCTTCCGCAGGCTGATTTCCAGATATTACCGTGCAACTTTGTCATTCCGCTTAATTATCAGGTATTGCTTAATTTTGTGCAGTTAGACAGCCAGCTGGATAAGGAAATATTGCTGGTCGTGCAGTGGACGATTATCGATACTAAAGCTAAAGCCATGCTTATAACTAAAAGAAGCCAGATACATCAGCCGATCCAAATACATAATTACGCAGGATTAGCCAGGGCCTTAAGCAGTGCCACTACGATTCTAAGCGAAGAGATCGCCCAGAATTTATCCAACGTATCTTTACAATCAGGAATAAAAGACGCTGCTAATAAATGAGTTACAGCAAAATTAGGAGAATGATTATGATGAGAAGAATAACCGGTGCGTTATTAGCTATTTTTATGGTCATTAACCTGCAGGGGTGTGCTTCTTTATCAGGCAACGCGCCCAAAGAGCCAAAGTTATTCTGGAATGTTTCGTATATCCGGGGGGTAGTTTTAGCCAGGGAGGCATTGAATATCGAGCAGATTAAATTTGAGAATGCCCTGGTCAATAAAGATGCAGCTCAACTGCGGGGGAACTATCCGGACGGGCGCGGGGTTGAGATCATCATTTCTAACCTCAAAGCCTCCGAATCCAGCCTGGTGGTGCGGGTAAACAATAGCCCGTATCCCAAAGAAGAGTCGCAAAGACTGCTGGAGTTGATCGCTAAGTATGCGCAACAACGCAAGCAAACATTATGATATAATTGATGCCCGCTTTGTCAATAACCCCGTAATTTTCTTAAATTACTACGCGCCAATAATTTATTATTGACCCTCTTTTTTAATATAGGTATAATGTGATCAGGCAATGTCGAGTTTCAGGGAGGGATGTTTGGAGAGAACCGGTAAATTAGTCAAGCAGGTGAGTATTATTAACCGAGAATTTATTTTTGCCCAGGGCAGGGGTTGACCATCCTGGGGTTTTTATTAATTAAGGGGTTTTAGCGGATAGCGATGTGATAAACAGCCTGATGCGGCAGGGTATTTTTAAAGAGGCAGTGAAGTGACGATGGGGCAGTTAAATAAGCATAAACAGGATACGGTTATGGCAAGCAAGAGCAAGAAAAATCCTCTTTTGGGTTATTTGTCCTTAGCCGTTGTTTTATTGGGTCTGGCAGTTATATTTGCGATTGCCATGGTGATTAAAAATGACCGTAATAATCGAAAGTCCATTTTGGTGCAAGCCAAGCTGCTGGAAAGATCAATCGGGCAGGATCGTTTGTTGCATTTGAGCGGGACGGATGCCGATCTTGAGCTTCCGGATTATCTTAACTTGAAGGAAAAGTTACAAGCGGCCTGTTTGGTTATCCCGCATTGCCGGTTTATTTATTTGCTTGGTCGTAACGCAAGCGACGATATATTTTTCTTCGTTGATTCGGAACCCGCGGATTCTTTAGATTCTTCTCCGGCCGGCCAGATTTATGATGAGGTGTCGGATTCGATCAAGGGGATATTTTTCAGCGGTAAAACATTGGTAGAAGGGCCGTATACCGACCGCTGGGGGACCTGGATCAGCGCGTTTGTTCCGTTCTTTGACCCTCAGGGTAAAGTGATCGCGGTGCTGGGGATGGATATTAATGCCCGAACTTGGAAGAGGATACTTATTCTACAATCTTTATTACCGATTATTCTATTTGTCTTAATCGAGATCATACTGAGTTTATTTTTTTACCTGCACAAAAAAGACCGGGCGGAAAAAATATTAATTACTCAAAACCGGCTGGCGTTAGAGAATAGTGAAAAAAGATACCGGGGAGTTTTTCAGAATATCCAGGATGGGATAATGATCTTAAAAATGCCGGAGGCAAAATTTATTTCCGTTAATCCGGCGGCGCTGGCAATGTTTGGGATTAATAAAGAAAGCAAGTTCCTGATGTTGAGCCCGGCAGAGATCTCGCCGCAATATCAGCCAGATGGTTCGCTTTCTCAAGAAAAGTCAGCGCAAATGATGGAAGCTGCCATTGCCCAGGGTTTTTTAGTTTTTGAATGGAGGCATAAGCGTTGGGATAACCAGGAGTTTCCGGCCCAGGTGCTCTTGGCTAAAATGGAGCAGGCGGGAGAGGAGATGCTTCTGGCGGTAGTCAGGGATTTAAGCGAGGTAAAAAGGATCGAAGAAGATAACCGCAAACACCTGCAGGAGCTTGAGGTTTTTTACCGGGTCAGCATGGGCCGGGAAGAGCGGATTATCGAACTTAAAAAAGAAGTTACCATGCTGAGGCAGGCATTAGGCCAGGAGAAAAAGCTTTAAGATGAGGATACGTGTAAGGTTAATTTACCTATTGATTTTTATTGTGATAATGTCCTTGGGTTTATTCATTGTCCAAAGGGTATTAGAACGGCACAAGCTTTTAGAATTATGGGGTTCGGTACGCGCTGAGCGGGAGGCTATGTTTGAAAAAATTTTGGCTTTGCACACGCGTCCTTTGAAAGGTTTTGTCTCGGATTATACTTTTTGGGATGATATGGTGGAATTTGCCGCTCGGCCGAGTAAAAAGTGGGCAGAGGAGAATATCGAGGCAAGCATGGGCACCTTCAGCGCCGATGCGGCCTGGGTTTACAATCAGGAGCAAAAGTTAATCTACGCCTATTTCGATAGCGAAAAATATCCCTGGCTGAAAGATAATTTATTCGCCCCGGAAGTCCTCGAGCAGATTTTTTCACGCTCGCCAATAGCGCATTTTTTTATTAACATTTCCGGGAATTTAATCGAAGTTTGGGGAGCTACGATCCATCCCACGGCTGATGTCCAGAGGCAGACGCCTGGGCAGGGGTATTTTTTTTGCGGCCGGGTCTGGACGCCGGAGTATCTAAATGAGCTTGCTTTATTAATTAGTTCGCAGGTGATTTTGACAGAGGGTCCGCAAAAACTATCTGGGGGTACTGATAAGCAAGGCCTAATAAATTTTCCCAGGGAATTGCCAGGTTGGGATGGCCAAGCGGTAAAATACCTGCTTGTTTCTGCGGCTTCTCCTGCGATTATCGGCACGCAAAGATTAACCGGGCAGGTGGTGGTATTATTTCTGGTGTTTTCTGCAGCCATTGTTTTGATTGTGCCGGTTTTTATTTTTCGCTGGGTCAATCTCCCCTTAAAATCAATCACGGCTGCCCTGGAAAATGAAGACCCTGCTTGCCTGCAAAGGATCTCCAAGCAAACTACGGAGTTTGGGCAGGTTGCCCGGATGATCGAGAGCTTCTTTAGTCAGAAACAGATTATTCTTAAGGAGGTGGCTCAGCGCAAGCAAACGCAGGATGCCTTAAATAAAGTAAATAATTGTTTTATTTCTTTTGGTTTGGACTCAGACAGGAATATCCAGTTAATTACCCAGACTGCCGGAGAGATCTTGAATGCTACCTGCGTGCTTTATAATTATTATCAGGGCGGGATGCTGCAAACCCGCGCTTCCTGGCATGAACCTCCTGACTTCTCCCATTCCAGCCCCGCCCAGGGGCATATTTGTTACGATGTGATCGCTTCACAAAAGAGCCAGCTAATTTTTATTGATGATCTTCAGCGCACTAGTTATGCGCAGACCGACCCCAATGTCCTCAAATATAATTTGCAGTCTTATCTTAGCTGCCCCATTCGCGTCCAGGGCAGGACGGTTTCCTCCTTGTGCGCAGTTTTTGCCAGTCACGACAAGCCCGATCATTATCAGTTAAATTTGCTGAATGTTTTGGGCCAAGCCGTTTCCATCGAGGAAGAGCGCAAGCACATGGAAGAGATTTTTAAGTCCCAGGCGGTAAAATTAGATGAAGCCTTAAAAGACGCGTTGCGGTCGCGGGAAGTTTTATTGAGTATGCTGGAAGATAACCAGCTGAATAAAGCCAAATTGGAGGCCTCCGTTACTGAGCTGGCTGTGGCTTACGCCAAATTAAAAGAATCTCAGGAAGAGGTTATCCGTTCGGCAAAATTCGGGGCGATCGGCCAGTTAGCCAGCAGCGTAGCCCATGAGGTCAGGAATCCTTTGGCGATCATTATGCAATCGATCGATTACCTGCAGGATAAGATCCCTGCCCAGCACCGGGAGGTGGTACAGTTAGCCGCGAATAATGTCAGGAGGGCCAATACGATCGTCGCCACCCTGCTTGATTTTGCCAAGGTCAAAGAACTCAAAATCCAGGCAGAAGATGTAAATGCGATCGTGGAGGATTCTTTAAAGTTGGTGCGTTACAGTAATCTCCAGGGCAAGGTGCAGATCTTGAGGGAGTTGGCCCAGAATTTACCCCCGGTATTGGTCGATCGGCAGAAAATCGAGCAGGTATTCGTAAATCTGATCTTAAACGCGATGCAGGCCATGCCGGAGGGTGGGCAGCTTTTGATCCGGACTTATGCGCAAGCATGGGTTAATCTGGCCCCGGAGATTAAGCAAGGCTTCTTGTCTCAGGCCGAAGAGACAAAGGATATGCTCGTAATCGAGATCCAGGATACGGGCGTCGGCATCTCCGAAGAAAATTTAAAGAATATTTTTCGCCCCTTCTTTACCACTAAAGGGGCGATGACGGGTATTGGGCTTGGCCTTTCGGTAGTCAAGGATATCATTAATTTGCATGGCGGGTATGTGGGGTTAGAAAGCCAGGTTAATCAGGGGACCAAGGTTACGGTTATCCTCAAAGGGATTTAAAAAAAGGGGGCGGTAAAATGGCAAAACGCAGAGTGCTGGTGATCGATGATGAATTGGATTTTCTGACCATGGTGAAATTAAATTTAGAGGATACGGGGAAATTCGAAGTTAAAACTTTGTCCAATCCCCATGAGACGATTTCTTGCTTGCGCAGTTTTAAGCCGGAAGTAATTTTACTGGACATGGTCATGCCCGGGATCGGCGGTATCGAAGTCTGTGAAATGCTGAATAACGATCCCCTGGGGCAGTCAATACCGGTGTTTATTCTTTCTGCCCTGGATAAAGATAAAGATAAACTGATGGCTTTTAAAAAAGGGGTAGTAGGCTATCTGACTAAGCCGATCGAAAAAGATACGCTGGTGGCTAAGATCGAAAAAGCTTTGCAATCTAAGCTCAATACCGGAGAATAACTTTTAGTTTAAGCAGATTTTGCTTGTGGTAAGCAATAACTGCCTATATAATTAATTAGTTTATAGGTAAAGACCCAAGAATAGGATTAAGTCGGACAGGAAAAGTTTTTAAAAGCGTAATTGCTGTTAACTAAGGAGGATTTATGCATAATCCGGAAATCAAGGCATTAATCGACAACGTAGAAAAGGTTATCGTAGGCAAGACCGAAGTGGTCAGGCTCTTAGTGGTTGGCCTCCTGACCAACGGGCACATCTTAATCGATGATGTCCCCGGCATGGGTAAAACTACGCTTTCTTTGGCTTTGGCCAAATCCATTAGCGCCGATTTTAAAAGGATCCAGTTTACCCCTGATCTTTTGCCTTCCGACGTTACCGGGGGGTTTATTTACAGCCCTAAAACCGGAGAGTTCGATTTTAAGCAAGGGCCGGTATTCACCAATATTCTTCTGGCAGATGAAATTAACCGTACGACCCCCCGTACGCAATCGGCATTATTAGAGGTTATGCAGGAGCGTTCGGTGACCATCGACGGTAAGACTTTTGTGCTGCCACGCCCATTTATGGTGGTGGGAACGCAAAACCCTATTGAATATCAGGGCACTTATCCGCTGCCGGAGGCACAATTGGACAGGTTTTTAATGAAGATCAATGTGGGCTATCTGTCGGTGGAGGAGGAAAAAAAGGTTACTATCGGCCAGAAGATGCAGCATCCGATCGAAGAGTTACAGTCGGTTTTAGGGGTGGAAGCGATCTTGGACCTGCAGGAGCAGATCAAGAAGGTGGAAATTTCACCCGCGGTATTAAACTATATCGTAAATTTGGTTTACGCGACCCGTAAAAAAGAGGAGCTCAGGCTGGGGGCCAGTCCCCGCGCTTCGATCGCTTTAATGAAGGCGAGTTGCGCCTGGGCGTTTATCGAAGGCCGGGATTACGTTATTCCGGAGGATGTCATTAAACTGGCTTACTGGGTATTGGGGCATCGGATCATGCTGCATCCTAAGGCCCTGGTAGCTGAAAAAACACCAGCTTCCATACTTTCAGAGATTATTCGCGGTATCCCGGTCACTTAAAAATATGATCAAAAAATTTTACCTTAAATGGACCTTGCTGGTTTTTTTCTTTTTGGCCAGCTTGTTGATCGGGTTAAAAACTACCCGCGAATTTTTCTTTTTCTTTGCCTATTTCCTGCTTGCTGCTTCTGCAGTAAGTTTTCTTTGGCTGGCGCTGACTTTTTTTACCGGCCATTTCAGAATTTCCCGCAAGATGGTTTCCCGCGTCACGGAAGACGATATCTTAGAGGTGGAAACCGAAATCAACAGCGCAAGTTTTCTGCCGATTTTTAATTTCACTCTGCAGGATAATTTCGCCGGGGTACCGGAGAAAGAAGAGAAAAAACGTTTTTTTATCGGATTTCTCGGGCCTTGGTCCAGCTGCCGGATTAAATATGAATATCTTTGCTATAAGCGCGGAGAGTACCGGGCGGGGCCGTTTACGGTTTATTTTTTTGACCCGCTTAACCTTTTTTTCTTTAAACGGAGCTATGAAGTTTATTCTACGGTGGTGGTTTATCCGCAAACCTTCAGGATCCAGAGGTTTCCGGCCCTGACCCGCAGCGTTTTACCCTGGTTTGGGATCGAGACCGCCCGCACCAGCGGCGATGATGATGAGTTTTACGGGGTGCGCGAATATAAGGAAGGGGAATCGGTCAAACGCATCCATTGGGTCTCTAGCGCCCGCAAGAATAAATTGATCGTCAAGCAATACCAACTGCAGAGTTTTTTCGGTACCACGATTATCTTTAACCTGGAAAAATCCAAGAATATCGGTGAAGGCAGGGAAGCGGTTGCCGAATACATCATCAAGATTGCCGCCAGCGTCGCTAAGCACCTTACGGAAAAAGGGGTATCGATCGAGCTTTTGGCGCATGTCGGAGAGATTGTGCATCTTCCTTTTAATAAGGGGGAAGACCATCTGGAGAATATCCTGAAGGTTCTGGCAGTGGCCCAGCCTGAAAGCAGGATCAGTTTACGTGAAGCCTTCGAAGAGTTTGCCCGTTACCTGCCCAATGACTCAAGCTTGATAGCGGTAATGTCGGATCAGGATTATAAGGATCTGCCCCGAATGGTTTCTTTGTATAGCCGGGGTATTTCTTTGATCCCCCTGATCGTTGTTTCGGATACCTTCCTGCCGCTTCGGGATAAGAAAAAGATCATGCATCAATCAAAGATGAAAGTAACTAATTTGGTGAATATGCAAGCTAAGTTTTTTTCGCAGGGGGATAATTTAGCGGAAGCATTCATTTAATGAAAAGCATGCAGCCTAAGGAAAACAATTTATTGATCGAAGCAGGGTTGACTGCAGGATTGCTGGCGATTTCGGCCTTTATGCTCAAAGCGGAATTTTTCTGGCAATACCAGATCCTGCTTTTGGTGGGTGCTGCCGCCGGGGCGGCTTTTGCCTGGTATAACCGTCGATGGGGTTTTGAGCAAATTAAATACCTTGCCGACGCCGCGATCCTGGCCTGTGTCGGCTGGATTATTTTCAGGGTATTTAAATCGACCTTTCTTTATAAAGAGGTCATCGCTATCCTTGCCCAGGGTTTAATTGTTTTTGAGATTATCTTCGTTTTTAATTTTCTTGCTCCCGGAAAACTGGGCTTCATCCGGATCTTAAGCCTGCTGGTTTTCTTGACTTCACCGGTTTTTCCGGCCCAATACAATATTCCCCTGGCCGTTATTTATTTGCTAATCTGGATCTTTGTTTTGCGTTTTCAGCTGCCGGGATATTCCCATCAGCCTCCTTTAGCCGGCAGCGCGCAGCGTTATTATTCGCTGGCGACTTCCTTTGTCTGTTTTATCATTGCCTTGGTCCTGGCCTGGTCCATCGCTTCCAATATCTATTTAGGTCGGATCAAAAAAGGGATGTTGTTATTGGATGAAGATTTGCAAAATTCCGGAGAGGGCGGCAAAGATACAAACCAAGCGGATAAATTTTACAGCCTGCAGGAAAACCTGCAAAAAAAAGTTACGGATATGGCGCTGAAACTTGATTCTTACGAAAAACGCCGCCAGATGATCTATTTATTTTCCGAACTGGTTAAAGATACGCTCAAAACCATCGAAATGGAGAAAGCGGAGATCGGCCTGGTGGATATTTTAAAGCGTTCGGGCGCGGGGCTGGAGGGTGTGGAGGAAACACTTTCTCTGACCCGCAGCTATTGTAATATGAAAACTGCCTTACAGGTCCAGAAGAACAAAGAAAATATTACGGATGACTTAAAAAAGCACCCGATGAGTATGGTGGATAAAATTAAAGTCACCAGCCTCGCCAATAAGATCCAGCGGACCAATTCGCAAGCGCAATTAGAGCAGTATAGCGAAGCGGTCCAGAATGTGGTCGATCAAGCCAAGCTCAGTAAATTTTCCCAGCGGGAGCTTAATACCATGAATCGGGAGCTGGTTAATCAAAAGACTTATGAGCTTTATCGCCAGAAGATGCAGAATTTAGAGCGGCAGGCTGCCCAGCTGGATAAGAACGCTGCCGCCAAGGCGCAGGAGATTATTGAGGATATTCAGCACGCGCAAGGATTAGATGACTTAAAGCAGGCAGTTGAGAAGATCCGTCAGCTTAAGAATGATCCTGCGGTAGCGGAAAACAAGGCCGTGGCTGAGGTGGTTAAAGATTTGGCGGCTGCCGCGCGGGCCAAGCTGGATTTGTATTTTCAAGAGATGGCCGAGCAGGTCAGGGAAGATGCCGCCGGTAAGCAGGGGCTGGGAGAAAAATTTGAGAATTTCGAGAAAAGAATGGACGGGATTACCCGGGCCAGGGCCTATGCCGACTTTGTGACAGAGCTCAACGGATTAATCCAGCAGAACAGCGATGATAACCTGGGGTTATCCGATGGTTTGGGCAAAATGATGAATTTAAAAATTGCGGCTTTTCTGGAATTACAGTTGGATAAGATCGAGAGCCTGCTGAAAAAAGAACTGCCTTCCCGGATTGTCAAAGAGATGATGCAGAGTGTCACTATGATGACGGAGAAGGATAACCTGCGGGATTTAGAGCGGCAATTAGAGGAATTGCAGGACCGGGTCAGGGAGCTGGAGAAAAAGGAGATGGTCCACCAGGAGACTGCCACTGAGTTGTTCCAGGCGCTCTTTGAGTTAAAAGAATTATTAGCCGCCAAACTTAAGGCGGCTACGGAAATCAAGAAAGAGCAAATTCTGAATGAGGGGGCTCTAAAAGATGCCGACTACATTGACCAATTGCAGCGCGCGATCGATAAGTCATTTTTAAGCGGCCGCCAGAAAGAAGCGTTAAAGGCCTTGGCGGATGAATTACTCAGGGCGCAGAGTTTAATGCAGCTGGAGGAGATCAAAGAGGTTGTGGAGAACGAAATTGCTGCTTTGGGGGCTAAGGGCCAGAATCTCTCCGAGGAAGAGCGCAAGAATTTGGCTGCCGCTGCCACCAGCACTTTAAAGGACCTCGCGCAAAAGATCGATAATCTTGAGGATGTCTCAACCGAAATGATCCAGCAACTGCAGGATCAGTTGGAAAATATGCAGCAGGCTAAAGACGCCCAGGAGCTTGCCGCTGCCGCCCGGGAATTGGAAAATACCGTGAAGGCCAATATTCAGGACCAGCAGGAACAGGCCAAGATGCTCGAAGAGATCAAGAAGCTTGAGGAGGCATTAAAATCGCTGCTGGAAAAGCAGGAGTCCGGCGCTAAAGGGCTTGCAGACCAG
>ERZ1645192.1513-NODE-1513-length-19309-cov-5.924275_pt1 | contig 19309 bp, 13 predicted proteins | sample MGYA00575354_ERZ1645192 | MGnify/ENA primary metagenome ERZ1645192 (study PRJEB40844, sample SAMN11349763) | freshwater sediment metagenome | isolation source: river sediment | host: Sediment | place: India: Faizupur Khadar , New Delhi | collected 2017-02-21 ... | reverse complement strand
CCCTGCCAACATCAGCACTAATATTAAAACCAAAAGCATATTTCTCATTTTCATCCTCGGCTATAAATTGTCAATACTATTATATGCTATTAAGTGTTTTTTTGCATCATGCACTCATATTCCCAACAAAAAAAGCAAGGCGTTTCAAGCCCTGCTTTTATCGAAACTTTCTTTAGAAAATCACCAAATCTTCAATTTCCTGTTGTACGGTCTCAAAGACCTCTTCGGCGGGTTTGGCTCCCAGATCGCCCAAGCCCCGTTTCCAGACCGAGAATGTGCCGTCCTCCACCTCTTTGTCGCCCACCACCATCATATACGGCAGTCGTTCGGTTCTTCCGTCCCGAATCTTATAGCCGATTTTCTCGCTGCGCGTGTCGGTGGTAGCGCGGATTCCCTTTTTCTTGAACTTGCTTGTCCACTCCTCGCAGGCTTCGACCGCCCGGTCGGTCACCGGCAAAAAGCGCACCTGCTCGGGCGCCAGCCACAGCGGCATCGCCCCGGCGTATTTTTCAATCAGCACGGCCAATGTGCGCTCATAGCATCCTAGTGACGCACGGTGGATGATGAACGGACGCTGTTTGTCGCCGTTGCTGTCCACGTAGGTCATGTCAAAGCGCTCAGCCAGCGCAAAGTCGATCTGGATGGTGAAGAGCGTATCTTCTTTGCCAAAGACGTTTTTAAACTGCACGTCCAGCTTGGGGCCGTAGAAGGCCGCTTCGCCCTCGGCTTCCTTGTAATTAAGGCCGATATCGTCCAGAATCTTTTTCATCAGCGCTTCGGTGCTGTTCCAGGCTTCGGGGTTGTCGATGTATTTTTCGGTGTTCGCGGGGTCCCATTTGCTGAACCGATAGGTCACATCGTTCTGAAGGCCCACCGAGGTCATGAGGTAGACGATTAAATCCAGAACGCCCTTGAACTCATCCTCCACCTGATCGGGCCGCGCAATGATATGTGCATCCGACAGGGTAAACTGCCGCACGCGAATCAGCCCGTGCATTTCGCCCGAGGCTTCATTTCGGAACAGCGTGGACGTTTCGGAGAGGCGCACCGGCAGGTCGCGGTAGCTGTGGTGCGTGGCCTTGTAGACCATGTACTGGAACGGGCAGGTCATGGGGCGGAGCGCCAGCACTTCCTCGCCTTTTTCCTCGTCTCCCAGAATGAACATACCGTCCTTGTAGTGGTCCCAGTGGCCGGATATTTTATACAGATCGCTCTTGGCCATCAGCGGCGTTTTGGTAAACTGATAGCCGCGGGATTCCTCTTCGTCCTCCACAAAACGCTGCATCACCTGAATCACCTTGGCGCCTTTGGGCATCAACAGCGGCAGGCCCTGACCCACTTCGGGCGCGGTGGTGAAGTATCTTAGTTCGCGTCCCAGCTTGTTGTGGTCGCGCTTTTCGGCTTCCTTCAAGGCTTCCAGATATTCCAACAAAGCATCCTTCTTGTAGAACGCTGTGCCGTAGATGCGCTGGAGCATCTTGTTCTTTTCGTTGCCTTTCCAGTATGCCCCCGCCGAACGCAGGAGCTTGATGTTCTTCACGCGTCCTGTGGAAGAGACATGCGGGCCGGCACACAGGTCGGTGAAGTCGCCCTGCGTATAGAAGCTGATGGTTTCGCCTTCGGGCAATTCATCAATCAACTGTACCTTGTAATCCTCGCCTTTTCCGGCCATCAGTTTTCTCGCGTCTTCCCGTGCAAGTTCAAACCGCGTTACCGGCAGGTTCTCCGCGATGATTTTGGCCATCTCTTTTTCCAGCGCGGCCAAATCTTCGGCGGTAAACGGTGTCTCGATATCAAAGTCATAGTAGAATCCGGTTTCAATCGCGGGGCCGATCGCGAGCTTCACATTGGGGAACAAATGCTTAACCGCCTGTGCGAGGATATGGCTGGCGGTATGGCGCAGGGCGTGTACGCCCTCCTCGTCCTCAAAGGTTAAAATCTCCAGCTTGCAATCCTTTTCGATTGGGTCGTCCAGCGAAACCACTTTGCCGTCCACCTTGGCGGCCAGCGCATCTTTTTTCAAGCCTTGACTTAATTGTCCGGCAATCTCCAGTGCGGTTGCGCCTTTTTGTGCCTCCAGAACGCTTCCGTCTTTCAAAGTTACTTTCATGTCAGGAATCCTTTCCGATAAATAAAAACGCCCCGACAGAACACCATGTGTCGTGTTCAATGGGACGAGATAGTTTAACCCGCGGTTCCACCCAAATTCCGGCCAGACGGCCAGCGCTTTTAAGGCATTTTTCTATATCATTGTTCCCGGGGCGGTCGAGACAATCCCATTAGCTGTCAACTCTGCCGTTCTTTCAGCGTTTCGAACGGCTCTCTTTCTGGCTTTCACAGCATCGGGTCTCACCCGGAAAGCAAAACTTTTTGTTTTGCTATCTTGCATTATAGCACGATGACCTCTGATGTCAAGGCGCGGAATGTTAAATAATCACTGTATCTCGCTTAAGACATACCAGTTCTGAATATCGTTAAAGATATCTAAAGCCCGGAAATCCGAGATGCCCTTGATGGTATCGTCGTAGATCAGCGAATTGGTCTTGAAATACAGCGGAATCTGCGGCAGCTGCTCGATAAACAGTTGTTCCATCTCCGAATAAGCCGCCTGTTTTTCATCGTCGGTAATCGCCTGACCGCAGGCTTCCAGCGCCGCGTCCATCACTTCGTCTTTGTAATACCCGTAATTCGCGGTGGCACGGGTGGAGTGCAGCATAAACCGAACATCGGGGTTTCTCGCCAGGTAGAAACTGATGAGCGCCACATCAAATGAACCGGCTTTTACCTTGGACACAAACAGCGAAGCCGACACCTCACGTAAGTCCACACGAATGCCGATGCTTTCCAGCTGTTCTTCAATCAGCGCCGCAATATTGGTTTTGTAGTTGTTTTGAAGCTCTTTCGGATACATCAGCTCAAAGCTGCAGGTCATCAGCTCCCCGGTCTCAGGATCCTTTTTGGCCAAAAAGCCGTCCGCATCGCGTTCGGTATAGCCCATATCGGTCAGCAGTGCAATCGCCTTTTTCTCGTTGTATTCATAGATGCTGAGCGTCGTATCATACAGCCATGAATCGGGCGGCACCGGGACATCGGTGGCCACCGCGTGGTTGACCAGAACCTTGGAGATAATCTGCGATTTATTTAAAGCGTACGCAATGGCCTGTCTGGCCCGCACATCATGGATGAATTTTTCGGTGGTCGTTCCCCGTGTCGGCACATACATGTTGGGCAGAAGGCAGTCATAATACTGCGTCATGTATTCTTCCACGTTGGTCACACCGTATTTTTTGTATCGGTTGGCCGAAAGCTCGGAAGTGCCGACCAAATCCAGCCGCTGATCGGCATATGCCTCAATCTCCGCCTCGGCGTCGGCCAGCGGGATGGCGCGGATGGTGCTGATATATGGTTGTTTCTTCCACCAGTCATCGTTGACAGAAAGAACGATGCCGTCGGCGATGTCAAAATCGGTAAACTCATACGGGCCTGTGCCGATGGGCCACAGGTTATCAAACGTTTTATAGTTTTCGTAGTAGGCCTTGCAGAGCACGGGAAAAATCATCGCATATTCGATATAGGAGGATTTCTCCGGCGCCAAATCCTCATTGTAGGTCGTCAGCGGATCGACCGCATTCAAGACCAGCGTGTATTTATCCAGCGCATAGTATTCACCAATACGTTTGTTGTATCGGGCATACATACTTTCTTCGGCAGTCATACTTGTGATCATATCCAGTGTGAAAACCAGATCATCCGCCGTCAGTTCGCCGAATCCGTTGTGCCACTGGACATTCTTCCGTAAATAAAACGTCCAGACCTGACCGGTATCGTCCACCGTCCAGTTTTCCACCAGCTCGCCGCGGAACTCACCGTCAACGGTCAGCTGGAGCGGAGACTCGAAAAGCAGCGTGTAGATATTAATCATGTTGATATTGGTCTCGGTCAGCGGGTTGAAGGTTTCAAGGTTGGTCGGCATGGCGATGGTGATTTCGCCGCCTGACAGCGGTGTGACGGTCTTTTCCTGCTCCGAGGTATCCGCCGCATCCAGCACATAGGAAGAATCATCGGTTCCCATGAGGCTCTCCATCGCTGAACACGCCGAGAGCATCAGAATCGAAAAACCAAGTATCAGGCCGAAATGCACCGTGCGTTTAATTCTGGTCATTAAATGTATAGAATTCCTGATATATTTCATAAGTATTTTCCACGCGTTTGATAAAATCGTCGGTCTCGCCAAACGGAATATTGACCAATTGACCGTTTTCGTTGAACTGCTCATCAGCCAGCCATTCCTCGACACGTCCCGGCCCGCCGTTGTACGCCGCGAGCATCAAGGTCGTATCGCCCGAAAATCGTTCATCCAGATAGTTAAGATACCAACAGCCATAACGGATGCTGACTTCCGGCGTTTCTAAATCATCGGCGGAGAAATCGGCATCGCCGAGTTTTCCCGCAATCCATTCTCCGGTATCCGGCATAATCTGCATCAGTCCGATTGCGCCCTTGCCCGAAACCGCGTTCGCATTGAATTTGGATTCCACCCAAATCACCGAAGCCACCATATACGGATCCAGATCATAGGTTTTCGCACTGGTTTCAATGCTGTCCTTATACAACAGAGGGTAGCGCTGGATATAATATAATTCTCTGCCGACACGAAAACCGAAAATAATTACCGTGAGCAGCAACAGAACCCCGATTGCTTTTAAAAAATCCCGCATATTCTACCTGTATTTCATTTGAATCATCAGGCTGTTGAACAGGTTCTCCACCTGTGCCTGTGTGTTCTCAGGCGTCCCAGAATTGTCGATGACAAAATTCGCAAAATTGCGTTTGACGTCATCGGTCATCTGGGCCTGCAGAATCTGTTCAATTTTATCGTCGTCAATATCGTCCCGCAGCTTCAGTCGGCGCACGCGTTCGTCCAGCTCGCAGATGACCAGCCATACTTCATCCATCTCATCAATCAGTATGGATTCCACCAATACCGCCGCCTCAAAAAAGACCAGTCCGTCGTCTTCCTCAATCTGCTTTAACAGTTCATTTAAAATCATCGGATGAATCAGCTGGTTGAGCTTGCTGAGCTCGGCACTGTCCGAAAAGACTTTTGCCCCCAGCTTTTTTCGATCCACGCCGTCTTCGTTGACGTATTCGGCGCCGAAGTGCTCGGCAATCATCGCTTCACCCGGGCCACCATGTTTATAAAGCGCGTGTGTAATCTCATCCGCGTTCAGCACCTTGCCGCCCAAATCCTTTAAGATGCGGGTGACCAGCGTTTTGCCCGAAGCGATACCGCCTGTGATGCCGATGATATAAGGTCTGTTACTTTGCTTCATACCACGTCTTCCCCCTGCTCACATTCGCCACCAGCGGCACTTTTAAATTCACCACATGTTCCATGATATCTTTTAACAGAATCGCCGTCTCTTCCGCTTCGGAATTGTCCGCATCCACAATCAATTCGTCGTGCACCTGCAAAATCAGCCGGGATTTTAATCCTCTTCTTTTCAGCGCCACGTCCACCTTGATCATGGCCAGCTTGATGATATCCGCCGCTGTGCCCTGAATCGGCGTGTTCAGCGCCGCGCGCTCACCGAACGAACGGATGTTGAAATTGCTGGATGACAGTTCCCGGATGTATCGGATTCGGCCCAGCTCGGTGCGGACAAATCCGTCCGCTCTAGCCTGCTGTTTGATGCGTTCCATATATTCGGCGATGCCCGAAAACTCTTCGAGATATTTATCAATATACGCTTGTGCGCGATTGACCGAGATGCCGAGATTGCGTGCCAGACCAAAACCGCTGATACCGTAGACGATGCCGAAGTTGACGGCCTTGGCGTCGCTTCTTAAGCGGCTGGTGACTTCTTCAATCGGCACATCGAACACCTGACTGGCCGTCCGCGCGTGGATATCCTGCTCTTTGATAAACGCGTCAATCATGTTGGCGTCGTTCGCGATGTCGGCCAGCACGCGCAGTTCAATCTGCGAATAGTCGGCGGCCACCAAAACGCCGTCGGCCCGGCTGGGCACAAACACCCGCCGAATCTCCCGACCCTCCTGCGTACGGATGGGGATGTTCTGCAGGTTCGGTTCGGTGCTGGATATGCGTCCTGTGGCGGTCGATATCTGGTTGAAGGTGGAATGCACCTTGCCTTCCGAATCAATCAGTCCCAAAAGCCCGTCAATATATGTGCTCTTCAGCTTGGTTAGCTTGCGGTATTCAATAATTTCGGGCACCACAGGATGGCGATCTTCAAGTTTTTGCAAGACCTCGATATCCGTGGAATAGCCTGTTTTGGTTTTCTTCTGGATGGGCAGTCCCAGCCGTTCAAACAGCACTTCGCCCAGCTGTTTGGTGGAATTGATGTTAAAATCGTCAAATCCCGCGGCCTTGTAGATGCGCGTTGTCGTCGCTTCAATGTTCTGGTCATATTCCTTCTGAAGCTCCAGCAAAGCCTTTTTGTCCACCTTAAATCCGCACAGTTCCATATCATAGAGAACGTCCAGAAGCGGCATTTCAATGCCGTCCATGATGGGTTCCAATGCGTCCGCCCGAATGCGTGCCTGCTGGGTCGGCCACACAGCGAGCAGCATGGCCGCCTTGCCGCTGTGGTCATATTTGCTCATAAGCGCGTCCAGCTCAAACGATTTGGCTGTGGGATCCAGCACATATTCGGCCAGCTTGGAATCGAAGGAAAGCCCGTTGAGCAAAACGTCGTAATCGGCAAGCTTGTGCTTCACGGCCTTGGCGTCAAACGCCACTTTCTTTATTTTCTCGTCTTCGAAGAATGGCTTTAATATCTCCAAAGCCGTCATCAGCGTAAATTCTGAGCTTAACAGCGAATGCTCACACACCAGCTCATAGTCTGTTTCTGCGTCAGCCGCCAGTATCAGATTGTTCTCAAAAACAATACCGCACTGCCCCGATTTCTGTATTGCCGCCGTTAGAGCCGAAAGCTTTTCCGTGCTGTCCACCGCTTGGGTTTCCACACGTTTGGCGGTGTCTTTGGCTTCCCCGCCGAAACGCTTTAACAGCGTTTTAAATTCCAGCATGGTAAAAGCCGGCGTCAATGTTTCGGCCGAAATCTCGGGTGCGTGGTAATCCGCGCTGAAGTCCAGACCGTCGATATCGGTCACAATGGTACCGATTTTGCGGCTCATATAGGCGTTTTCTCGATCGCTGATTAGTTTTTCCTTCAACGCACCTTTAATCTCGTCAATGTGCGCATAAACGCCGTCCAGTGTCCCGTAATCGTTCAGCAGCTTGACCGCGGTTTTTTCGCCCACGCCCTTGACGCCAGGGATGTTGTCCGAAGGGTCGCCCATCAGGCCTTTAAGGTCGGTCATCTGGCTGGGCGCCAGATTGTATATCTCTTTCAGCATGGCTTCATCGACAATTAAAAGCTCGCTGACGCCTTTTTTGGTTAAAAAAACATGCACCTTGTCGCTGATCAGCTGATAGGTGTCACGGTCGCCGGTTAAAAGGTATGCCGCGTCACCATTTTTCTCGTAGCGTTTGGCAAAAGCGCCTAAAAAGTCATCCGCCTCAAAACCCTGTTTTTCAACATGTTTGATGCCGATCATATCCAGCGCTTTTTTTAAGAGGTCAAACTGCGGGATGAGTTCGGGCGGTGTATCCTTTCGTCCGCCTTTATATTCGGCATAGGTCTCATGCCGGAAAACCGGACCCTTGGTATCGAAAGCCACAACCATATCGTCCGGCTTCACGCTTTCCAGCGCGTTAAATATCATCGCAAAGAAGCCGTATATCGCGTTGGTGTATTCGCCCTTCTGGTTTTCCATCAGCGGCAGGGCGTAGAAAGCGCGGAACAGCAAACTGTTCCCGTCAATCGCCAAAAGCGTTTTGCTCATCTCGGCTCCATTCTTCACTCTTTTTTTATACTCTACCATAAACCAAAATGTTTATCAATTTGGCTTCGGCCGTTTTTCATAATGCATTCTATCGGTTTTGACATGGTTTATAAAGAGGATTTACGAATAGTTCTAAAAATATTCACCGTTCTGATGTTCTGAAGCATATGGTTTCGTTTAATCGTATATTTGAAACTCCATTTTTGGCGTTGTTTTAATCTTCTTCCAATGTTATCATAATAGCATATTTATTACATATGAGGTCTCTATGAAGAATACTCTGATAGCCATTTTTATTTTTTGTTTCCTGTTTCTATCAGGATGTTTACAGAAACAAGACGCAGCAAAATCAGAAAACGCAGCAACTTTGAATGTGGAACCAACCACTTCAGTCTCAGAGCCGACCGCATCCACTGTTAATATCAGCAATATTCAATTTTCTGGTGATATGAAACAGATTTCGATACAGGACGGTGTTTTAACGATGGATATTCCCGACGGCATTCGCGACCCGTTCGGCCTTCCAGGCTCTCTGTATGTCGCTTTGGGGCCGCTTGAAAATTCAAACGGCGAAGAAGGCGATTTCCAGCTTACTGTGACAAACGTATTTCAGGCAGAAGAACCTGTCATGGACTATGCGATGTTTGATACTTTGGAAGAATCATTACAACTAATGTATCTAACTCCCGATTATTCATTTACACGTATTAAAGATGTTACCCTTAACAATACAGCTAAAGGTTTTATCACTCATTACAAGTTTACCCGCGCCGAAACAAACTATGATCTATATGCGTTTTTTATAGGCTCAAATGGCGTCTACTACAGTATCCAATTTTTGGGCCCGCAAGATTTTGTCGATTCAACTGCTATTGTTTCGTGTTTTGATACACTTCAAATTGACACCGAAAAGGAAGCTGATTGGGTCAACAACTTCAAAGTCAAGTCTGACAACAAGTACTATTACTCGTCGTGTCTGGATGGTGCCAAGGTTAAAATCGACCCTTCTTACTCTTATACAGAAAATTCAAGGCTTATTGTCCCCAATGCTATTCTCGGAGTGACTTTGAATTCAAATGCCGGCTTATTAACTGTTCGCGACTACCCAAAGAATATTTATCATTTTTCGTCATATGAAAACTTCATTCAAAATATGGTGACTGATGTCATTAACCGTGGACTGTTCGTCAGTGAAAATCCAGATGCGGATATTCTTCAAGATTTAACCGACGACGGACACCTGATTTTCTATTACCCCAGTGAGCATAAGATAATCATCCTGCATTTCTTTTATGAGTACGAGGACGCTTATTATGTGTGTGAACTACTTTATTACGGAGATGACAAGGAAGAATTATCTCTTTTGCAGAAATGTGCCGAATCGTTTGTTGCCCCCGGCAAAGAAACTACGCCTCTGTTTACACCCGAAGACAGCGATCGGTAAAGGCTGCTCCTGTTTCTCTTAAATAAAAAAAAGAACCTGTATCGAGGGTTCTTTTTGTTTTCCCACTTTATTCTTCGTTGCCAATCTTCACTTTGGCTTCTTCCCCGCGAATCAGACGGCCGATATTTCCGCGGTGTGTGAACACGGTGACAGCGAAAATGATGAGAACCGTAATAAGGAACGGGGTGTTCTGATAAATGGTGATACTCGATTTTAAGAATGATATCTCGTGGTAGTAGTATACCAGAGTTGCCACCAGCATCAGCCCGATGCCGGTGAACGATGTGATGCTCATGGTCTTGAAAAGCACGGTGATCAGACCACAAATGGCCAGCACAATCAGGGTAATCCAGGGCATCAGGTACAGCATGGCACCCAAGGTGCATGCCACGCCTTTGCCGCCTTTAAAACCCACCCATATCGGCCAGATATGCCCGACGGTGACGGCTACCGCCGCCACATACACCGCGCACGGCGCTGAATTCTTAAATACCGCGTTCACAATCATCAGGGTAAAAAACGCCTTGGCCGCATCAAAAGCCAGCGTGCCGATGCCGGCTGCCCAGCCGCAGTTTCGAATCATGTTGGATGCGCCGGTATTGCCGCTGCCCACCTCGCTGATTTTCTTTCCAATCAGCTTCTTAGAAAGCGCGTTGGCGATGGAGATGCCTCCAATGAGGTATGCCGCGATTACGACAATGGCATAATATACGTAATTCATTTTTTCTCTCCTAGTTGTCCTGATTTCTGCTGCGCAGCATGATGTGTATCGGTGTTCCCGAAAAATCAAATGTCTTGCGCAAGGTGTTTTCTAAATACCGTTCATATGAAAAATGCATCAGCGTGGGGTCGTTCACAAACAGCACAAAAGCCGGCGGATAGACGCTGACCTGTGTAGCGTAGAACACTTTCAGCCTTTTCCCGCCCTTGCTCGGCGGCTCGGTCACGGTGACCGCTTCAGTGATGCAGTCGTTTAAAAGGCCGGTGGTGATGCGCCTTCCGGCATTCTCATAGGCCTGTTTTGCGGTTTCCAGCAGCTTGGGTATGCGCTGGCCGGTCAGCGCCGAGATATACTCGTAGTTGACATAAGACATGAACTGAAGCTGCTTTTTCAGGTCGTTCGTGTATTGGTTCAGCGTATGCGTATCTTTATCGATTAGATCCCATTTGTTAACGGCGATGACGCTGGGTTTGCCTTCGTCGTGCACAAAGCCGGCAATCTTGATATCCTGCTCGGTCAGGCCTTCCTCGGCGTCGATGAGGATGATGGAGACATCGGCGCGCCGTACTGCCGAAAAAGCGCGGATGACGCTGTAGCGCTCAACCGTCTTTTCGGAAATTTTGGATTTTCTGCGAATGCCCGCAGTATCGATGATAACGGCTTTTTCACCGTTCAAATCAAATTCCGAGTCGATGGCGTCGCGTGTGGTGCCTGGAATGTCGCTGACAATGCTTCGGTCGCTTCCCAAAATGCGGTTGACCAGCGAGGATTTCCCCGCGTTCGGTTTGCCGATGACTGCAATCTTAAAACGGTTGTCCTCCGCTTCCTCTTCGGCTTGTGCGTCGAAGTGCTTGATGACCGAATCTAACAGGTCGCCAATGCCGAGGCCCTGAATAGAGGATACGGCGAAGACCTCGTCAAACCCCAACTCATAGAATATATAGGATTCGCGGTCCATATCGATATTATCGGATTTGTTGGCCACCACGATCACAGGCTTTTTGGCCTTGCGCATCAACTGCGCCACTTCTTTATCGGCAGGCAAAAGTCCGTCCCGGATATCGACAAAAAACAGAATCACGTCGGCCGAATCGATGGCCACTTCGGCCTGCAGACGCATCTGGCTTAATATCGTGTCTTCACTCGTCACGTCGATCCCGCCCGTGTCCACCACCGTAAAGGTATGCGAAAGCCATTCGGCATCCGCGTAAATCCGGTCACGCGTCACACCGGGTGTATCTTCGACGATGGATATGCGTTTGCCGACAATCCGGTTAAAGAACGTGGATTTCCCCACATTCGGGCGGCCGACAATCGCCACCAATGGCTTACTCATTTTGTTACTCCTATATTCTTTCTTTTATAAACGCTTCTAAAAATCCCGCGCCGTCGGACGGCACAAACGCCACGGCACATTCCAGCTTTTTGGCCAGTTCATTTGGGCGTATGTCATCCAGCAGGATGTCCTCTCCATCCCGAAGAACGTTGGCTGTCATGCACACCGCTTGGCCCAAATCTTTGCCTTTCGCCGCGGTGACGATATCGCTTCCGGTTAAAAGTCCGGCTACATTCACCTTGCCGCCGAAAAAACGATTTTCGGCCAGAATTACATCAATCCGGGTATTGAATTTTTCGCTGATCGCTTCGGCATATTTCTTAATGTTTGGATAGAACGCGCCCGCCGTGATGATGCTGCAATGCTGATACCGTGGCTCTGCTGTTTCCCATTCCTCAAACGCATCCCAAAACTCATCCTCAAACTTGGTGACCAGTCCCACGCCGTTTTCAATCTGCGGGTATCCGTCGTAGTACACGCTGTCGGGCAATGGCTGACCGGCAATTAAATACATCTCGTCCGAAGCATAAACAAATCCCCTGCCAAATTTCTTTCGGTTCTCGGTCTGCCATTTGTTTATACTTTTTATTATATCTTTCGCTTTTTCGGGCGTCACTTCCGAAAGATGAGTCAGCCCTTCGCGGTGCGCGGTGAGCCCCACCGGAATCACCGAAACCGACTGTACCTTCGGATATAGCGACTTCAGGAATCGAACCGTCTCTTCTAAATATGCGCCGTCATTTTCGCCCGGCACCAACACCACCTGCGTATGCATGGTGACACCAAAGCGTGCCAGCTTTTTCAGCAGCGGCTGGATTGGCAGAATATTCTCCCGTCCCAGCATCCGCCGTCTTAATTCTTCGTTCACCGTATGTACCGAAACATACAGGTTGGATATTTTTCGTTTCTTTATCCGCTTCAAATCCCGGGCACTTAAAAAAGACAGCGTCACATAGTTGCCAAAAATCAGCGAGTACCGCCAGTCCTCGTCCTTGTGATAAAGAGTTTTCCGCATACCCTCCGGAAGCTGATCGACAAAGCAGAAGATGCAATTATTGCCGCATCCGCGCGACGGCCCCAGCAAATCCTTCTCAAAGACGATGCCCAGTTCTTCTTCGGGCAGTTTTTGGATTCTTGCCTTCACTGTTTCTCCGGCGCGGTTGATATACCCGAGTGAAAACCTGGATTTTGACACAAAAAAATAATAGTCTATTAAATCAACAAAGGGTTGATTATTGAAGTCGACGATTTCATCGCCCGGCTGGATGCCCAGTTCCTCGGCGATGCTGTTTTGTTCGATGGATTTAACAAGATATCCCATAACAAAGATGATTATATAGCATTTCTAACCATTGCTCAAATAAATCCGGCTTAATTTTTACTTTCTTCATAAAAAAACCGCCGTCTGACGGATTTTTTATGATTGATAGTTATCGTAGTTATGTTTGTTCTTGGACCGCTTATACTTGGTCCTGTCATAGCTCAGCACGCGATAGGTGATGAGCAGGATCAGGGCTGACGGGAAAATCATCCACCACCAGGCAGGTGTCACGCCCGAATTCAAATCCTTTGGCGGCACGATGGTCACGTTCGGATCCTCTTCCTGGAAGGTCAGGTAGTCGGTGGCAAAGTCCAGCATATCGTATGATGCAACCAGATTGCAGCGGAGCAATACGCGATCGCCATACTGATAGATCACCTTGCCGTAAACCTGCCCCTTTTCAATCGGTGCACGCAGGTCAGCGTCGAGATCCACCATAGCCTGAATATCGGCGGCGTTATCTTTTAAAGACTGAATATAGGTATTGGTCCCAGTCACATAGGTCTCGGGCTGAATTTCAGGCAGAAACTCCATAAATCCGCCGTTCGGATCGTCGGCGGTGGCGTTGGTGATTGCCTCCCGAATGACCGAAGACCCTAAGAGGTCATAGAGATCGACCTGTGCGTAATTTTCAAATCCGAAGGTGAATAAATCATTCGCCAGGGTAAATCGGTCGTTTGTGTCTTTATGGTTGAAAACAAGCGCGATTAAGTCCTGACCGTTTTTTGAGGCGGACGCCACCAGGCAGTATCCGGCCTGAGTGGTATAGCCGGTTTTCATGCCGGTTGCATATTCGTTGTACCATTTAGCAAATGTATTGACATCATTTCGAATCAGCCGGTTTGAGTTGTCAAGCACGTCCTTGCCGGTCTGCATATTGGTATCGGCAGGTTGATACACCTTGGTTCCGACAATGCTCATAAAGTCTGAGTTCTGGTATGCCGCCATCGCCAGCTTACCCATATCTTCCGCAGTGGTGTAGTGATTTTCATCGTGTGCACCGTGCGGATTGACAAAGTGCGTGTTGGCCATACCCAGTTCAGCCGCTTTGGCGTTCATCATATCTGCGAAAGCGTCGATTGACCCGGCGATATAGATGGCCAAAGCCGCCGCCGCATCATTGCCCGAAACCATCATCATGCCGTAGATTAAATCGCGTACCGAAACGATTTCCCCGGGGATTAGACCCATCGTCGAATATTCCGGGCCAAAGACTACTTCCTGTCCGCAAGTGACCATATCGCTCATCTCGGTTTCTTCCAGAGCAATGAGGCAGGTCATGATTTTGGTTGTGGACGCCGGATATATCGCTTGCGTTTCGTTCTTGCCATACATCACCATGCCGGTGCGCGCATCTATCAGCAAAACCGCTTCCGCATCGACATTGGTTTCGTTGAAAACAGGCGCCTGATCCACAACATCGGTTGTACTCGTTGTTGATGTATCGGCGGTCTCATCCGGTTCGGCAAAGGCCCAAATCGGCATGCTGAGTATCAGCGTTATAGTGATCAGGATAGATAGGAAACGACTCAAAGCAAAGCTCACTTTTAAGAATTTTACGTTCAAAACAGTATAGCAAAAAGTCATACCGCTGTATACAGTTTAATATAGCTGTTAACGAAAAGTCAACGATTATGGCATATCATGGAAATCGAGACTAAAAAACCGGTCAGCCAGCATATGCGCTGTCAAACCGGTGTTTTTGTTTTGCTTCTTCTTTTTTTTACGGCCTATGGCTTAAGAGCGAGGTTAGTCGCTCTTAATAGCCGGCCGAACAAAGAAGTTTATCATCAGCAAGCGAAGTTAATCGGACCGAGTCCGATTCGCTATGCCAAGGAGCAATTAATATACCGTCAGGTATTTGTCCAGTTCCCACTCATGAACAGTGGTTCTGAAATCGTCCCATTCCTTCATCTTGTAGCTGTAGTAAGCATTGTAGATGTGGTCGCCCAGGACTTCTTTAACCAAAGAGCTGGCTTTGAACAGCTGCAGCGCGTCGTACAGGTTGCTCGGCAGGCTGTCAACGTTCAGTTCGGCCATCTCAGCATCGTTCATCTTGAAGATGTTTCTGTTGACCGGAGCCGGAGCTTTCAGGCCGTTCTTAACACCGTCCAAACCAGCGGACAGCATCAGAGCGATTGCCAGATACGGATTGGCTGTCGGGTCGGGGCAACGGAGTTCGATACGTGTTCCAGCGCCTCTGGCCGCCGGGATTCTGATAATCGCGGATCTGTTTTTGGCCGACCATGCGATGTAGCAGGGTGCTTCGTAGCCGGGAACCAGACGTTTGTAGGAGTTAACGGTCGGGTTGGTGACTGCGGCGAAAGATTTAACGTGTTTGAACAGACCGGCGATGTAGTTATAAGCGATATCGGAAAGCTGCAGTTCGCCCTTCGGATCATAGAACGCGTTGCCGTCTTTGGTGGACAGGGACTGGTTGGAGTGCATACCCGAACCGTTGATACCGAAAATCGGTTTCGGCATAAAGGTGGCGTACAGGCCGTGTCTCTGCGCAATGGTTTTAACAACCATTTTGAAGGTCATGATCGCGTCCGCAACGTGCAGAGCGTCGGAATATTTGAAGTCGATTTCGTGCTGTCCTTCAGCAACTTCGTGGTGGGAAGCTTCGATTTCGAATCCCATTTCTTCCAGCGTCAGGCAGATTTCTCTTCTGGCGTCTTCGCCTTTGTCAACCGGCGCCATATCGAAGTAGCCGCCTTTGTCGTGTGTGATCAGCGTGGGGCCGCCTTCTTCGTCCTGCTGGAACAGGAAGAATTCGCATTCGGGACCAACATTCATGCTGTATCCCATTTCTTCGGCTTTTGCCAAAGCTTTCTTTAAGACACCGCGCGGGCATCCAACATAGGGCTGGCCGTCAGTGGTCAGAACGTCGCAGATCAGGCGCGCAACTTTACCCTGCTGGGGTCTCCACGGGAAAATTTCGAAAGTATCAGCGTCCGGCATTAAGATCATGTCAGATTCTTCGATTCTTGCGAAACCGTCGATGGAAGAGCCGTCAAACATAGCGCCGTTTTCCAGGATGCCCGGAAGCTGTTTGGATGTAACCGCTACATTCTTCAGTACGCCGAAAACGTCGGTAAATTGTAATCTGATAAATTTAACGTCATTTTCTTCCACCATTTTGAGTACGTCTTTGGATGTAAACTTCTTCGTCATTTTACTTCTCCTTTTATTTATTAATAATTGATATTCATCCCGCTGTGGCAGCGGGTTTCACGCAAGCCACTAAAGCACTAAATATGATGCCCTTAACTTAAAAAAAGTCCTACAAACGCGCAAGAAATACAGCGGTAATGTAAGACTTCATTGTCTAAAATAAAAGGGCCATGAAACACCTGTAATTTCAAAGACCCCGTTGTCAATCCATACACAATTTTAGTGAATATTATCACAAAGCAAAAATCATTGCAATAGTTTTTTGAAATCCTCTCTACTTTTTCTTGGATTTCCGGATATATTCACGAACAAAGTTTCTTGATTTCCCTTTAAAGTAAATGGTGACCAAGCCCGGTCCGCCATTGATGCCCAGCACCGGCGAAAGCACGCTGACTTCGGTTTTCTTCACCTGTTTCAACCGCTCGCGGATGATTTCTACCATCATGAGCGCGTTGTATTCGTCTCCGGCGTGTTCCACCGAGACCCAAGTCGTTTCCTCGGTCATCGCGGCTTCGATGATTTCAGCTGCCAGACTGAACACATTTTTCAGTCCCCGCGAAACACTGACTAATTCGATTTTTCCCTCGGGCGATGCAAACAGAATCGGCCGGATGCCGATGGCTGTGCCGATGGCCGCCTGGAACGAATTGATGATGCCTTCCTTTTTGGCGTGCGAGATGTCGTCCGCGCAGAGCAGCATATTGTACTTATCGCGCTCCTGCATCAGCCGAAGGACTATCTGATCCAAGGATGCGCCTTTTTGGCTCATTTCAGCCGCTTCCACCGCCATCACCGTCACGCATCCGCCGCCGATCAGCGTATCAAAGACGGTGATGCTGTCCGGATACACCGCGTTCATCGCATCGGCTGCAATACTGGCGCTCCGATATGCCTGACTGACTTTGGAGGATATGGACAGATGCAGGATTTTTTTGCCCGCCTCCAGCTGTGGTTTCCATGTATCCATAAAGTGCCTGGGCGAAATATTCTGGTGCGTCACATCCGCACCCTCCCGAAGCTTTTCGTAGAAATTAGATTTTTCCAGATCATCCGAGAAAGCGTCCAGATGTTCTTCTCCATCGACCATATACGTCAAAGCAGAAGAAATGATCCCGTACTTCTCCGCCTGCTCATGGCTGATTGTGGTGGTTGAATCAACGCTGATACAAAGATCGCCGGCCATGGTCATACTTCCTCATATATATATTTTTTTTACCTGTTTCCTACATTATACACTCTTTGTATAAAAAATAAACTATCTCTGCGCAGTCTCCTGCAAGAAAATTTACAAATTATTCCCTAACGCCGACCTCGGATGTGTTATAATCCAATAAAAAATATTTCGAGGTACGGATACGCATGGTCATTATTGAAATGGAAAACGGCAAAAAAATTGAAATTGAACTTTTTAAGGATAAAGCGCCCAACACCTGCGACAATTTTCTGGCGTTGGCAGACAAGGGCTTTTATGACGGGCTGGTGTTCCACCGCGTCATCCGTGGATTCATGATTCAGGGCGGGTGCCCGTACGGCGTGGGTACCGGCGGCCCGGGATACGGCATTAAAGGTGAATTCTCCGAAAACGGATTCGATAACGACGTAAAACATTCGCGCGGCGTGCTCTCCATGGCGCGCGCCTGCCAGATGGATTCTGCGGGTTCGCAGTTCTTCATCATGCATGCCGATGCGCCGCATCTGGACGGTGCTTATGCCGCTTTCGGCCAGGTGGTCAGCGGCATGGAAGTGGTGGACGAAATTGCTGAAACTCCCACCGGCGTGGGTGACCGTCCCGTCTCCGCCCAGCGCATCAAAAAAGTGTTGCTGGTGGATGAAGGCGAGATTAAAGAGCCCAAAAAAGTACAGCTATAATTGACTTTGCGGATGAGCGGCTTTGTGCAGAAATTGTGCGAAGCCGCTTTTGTTTGCTGTTTTAGTCCCTTCCTATCATTAATATTTGACCGAAATCGTCAAACATGGTAGATTAACTAAACAGAATCTTAATTAAATTCGAGGTACCGCTTTGAAAGTACTGCAAGAAATAGAAAAATTCCTGCCCGACGTGGAAAAGCCTGCGCGCTACACGGGGGGCGAACTCAATATGGTCAAAAAAAATCCCGAAGCCATGGATGTCCGCTTTGCATTCTGCTTCCCGGATGTCTATGAAGTCGGCATGAGCTTTCTCGGTCTCTCTATCCTCTACCATCTTTTAAATGAACGCAACGATACCTATGTGGAACGCGTGTTTTCCCCATGGCCGGATATGGAAGACGCCATGCGGGCGCACGGTGTGCCGCTCTTTAGTCTGGAAACACACAGCACGCTGGACGAGTTCGATATCGTCGGCTTTAACGTATCCTATGAGATGTGTTTTTCCAATATCGTCCGCGCCATGCAGATGGCGGATATCCCGCCCATGTCAGCCGACCGCGGCGAAGACGCGCCGCTGATCATCGCAGGAGGATCGGCCATCTACAATCCCGAGCCCATTGCGGACTTTTTCGATGCGATATTCATCGGCGAAGGCGAAGAAACACTGAATGCCTTTGTTGACCTGCTGAAAGAGAAAAAGAAATATAAATGGAGCAAACAGACATTTTTAGAGAAGGCCTGCGCCATTGAGAGCGTCTATGTGCCCGCCTTTTATGTGCCCGAGGAAACCGAAAACGGCTATCACTTAAAGCCCATCAATCCGTACGCCAAGCCGACCATCAGCAAGGCCATCATCCGTGATTTGGATGCGTCATATTTCCCGTTAAAACCCATCGTGCCCTATCTCGGCATCGTGCACGACCGCATCACGCTGGAAATCTTCCGCGGATGCACGCGCGGCTGCCGGTTCTGTCAGGCGGGGTTCACCTATCGCCCAATTCGAGAAAAAAAGGCCGACACCTTGACTCAGCAGGCGCTGGATATCGAAGCCGCCACAGGGTATGACGAAATCTCCCTGTGCTCGCTTTCCACGTCGGATTATTCCGAAATCGCGCCGCTCATCGGCGGACTTCTGGACAACTTAAAAGACAAACGCGTCAGCGTTTCTCTGCCCTCCCTGCGCTTGGATACCGTCTTTAAAGACTACGCCCAGCGTCTGGATTCCATCCGCAAATCCGGCCTCACCTTTGCCCCCGAAGCGGGAAGCCAAAGGATGCGGGATATCATCAATAAGAACGTCACCGAGGAGGACCTCTTCTCCACCATGGAGCAGGTATTCAGCCAGGGCTATTCCTCGGTTAAGCTGTACTTCATGATCGGCCTGCCGTTTGAGACTTACGAAGATTTGGACGGCATTGTGGATTTGGTGAAAGGCGTTAAAGCCATCTACGGTGTGGCCGGAAAGAATAATCCTATAAAGTTAATGCTCACGGTTTCTGCCTCCAACTTTGTGCGCAAACCCGCGACGCCCTTCCAGTGGATTCCTCAGGACAGCATCGAAAGCCTGAA
>ERZ1645192.1510-NODE-1510-length-19334-cov-5.101873_pt1 | contig 19334 bp, 17 predicted proteins | sample MGYA00575354_ERZ1645192 | MGnify/ENA primary metagenome ERZ1645192 (study PRJEB40844, sample SAMN11349763) | freshwater sediment metagenome | isolation source: river sediment | host: Sediment | place: India: Faizupur Khadar , New Delhi | collected 2017-02-21 ... | reverse complement strand
TGCGTGGCCGTGGGAGCCGGCGTGGCCGTATCCGTTGGCTTAATCAGCTCGATTTGTGCACCAGAAAGGGTCGGGGTATTGACGGTCGTGGGGGTGATGGGTGGGGTTTTGGTTCCGTTGGGGAAGAACCCGAAAGCATCCCGCATCGCCTCATCAATTTCAGCCTGCGATACAGTGATTCCACGTTTGGCCGCTTCCTGTTCAATGATGGCATCATCAACCATCGAATTGAGCACGCTTTCACCAATTTGGAGCGGATCAGCCAACTGAGTGAGCATGGTTTGAGCTGTTGTCAGGAATTGAGTTCCATAACTACCAAACATTTGGGCGTATTGGTAGTATTGGTTGGCCCGATTAATCATATTCAACCGGGTATATTTCACATCCGTTTGGAAGTCAGAAACCCGGATTTTGGTATCGCCAACGGACGCAACGACCTGGTTGGGTTTAACGATAAGCGTATCAACCAAGGCGTAGCCAACCATGACAGCAACCACTGTGAGAATCACAGCGGTCAAAATAAGGGCGGTCTTAATCTGGCGATGCTCTTTTTCTTGCCTGGCCAGGTGCTTGTGGGTCACAACCCTGGGTGTAGAAGTTTTATTCGCCATGGGACGTTGCCTTTTAGTTGTTATCTGTCCAGAGGTCGCCCTCGAACGGAATCAAGGCGATGTGGCGGGCATTTTTAACAGCCGCGGCCACTTCACGCTGGTGTTTGGCACAGGTGCCAGTCTGGCGGCGAGGACGAATCTTGCCGGTTTCGTTGATGAAACGGGCCATCAACTCGATATTTTTGTAATCAATGGCCAGGTTTTTGTCTGTGCAAAATTGGCAAAACTTCGGGCGGGAAATAAAATGGCGGTTGTTGCGCTCGCCACGTTCACCACGCTCGCCACGCTCACCACGTTCACCGCGTTCGCGATCGGAATTGTTGGATCTGTAATCTGACATCTCAGCTCCTTATCTATGCAGCGCGGACAACGATGTACCGCAGAACCTGTTCGTTGTATCCCAAGGTGCGTTTTAAATCAGTCACCTTTTCGGGAGGGTAGTTGAAAGAGATGAAAACGTAGTAACCCTCTTTCATTTTGCGAATGGGATAGGCCAGCTTGCGCTTACCCCAGCGGTCCAATTTGGTGATTTCACCCTGATTGGATGTGATCAAGGACTGGATTGTGTCCACAGCTGTGGCCAAGGTCGCTTCGTCCAGATCAGCCTGAAGAATATAGACTAACTCATAAGAATGCATGTTTTGAGGCTCCTTTCCTCGGGTTTGCTCCTGTTGGGTGCCTTTGGCATCGCAGGAGTGGAAGGTTGATAAAGGGTAACACCCTTAATTTAACGTGCCAACTATATCACAAAACGTCTATCGCGCAAGGGGAAGAACGGCGTGAAGGTCGTTACGTTTCCATTATCCAAGGTCTGGGTTTGCGCCAATTAATGAAAAAACAAAATCCTTTTCCTGGGGCGTTTGAAACCCACAGGAAAAGGATGGTATTCAGTTGCTAGTTGACGAAGGCATTATTGACGCCAAGTTCGGGGTGAAACGGGGCGGCTAATCTTTCTTTTTACTATCCCGGCTAAAAAGCAGGGTTGCGAGGCTGACGATGAGCGAGCCCCAGAGGGCCGGCCAGAACCCATCCACGCGAAAACCGGCGCTAAACCAGGTTTGGGAGATATTGGAGGCCAGCAGGAAAACGCCCGCGTTGAGCACAAGACTGAACAAGCCAAGGGTAAGAACAATCAGACCGCAGGACAGGAACTTGAGCAAAGGCAGAATGGAGGCATTCAGAAGGGCCAGCACGGCGGCCATAATCGCGTAAGCCGCCCAGCCATTCCCATCCACGTGGATGCCGGGGACAATGAAGGCAGCCGCAAAAAGGGCAGCCATGATAATCAACCAACGATAAACGAGTTTCATTTTAATTTTCCTTTCCAAGTGTTGTTACACACAATTTTCCTGCAATCCTAATTCCCTCGCAGTAGAAAATATATTGTTATTTATGACTGAATCAGAATGCCCCTGGCGCGACTCGAACGCGCAACCATCAGATTAGAAGTCTGGTGCTCTGTCCATTGAGCTACAGGGGCAAAACGCAGTAATTGTATCCTTAAAGATTAACTCGCTGGTCTGATGCCCTTGTAGACGTTGAACCCACCAATGGTTTTGAGAATGGTTTCTGCTGGCTTACCAACAATCTTTGAAAGTTCCTCGCTTGAGAGAGGCTTGTTGTCATTGGTCACAAAAACCTTGAAGAGCGTATCGACCAGGGGAGCATCAGTTGAAAGGAAACCGGGCTGGCGCGCGCAATGGTTTGCCAGGGAATACAAGATTCCATCCCCTTGCTTGACCGCGCCGGTATCGCTGGAGACGATATCGCCCTGGACGTCATCTGTCAGACCCGCGTACTTTTTTTGGTGTTCTTCGCACAGGAATGATAGCAGCGAGTTCCGCCAATTGCGATCTTGTGATTTCCACCAGTCAAAGTCCACCCGGAACTTTGTTTGAATTGTTGGTTTTATCAGGCTGGGAATTTTATTGAGCATCGGTCTCCTTTAATTGTTCTCAACCAGATGGAAGTAAAAGTCCCCTACATGAGCAAATTCAGCACCTTCGCCAAGAAGTTGAAGTAGATTTTGTGGTGGCGTACGGCGGATGACGTTCATGGCCGCGTAAAGGTCCATGAAGTGCACGTGCCTCTGGTTATTAAGCTTGGAAAGTTCATTCATCATGCGGATTAAGTCGGTCTTCAGATTGATGTTCTTGCCTTCCCGCTGCTTCCAAACTTCATCAAGCCCTGCAACATCCGGGATGGCGATGGCCATGCGTTCGTTAAAACCGGCTGAGATGGATTGCCGGAGCAGCGCGAAGACGATACCGCCATCCGCGCCGACAAGCACGGTTTTAATCCATTCCTTGTTGGAGCGCTTTTTTTCTGGTTTAATGGTGATGACATCTGCTTCGCTGGTGGCACCGATTTCAACGATACTGCCAGGGATAAGATTCTGGTCTTCGTACCAATCCTTGAGACCGATGACATATTTCCCTTGGCGTACCACCCAGGCAGGAATTCGCACCCCGGTTTGCTCATCCTTGAAAACAATGCGAACATGGCTGGTTTCGAGGGCCGAGGGGAAAACCTGGAACGTAGACGGGGTGATTGGCAGACTGCCTGTGCGCCAATGGGGATAAGTGAGCACGACGCTCGCGCGGTTCGCGCGTTTGGCTTCATCAAAATCCGTTTCATCGAAAGCTTGTTCGTCGTCCAGACTGGAGAATATTTTTTTGGCCTCCTCGGAAAAGCCATCCAGGGAAGCTGGGGAAACGCTCAGCCTCAGGTAGGCTGGCACATCCAGGACCGATGCTGGCTCAAGGCGCTTGAGGAACCAGGAGAATTGGCCACTGGTGCCAACTTCATCGAAGCGCGGATCTTCCTGCAAGGCGTAGTTCAATGAAAACTCAGCGAGTTTTTTGTTTTCATCGTCCGTAACGATTTCCAGCTGGGAGAGAAGTTCTCCAATTGGCATGGGGCCGCCGGCCTGGCCGTCGAGGATGGCCTCAGCCAGGTTGAGTTCGCCTTTGCCAATATCCATGAGTAAGGACTTGGGGAACCATGTGTAGCCAATGCGGATGAGTTCTTTTTGGTTTGAGAGCGCGCTTTTTAGACGGGCTTTGATTTCCGGGCCATAAACCTGGAGGATGGTCTCCGCGTCCTGTTTGTCGGCACCCAGCTGCTGGTAATTTGATTCGTTGAGGGGGTGGCTTTCCAGGTTTGTGGCAAAGTCCTGCTGTTGGCCATCAATGAGCACACTGCTGACGGTGAAGCTGCCCAGGTCGGGGTTGTTGCCAGCCCGTTCAGCGGTAACCACACCGGTTTTCCAATCCAGCTCCGGAAAGATTAGTTTCGCTCCAACCGGGTAAGTGTTCCGGGGATAGTAGAGCTGACCTGCTTCTTCAGCTTGCAATTCCGCTTCCAGGGCGAGGGTTTCCATGCGATGGGCGACGAGGACTTGGACGAGCCCATCGAGTGTGTATGGTTCCTCTTTTTCAAACAGGAAGCTGGTTAATTTTTGGAGGTCATCTGATGTGATTTTAAGATTTTGCCAATAATCGGCGGCGCTATGCTTTGGTGAACCCATTCAATCCTCTTCGAAATAATATGTGGAGATTATACATGAAAAATGAGGTGGCCTCACGGGGTGAATTCGAAATGAATAACCATTGCCTGAGGTTTTGAAGGAATTTGGCATGGGGGACGGATAAAGAAGCTCGATTGGTTGCTAGCCTTTTCGCTAATTCTTAAGCGAGGAAAGAAAGCGGATAGGGATATGTGGATGTTGTTGCCAGAAGGTTAGGAAACGTCGATAATGGCGGGGTTTTATTTGGTTAACTGTGAAGGTTCTATATTCGCCATAACTGCGCGTAGCCACATAATACAGATGAGGTTATTTAGGGAAATGGGATGTCGAAAAGGGGGCGAATGCGTTGCGTCCGTCTGTAGGCAGTTTTATTGGTACAGAGTTCGAGACAGAAATTGAAAAAAGGAAGTTCTTAAAAAATAGCATAAGCTAACTGGGTGACTATGGGGGTTTCGTAGTAAAAGGACCACGGCTGTAGAACGTGGCCCTGAAAATTTTTGTGTACGCAATTCAAAGCAGGAAGGAAATCGCGAGCCCGATGAGCAAGCCCATGAAAGAGGTTAGGAAAAGCATCACCACCTGGGACTTTTGGAAATCCTTCACCGTCACCTTGTTTGGAATGGTCAAACCGGTCAGCTGCAATTGCTTGAGAGGGGAGATATCAACCTTAATGGTTGGTTGGAAGCTCAGCGACTCAGTCTTTGACGCGTTTAGCAAAATGTCACTAACTGGCGCGGAGACTGACGCGCGTCTGATTCTTTGCGTTTCAAAGGAAAGCTTTATTCCCGCGATTTCCATTTGTGTTAGCCTTTCCTTTTTCCCAGTCCGTTGTTTACCGTGAAGATGACATCTTTATAATATGGCCGTCCGCATCCGTTACGACGCGGACTTTCTGTTCCAATCTTTTCTCACCTGGAAGGATCTCAGAGAGACTAAAGACCAGCAAAAAGCGATTTTCAGATTGCTCGGTCACAACCGGTTTTTTACCCGAGAGTTTAGGATTTCTCTGCGTGGCAGCCAGGCAAGCTTTTTGAAGCGCGTCAGATTTCATGCTATCACCTACTTTTTGAAGTTTGCTCTGCGACGCAGGAATGCTGGGACATCCAGGTTATTGGCGTTATCCACCTGCGAGGTGTAAGTGTTAATCCCGATTTCAGTCTGGGGCGTGGTCGGTTGTTGCATGGCCGGCTTGCTTTGGGCCTGGTACATGGAGGCTTTTTCTTCAGAAACACGCACGGAGCCGACTTCCGCCTTGGGGGTATTTTTCTTATTGCCAATACCCGTAACGATGAGTATCAATTGGACGCGATCTTCCATACGCTGGTCAGTGATAATGCCTGGCACGATATCCGCGTGGAAACCAGACGCTTCCTGCAAGGTTTGCAGCGCGTCAGTGACGTCACGGAAGGACATGTTCTCACTCCCGGTGAAGTTGGCGATCATGGATGTCGCGGAGAAGAGGTCGATGTCATCCAGCAATGGATGGTGCAAGGCCTTGCTGATGGCTTCCTGGATTTTGTTGGGACCAGAGCCGGTACCAATAGTGAGCAGTGCTCCTCCACCTTGCTGCATAACGCGTTTGATATGGGAGAAGTCCACATTAATCAAACCGGTTTCCGTGATGAGTTCAGAGATGCCCTGGACTCCCTGGCGCAGGACGTCATCCGCGAGCGTGAAGGCCATTTCAAGCGGCAAATCACGCGGGGCAACCTCGATGAGCTTGTCATTGGGGATGACGATGAGGGTGTCGGTGAATTCGGCAAGCTTGGCGATGCCCTCATCGGCGTTGCGCTGACGGCGACCTAGCTCAAAGGAGAATGGCCTGGTCACAACAGCAACGGTTACAGCGCCCTGGGCCTTCGCGATTTTGGCCGCAATCGGGATTGAGCCGGTGCCTGTGCCACCGCCCATGCCCGCGGTGAGGAAGACCATCTCCGCTCCTTCGAGGACTGAGGCGAGATCCTTGGAGCTCTCCTCGGCAGCAGATTCGCCAACGGTTGGCAAGCCGCCGGCACCCAGCCCCCGGGTCGCTTTGGGACCCAGCTGGATTTTGTTTGGCGCCAGGTTTGTGGCGAGGGCTTGCGAATCGGTATTGGCCGCGACGAATGTGACACCTTGCATGCCGGATTCAATCATGCGGTTGATGGCGTTGGAACCACCACCACCCATCCCAAGCACAACGATTTTGGGAAGCGCGGAGGCGATGGGGGTCTTCATGGTGTAAGAGGATGATGGGCTCATTTTTTCTCCTTAAAAAAACTATACTGCTGCGTTAATGCTGCTGATGACCTGTTCGTCCACCAGGCAGCCGGCTTCGCGCAGCATCTGGATGTCATTTTCAGAAAAGACTGAGTTTTCGTTCCAGATGGTCACCTTCCTGGCATTCATTGCTTCAAAAAGTGAGAACCCGATGGTGGGACGTGATTCCCGGATGATGGGGCGAATTCGATCAATCGTGTTTTCGGGTACGCCCCAATCGTATGAGGGCAAGAGCAGGTAATGGTCAATCGGGTACATCCATTCCGCGACCCTATCGGCGACAGAAAATTCCACGGCCTGTTTGCGCGTTTGCCCAAGCCTATCCTTGTAGGTTGAGACAGAAACACTTTTGGGCTTGCCAGATGTATCGTACCAGGCGGTTTTCTCCAGCGGGTCGCTGGGTTCGGAGCTGAGAAGCCAGAACATGCAGCCAAGGACGTTTTCCGGGAGCGTGACTTGTTGCTCTCCTTTGCCAGAGGCATCCTGGATGAGCCCAACGAGGGTTTCAAAGCTCAGGGCGGGGTCCAACGTATTGGAGGAAATATCAGACGCGCCAAAAAAGAACAAGAGAATTTTCGGCGCGATGTTCAATATACTTTTCACGATATCCGCGTACCACTGCCAGGTATTGAAACCAACATGGTCTTCTTCACCGATTTCAGTCTTGCTGTAAGGCCGGGGAGACTTCCACTTGGCGGTCCCCCCGGTGCCCCAAGTCAGGGGCTTTCCAAAGGTCTGGGCACTGATGGCCATGTGCAGGTTGGATTCAAAATCCAGGGATTTGCGCTGTTGAACCAGCTGAAGCAGTTTTTTCAGGAAGGAAAGGTCCCAATAATCACCGCCGGGTTGGAGTGGGGGGAAGACTGGCGTCATCCCGCACTGCTCCGCGAGGCGGATGAAGGGCAGATAACGATCGAGGAAGCGCTCCACCAGGTCACCTTGTGACCAAGTGCCTTCGAGCCAGGCCGACTTCGTGTTTGGGCTCTTGAAGAAGATGGCATGCTTTGCGCCCCACTTCGCGTATTCGGTCAGCAGGAGGCGCAGGTCTTCGGGACGCGTGGTGCCATTAACCTGCAAATCAAAATGAATAACAGGATGGATGCCGGCCTCGACAAGACCTGAGATGAAATCCTCGGGTATGGCCTGGGAGACACCGCTTTTGAGCACAAGCCAACCCGCGTCGAGCGACTTTAGCTCAGGCAGCCATAAGGCCAGGTCCCGGTTTTGGTAATGGTTCAAATCTTGAAAGTAGTGAAATCCAAGTCGTTTATCCATTTTGTCTGCCCATCAATCCTTTAAATATCACTTTATCTATAGTGCAAGTAATATGCCAAAACACAACATATTCCTGATATAATCACAGCATGATTTTGGTCACAGGTGGCACCGGTTTTATCGGCGGCGAGTTGGTTAAGCAGCTCCAGGCAGAAGGCAAACCTTACCGGTTACTACTCAACCCTAATGTTGGACAGGGCACCATTCCCAAAGGTTTTGACGTCAATTTGGCCATCAGTTCGTTGAAGGATGTTCGCGGCATACGGGCTGCCATGCAAGGTGTGGATACCATCTACCACCTGGCAGGGGTGGAGCGTTACGGAGCTCAGGCCCAGCTGGAAGAGCTGGAAGTGGTGGGTATTGAAACACTCACGCAGGCAGCCAGGGAGGCGCACATCCAACGCTTTGTTTACCTCAGCTACCTCCGCGCTGACCGCGCTTCCGCTTATCGGCTGATGCAGGCCAAGGGTATCGCTGAGCATGTAATTCGTAATTCCGGCATTCCGTACACCATTTTTCGGACCAGCCTGATCTTTGGAAAGGGCGACAATTTCACGCAGAACCTGGCGCGGCTAATCCGGATTTCGCCTGGCATTGTGCTCATCCCTGGGAAAGGCAGCACCTTGTTCCAGCCATTGTGGATAGGCGACCTGGTAACGTGCATGATTTGGGTCCTGGAAATGCCGGAAATGGTGAACCAGGTGGTTGAAATTGGTGGACCGGAACATTTGAGTTTCCTTGAGATTCTGCAGGAAATCATGGCAGTAACAGGCAAAAAACGGAAATTCGTGGAATTCAATCCTGCCCAGCTCAATTGGCTGACCCAGCTCCTCGAATCAATGGTGAAGGGTTTTCCGACATCTGTCTTTTGGATGGATTACCTTGCTGAAGACCATGTCTGTGACCTGGACAGCATTCCCCGTAAATTTGGCATCAACCCAGCCCGATTCCATAAGAAGCTGGACTATCTTATAAACTAACCTAATCGAGAGACCATGAACCTTTGCATCCACGGACATTTTTATCAACCCCCACGTGAAGACCCCATTTCAAACTATATCCCCGATGAAATTGGCGCCGAACCTTTCCATAACTGGAATGAGCGCATCCTGAACGAGTGTTACGCGCCAAATGCCCGGGCTGGAAACTTTGGCCGCATCAGTTTCAATGTTGGCCCAACGCTTTTTCGCTGGATGGCCGAATTCGCGCCTGATGTCACAAGTATGATTATTGAGCAGGAAAAAGCTAATTTTGAGCGCTATGGCACTGGCAACGGCATGGCACAAGGATACAACCACGTTATTTTGCCGCTGGCGACCTACCAGGACAAAGTCACGCAAATCCGATGGGGGATTGGCGACTTCATTTTCCGCTTTGGCCACACCCCGGAAGGATTTTGGCTGCCAGAGACCGCGGTGGATAACAAGACATTGCAGGTCCTTTCTGACCAGGGGATCAAATTCACCATTCTTGCTCCATGGCAGGTAACTGCCTCGCAGGATGAACTTGGTCCGTATCGCGTGGATTTGGGAGAAAACCATGAACCCATCATAGCGTTCACGTACGACCGCGAATTAAGCACCCGCATCAGCTTCATCCCGGAAGCCACCCGCAATGGAGACGCGTTCCTCGCTGAAATCGTCCGGACGCACAACCATAACCCGGACCGTCTGACGACCATGGCGAGTGATGGTGAACTGTATGGGCACCATCAACATTTCCGCGACTACTTCCTGACCTATTTGCTCACGGAAGGAGCAGCCAAATACGGCGTGGATTGGACTTATCCAGGCCGATGGATCAAGGAGCACGACATTCCGCATACTGCAAGCTTAAATGAACGCACCTCCTGGTCGTGTTTGCATGGGGTGACACGTTGGGAGGATGAGTGTGGTTGCGCGCCGGGGGCGGATTGGAAAAAGCCCTTGCGCCTGGCATTCAACCAAATCGCGGAATGGATTGACCAGATCTTCCTGGATGTGACCTCCACGTTATTCCCCGACCCCTGGGAGCTGCGTCACCGCTATATTGATGTGTTAACCGGGAAAATGACGACGGAAGCGCTCTGCCTGGAGCTCGCCAACGGGAGTTGGCAGCCGGGGCAAATACGGCGCGTGGAAACACTCTTACACGCGCAATATGAACGCCAAAGGATGTTCACGTCGTGCGGTTTCTACTTTGATGAATTTCATCGGATTGAGCCGCAGAACAACATCGCTTACGCGGCCAACGCGGTTTGGTTAGCCCAATCCGCGACCGGATTGGACATCAGCCCTGCAATTTTGGATTTGCTCCGCCAGGTAAAAAGCAAAAAAACAGGTCTGAGAGGGGATGTGGTTTTCTCTCAGACCTTGATGCGAACCAGGGAAGAAAAACTGGCCTAAACCAGGTTGCTTAACAGCTTGTCGAGTTGGTAATCTGAGGCCAGGTAGGCTTTTTCAAGATTTTTAAAGACTCCACGGGTCAGGAAAACCTTCTCAATGAGTCCAGTCCGGGCTTCCACGCTTTGTGGTTGGGCACTTAATAACAACAGCGTGCCGGCCTGTTCGTAAACCTGCATTTCTTCAAATTTCTCTTTACTGAACCAGCGAATGTTGTTGCTGGTATTTATGTCCAGGTAGCCCTGGAATGCGGGATCCTTAAGCCATTCCTGCACCAGTACTCCAGCGGATTTTGGAGCTGAGTCGAAAATCCAATCCAGGTTGACCATCATCCATTTGATGACCTGGGATTGTTTGTAGGCTTCAAAATCACTGTAACCTAGCGTTTTGAGCGTCGACTCAACCAGATTGCCAATGGCAACTTCGTCCAAAAGTTGCCGGTTGGCTTTCACTGCTTCAGGCTGGGTATTGGGACCGACGAGGTTGGAGAGCAAAGCCCAAATGAGCAGGACAAATCTCTTTCGGGGGTCTGCTTTTTCCACCGCGTCGAGCGATTCCCCCAAGGTTGCGGTCGACGGAGATGAAGCCAGACCGAGCTTACGGCCAAGGGCTTCGAGGTTGTTGATTTCCTCCACCAGGTTCGCCGCGTCTCTGCCTGCCACATCGAGGCTGAGATTTAGCAAGTTCAGGAGCCGTTGCGCTTCTGAGCCGGCTTGGCGCAGAAGGGCCAGGCTTTGTTCCAACGCGGAAGGTGTCTCAATCGGCTGTTCGACCTTTGCTCTGGGGGTCAGTAACGCTTCCAGGTTTTCCTGGGCCAACAGCTTGCGCAGGGGATAGATTACCGGCGCAAGCAAAAGTTCGCGTTTGACAGCGTTCAGGTCATAAACACCCCGCCCATTGAGGTAATGGTTGAGGGCTTCGTATTCAGGTCCTCTGACGATATTGAAGTCCATGAGCACCTGGCTGTTATAAGCATTCAACGAGAAGAACATGCCGCGTTCTCGAATTTCCTGTACCGAGCGGATGTAATTCAACTTGCTTTGCGCGTCCCTGAAGATGACGAAGTCTGTGGCTCCGCCAACCAAGCCAAGTGCGTCTGCAAGGTCACGGGTTTCAAGATGGGAACTCTCACCGGTTTTCACCAGGAAAGGCGCGGAAGTCCGAATCCAGCCGGATGTGGAGCTGAAGCGGTTGTTATAAACCACGAGACTGGCCTGCCCGTCCTGGTAATTCGAATAGGCGTAGACATTTTCATCAACACTGCCGTTATTCACGAAGTCGTAAAGCATGAAGCTTTCAACGTTCGCGAAATTTTTACGACGGTGAAGCAGCGGGAAAATTTCTGATTGATGGCGGTGAATGAGATTTTGGTCGGGTGTTTCATCCCAATACGGCCGGTAGTATTCCATGCCATATTTTTCAGAATAACCCTCCACCTGCCCGTGACCGAACATGGGCAAGCCGGGAAGTGTGGCCATGACAGTGCAGATGCCAAAGTATTTATCTCCCTTGCCAAACTGTTCCACCGCTGTTTTTTCATCTGGGTTGTTCATGAAATTGACGTAACGCTTGAGGATTTGCGGGTCATAAACCAAGGTGTTTTTAATGAGCTGGCGGTATTTTTCGTTATCCTCATTACGCAGCATGTGCATAAAGGCACTGTTATAGACACGATGCATGCCCAGGGTGCGCACAAAATAGCCTTCCATCAGCCAAAACGCCTCAGCCAGTAGCAAGGTATCCGGTACTTCGCGCGCCACACGCTCCACCACCTCGCGCCAGAACTCCTCTGGCATGGCTTTATCGAAAGCCTCCCTGGTTAGCGCAAAGTCGGCCCGAGTGGGGATGTCCCCGCCGCTTCCGGGCTGGGGGAACCATAGGCGCTGGTAGTGTTTCTTGGTTAGGGTCATGGCCGCGTCGAAGCGGATGATGGGGAATTTGCGCGCGACCTCAAGAATGGTTTGGATGACCGCTTCACGGACTTCTGGATTCAGATAGTTAAGCTGCGCAGTATCGTTCCAAGGCATGCTCGTGCCGTCGTTGCCGTGATAAATGAAGCGGGTGTTGCCATCGCGGTGGTCATAGCGTTTGAACACGACCGCGGCGTCTGAGCGGGAATAATAATGGTCTTCCAGGTTAATTGAAATCTGGGGATTTTGGGAGAGGTCCGGCCCGTTGAAGCTATAGCTGGGGAAGGGGCTTTGGTCCACGGAAACAAACCATTCCGGATGGTCGTACACCCAATCCGAGTCGATGCCCATGTGGTTGGGAACCATGTCGCTGGCAAGCCGGATACCCCTGGCGGCACAGCGTTGGGCGAGGTTGCGGTAGGCTTCCTCGCCACCCAGCCGGCTGGCAATCTGGTAGCGGGCGAGTGAATACGCGGAGGAAACGGCATCTGGATTTCCGCACATTTGCTTGATGCGACGGGAAGCGTCGCTGCGTTCCCAAAGCCCAATGAGCCACAAGCCTGAAAAACCCCATTGGCGGAGTTGGTCCAGGGTTTCGTCCGGAATTTGGTCCAACCGGTCAATGGGCCGTTGGTATTCCCGGCTCAATTGGTTCAACCAGACATAGCTGTTTTTGGCGAGCATGACCACTCTTGGCATCCAATCACTATCGGGGCTATAGCGTTCTTCCGCGGATAGTTCGCCATCTTTCCACATGGATTTGTCCATGTAATCCGGAACTAGCGCTGGCCCAGGGCCAAGGAAAGTCATTTTTTCTTCTTCGCGGATGAAATCCAGGCTGCCGAGCAGGCGATAGAGCAATTGGCCCAAAAGGGTGGACCAGTGTTCACGGATATAGATTAACTGGCCACTGAGTGAGTCGGGAACCATTAACGCCGGGGAGCGAAGCATGCTAATCAGGTCCTGGTTTTCAGGGCCGAAGGCGGGTTGAAGCTTGAAAAAGATTTGGACGCCGTCGATGACCTTCAGGTAAGCGGTCTTTTTGCGCAGATCCGAGTCCGTGAACAATTCCGACATTTTTTCTGCCGCGGGATTGGAATTTGTCAGCCAGGTAAGGACCATTTCTTCCAAAACAAGCTCCCGGTTGGGTTCGCCTTCTGTGCTGCCTTCAAGATACGCCACGGCTGATTCCTTGCCGGCATAAACTGATACAGGAGGAAAAGCCTCCGTGTAGGATGCCAGCACACCCTCAAGCTGTTCTTTACCAAGGCGGGATTCAAGTTCCTTGTAGAGTCGGTGTTGAATCGGCTTGCCATATTCCTGGTAATACGCGTCAAAAACCAAGTGGAAGATTTCCTCGATGAGGCCAAGCGCGTTCAGGTTGCCAGCGCTAAAGTAATTGGTGGAACCCGCGGTGGCTTGTTTTTTAGCGTTTATTTTGGCGGCGAATTGCCTTGCCGCCTGGAAATTGGCAAAGATGACATTGCCATCTGTTGCGTAAAGGAGTTGGTCAAACTGGTATAAATCCCGGCACGTACGTGAGACATGTAGTTCCATTTGCTGGATCTCCTAAGCTTGCGCGATATTGACGGAACTCCCGTCAGTATCCTAATTCTATCATTCGCTTTTGAGGATGTGCGTGGTGATATTTGAGCCTGAGCCGCCAATGTTTTGGGTCATGCCAAATTTAGTGCGTTTCACCTGGGTCGGGCCAGCCAGCCCCCACAATTGCTGGGTAACCTCGAGAATCTGGTAGATGCCGGTGGCCCCGACCGGATGCCCCCGCGCCTTTAGTCCCCCCATGGTTGCCACTGGAATATCGGAATCAAAGCGGATCTTACCTTCCTTTGCGAGGTGGGGGGCCTGGCCTGGTTCACAGAAGCCAGCTGCTTCCAGAGAAAGCGCGGCCATGATTGAGAATGCGTCGTGATATTCAAAAACGCCGATATCCTTGGGCTGCACGCCGGCCTGGGCAAAGGCCTTTTTGGCAGACTCCTCCGCGGCTAAAAGGTGAGAGGCAGACTTCCGGTTTTGGATGCTGATGGTGTCTGTCATCGAGCTGGAAGCCGCAACGTATACATGCTTACGGTCGGACCTGGTCGGCCTGGACGTGAGCACCACGGCGGCGGCACCATCGCCCACCGGGGAGGCGTCCATCAGGTTAATGGGGTCACAAATCATACCGGCCTGTAGAAACGCGTCCCGCGAAATTGCCTTTTGAAAACGGGCGTAGGGGTTGTGCACGGCGTTGGCATGCGCGTTGAGGGAGAAATCCGCGAAATCTTCGTGTTTCCAACCATATTCAAACATGTAGCGACGCATGATGAGCGCGTTCAGGGCTACAAATGAGACGCCCATATCCCATTCCAGGTCGGCGTCCGCTGCGGTTGCGAGGCTGGAAGTAATTTCCGCGGAGGGGGAATCAGTCATTTTCTCAACGCCGATGACGAGCGCGGAGGTAATTTCACCGGAAGCAACGGCCATGAGTGCCGCCCTGAAAGCGCTGGAACCGGAGCTACACGCGGATTCCACGTGCAATGCAGGCTTGTGATGAAAGCCAAGCCAATCCGCCAGGAGCGCGCCCAGTTGTAGCTGCTGATTGGCTGTGGCAGACATCATGTTGCCAACAAAAAGCGCGTCAGGGTAGCCGATTCCCGCGTCGTTGAGCGCGAGCAAACCAGCATCCCCAGCCAGTTCTTTGAGCGATTTATCCCACTTTTCTTGTACAGGAGTCTGTCCAATGCCTGAAATATAGACTTTGTTCATAAAGGTATACCTTTCTTGTTTCTATTTTACAGACCAGGCCTATCGAAACCTATCAAATTTGGGCTGAAGCGGAACAAAAAGCGGGCTGCGTCATAATATCGTTGGGAATCGCGTTTGTTAAAATCTGTAATTGCGCGTAGCCACATTATAACAGCTTGGCGAAATCAAATTATGGTGCGATTGACTATGGCATGGGGGGCGCAGGTTTGCTGAAACATGGCAGACAGGTCACTCCTCGATGACAGGCATGGTAATCAGGTGGAAAGCCAGGGTTTCCAGATCCCGGGCCTTCTTATTGTTGCCCAACTCGCTAATAATTTCCTGTAAATGCACCTGGATGATGGGGTCGTCCTGCAAGTATTGGAAGGGGTCGTAGCTGCCATCGAAGAGGGCGTCCAGGCCAAGCCGGGTGTAAAGCTCGCTGACGATCCCGTAGCTCCATTGGTCAGAAATTTTCAATTCATCCGCGAGGTCCCTTCTGCCCAAAGAGAAAATAATCGCCAAACGGGCAATCTCGCCCTGATGGCCGGTCAGGCCGGGAAGGGTCCTCGTTTGCATAATTAACTTGTTTTGTGGGATTTCAAAGCCAAGCCTGCTGGCGGTCTCAAATGCTTCAGGCGTGAAAATAGTATGGTTTTCATAGGCAAAGGTGATTGCCCAGCCAAGGGATGTGCCAATTTCATCTTTCTTTAGGTAGCCGGCGATTCGACTGGGTTCATACCTTTCAAAGAGCCTGCTTTCAATTTCAGTTCCCACAAACATCACCCTCAATTCAGGATATTTGTGTAGCATGTCTTTGATAATCGCGGAGCCGGCAGCAGACTCAAAAAAGTCATCCACATCCACGAGCAGGCAATCAACCCTTTGTGTGGGGCTTCCAAAGATGTGAACGACCTGTGTTTCGAGGTCAATTTCTGATGCCAACCTTGTACGCCAATCGCGGACCAGTAAAAGTGACATCCAATTTCGGCAGAAAAGGTCACCACTCACAATGGAAACAAGAATATCGGTAGCCATGAAACCTCGCGTTTCTAAACAATTTGTTGAATTATAATTACACAATCAAACATTGGTATCTTCTGAGGTGAAAACATGGCAACAAGAATTGCGGTCTTGACAAGTGGCGGGGCCGCGCCAGGGATGAACGCGGCTAGTCGCTCTGTGGGTCGGTGTGGACTTTCAAGGGGGTGGGTGACCTACGGTGTTTACAGTGGATTCAAGGGTCTTATCTCTGGAACGATTGAGCAGCTGACGACCCGAGATGTGGGCGGGGTGATTCAACGTGGCGGGACCTTGCTGGGCAGTGCCCGTTGTGAGGAATTTAAGACCGTGGACGGACGTGAGCTTGCCCTGCGCAATCTTAACCAAAAAGGAATTGAAGCGCTGGTGGTTATTGGTGGGAATGGCTCGCAAACGGGCAGTTATGAGCTAAACAAGATGGGGTTCCCCGTGGTCGGCATCGCCTCCACCATCGACAATGACCTGGTCGGTTCCGATATCACCATCGGGGTGGACACCGCGCTGAATATCGCCCTGGAAGCCATCGACCGTCTCAAGGTGACAGCCTCCTCGCATCAGCGGGCTTTCATCATCGAGGTGATGGGGCGTAAGTGCGGTTATATCGCGCTTATGTCCGGCATCGCTGGCGGCGCGGAAGCGATTACTTTACCCGAAGTCAAAACAGACCCCGAAGAATTGGCGGTTACGCTGCGGGCGGCATATGAACACGGGAAGTCCCATGCCCTGATTGTGGCTGCAGAAGGCGCGGAATACAACGCCGCGAAGCTGACCGAGTACTTCTACGCCAATAAGGAACGCTTGGGCTTTAGCATCCGGTCAACCATTCTTGGGCATGTCCAGCGGGGTGGCACACCCAGCGCTTACGACCGCATTTTGGCCAGCAAGTTTGGGTTGGGAGCCGTTGAAGCGATTGAACGCGAGGAGTATGGCGTTCTGGTGGGCATTAAAGGCAACCAAGTGTTAACCACGCCGCTTGAAGAAATCGCGGGAAAAACCAAACAACTCGACCCCGCAGTTATCCAGCTGGCCAAGACTTTGGATTAGCGTCTGAACTTGAGATAAGCTTCTATAAAACCATCGAGATCACCGTCCAGTACAGCCTGAGTATTCCCAGTCTCGTATTCGGTACGGTGATCTTTTACCATCTGGTAGGGATGCAACACGTAAGAACGAATTTGACTGCCCCATTCCACTTTCTTAAATTCGCCTTTTAACTCCGAGACTTCTTCCTGCCGGGCCTGTTGTTGCAGTTCAAACAGCCTTGCCCTTAAGACCTTTAGAGCGCTTTCGCGGTTTTGGGTTTGAGACCGCTCATTCTGGCAGGTGACTACCATACCGGTCGGCAGGTGAATGATGCGAACAGCAGTCATGTTCTTTTGAACGTTTTGCCCACCAGCGCCGGAGGACTTGTAGACTTCAATTTCGATATCTTCCGGCCGGATAATCACCTCGGTGTTGTCCTCGATATCCGGCAGGACTTCCACCAGGGCGAACGAGGTGTGCCGGCGGTGCGCCGCGTCAAATGGTGAGAGCCGGACGAGACGATGCACGCCTTTTTCACAGTGGGTGTAGCCGTAGGCCAGCTCGCCTTGCAGGTATATTGTCACTGATTTGATGCCAGCTTCTTCCCCCAGTGTTCGGTCCAAAATCTCGGTTTTGTACCCTTTCCGTTCAGCCCATCTCAGGTACATGCGCTCAAGCATGGCGGCCCAATCCTGGGAGTCCGTACCACCCGCGCCGGAGTGGATGGCGAGCAAGGCGTTTCCATGATCATATGGCCCGGAAAGTAACATTTCAGTCTCTTTCCTGGCCAGGAGCGCTTCCCAGTGGTCTACCTGGCTGATAATCTCCTCGGTCAGAGAGCCGTCATCGAGCTCAACCAGGCTACCGAGCCCGGAGATGTTGGTGCTGATGTTTTCCCACTCCTCGAGGGTATTCTCGAGGGAGGAGATGCTTTTCATTACCTTTTGGGCCTGGTCTGGCGTGTCCCAAAAGCCATCTTCCTGTGAGTGCTTTTGTAATTCCTGCAGCTGGCTTTTCTTATAGGGCAGGTCAAAGATGCTCCTGGAGCTCCCGACATTGAGCGGAAAGCGATATCACGCGGTCAGATAAGTCAGACATGATGTTTCCTCCAGGAAATTAGCGGGCGAAGATGCCCTCAACAAACGAATCGCGATCGAAAAGTTGCAGATCGTCCAATTTTTCACCAAGGCCGGCGTAGAGCACAGGCAAACCGAGCTGGCGCTTGATGGCGAATGCCATGCCGCCCTTAGCTGAGCTATCCAATTTGGCCAGGATGGCCCCGGTCAATTTGACCGCTTTGCCAAACGCCTGGGCTTGCTGCAGGGCGTTTTGGCCGGTGGTCGTGTCGAGGACAATCCAGGAATGGTGGGGGGCACCAGGCAGGGCCTTGTCCGCGACCCGGTAGACCTTTTTGATTTCTTCCATCAGGTTGTAACGGGTGTGCAGGCGGCCGGCTGTGTCAACCAGGACCACATCCATTCCCCGCGAAATTCCGGATTTAATCCCGTCGTAGGTAATCGCACCCGGATCACTGTTCTGTTGGGAGGTGATGATGGGCACGTCCACCCGGTTGGCCCAGACTTCCAGCTGGTCAATCGCCGCGGCCCGGTAGGTATCCGCCGCGACCAGGAGCACGTTTTTGCCCATTTTTTTGTAGCGGGCGGCCAATTTGGCAATGGACGTGGTTTTCCCAGAGCCATTGACACCAGCAACCATGATAACGGTTGGTTGATGGGTCAAATCGGGTTCGAGCGGTTGGTCAAGCAGCCCGCGCATTTCAGTCTTTAGCAGGTCGTAGAGCTGTTCAGTCCTGGTGTAGCCCAAGCGCTCCACTTGGACCTGGCATTTGTCAATCAGGGCGAGGGTGGTTTCAGGGCCGATATCGGCCTGGATGAGCAGTTCCTCGAGCTGGTCCCAACTTTCTGGTTTGATTTCGGTGGCACCAAAAAAGCTGGCCACTTTGCCAAAGGTAACATCACGCGTTTTAGTAAGGCTTTCACGCCATTTTTTGAATAGGTCACTCATGGGTTGAAATTATATCATTCGGGTTGGCGCGACCGGGCAAGCTGACCGCAGCCGGCATGGATTTCAATCCCGCGTCGCAATCGGACCGTCACTGGAATGCCATGTTCTTCAAGCACGCTCTGGAACGTGAGCACCCGGTCTTTGGAAGACCCCTGAACGGCATATTCCTTGCTTGGATTGAGCGCAATCAGGTTCACATGGCACAGCATGCCGGTCAGGAGACCAGCAAGTTTTAGGGCAAGTTCAGGAGAGTCGTTGACGTCCTGGATTAGGGCATATTCAAAGGTAATGCGGCGATGGGTTCGTTCAACGTAATCGCGGCTGGCCTGGATGAGCGATTTGAGCGGGTAAATCCGGTTGGCTGGCACTAGCTCAGAACGCAGGAGGTCTTCAGGCGAATGCAAGCTAATGGCCAGGTTCACCTGGGGATGTTCGCGCGCGAACATCGCGATTTTGGGAATGATGCCAACTGTGCTGACGGTACTCCGGCGTGCACCAAAATTTAACATATCGGGAGTTGTCAGGTTGGCAATGG
>ERZ1645192.1506-NODE-1506-length-19377-cov-12.827813_pt1 | contig 19377 bp, 16 predicted proteins | sample MGYA00575354_ERZ1645192 | MGnify/ENA primary metagenome ERZ1645192 (study PRJEB40844, sample SAMN11349763) | freshwater sediment metagenome | isolation source: river sediment | host: Sediment | place: India: Faizupur Khadar , New Delhi | collected 2017-02-21 ... | reverse complement strand
AACAAATTTACTTATTGAGGTATGCATTGAAAACCGAAAAGACTTTTACCGACGACCATCAGGTGAAACTCAAAACCGAAATTGAGAGTGAATTGGTTGACCAATTCAAACGCCGGGCTGCCCGGAAGATCGCCCGCAGCACACGCATCCCGGGCTTCAGACCCGGAAAAGCTCCATTTAACATGGTGCTTAGTTATGTTGGCGAAGATCGTATTTTCCAGGAAGCCATCGACTTGCTGGTCGAGGACATTTATCCAAAGGTTCTTGATTCAGAAGAGATCAAACCCTGGGGACCTGGGTCATTCGACAACATCGCCAGTGAAGATCCATTAGTGCTGGAATTTACTGTTCCTCTCGACCCGGAAGTTGAACTAAAAGGGCTCGATGCGTTGGACAAAGCCTATGATCTAAAACCTGTGACCGATAACGAGGTCGAAGAATTTGTGATGTCCATGCGGCGCAACTACGCCAACATCGTCCCGTTGGAAACCCCGGCTGCTGAAGGCAATGTTGTCTATATGACTGTCGAGGCAGTAGATAAAAATGCTGAGCCAGGCAAAGACCCGATCATCGTCAAATCCAGCCCACAGCAGACACTGATTCCGACAATTTCGGAAAGCCGTGGAACAGAATGGCCTTACGAAGGATTTGCGCGCGAATTCATCGGCAAGAAAGAAGGCGACACCTTCACCCTCGAACACCAATATCCCCAGGATCACGACAGCGAAGAATTTGCTGGTAAATTGGTTACATTCAATGTTAACCTCCAGTCCGTCAAAGCGCTCGAATTGCCTGAGCTGGATGAAGAGTTCTTGAAAAACAGCGGCGGTTTTGCCACTTCTGAAGAGCTCTATACCGGTGTGCGAGAGCACCTTGAGAATAAAAGTAAAGAAGAGTACGACGATGCTTATTACCTTGAACTGGTCGATCAACTTCGCCAGTCATCCGTGATCAAGTATCCTCCTCAGATGCTCCAGGAAGAGGAAAAAGAAGTGCTGCACCGGATCGAGCACGATCTTGAGCATCGCAATCTGAACCTGGATCTTTATCTGAAGCTCCGCAAGCTGGATCGTGATCAGTTCAATGCGGAAGAAGTAAAACCGACTGCTAAGAACCGGATCGAACGCTCGCTGGTCATGGATGCCCTCACCAAACAGTATGACATCAAGATTTCAAATGAAGAGCTTGAAAAAGAGGTTTCCGTGGTCGTGAACAACCTGATCACGAGTGGAGAATTTGCCGAAGCTCAGAAATCGCTGGGATCCAAGAAATTCTCAGAGACCGTCTCGATGCAGGCCGCCAACCAGGCGCTTGAAAACGCGATCCGCAGAAAACTTCGCGAATTGGCAGATCCTGAGGATGTTATTGAGATCAAGACACCAGAAGCCGCTGAAAGCCCTGTTGAAGAAACAGCCGGTGAACAGGCAGAGAAAGAGTAATAAAACTCTTACACTCAGCTGTTATGCTGTTGAAAAACAGATAAAGGACAAATATGGACAATAAACCATTTGAATCAGTCATTCCCATGGTCGTGGAACGCACCGCCAGCGGCGAACGAGCCTATGATATCTACTCTCTGCTGTTAAAAGAGCGAATCGTATTTGTTGGCTCTGCAATCAATGACCAGGTTGCCAATGTGATCGTTGCCCAACTGCTCTACCTGAGCCAGATAGATCCAGACAAAAGCATCCAGATGTATATCAACTCACCTGGTGGGTCCATTTACGCTGGTCTTGCCATCCTCGACACCATGCAGATGATCCGAAACCCAATCAGTACGGTTGCAGTGGGTGTAACGGCCAGTTTTGGTACGGTTTTGTTGGCCGGTGGCACCAAGGGGCAGCGTTATGCCCTGCCGCATGCAACCATCCACCTGCATCAACCCCTGGGTGGCGCAGAAGGTCAGGCAAGTGATATTGAGATCATGGCACGCGAAGTGCTGCGGCTCAAGGCAGAACTCAACCAGTTCTTCTCGAACGTCACTGGTCAGCCGCTTGATGTTATTCAGCGGGATACCGATCGTGATTTTTATATGACAGCCGAACAAGCCGTTACTTATGGTTTGATTGACAAAGTTTTGCAACCACCGGTGAAATCCGGCTCTCCAGCATAATTTTCAGATGCTGACAGATCATTACCCACAAATCAGAGGCCTCATCCTGGATATGGATGGGGTCCTCTGGCATGATAGCGAGCCTATCGGCAATTTGCCGGATATTTTCGCCGCGATCAATACCATGGGGCTTCAAGTTACCTTCGCGACCAATAATGCCACCAAAAGCGTCAGCGAGTTCCTCCACAAACTTGCAAGCTTTGGAGTACAGGTTGAACCTGAGCAGGTGATCACCTCTGCGGACGCCTCCTTGAGGTACATTTCCAAGCATTATTCTCCCGCAAGCCGGGTATTCGTCTTAGGATCAGATTCATTGAGAAACCTTGTAGATAAAAATGGTTTCACAGTACTGGATGAAGATGAGCCTGCTGCCGCTGATGTGGTCCTGGTTGCGCTTGATACACACATTAACTACAAGAAACTTGGCAATGCTGGGTTACTCATCCGTGGCGGCGCCGAATTTATTGCAACAAACACCGATGCAACCTACCCCACGCCCAGAGGACTAATGCCCGGAGCAGGAACCATCGTGGCAGCTGTAGCTGCCGCGTCGGGTCATGAGCCGCTCGTCATTGGTAAACCCCAACCAACCATGTTTGAACAAGCCATGGAATGGATGGGCACCCAACCGTTTGAGACTTTATGTATCGGCGACCGGCTTGAAACAGACATCCTGGGCGGTCAGAACGCAGCCTGCCCGACGGCCTTGGTGCTCAGCGGGGTTAGCACTATTGAACAGGCTCAGGTGTGGCAACCTCAGCCAACAATCATCGCGAAAGATCTGAGCAGTCTTCTCAATGACTAAACCAATTCTCTACGACCAAAGCAGCGAAACCCTCCAGGCAGTCCTACGGGAGCTTGGTCAACCTGCCTTCAGGTTGAAACAGCTCGAAGAAGGCTTATACCAACATCGCTATATGGATTTTGGTGAGTTCTCAACGATTCCTAAATCGCTGTTGGACGCGCTTGAGGAAAAGTTTTCATTGTTTCCCCTGGAAGTGATCAGAGAAATCGTTTCGAGAGATAAACAAACCCAAAAATTCCTGTTCAAGCTTTCTGACGACAATTACATCGAAACGGTCCTGATGCATTACGAGGGACGCCACACGGTCTGCATTTCAACGCAGGTTGGCTGCCCGATGGGTTGCGTTTTTTGCGCCACAGGTCAGATGGGTTACACCCGCAATCTCACTGCTGGCGAGATCCTCTCCCAGATCATCTTCTGTATGCGTCGGCTTGCAGACGAAGGAAAAGACCTCACCAATGTCGTTTATATGGGGATGGGCGAACCTTTCCTGAATTATGATGAGGTCATGGCGTCAATTGCGCGGTTGACGGATCAAAAAGGGCTTAACTTTGGCGCGAGAAGGATAACCATCAGCACCGTTGGGATCCTTCCCCGCATTCGTCAATTCACCGAAGCCAAATCCCAGGTGAATCTCGCGCTCAGCCTGCACGCCCCCAACGATGCTTTACGCTCTTCCCTGGTTCCTTCGAACGAGTTTTACCCTCTCAAATCGCTGATCGAAGCCAGTAAGAAATATACTGACTACACCCATCGCAGGGTATTGATTGAATACGCATTAATTGATGGCGTCAATGACACGCTTGCACTGGCTGATGAGCTTGCCACACTGCTGCATGGCATGTTGTGTTTGGTGAACCTGATTGCGCTGAATCCCTCCCAGGATGGTGGCCTAAAGGGCTCTCCGCGCGAGAAAGTTGAGGCATTCCGCGACCGATTAATGAAACGCAGCATCCAGACAACCATCCGCTTAAAGCGCGGCATTGAAATAAATGCTGGCTGTGGGCAACTGGCGACTACTCAAAAAGGCAAATGATATAATCGCATCATGGCAAACATTTTCGACAAATGGCGCGAGAGTCTCGCGAAAACACGCAACGTAACCTTTGGAAAGATCGCCACTTTTTTTGGCGCAACGGAAATTGCAGATGACACCTGGGATCACCTGGAAGAACTACTCATCCAGGCCGATGTGGGTGTTCGCACCACTCTATACCTGATTGACACCTGCCAGGAGAAGGTTGATGAGCTTGGACTGACCAAGACAGAACAGCTTCGCAGCCTTGTGAAAGCAGAGATGTCTGACCTTTTGATCCAGCCAGAGGAACCGGATTTAAGCAATCACCCCACCGTGATCATGGTAGCCGGAGTCAATGGCTCTGGCAAGACCACCTCCATAGGCAAACTGGCTGCCCGTTATAAACGCATGGGTAAGTCGGTGCTGCTTGTTGCCGCCGATACATACCGTGCCGCAGCCATCGACCAACTGGAAATCTGGGCCGAACGCGTCGGCGTTCCGATCATCACCTCCCAGCAAGGCAGCGATCCTGGCGCAGTTACTTATGACGGTATTAAATCAGCTGTTTCCAGGGGTATCGACGTCGTCCTGATCGACACAGCCGGCCGGTTGCACACTCGTTATAACCTCATGGAAGAGATCAAGAAAGTTTACCGGGTTGCCGAGAAAGCACTTCCCGGAGCGCCACATCACTCCTGGATCGTCCTGGATACCACCACCGGGCAAAATGCCCTCCAACAGGCTGAAGCCTTTGGCAAGGCGGTAAACTTGAACGGCGCAATCCTGGCAAAACTGGACACATCCGCAAAAGGCGGTATGGTTTTTGCCATTAAAGATCAACTTGGTTTACCAGTTATTTATGCCGGGCTTGGAGAGAAGATCGAAGATCTTCAGCTTTTCGACCGGGATTCATTTATTGCCGGTATTTTTGACTAATTTTCTGGAGCATGCATGAACGACCTGACAGAACGCATCAACGCCATCGAGGCAACTTACCACTCGCTCCAGGAGCATCTTTGACCTGTCTGCCAAAAAAACTGAACTAAATACTCTCAGGCTTGAGAGTGAAGTCCAGGAATTCTGGAACAATCCTGATTCCGCGCAAAAGATCATGAAACGTATTGCCCAACTCGAAGATCAAATCAACGAGTGGGACGGTTTTGCCACTGAGATCGATGGCCTGAAATCCCTCCTCGAACTGGATGACGGCAGCCTGACAGAAGAGCTTGAAACCAGTGTCACGAAGATGGAATCTATTCTGGCGGAAAAAGAAATCACCATCCTCCTTTCAGGTCAATATGATCAAGGCAACGCCTTGCTCGCGATCCACGCGGGCGCAGGCGGAACTGATTCACAGGATTGGGCAGCCATGCTCGAACGTATGTACTTGCGTTGGGCGGAGCTAAAAGGTTACAAAACTGAGATCCTGGATAGAACTGCGGGCGAAGAGGCAGGGCTCAAGTCAGTGACCATTTCCGTGCAGGGTAACCTCGCCTATGGGTATCTACGCTGCGAGAAAGGCGTTCACAGGCTTGTGCGACTCTCCCCCTTTGACGCAGCCCATCGGCGTCATACCTCCTTTGCTCTCGTGGAAGTATTGCCCGAGATCGAGGACAATGACGAAATTGTTATCCGTCCGGAAGATATCGAGATCGAGGTGTATAAATCCTCAGGCGCAGGCGGCCAAAACGTTCAAAAGAACATGACCGCAGTCCGTATCATTCACATCGCAACGGGATTGGTGGTCACCTGCCAGAACGAAAGATCACAAACCCAGAATCGTGAAAGCGCGCTAAAAGTACTGCGTTCCCGGCTGTTTGAAATCCAGCAACAGGAACGCAGTGAAGAAGTATCCGAGTTAAAGGGTGAATTCAAGAAAGTCGAATGGGGCAGCCAGATCCGATCTTACGTGCTGCACCCATATCAAATGGTCAAAGATCATCGAAGCGACTACGAAACCGGCAACACACAGGCTGTGCTTGATGGTCACATCGATGCCTTTATCGAGGCTTACTTGAAAATGAAGCAGGCCTAATCCAGGATTTTAAACAACCTCAGCAGTTCTTCATCCAAAGGCTTGCTCTTGCCAACAACTTCTTCATACGGAGTTGTGATGATGTGGTTATCATGGATGCCAACCAAAACTCCGAACTCGCCGCGTTCGATCGCTTCGACGGCTCCCAAACCGAACTTACTGCCCAAGACACGATCAGCTGCTGTTGGCTCGCCACCCCTCTGGACATGGCCTAAGATGGTCGATCGTACGCTGAACCCGAGCCGCTCACGATTAGTCCGAAAATATTCGGTTAATGTGGCTGCGTTATAATTTGCGCCTTCCGCGGCGACGATAATCGCATGGGATTTGCCATGCTCATATGCCAGGCGGAGGGTTTCCGCTAATGCCTCGATATCCGTATCAATCTCTGGCAGAGTAACAGCTTCAGCGCCGCCAGCCAGACCAGCCATGAGCGCAATATAGCCGCACTTTCGTCCCATTACCTCAACGATAAATGCCCGTTGATGGGAAGAGGCGGTTACTTTCAGGCGATCTATCGCTTCAAGAGCAATATTCAGAGCAGTATCAACTCCGAGGGTGATATCTGACCCAAAAAGATCATTGTCAATGGTCGACGCAATTCCTACCACAGGAAACCCCATTTGAGAAAGCGCATAACTGCCAGTCTGTGAACCGTTTCCACCGATCACGACTAAAGCATCCACACCCTTTCTGTTCAGGCCTCGGATGGCACGCTCACGTCCTTCGACGGTTGTGAACTCCTCACAACGAGCACTACCAAGTATTGTGCCACCCCGTTGCAGAATACCGCCAACCTCGCGTGTGCCCATCGGTTCAAATAATCCATCAATCAATCCTTGATATCCATTTCTGACACCAAAAGTGGACCACCCTTTACTGACAGCACAACGAACAACCGAGCGAATAGCTGCATTCATTCCTGGTGCATCTCCACCGCTGGTCAAAACGGCAATTCTCTGAATCATGTTCACCTCGCTAATGATTGATTTCAACCTCTATTATAATTCACTGCATTATTACAAAAAGAGGTAATTATGGCGAAAGATATTCTCGTTTCCATTTTGAGTGACGATCTGTTTTCAATGAATTGGATGTCCCTGCTGATTGTCAGAGATTGGCGCACACGTGTCTTTACTGAAGGTGAACTGATAAATCCGCTTGAAGAACAAGAATTTGAATCCATCCAGCATGTCGATGTTGTTGTAGCAGACCTCGATTCGTTTGTCCAGAATACCAACCTCTTCTCCAACCTGAATCGTTACCTCGCTGAAAACCCTACACTGTTAGTCGTTGGAGTAGGCAGCAGAATTGAACCGCTTTTCTTCCAGAGGATTCCTACGAGGAATATCGGTGGGTATTTGCTCAAATCCGAGATATCTTCATCTTTGGGTTGGGCTGTAAGCTTTGTGTATGAAGGTTTGCTTGTATTCACACCCGGTGCTCATCAAGCTGCTTTCAGCCATGGATTCTTTTCAACTAAACCCGAGAGGATAATAAAATCGCGTGTGTATCCTGGGATGACAGAACGTCAATCAGAAATTGCGCGTCTGGCGATCATCTTTTCAGTAGGGCGGCGAGACCTGGCTGATGAGCTGAAAATATCAGATCAATGGAGCTATGGGGTAGTCAGTGAACTGTATGAAAAGTTAGGGCTCAATGAACTCGCTCATGATAAGGACGACATCCTCGCCTACCTCGAGAACGATGCCATGATCAAGATTCACATCGACGAGATCCTGGCAGAACTGGGTAACAGTAAGAAAGCCAGGGACCTGGAAACGCTTGCTTTTCACATTTTAACTCTCCCAGAAATCTGCTAACCTAAAAGATTTATTGGCTACGCGCATAATTAAGTGGGAATCATTTGTTACTCCCGGTATTGTATCGAGTGTAACGATTTAGAACTTATCAATCAGCTTGCCAAGGTAGAAGCGTAGCTCGAATTACTTTTGCAGAAAAAGATACTGTATCGTAACGCAGATATCACTGATGAAGTTGATACCCCTTTTTGAACACAATAATAATGAAAATCTTCACTACATGTTTGTGGCTACGCGCAATATTTGATTAATTCCAACCTTCTAATAAAACCGCTCGGACGGGAGCGCCTTCTCTTCCACCAAGTTTTAACGGCAATGCGATCAACTGATAATCCCCTGGCTCAACGCCTGCAAGGTTGATCCCTTCCAGCACCACAATTCCGGCTCCCAGTAAGGGTAAATGACCACCTTCCGGATCGTCGTAAACCGAAACAGACATATAGTCAATTCCCACTAATTTACACTCCGTTTTTGCCAAAAATCGCGCGCCGCTGGCATCCAGGGCAACATAGTCCGGCTGAAAAGAGTCCGGGTTTGTCATGAGTATTTCGCAGTTGGTTGTTTTGAATAACACCCTTTCCACGCCCTCGAGTGGGATGGTGGCTAAAAAGACATCATCAATCACCTTTACTCCAGCAGGAACCAGGATGACTCTTGCTTTACCGATCACAACACCCAGGTCCAGCTCATCCAGGTTCTGCCCTCTCTCCAGGAAATGGCCGGGCATATCGAGGTGTGTTCCGGCATGCGCGCACATGTGGATAGCCGTCAGATTTACTTCTCCGCCCTGGCTGATCTGTGAAAGCCATTCCAGCCTCACTTCCGGGTCGCCTGGCCAGACTGGCATTCCGCTCTGTATCGTCTGTGAAATATCAATAATTCGCATACTCCAAGCCTTTCTGAGAAGATTATACCTTTCTGATAGGTAATGATAGGCATAAGCGTTAAAATAGTGATTAGTTGAGGAAACAATGAAAAAAGTATACATTTCTGGTCTCGGACAGGTGCCCGTAAGTGAAAACTGGGACAAATCACTAAAAGAACTTGCTGGTGACGCCGCTCTGCTTGCCATGCAGGACGCAGATATCGGTTATCCTGATGCCCTCTACGTGGGCAATATGATGGCGATTACCGCCAACAAGCAAGCTCAGCTTGGCACGATGATGTCGGACTGGTTAGGCTTTCATCACAAACCAGGGTTAGCCGTCGAAGCCGCGTGCGGCTCAGGAGCGGCAGCGTTCCGCGCAGCTCTGATGGCGATTGCTTCTGGCGAGATTAACTCCGCCCTTGTGGTCGGTGTCGAGAAAATGACTGATTCCCCCGGATCGGAGATTACTGCAAGCCTGGCTACCGCTGCCGACGCGGAGCTCGAAAGCGATTTTGGCTTGTCTTTTGTCGCGATCAACGCCTTGATCATGCAGCGCTATATGTATGAGTACGGCTGGCACCACGCCGATTTTGCGGGCTTCTCATTGAATGCCCACTCCAACGCGGTGCATAACCCCTATGCCCGCTTCCAGAAAGCGATCTCGAGAAAAGCCTTCCTGGAAGCGCCGATGGTCGCGGACCCAATCAACCTGATGGATGCCTCCCCAATTGGTGATGGCGCAGCCGCGATCGTGCTCACCAGCCAACCGCTCACACACAATCATCCCCAGGTTTTCATTGCGGGATCAGCGTCCTGTACTGATACACTATCCGTTCAAAACCGTAAGACTCCCACCTTCCTCACCGCGGCTGCCAACTCAGCCAAACAGGCATACTCCCAGGCAGGCGTTGGTCCGCAGGACATCGGCGTTTTTGAGTACCATGACGCTTTTTCAATCATGGCAGCCCTTTCTCTTGAGGCGTCAGGCTTTGCTGAGCCCGGTCAAGGTCCCAGGCTTGCCCTGGATGGTAAGATCAAGTTTGACTCCGATATCCCTGTTGCAACCATGGGCGGTCTCAAGGCAAGGGGGCATCCTGTTGGCGCAACCGGAGTCTACCAACTTCTTGAAGTCACGCAACAACTACGCGGGATTGCCGGAGCGACACAGGTGAAACGCACTGAATATGGGATGGCACAAAATATTGGCGGTTCAGGCTCGAATATCACCACCCACATCCTGAAGCGTGAATGATAAAATCATAGGGTAACCCAACCATATAGAAATGAAGGAGATCATCCACTATGGAATTCCACATCACGCGCGTTGCTCGAGACAAGTACAAGTTTGATGACCTTCTTTTTTCTTACAACGGCAATGTCATATTTGCCAATTTTCAGGCGTCCCGCAACTTTGCCCACCAGATGAACCAACAGCGCCCTGATCCGACAGACCTCAAAACCTACATTGCTCCTGGTCAAATTAACGCGTTGGGTTTGATAGATGAGATCTTTCACCTTGTTCTCGATGAGTATTACAAGGCTAACGGATCGCCCCTCCGCCATGCGCTCTACTCCCATTTGGAGAAATCGCTTGGTACACCGAAGCTAATGGCGACCTTACGATCCTTCAACCAGCAGTTCCCCCCCGTAGTGGTTTATTCCGGTGAGAAAAGCGTCGATGAATATCTGGCTGAAAGTACCGATGGTGTGCCCAATGTGGAAAATACCGTCGAAGAATTGCTGATGACATGGTTAACCAACGTCAACCCTGCCGCGAATTCCTACCGGGAACTTTTCGATGATACGCTGCTCCACAAAAACAGCGCTTATCTGCAGGTTGTGGATGGCATCCAGATTTTCTTCAAAAACCAACCAGTTTTTGGACCGGAAAACCAGGATTTAGTCACCATGCTCCGCACACCTGCCCTGGTTGTGCCGACCTCTTTGACCGGTCAACTCGAGTATATTCGCAGCAATTGGTCTGAACTACTTGGTTCGTTCCTTTATCGCTTGCTTGGTGGGATCGATCTGCTCTCGGAAGAAGCCCGTGCAATGCTGATTGGCGCGGGTGGCGGACCTGGACCTACAGTAGTCCCGGAATATGGCAAGTTTGATCCCTGGGGTGAAAAACTCAGTGAAGAAGAAAACTTCAGTCCGGATAGCGATTGGATGCCAAAAGTAGTCATGATCGCGAAAAACAGTTTCGTCTGGTTAAACCAGCTTTCCAAGCAATACGGCAGGCAGATAGAACGGCTGGATCAAATTCCGGACGAAACGCTTGACCAACTTGCCAGCTGGGGCTTCACCGGTCTGTGGCTGATTGGATTATGGGAACGCAGCGACGCTTCGCGCCAGATCAAACAAATGTGCGGCAACCCGGATGCGGTTTCTTCAGCCTACTCACTTGCCCGTTATCAAATCGCTGAACGGCTGGGAGGGGAACTGTCCTACCACGACCTCAGCCAGCGCTGCGGGGCTCGCGGTATCAGGCTGGCAAGCGATATGGTCCCCAACCATATGGGAATCGATTCGGACTGGGTATACGATCACCCCGATTGGTTCGTCCAGTCTGATCAAAGCCCATTCCCGGCTTACAGTTTTAACGGCGCAGACCTCTCAACCAGGCCTGGTACCAGCATCAACCTGGAAGACCATTATTATTCCCGCAGCGACGCGGCGGTAGTCTTTAAGCATTATGACCACAGCAACGGAAGAACGCGCTACATCTATCACGGAAACGATGGCACGAGCATGCCCTGGAATGACACCGCACAATTAAACTACCTCAATCCTGAGGTACGCGAAGCGGTCATCCAAACCATTCTCTCAGTCGCCCGCAAGTTCCCGATCATCCGCTTTGACGCTGCCATGACCCTGACTAAAAAGCACTACCAGCGTCTTTGGTTCCCCCAACCCGGCAGCGGTGGAGACATCCCGTCCAGGGCGGAGTATGCCATGACCCGGGAAGCGTTTGATGCTGCCATGCCTGAGGAATTCTGGCGCGAAGTTGTCCAGCGCGTCGCCGATGAGGTTCCGGACACGTTGTTGCTCGCAGAGGCTTTTTGGCTGATGGAAGGTTACTTTGTGCGTACTCTCGGCATGCACCGGGTCTACAACAGCGCGTTTATGAACATGCTTCGCAATGAAGAAAACGAAAAATATCGCCAGTTGATCAAAAACACCCTCGTTTACGATCCTGAGATCCTCAAACGATACGTCAACTTCATGAACAATCCGGACGAGAAAACAGCGGTTGAGCAATATGGCAAGGGAGATAAATACTTCGGCATTTGCACCTTGCTCTCAACCATGCCTGGCTTGCCCATGTTTGGTCACGGGCAGATTGAGGGATATTCTGAAAAGTATGGCATGGAATACTACCGTCCTTACTGGGATGAAACCCCAGACCAGGACTTGATACGGCATCACCAGGCGGTCATCTTCCCCTTGCTCCACCGCCGTAAAGTGTTTGCCAATGTGACCCGTTTCAGACTATATGATTTTCATGTCCCAGGTGGTGGAGTCAACGAGGATGTTTTTGCGTACACCAATCACCAGGATGGCCAATCCGCGCTGGTTGTCTACCACAACAAGTTTGCAGAAACATCCGGCTGGATCCATGCTTCGGCACCCTACCTGGTGAAGCAAGGCAGCGAAGGCCATCTTGAAACGCAAAACCTGGCGGACGCTCTGGAACTGAACGGCAACTACACGGATCTGGTGCTATTCCAGGATCAATATTCCAAACGGTATTACCTCAGGAGACTTCAGGAAATTCGTGAGCAAGGATTGTTTATAACTCTGCAATCCTACGCTTGCCAGGTCTTCATGAACTTCAAGATTGTTTCTGGTCCCTATTACGAGCAGTTATTCCAGCGGCTGAACGGTCGAGGAGTTACTGATCTTGACCGGGCGATGGATGAACTGATCCATGAAAACTTATTGGAGCCCCTGGGGCAGGCACTCAGCCTGGCTAACCTACATGAATTGGCGGGCATTGATTCTGGACCTGCAGATTCTGAAAGCAAACAAGCCCTCATTGATCGAAATCTTGCACTCCTTGATCAAGCTGACCTCGCTGCCAGGTCGATCCTGGGATACCCACTCCAGGACCGGGAAACTGCCCATCTCTCTTGGATAAAGCAACTTGAGATCCTGACCGCTTTTGAAAAGTACAGCCAAAAACTTGGGCTGGCAGCTACCAAAACCGGCAGTGATCTGAGCCGTACGTTGCTTGAGGGTCTCGAGAAGGATCCGCGCAAGCACCACTTGCTGCTCGCATGGAATTTCCTTGGCAATCTCGCAGGTTCGATTGAAGAGCAGAACAATGAAACGATCAATCGCCAGATTGCTGACCGCAGGCCAATCAGTGAGTTGATCACTTCGAAATTAAAGGAAGTTGGTTATAGCGACTACGAGGCTTATCGTAACAGCCAGGCAGTTCGCTGGATGCTCAACCATGTTCCGGTCATCGACGAAGAAAGCACCACTGAAGAGTTCCTGGAAACCCTTCTGGAAGATTCACTCGTCAACGATTATCTTGAGATCAACACCTACAATGGTGTTCGATGGTTCAACAAAGAGAAGTTCTCTGACCTCATCTGGTATCAGAGGGCAGCCAGGTTTGTGCGACTGGCATCGGCTGATCTGGAATCAGGTGAAGTCTTTGAAGCGATCCTCTCACAGGAACGCTTGCTCAAGGAACTCGAAACAGCAGTGGAAAATTCAGGCTACCAGCTCGATAAACTAATCGAGCTGCTTGCTTAGTCCATTCTGTTCATTTTCGGCGCGAATAAAGGTCTGGGAGAGGATGGTATCCGCTCTCAGACCTGTTTTTTCACTTCGAACGTGAGCCATTTCTTCGATGATCTTTGGATCGATATGCTCGCCGGTAGCTTTTTGTGTCAACCAGATCGCTTTTGCAGCGTAAGCAATATCGTTCTGCGGTTCGATGCGATGAAATTCGTCAAAGAACCAGCCACATGAAGTGAACATCCTGATGCACTCATACTGGGCTCTCAGCAGTGTTTCAAGTTTCTTTAGGTCTTCATCGCCCAAGCCGGGTGCACCGCACTCGCTGCAGATCTCATTCAAACTTTTCTGGCCATGCTTCAATTGAACAATCTGATTTCGGACCTCCCATGGATCAGAAACAAGTTGGCTCGCGTGTGTTTCGTAAACAGACCCTACCCAGGAAGAAATATCCCTCATGGCAGTAAAGAACGGCTTTTTCCACCTTGCGCCAGGCGTGCAAGCGCACTCCGTGCACCAGCGGTTGACCCCGTGCATGCAGGACCATGAAGACGGCTCATTCAGGACGGCATACGCTTCAGGCCGATGATCCAGCAGCCATAATCCAGGCCACGACCACTCAATGCCATGCTTTTCGCCACCTTCATTCAGGAGATAACGCAAGAAGAGATCACGAAACTTCTGATGATGCCCATAAAGTTCTCCATCGCTGGCAATCAAGTTGAATTGTGAAAGATCCATCCCCTGCTGGAAGCGAAGTGAGGATAGAAACTCATCCCCATTTTCGGTGGCTTTGGGCAAAAAACTAACCTTTGTGCTTAGATCGCGATGGTAGGGAAAAACGATGAATGGTTTTCTGCCATCAGGAAGTTCAATGTAATAAGGTCCAGGCTTGGATTCGAGCGGTCGGACTTGCCACGGAGCAAGGATGGTAAATTCAAGACCACAGTCCTGCAGAACACAGAGAGTTTCAAGATCAACCGCGGTCTCAGGCAGCCACATCCCCTGGGGATGATGTCCAAAACGATAAACAAAATCATCCAAACCCCAGCGGACATTTGTCACCTTGTCCCGATACGGAAGCAGCGGCAAAATACTGTGGGAATAACCTTGAGCCATACCATTCCCAACGCCATGCTTTAAGAAATTTGCCCGCTCCTGGTCAACGATGCTTTCAGCAACATCCGGAGCAAAGTCCCACATCCAATCAAACAAGGTGGGTCCAATATTAAAACTGATCTTTCCAAAGTTTCCCATGCGAGCATTGGGCTCATAACATTCTGCCAGGATTCTCTCATTCCAATTGTGAAATGGTTCCGCACCCCTTTCGTCCGGGATATAGTTGGAAATCGGATCTTCTCGTGGGGGTTGGTAGAAATGTCCATGAACGCAAAGTGGCATTGTGTTATCTCCGTAAAGCAGTTTGTAGGTATTCGATCTTATGTTTCATTCGGGCTGGATTGATGCCAAAGTTTCGCGGCATACTATCCAGATCGCATGTTCGATTTTCAGCAAGGTAATCCATCCAGAAAACGGTCGTCGGAAATCCTTTGATTCGGTTCTCAAGGAATTGGGTCAAAAAACTTAATTGCACCGGGTTAAATTCCGAGTAGTAGCGTTTCTTCCCAAGTTGGGTACCAATCAACTTCAGGACGTCCACAAAAGGTAAATGTTCTGGCCCACCCACTTCAATAGTGGCATTTTCTGTTGCCGGCATATCCAGTGCCCAAATCAGGCTGGTGACCAAGTCCTCAACCCAAAGCGGCTGAACCAGCGTACTGCCGTCGCCAGGCACCAAAACCAGTCCGGGGGACATCTTGATCAGCCTGGCCAGGTTCATAGTGAAGTTGTCTCCTTCGCCATAGACCATCGAGCTTCGGATGATGGTGTAGGTCAAGCCCGATTTCCGGATGATACTTTCCGCAATTCCTTTCGCCTTCATCAATCCATAGGCCGATGCTCTATCCGCGCCAAGATGACTGAGATAAAAAAACCTTCGGACCCCCGCCTGCCTGGCAAGACTCGTCAACCGTTCCAGGCGGTTGACTTCGGTTTCCATCAGGTTGGCTCTCACACCAGCGCGTTCCACCCCAACGAGGTGATAGATCACGTCCACACCCCGCAGCGCAGAACTCACACCTCGTTCATCATCAAGAGAAGTCAGCGCGACGTTCATATTAGTTTGTTTCGGAAGGGTTGCCTGGTCAATTCCTGGCTGCAGAAGCAGACGATAAGGTTTCCCAAGTTCGGCCAGGTGACGGACCAAATAGCCGCCAAGAAAACCAGTTCCACCAGTCACTAAAATCATGCCGGCATTATAGCAGATATTAGCATTTGGCATATTACTTGCACATTAAAGGTAAGGTAAAAGGTAGATGGATGGAAGACATGGAAAAAAGACTGGGTTTTCACTACTTTCAGGATTATGACCATTATCAAGCTCGAGATCTCGAGCTTTGGGTTCCCGAACTTGCTTCCCTGCAGGCGTCCTGGCTGGTCCTCAAAGCACCCAGCGTAGCCGCGATCCCGGAAGAATTTATTACTGGACTCATCCAGGCAGGTATCCAACCGATCCTGCATTTTGATTTCCAGGTCAACAGTGCTGTGCGTCCGGAAGATCTGCGAGTGTTAATCTCCTCTTATTCGCACTGGGGAGTGAAGCACGTCATCTTCTTTGACCGTCCCAACACAAAATCTGCCTGGACGGATGGAAGCTGGTCACAGGGTGACCTCGTGGAGCGGTTCCTGGACAGGTATTTACCTTTTGTCCGACTGGCTGAGCAAAATGGTCTCATCCCGGTCTTTCCTCCACTGGAACCCGGTGGTGATTACTGGGATCTCTCCTTCCTCAAAAAAGTTCTCCAACTGGTTCAGCAACGGCGTTCATTCGATTTCAGCTCGAATTTTCACATGGCAGTCAGTTCCCAAACTTTCGATCACCCACTGGATTGGGGCAAGGGTGGTCAGGCACATTGGAAGACCCCACGACCCTACAGTAAGGTAGAGCTCGGAGAAGAAGATCATATCGGTTTCAACACCTGGAAATGGTACGCTGACCTTGCCAATGAAGTTCTCAATGTCAACCCCAAGTTTTTCCTCTTCTACTACGGCATGTCCCGAGTGGCTGGGAACAAACTGAACTCCGATAACAGTTTTGAGCAGATGGTTGATATTGCCCTGGCTCTTTCTGGGGATACTGAAAACGCGAACGCCCTGCCAGATACCGTCTTAGGTTGCTGTTTTTGGCTGCTCAGCGCCGCTGAAAGCGATCCTCACGGAAAGACTTCTTACTTTGATGCAACCGGAAAACCGAAGGAAGCAAGCATTCCTGCTTACAAGCAAAAGATAGTGCAAAGCACCAAGCAAAAGCAGGAGTACGCTGTTTCCAGCCGGCTGGCTGAATGGGTTTACCCGATCGACCACTATCTGCTCCTACCTTCGTACGATTGGGGAATTCCGGAAAATACGCTCGACCGGATCCGACCCATCATCCGGGACTCTCGCCCCACAATTGGCTTTTCCGTCATCGAAGCTACAAATGCCCGCAAGGTCACCGTATGGAATGAGAACGGGGCATTTTCCGAACATGATATTCAATTATTACGCGAATCTGGTTGCCTGGTTGAAGAACAACTGGTCAACAGTATTGGCATCACAGTTTAACTGAGGAGAACAACATGAACAATTATTCCACTTATACCAGTCAGGTCCCGCTTAACACTGCATTACCCAAGATTGTTGTCCTCGGTTTGGGCGGTGGTGGCTCAAATGCGATCAATCGCATGATCGAAAGCGGCATGCAAGGCGTGACCTTCATCGCTGCAAATACCGACGCCCAAGCGCTTGCAAACAACATGGCGCCGAATAAAATCCAGCTTGGACCCAAATCCACCCGAGGCTTGGGTGCTGGTGGGTTGCCGGTCGTGGGAGAAAATGCCGCTGAAGAAAGTACCAAGGAGTTAGCCGCGCTTCTCCGTGGTGCAGATATGGTTTTTCTGACTGCTGGAATGGGTGGTGGTACTGGTACTGGCGCAATACCGATTGCTGCCAAGGTGGCTAAGGCTTCCGGCGCTGTTACCATCGCGATTGTCACCAAGCCATTCTCGTTCGAACTTGGACGCCGCCAACGTAACGCAGAAGAAGGACTCGCCAAGCTCAAGGAATTCACCGACACCCTGATCGTCATCCCCAACGATAAACTGATAGAGATTGCCCCGCGTGACCTTCCCTTGGAAATGGCTTTTACCCTTGCCGATGATGTCCTGCGCCAGGGCGTGCAGGGCATTTCTGAGTTGATCACTGAAACCGGCCTGATCAACGTGGACTTTTCCCACATCAAGAACATCATGACCCGTGGCGGTGGCGCTCTCATGGCAATCGGCACCGGAAGTGGTCCAAACAAAGTACAACAAGCAATTGAAAAAGCGCTTCATCATCCCCTCCTGGATGACATCGACCTCTATAGTGCAACTGGCATGATTGCAAACTTCACTGGCAGCAGCAATATGTCCTTCAAGGATGTTACCGACGCCCTCCATACCCTTCAGCAGGCTACTGGATCGCATGCAGATATCATTCCTGGCATCATCACCGACCCACGCATGGAAGATCGAGTCCAACTTATCTTGATCGTCACTGGCATCGGCAAAAAACAGGAACAGATCCTGTCAGACGCTTTTGAAAAAGAGACTGGCCGTACTGAACAAAGAGAAGTGGTCAAAAAAACTTCCTTCCAGGATAACGACGCTCCAGTCCAGGAAAATTACAACGAGATCGGCTTATCCAGTTATGGAAACCAACCCAATCTGACCGATAATCTTTCGGTCCCAGCCTTTTTGCGCAGAAGGCAAAATAACAAGTAGGAAAGAAATGAAAACAAGCTCCATTCAAAAGGTTTCTGATAAGGTCAGCGCCAAATATCCAAAATTGAACGGGAAGCACCCAAAAGTGTCAGAACAGGCACCCGGGCGATACCTGCTCATTTATGCTTTCGCGGACGAATTACCCGGTGGAAAAGCGATCCAACAACAATTGCGGGTGGTTGCAGACGAAGAAGGTAATATCAGTAAGATGTCCGTCTCAAGAGGATAAAATGGAGCGTTCAGCCACCTCCCCACAATTGCTCTTCATGAAGCCAAAAGGAGCGAAAAGTAAATCGAAGGATACACCTGCCACACACCAGGACATTCGTCTTTCTTTTGACACGCAGAGAATCCATCAGGCAAAATCACCAAAGCCTGTTGAATCAATCATGCTTAATGCCTCCTACACAGAGGAATTGAGTTTTCAACCAACAGTGCCTGTCAGAATGAAACTGGTAGAACCTGGGATACACGTTGGGGATACACTTGCGAATCGCATAGGGCAAATGGATTTTCGTAAATCGCAGGCCTTAATGCTCTTTTCAATCTCAGCCATGGGGTTGATGATTGGGATCCTGATTTCATTTATTCTTTAATCCAGAAGATTACGCAGAAGTGATTGAGTTCTTAGCCAGCTCAATCACTTTTTCGTTGCTCCAAATCTACAGACCGATTTTTACAGTCGCGATCATCTTCCAATCGCCCACTTCGACCTGACATGAACTTTACCAACCCTGGTATGCCCATCGTTTCATCTATCCTCATAAAAGCCAATCGTAGTCATGGAAATTATCATGTATAATTTACTCTACAATTAAGCAAAAGAGGTTTTTTTATGGGTTCAGGTTTTTATAATGCCTGGAAAACGTACTGGGCAAATCTTGACATCACAGCTTCCGATCTCCAACAGTTGGCAAACCATTTGTTCGAAAAAGAAGAACCATTAAATATCGATGGACTGCTTCAGGTTCTGGTTGAACATCGCCTAAAAGATCGTGAAGCAGAGAGAAAGTCAAAATTGGAAGCAGCAGGCGAACTGTACCTTCCCAACAAGGATTACGAAATCGGCACGAAGATTCGTTTCCCTGAATTCGATTGGAA
>ERZ1645192.1504-NODE-1504-length-19383-cov-7.828177_pt1 | contig 19383 bp, 18 predicted proteins | sample MGYA00575354_ERZ1645192 | MGnify/ENA primary metagenome ERZ1645192 (study PRJEB40844, sample SAMN11349763) | freshwater sediment metagenome | isolation source: river sediment | host: Sediment | place: India: Faizupur Khadar , New Delhi | collected 2017-02-21 ... | reverse complement strand
TGCAGGAAATCAATCTCCTTGGCTCCCTAAAAAGAGGAGAAAACCCATCAGTTGGCACCATTGTACTGGATGCCTCGGTACATCACCATGCATTTCAATTCTGTGTGCAAATAATAAGGCCCTCCACCAGAGAGGACCCTAGGCTACTCGGAAGGCGTACCAGCCTCCGTACTTCGCCGCTAAGAATATAGTAATCCTAATCCACCAAACGGCAAAGATGAATTCAAGTAGTGTACAATCCTATTGCAGTAAAGAAATTCGTGAGATACTAACAAATTACAGGTTATAGAAAAGATTTCTTTTTGCTGTTCAAAAAAGTTTTGCCCAAAGTTTCTATTCATTCATTTAATTGTACTCATAGTACAGATATTTCAAATTCCTTGACTCGCTTGCAAAGGCGGTATATAGTCAAAAGCAATGAAAACTAAGTAAGGAGTCAATATCATGGCTTACAAGATCACTGATGCTTGCGTGGCTTGCGGAACCTGCTTGCCCGAATGCCCGACCGGTGCTATCTCTGAAGGCGATATCTATGTAATCGACGCTGATGCATGCATCGATTGCGGCACATGTGCCGATGTCTGCCCCACAGCTGCTATCATCCAGGATTAAGCCAACCAGTTTGGTTGTGAGACAGCGGATCCTGCTGTCTCTTTTTTTTTAAAAAACAGGAGAGTGCATGCAAAGTGATGCGAACACAATCGGCGCTTCGGTGATGTTCATCGGACTATTGCTCGGTTTTTTTCTCTGCTTCTACGGCTATGTTGCAAAACGGCTTTTGGTAAGCATCCGAAGTGTTTTTGCAGGCAGCCTTGTTTTCCTTGCCCTTGCTCTGCTTGTATTCCAACAACAGTCACTGCTGACAAGCCTTGCATCAAATACTGTCCCCTCTGAGCTGTGGAACGTCATGTTCACAGACTTGGATTATCAGGGAGTATTGATCAACCTGCTCTCGTTCTGCATCGGGGGTTTGCTCCTTTTTTACCTGTCCAGAAGAAAGTCGTTTGCTGCCCACCTGATCGTAGCCTCCTTTACCGGCTTGAGCATGGGTTTGGTGATTTTTTTGCTCATCCGCCGCTTTTTGCCCTTGCAGGCCAGTTTCATCATGTTTCTGGTGTTGCAGGTCATCATCCTCGCCTACTGCCTCATCCGGTTCGACTCCTATATAGCCCTGGAAAGCGCCATTGCAGGCTCCTTACTGGTTTCCTACCTGCTTTCCCTCTTCTGGTATCTGGATTTCTGGCTCTTCTTCAGCTTGTGGGCGATCCTCGCATTCTTGGGAATCCTCAACCAATTGCACAGGCTTGGACGACCAAAACCGGAGAAGGAGCAACAGAATGGATAACCTGTTTATGACCGAGCTTTCCGTCTCCGAGCTGACCAGCCTGATCAAGCAAACCCTTGAGCAGGGATTTTACGGCCTGAAAGTCACCGGAGAAATCTCCAACTTCCGCCCCTCCTCGACCGGGCATTGGTTCTTTACCCTCAAGGATGCGTCATGTTCAATCAGTGCCGTCATGTTCAAAGGCTCCACCTGGAAGGTCGACTTCACCCCCCAGGAGGGTGACAAGGTTACGGTAACCGGAGGATTGGATGTCTATGGAGCTCGGGGAACCTACCAGCTTAAGTGCGATACCATGGAGAAATCTGGATTTGGTCAGATTCTGGCCATGCTGGAGATGCGCAAGCGCCACTATGCGTCCTTGGGCTATTTCGATGAGAAAACCAAGAAAGCAATTCCCAAGCTCCCCCTTCGGGTCGGTGTGGTGACCAGCCCCACCGGGGCCGCACTGCAGGATATCCTCAATATTCTGGAAAGAAGAGCCCCCTCACTTGATGTGCTGGTCCTCCCCGCTACCGTTCAAGGAGAGGGTGCGGCATCCTCGATCGCCAATCGCATCCAACAAGCCAACAATCTTCTGCTCTGCGATGTCCTGATCGTCGGTCGTGGAGGCGGTTCGATCGAAGATCTGCTGCCCTTCAGCGAGGAGAGCGTGATCGAGGCCATCCATGCTTCAGAAATTCCGGTAGTCAGTGCAGTCGGCCATGAGATAGACTGGGCTCTCTCTGACTTTGTCGCAGACTTGCGCGCTCCTACCCCGTCCGCTGCAGCGGAATTGGTCAGCCAAGGATATCTGGATTACCGAAATCAGGTGGCAAATTTGCATGTGCAGCTGCAAAGGAGCATAGAAAACCGGCTGTTGCTTGCTGAGAGCAAAGTCAGACGTTTCGACACCAAGGCGATGGGGATGAGAATCAACAGCATCATCAGCGCCAAGGAGTATTTGCTCGCAAATGCAGGCAATAGCTTGGTCATTGCCCAAAAACAACTGCTGAAAAGCTATGCAGGACGGCTGGAACTTGCCATCAGAGAGTTGCAAGCCCTCAGTCCCCTTGCTATACTTGCCCGAGGCTATGCGGTCGTACATAACCAGGAAGGAAAGCTTGTTGCATCAAGAATGCAAGCAGAACCTGGCTCTTTGCTTACGCTGACATTCACCGATGGGAGCCGAAAGGCACTGGTAAAGGAGTAACAATGAGTTTTGAAACAGATATTTCCAGAATTGAGGAGATCACTCAAAAACTCAACGCCTCTGATACATCCCTTGAAGAGAGCATCGCTCTGTTCGAGGAGGGAATGCGTCTGGCAAAAGCTTTGGAAAAAGCACTGGCCGAGGCGAAGCGCAGCGTAGAGATTGTATTGGGTGATGACCCCCGGGACGCTGAAATACCCCCCCTGCAATAAAGGCACCAGCAATGACAGCCAACCAGAAGAAGATCATCTTCCTCATCCAATGTGAGGATCGAAAGGGCATACTCAGCGCCACCTCAACGTGGTTTTTCCAGCGCAACTACAATATCGTACACTGCCAGCAGCACACCGACAGCATCGAGGGTCGCTACTTCATGCGCATTGAACTGGACATGCAGGATCTCAAGACCACCCGAAAGGAGCTTGAAGAGGACTTCGAACAGTTTGCCAAGGAGTACAACCTGACGTGGGAATGCCACTACAGCGACTATAACGCCCGGGTTGCCATCATGGTCAGCAAGACCAGCCACTGCCTGTACGACCTGATCGCCCGCAAGAATGAAGGCGACCTGAAGTGCGATATCTCCTTGATCATCAGCAATCATCCTGACTTGGAAATAATCGCCAACCAATTCCGAATTCCTTTCTACTATCTGCCGGTCACTTCCGAAACGAAGGCCGAGCAGGAGGCCAAGGTAATGACATTGCTTAAGCGCTTTGACATCGACTTGGTTGTCCTGGCTAGGTATATGCAAATCCTCAGTCCGAATTTCACCAGCCAGTGGCACGCAAAGATCATCAACATCCATCATGGATTCCTTCCTGCCTTCCAGGGCGCGAATCCGTATCGGCAGGCGTATGAACGCGGAGTAAAGATGATCGGGGCGACAGCCCACTATGCAAGCGAGGATCTCGACCAGGGGCCGATCATCGACCAAGATGTCGTGCGGGTGAACCACGAACTCAGCCCCAACGGTCTGAGGGACGTGGGAAAAGACGTCGAGCGCAGGGTTCTGGCCAAGGCGGTGCAGGCTCATCTTGAAAGCAGGATCATCCTGTTCAAGAACCGCACCATCGTATTCGATGTGGAACGATAGCGGAAGGGGGCCGATGCCCCCTTCCATCCTCTTCTTTCAGTCGGGAATCATCTCATCCTGCAGGGCGTCGTAGCCTTCCTCGCCGGTGCGGACCTTCACCACATTATCCACCGTATACACAAAGATTTTCCCATCGCCGATATGCCCGGTATAGAGTGCCTTCTTTGCAGCCTCGATGACAGAACGTACCGGCACCTTGCTGACAACCGTCTCAAGCTGCATCTTCGGCAGCAACGTCGGAGAGACGGGCACACCGCGGTAGTACTCTTTCTGCCCTTTTTGCATGCCGCAGCCCATAACCTGGGTCACCGTCATGCCCATGACTCCGATTGCGTTCAAGGCTTCCTTCAATTCATTGAACTTGCTCTGCCTGCTGACGATGACCACCTTGGTAAGGGGAGCTTCGCGGCTGGGTTTTTGCACCGGTGGAACCTCGGTGACCGGGATTGCTTGTTCCTCGGTGACCTTGCCACCAAGCACCGATGGGACGGCCGGCATGAAGTCTGCATAGCTTGAACAGAGCCCGTGCTCCTTCAGGTCAAGCCCGGCTATCTCCTCAGCATGAGAGACTCGTAAACCGACTGTCTTGTGAAGAAGCTTGAATAAAAAGACCATGGTAAGCGAGACCCACAGCATGACAGCTCCTACACCCATCATTTGAATGCCCAACAAGGTAAAACCTCCGCCGTATGCCAGTCCACCATCGACTGCAAACACTCCCACCAGGATGGTTCCCAAGGCCCCGCAGACTCCATGCACGGAAATGGCGCCGACCGGGTCGTCGATGTGGGCAACCTTCTCAAAGAATTCGACGGCAAAGACTATGACTATGCCGCTTATGATGCCGATGGCTGCAGATCCGAAGGGGGAGACTGCATCGCACCCGGCGGTAATCGCCACCAGACCGGCGAGTGCTCCGTTGAGTGTCATGGAGACATCGGGCTTCTTATACCGTATCCACGTCAGTATCATGGTTGCCGTTGCCGCCATTGCGGCAGATAAGTTGGTGTTGAAGAAAATCGAGGAGGCTGCAACTTGGTTCTCATCGCTTGCTAGGCCGAGCGTTGAGCCGCCATTGAATCCAAACCAGCAGAACCAAAGGATGAATACGCCAAGTGCTCCGAGAGTCAGACTATGACCGGGTATCGCCTGCGGCTGTTTCTCACTGTCATACTTGCCTATTCTCGGACCGATGATCTTCGCTCCCCAGAATGCTGCGACCCCTCCGACCATATGAACCGCAGTAGAACCGGCGAAATCGTGAAACCCCATGTTTGCGAGCCAACCGCCACCCCAGATCCAGTGGCCGCTGACCGGGTAGATCAAGGCGCTGATGACAACAGAGTAGATGCAGTAGGAGATGAACTTGGTCCGTTCGGCCATCGCACCGCTGACAATGGTTGCAGCTGTCGCACAGAATACCGTCTGAAACATGATGAAGGCATAGGAGGGAACGGCAGAGCCGTAGTCACGGAGAATGAAAAAATCGGGTACCCCTATGAACGGGAGTGCCGCATCACCGCCGGCAAGCCCGAACATGAGACCGAAGCCGAGTATCCAGAATGCAACACTGCCGAGGCAGAAATCCATCAGGTTTTTCATAATGATGTTTCCGGCATTCTTTGCCCGGGTGAAACCGGTCTCCACCATTGCAAACCCGGCCTGCATGAAAAACACCAACACTGTCCCCAACAAGACCCAGAGCGTGTCCACTGATACGTACATACGTTCCCCCTACAAACAAAAGTGGTGTGCAGTGAAACTCACCGCACACCTTTGTACGAAGCCCAACGGGCTTGAAAAGACTGAGGGCGATGCGGATTGCTCCACATCGCCCTTGACGTTTGCCTTGTTGTACCAGAGCCATGCGCTCTGTGTCAATCAGGTTTAGAGAGAAAAATTCAAACAGGTAAGACTTGGATGGACAAAAACTCCATCCTTGCGGACCAAAACCCCATCAAAATACATCTCCCCTCCACCATATTCCGGTCGCTGGATCTGCACCAAATCCCAGTGCACTGCACTGCGGTTGGTGTTGTCGCAATCCTCATAGGCATTGCCGGGTGTAAAATGAATCGACCCAAAAATCTTTTCATCGAACAGTGTGTTGTCCATCGGCTTGATGATGCCGGGATTGCATCCCAAAGCAAATTCACCGATGTAGCGGGCCCCCTCATCAATGTCGAGAACGGCATTCAGCAGTGCATCGTCATCGGCATGTGCTTCAATGATTCTGCCGTCCTTGAAGGTAAAGCTTACGTCCTTGAAACAATGGCCGTGGTAGGTGCTCTCGGTGTTGTAGGTGATGGTTCCGTTGACCGAATCCCTGACCGGGCAGGAGTAAATCTCCCCATCGGGAATGTTCATTCTTCCTGCACAGGGAATCCAGGGCATGTTCTTGATCGAAAAAGAGAGGTCGGTGTTCCTTGCCTTGATATGAACCTGGTCGACTGTATCCAGAAAGGTTTTGGCTTGTGCCATCGCTTCAGCCATCGCAGAGTAATCAACTTGGGTGCAGACGGTATAGAAAAACTCCTCGAATTCAACCGTACCCATTCCCGCCTGCATCGCCATGACCTCGGTGGGATAGCGAAGCACCACCCACTTGGTATGCGGCAGGCGGGTCTTCATGTGCACCGGGGTATTGTAGTAGGTGCTTGCCAAATTTGCCTTTTCGCCGATGGTTGCAAGCTCGCGCACGTTCGCGATGCCGCGAATGCCGATGAAGGCATCCATCTGCTTCATGCGGTAGGTGTCTACGTCGGCCCACTTTGTAAGCGACTCTACGGTGGCATGCTCACACATCGCCCGCTCAAGACGTTGGTTCCATAGGTTTACCACCGGATACCCGCCGGCCTCATACACTGCTTTGATCAAGGCTTCCGTCATGGTGGTGGGAATATCCACTGCGTTGATGAGGCACGATTCACCTCTCTGCAGCTGTACCGAATATGTGACGAGAAGTTCTGCCAACTTCTGTTCTCTTGGATCTGCCATGTTTGCTCCTCTTATGTATCTATTCGTATTTCCATGGGTTGCGAAGTTATCGGATGGGGAAACTCAACCGCCACAGAGCGCAGGGCAAGGCTGTGCTGCTCCATCCCGTGGTACACCCCGTCTCCGTCGATCGGATGGCCGCTCCACGCCATATGAACCCTGACCTGATGACGAAACCCGGAGGTCAGCCGGCAGGTGAAGGTTGAGGCCTCACCCTCTTGTCCTGTATACCAGATCTTGGTCAGGTAAAAAGTTCCTGTAGATTTCTCCAGCAGGTGCTTGGGACTGTCCGGGAGCACCGGCCGAACCTGCCTGCGGTTGTCGCCGTAATGGCGGAACAGGCTTCCCACCGTCACCTCCCGTCCACCGCACGCAACCGGATCCTCATAAGGAAATGGGGGAAAACCGGCAAGCAATTCGTCCATTCGCTGTGAACTGCGGCACCGGTACTCTTTTACAAAGAGTTCTGCCTTGCTGATCGCCTGCAGTGCTGTATACGCTTCCTTGGTTCTGGCGATTACCACCAAGCCGCTTGTGGGGGTGTCGAGGCGATGAAGCACCCCGCCCTCCCAGGCATTCTTGCCCTCCACCGAGAGCACCTCAGGAAATGACTGGGCAACCAAGCCCAACAGGGTTGGTTTATCAGATGGATCATTCTTGAGGGGGACCGTAGGCAACAGCTCAGGTTTATCCACGACCAGAAGAAACGGGTCTTCATACACAAGAGCCAGCGATGGAACAGTATTCATACGCATTCAATATAGCAAAGAAATCATGTTTTGGCAGTAGGAAAACATGAAACTGACAGCCAACCTTTCTTTGCACGCATGCAAAGCTGTTGTATACTCAACCTATGCAAGAGATACCCATCAATACCATCACCTCGCCGAATGTGATCCTTGAATTGATCTATCGACTGAAGGTGAAGGATGTCATGACCACCGATCTTGTTACCGCCGGCAAGGAAACCACGCTCAGGCAGATTCAACACATCATGCGCGAAAAACAGGTGACAGGTCTTCCCATTGTGGTCGGCAAGCGATTGATAGGGATTGTAAGCATGGATGACATCATCCAAGCACTCGATAAAGGATATATAGAGGAAAAGGCGCAGGACCACATGACGCGTAACCTCATCGTCCTCGAGGATGATATGCCGATTTCGTTTGCAATAAGCTACTTCGACCGCTTCAGCTACCATCGGTTCCCGGTGCTCAACAAGCACAAGGAATTGGTTGGGATGATAACCAGCCGTGATATCACCAGCACGTTGCTGGTGGAAATCAACCGGGAGATCGAGGAGCTGGAGAAACGCACCCGCACCACAAGCCTCAGCGAGGAGATGAGCGGGGAAATCCACACCTACACCATAATGAAGAATGATTTCGAGAATGCAGGATTTGCCAGCACGGAGATAAAGAAACGACTCAAGAGTGCAGGGATTGCACCCCATATCATCCGCAGGGCCGCCATTGCGAGTTACGAGTTGGAGATGAACCTGGTGGTACATTCAGATGGAGGGGAGTTGATCGCCGAGTACTCGCCGCAGACGATGCAGATTACTGCAAGAGACAGCGGACCGGGCATCAGCGATGTGGAGGCGGCAATGACTCCAGGTTGGTCGACTGCCAGTGAGTGGATCCGTTCCCTTGGATTCGGAGCCGGCATGGGACTGCCCAACGTCAGGTCGGTGGCTGATGACTTTACCATCGAGAGCAATAGAAACGGGACTACCGTGGTATGCACGATAGAGTTGCATCCGAAACAAGAGGAGACATAGGATGATTGTTCAGGATTTGGCGCAATTGGAAGGATTCACCACCCAATACATGGGAAACGGCTCACAGCAGATACAGGACGCCTACACCGGCGACCTGCTCAGTGATGTGATGGGAAACGCCCCTGCAGAGAGTGTCCTGATTACGATCCAAGCTCACAAGAACACCGTCGCCGTTGCTTCTCTTGCGGGCATCCGAGCTTTGGTGATCTGCAACAATCGCAGCATTCCTTCCGATATGCTGCAAGCCGCCAAAGATGAGGGAATTGCGATTTTCACCACTGCTGCAACGCAGTTCGAGGCAAGCTGTCGCATTGCAGCAGCCTTGGGAAGGATCAATGCAGGCAAAGATTGACCTCCATAATCACAGCTGCCTCTCACCCTGCGCAAACGATGACTTCACCCCTGCCCTGCTGGCCGTCGAAGCAATGGAACAGGGTATTCAGATCCTTGCCCTGACCGACCATAACAGCGCCCGCAACCTCGTTGCCTTTGATGAGGCCTGCCGGTTGTGCGGCATCCTGCCGTTATTCGGTCTGGAAGTCTCCACCGTCGAGGATGTACATGTTCTTACGCTCTTCTCCCATCTCAAGGATGCCCTTGAGTTCGGTTCGTTCATTGAGTTTCTACTCCCTGACAAGAAGAACCGAACCGACCTGTTCGGCAATCAGCTTGTGGTCGATATCGAGGGCGAAGTGATTGGGACGGTGGACAAGCTCTTGGTCGGTTCCACCTCCCTCGCTTTCAGCGATGTGGTGGAGGAGGCGCTCAGCAGGGATGCCCTGGTGATCCCGGCCCATATCGACCGCTTTGCCAACAGTGTGCTTGCCAACCTAGGGTTTCTTCCCGACCTACCCTATTCCGCCTTGGAGGCTATTCACCTTCCGGTTCAAGCCGATACACACAACCTGGCCGTTCTTACCGGCTCGGACGCCCATTGTCTTGAGCAGGTGGGAAGAAGAAGCTGTTATATCGATATGGAGGAGATCAGCTATGAGGCTTTGAAGAAGAGCCTGGCAAACCCTTCAGCCGTCAGCTATCGGCAATGATAAAACAGGCTGCCTTCCGGCAGCCGATTCTATCTATTGGTGAGCGATCAGCGGTTGTCCGAACGACCGAAAATCCTCAAGAAAAAGAGAAAGAGGTTCAGGAAGTCGAGATACAGGGAAAGAGCGCCGATGATGCTCAGCTTGGTAAACGTCTCTTCGTCAATGCCCGATCCATACTGCTCATTCATCCGGATGATTTTCTGGGTGTCCCATGCGGTGAGCCCGAGGAAAATTCCGACGCCGATGAAGCTGATCAGGTACTCCAATCCGGATGAACGGAAAAACATGTTGATCAGCGAGGCGATAATCAAGCCCCACAATCCCATGACCAGATAGGAGCCGAACCTGTTCAGATCCTGTTTGGTGGTCATGGCATAAATGCTCATGCCGCCGAACATGAGGGCGGTGGTAAAGAACGTCTTGTAAATCACCACGCCGGCATAGACGACGAATATGGTGCTGAGCATGATGCCGTTCAGGGCGGAGTATGCTAAGAACGCTCCGATTGCACTCGCCTGGCTCATCCTGTCCAGTCGAGCTGAAAGGTAGAAAACAAGGGCGAACTGACCGACGACAATCAAGAGAAAGCCCATGGTATTGCCGACCAGAGCACGAAGCAGTGGGGGGTTGCTGGCCACAAAGAAAGCGATCAAGGCGGTAAGACCCAATCCTGCGGTCATCCAAAGGTATACGTTCTTCAGTATGGTCCGCTCGCGTGCTGCGACATTCTGGAGTATTGATGTGTTTCGTTCTGACATAGTACTAGCCTCCTGTGCTATCATCTATAATGTCGCAATAAATTGAACAAACGTCAACGCTCCTGCATCCAACCACCCAAACGGAAGTACCGATATCGAAGCAGGCACTCCAGTGAATCGCCGAGCAGGTAGGCCGCCCACAGCCAGGGAAGTTCAAGCTGAAACACAAGCACGACAAGCAACGCATACGGAATTTGCACCAGCCAACCGCTGATCAGGGAGGTATAGAGAATGGGACGGGTATGTCCACTGCCGAAAAAGGCCGAGCCCAGCCCTCCCGATAGTGCCATGAAGACCAGGCATAGGCCATAGATGCGCAGCAGTGCGGCAGCCTCCGTGGAAACCGATGCCCCACCGAGAAAGAGGCTGAGCAGGGGCTCGGGGGCAAGGAGAAGCAACAGGATGAAAGGGAGAGAAAAGAGCAGTCCGTTGAGAGAGGACAGCAGCGTGACGGCCTTCGCCTCCTTGAACTGCTTTGCACCCAGACGTTGGCCCACCAAGATGCCGGACCCCATGGAGAGGCCGTTGGAAGGCATGCCGCAGAACTGATAGATTCGGTTGGCGATTCCCAGTGCGGCGATGGCCACGGTTCCGTACAGGGCGACAAGCTTGAGAAACATGATGGTGATCAGGGACCTGAGCAGCATGTTGATTCCGCTGGGCAGGCCGATGGCAAGCAATTTCTTGTCGATCGCCCAATCCAGGTGAAAAAGGCCCTTGACACTGATGGTAAGGGGAGCCCTACCGCTTTGCAGGTACCAGAACCCGGCAAGAAAGGCAAACAAGTAGGAGATGCAGGTGGCAGCAGCCGCCCCGAACATACCCCATCCCAACCCTTTCAGGGATGTGAGAGGTATGGTGCTGAACATGAAAAGCGGATCGAGGACCATGTTCAATACAGCGGAGGCCAGCAGGAGCAACATGGGTGTCTTTGCATCCCCGGTGCTCCTCAGAATGGTGTTGACAGTGTAGGAAGAGAAGAAAACCGGGACAAATATTGAACGCAGGCAGCCATACTGCAGGCCATGGTGGAGGACCTTCGCATCATTGGTATAGAGTCGGTAGAAATAGGGAAGGATCAGGATGAGGATCAAGGCACCCAGGCTGCCGAGCAGTGCTTTGAATACGAAGGTCTGCTCCCCTATCCTTCTGGTCATTTCCAGGTCACCCGAACCCCAACTTTTGCTGAGCAGGGAGACGCTGCTCGTACCTACGACTTCATTGAGTATTTCCAATGCCAGAAAGAGCGTCAGGTAGATGGTGACGGCTGCCACCGCCTCTTTGTCCAACATACCTATCCAGAACATGTCAACCATGTCATACAACGCGGTGAAGAGCATTCCATACATGGTCGGAAGGCTCATGGCACGAATCTGCCTGTTCATGGTTTTGTATTGGCCAAGCATTCTGCGATTGTACAGAGGTCCATTCTGCTATGCAAGAGAGGAGTCGGATGGTATAGTATCAACCATGAAACGGACGTCATGTGTATACCTTTTGCTTGGACTTGCCCTCCTTCTTGCCGGCTGTTCTTCCGTCAAGCAAGACCAAGCGTTGCAGGCTCCCGATGCGGCGTATGCCCTTACCGAGGTGGTGAAGCTTGCCAGCCAATCCATCGATGTGAACCTGTTTGCGGATACGATGCTTGAGGTACTGCTCCCCCCGCAAACCGAACACTTTTTGCAGATGCAGGAGATTCCATTGTTTCATGATCACCTTGATGTATGGCGCATGCAGGTTCTCAGTGCCTTCCGGCAGGTGGTCGTACAGCTGCCCTCCCTTGTGGAGGCATCGGTATCATCAATCGTCTGGCAGGATGCTGAAGCGACACTGAAAGAGGGAAACCGCAGTGCAACCACCCGCCTGGTTACCGAACAAGGCACCATACTTGCAGAGCAAGTCAGGAGCATGCTCCAAGAGGCTCTCAAGACAAGCGACATCACCTGGAATCTCATCCTCGATCGGTACGGCATCTGGCAAGAGAGTACAGCCCTCTGGGGGCGGGAGGAGCTTCCTGTTGTAGCAGCCGAGCCTTTCGAACACCTGTACTCCTTCTTTACCACCACGTACCTCGATGAGCTCGGAACTCAGGAGGAACGGCTGAGAACAACCCCTGTTCCCAAGGGCAGCGGATCGTTCCTTGAAATTTTCCAGCAGGACGGCCGGCAATGAATCTTTTTAGTGAAGCCAGCGAGAAAGACAAGAGTGCAAACCAACCCCTTGCCTACCGGATGCGTCCCCGTACCTTGGACGAGTACATCGGTCAGGATGCCATCATCGGCAAAGGCCGCCTGCTCAGGCGGGCAATCCAGGCCGACCAGCTCTCCTCGGTCATTTTCTACGGACCGCCGGGAACGGGAAAGACAACCCTCGCCCGGGTTATCGCCAATACAACCAAGCGACACTTCTCCACCCTCAATGCCGTTTTATCAGGCGTAAAGGAGTTGCGCTACGAAATCGAGGAAGCCCGTCAGCGCTTAGAGCTTTACAATCGCGGAACCATTCTCTTTGTCGACGAGGTGCATCGATGGAACAAGAGCCAGCAGGATGCTCTGTTGCCCTGGGTTGAGAACGGCACGGTCATTCTTATCGGGGCAACGACCGAGAACCCCTATTTCGAGGTGAATGCAGCCTTGGTCAGCAGATCAAGGATCTTCCAGCTCAAGAGTCTGGACAGCGATGACTTGCTCTCTATTGCACGCCAAGCTCTTGCAGACAAGGAGCGTGGGTATGGAAACTTCCGGGTAACGTTTGAGGATGGGGCGCTGGAACATCTGGTGGAGGTTGCCAATGGCGATGCCCGCAGCCTGCTCAACGCACTGCAGCTTGCAGTGGAAACCTCCGTCGACAGCTTCCCTCCAGCCAAAGGGACAGAAATCTACATTTCAAAGGATGCAGCCGAGCAATCCATCCAGAAGAAGGCGGTTCTGTATGACAAGGAGGGCGATTATCACTTCGATGTCATCAGTGCATTCATCAAGAGCTTGAGGGGAAGCGATCCCGACGCCGCCCTCTACTGGTTGGCTCGGATGGTCAGCGCCGGCGAAGATCCCAAGTTCATTTTCCGACGCATGCTCATCAGCGCCTGTGAGGATGTTGGACTCGCCGATCCCAACGCCATCGTTGTGGTACAGGCTGATGCAGAGGCGTTTGAACGCATCGGGCTGCCCGAGGGAAGGTTCCATCTCACCCACGCCGCCCTCTATCTTGCCACCGCCGAGAAAAGCAATTCGACCCTCGCATTCTTCGACGCCCTCAAGGGGGTTGAACAACAGGCCCAGGACGAGGTGCCCAATCATCTGCGGGATGCCAGCCGGGATGCCAAAGGCTTCGGCCACGGCCAGGGATATCTGTATCCCCACTCCTATCAGGACCATTGGGTGGCCCAGCAGTATCTGCCTTCAGGACTGCAGGGCAAGGTTTTTTACCAACCAAGCAGCCAAGGGTATGAGAAGAATATTCAGGAAAAGGTACAGCGTCATCGTGAAGAACAGCTCGAGAGCGTTGAAGTCGATGCTTTTGTGGAAAACCTCTCATTCTCACCGGGAGACAAGCAGCGCCAGATGTGGGTCAACCGCACCGTAAGCGAACGAGGAAAGCTCTTGGCAACCGTTCGCACGAAGCTGTTGGAGCAAGTGAAATTTCGCCGAAGCGACCGTGTGCTTGTCTGCAACGCCGGTCATGGGCTGCTGCTCTGGGAAGCATACCGCAAGACCGCAGAGGGGTTGGTGGTCGCCCAGGTGAGAAGCAAGGACCAGCTTGACCATATCAACCACTACGCAGAATCGCTGCCGGAGCTCGAGAAGCCTCAGGTGCATCTTGCCGAATTGAAACAGCTTCTTGCCTCTCTGGATGAAGATTTGTTCTTTGAGGTCATCATCGGCCGCAATGTGTTCTCCCGTGCAAGGGAAGAGAAACCGTTGTGCAAGGCATTGGTCGCCCGCTTGGCGAAGCAGGGATCCTTGCATGTGTGCGAGAGTGTTCCAAGCAAGGGATCGCGGCTCTCCGATTTTTTGCCCGAGGACCTGAAGTCGATGTTCATCCAGGCCGAAACGCTGTTATATGGACAGAGCTCCAATGCCTTGACCAACTGGGACGAGCAATACCTGCAAAGCATGTTTGAGGAAGAGGGGCTTGCAGTACAGGTCACTTCGCTCGATTTGGCGGAAGAGCGGATGATGGGACAGGGGGACATCAGGCGTTATTTGACCCTCTCCTATCTGCCTTCGTTTGAGAAGCTTGCTCTGACTGTTGATGGACAGGCATTGGAGATGAGATTGAATGAGTTGTTGGCCGACAGGGCTTTGCACTGGCGCCACCATCTGGCCTTTGTCCACGCTTCCTTCCAACCGAAATCCCCCTCATCCGACGCCGTCGTGGACTCGGGGGATTTCGCTGGGATAGTTGCAAAGGTGCATGGAGGCATTTGATTGCAGGAAAAACAGTTGTCGTGGACACCCCAAAATTTTGCAAAATTTCACCAAGGGTTGTTGACAAACAAAAGTCTTTAGGGCATAGTATGCAACGTTGAAACGCACTGGTGAGTAGCCACTGCTTCAGCTACCATGGTGGAAGTAGTTCAATGGTAGAGCACCAGATTGTGGATCTGGCTGTTGCGGGTTCGAGCCCCGTCTTCCACCCTTTATAGGGTCGTGAACGCGCTCGTAGCTCAGCTGGATAGAGCGCCGGACTTCGAATCCGTAGGTCGAAGGTTCGAATCCTTCCGGGCGCATGGAGTTTGGTTTTTGAAATTGTTATTTGTCATGGGCCGCTAGCTCAGCTGGTAGAGCAGCAGACTCTTAATCTGCGGGTCAAAGGTTCGATCCCTTTGCGGCTCAAAACATGGCGAACCTCGTAAGGGGCAAGACATGCACCGCGAGAGTGGTGAAATTGGCAGACACGCCAGACTTAGGATCTGGTACCTTACGGTGTAGGGGTTCAAGTCCCCTCTCTCGCAAAGGACAATCCGAAAGGGCTGTCTGACATAGATAGTTTTTTGCGAAAGTAGCTCAGTGGTAGAGCTCCACCTTGCCAAGGTGGATGTCGCGGGTTCAAGTCCCGTCTTTCGCTCTTAAGCAGTCAGAGAATTCTGGCTGCTTTTTTTCTTAGCCATTGCCGGGTTCTCTGTCATGTAGTAGGCTGGTATAGGAGGGTGAGGATGACACAATACCAACCAAACTTTACATCGGACAATGCCATTCTTGTATTGACAGCAACGATTCTTGAAAAACTTCATGAATTTTCCCATTCGCCGGCTGTCAATCCAATTTCTCCATTGCTCAGGCGAAATAATCTAGCAAGGACAATACAAAGCTCGCTGGCAATTGAGGCAAATACCCTCTCATTGGAACAAGTAACCGCCATTGTGAATGGAGAGCATATTGCAGGACCAAAGAAAGATGTCTTGGAAGTCAAAAATGCAATTGCTGCTTATCAAGTGCTCTATTCAAAAAACCCTTACAGCGTACAAGACCTGCTCTCAATTCATGGACTCTTGACCGAAGGATTGATAGCAGAATCCGGTATCCTGAGGACAGGATCCGTAGGCGTCGTGAAAGGCCAACAAGTCATCCATCTCGCTCCCCCGGCTTCACTCGTACCTCAGCTCCTCTCCTACCTTTTTGCATGGGTGAAACATTCGGCCTATCCAATGCTGATAAAAAGCGCAATCTTTCATTACGAGTTTGAATATATACATCCTTTTGCGGATGGCAATGGTCGCATGGGACGCATGTGGCAGACTCTCTTGCTCTCAAGCTGGAATCCTCTTTTCTCATATCTGGCGGTTGAGGAAATAGTTAAAAATCAACAACAAGAATATTATGATGCCATCAATTTATCCACGGCGCAAAACGACTCAGCTCCATTTGTTATTTTCATGCTCGAAGCGATCAAGCAAGCCTTGGATGAGTTGCCACACAATAGGGAGGTCTTGTCTCCTCCTCTGGAGAAATTGGTTGCAGCAATGGGAAATCGCACGCTTTCGGTAAAAGAAATTATGCAGTCAATGAACCTCACAAGCCGCCAATCCTTTATGCGGGTGTACCTGTATCCAGCTTTGGAAAAGGGTATTGTCGAGATGACGCTTCCCGACAAACCTACTAGTCGACTGCAAAGATATCGGATGAAAACACAGAAAAAGTAATCTTGTATGTTGACTTGTATGCCGACTTGTATGTTGACTTGTATGCTGCCTAATTCAGCATTCCACCGGTGTGGAGTCTTTTTCCTTGAAAAACGCATCCACATAGTGGGAAGCTGTCGTATGCTTCAGCCAGACAATGGTGAACTCATGCTCGCTTGTCATATTCTCAAGAGTGAAAGAACGAGGATTCTCATTGGAGTCTGCTATCGATTGGTAGACAAAGCTGATGCCGAGCCCATTGGAGACCAGTTTTTTTAGTGGCTGGAAACTGGAGAGCACCGTCACGCGCTTGAACAGCGACAGGTCGTATCCATGCGATTCCAACTCACGTTCAAAGATATTTCTCGTTCCGGATCCGGGTTCCCGAAGAAACAAATTCTGAGTCTTCAAGGCTTCAAAAGGAATGGTCTTGCCGGCAAAAGGATGATCCTTTGCACAGATGCCGACGAAACGCTCGCGCCGAAGGAGCCGGAAATCGTATTTCTTCTTCTCAAAGAGGCCTTCCACCACGATGAAGTCAAACTCGGAGTTTTCCAAAAGCGAGAAGAGTTTGGTGGTGTTCGCCACGGTCAACGAAAGATTGTGCCGCTCATCCTCAAGGTACTTTTGCAGATACGCATCCAGTACGCTGTCGCCGATGCTTTTCGTCGCCCCGAGACGCAATACTTTCTGATCGGCTCGGCCAAGCAGCTGCAGCAATTCAGCTTCGTTGTAGAACTGTGACTGGGCGAACTGCTTGACCAGCAAGCCTTGTTCGGTGATGGAGAGCGCGCGCCCGACATATTCGAACAGCTTGACGCCGTATTCCTCCTGCAGCGACTGGATTTGCTTGGTGACAGCCGGTTGCGTAAGGTTCACAAGCTCGGCGGTCTTTCGGTAATTCAACGTCTCGCACAGTGAAAGAAACGTCTTCAGCCTGGTTTCCATATACATATCCTTTTAATAACTTTTTGGAATCGTTCAATAGAAATATTTCATTAGATTTTATCATCAAAATTTACTACCATCAATGGCGATATCACGTTACAAGGAAGAAACAATGATCAAAAAAGAAACAATACCCACGTATGCGCCAGGCATCCTGCTTGCCGCTGTAATCGCAGCTGCCGCAAAATGGATTGAAGGATTGATGCCTCAAGGCATCAGTGCCTCAGTAATCGCACTGTTCATCGGCATGATGATTCATACGATTAAAAAGCCGGATCCTGTGTATCAAAAGGGAATCGTATTCACTTCCAAGAAACTGCTGAAGTTCGCCATCATCCTCCTTGGGGCAAGCTTGAACATCACCACCATCATGCAGGTGGGCAGAATCTCGCTTTTTGTCATGGTCTTTACCCTGGCAACCTGCTTCGGAGTCGGCTATGTTGTCGGAAAGGCATTGCATTTGAATTGGAAAATGTCGAACCTGATCTCAGCAGGCACCGGCATCTGCGGAGGGTCGGCCATTGCAGCCATCGCCCCGGTCATTGAAGCTGAGGATCGCGACATTGCATTCGCCATGAGTGCGACCTTCATCTTTGACATGCTTATGATCGTCGCCTTCCCCTTGCTCGGCGTCTGGTTGGGCATGAGTGATACTGCCTACGGGCTTTGGGCCGGCACTGCAGTCAACGACACCTCCTCGGTGGTCGCCGCCGGTTACGGGTTCAGCGAGCAAGCAGGGGATTTTGCCGTGATGGTCAAACTTACGCGTACCCTTGCCATCATTCCCACCGTGCTCATCTTCAGCGGCGTTCAATTCCATCAAACCCGCAAAGCTGCTGGAGCACAAAGGACAGCAGTGAAGGTGTCGTCCATCATCCCCTACTTCATCGGCCTTTTTTTGGTCATGGCCTGCCTGAACAGTTTCGGACTTATTCCGGTCTCTTTGGCAGCAGCTTTGAAGCACATCAGCAAATTCTGCATGATCACAGCCCTGGCGGCCATCGGCTTGAACACCAGTTTGGATGATATGAAACAAGGAGGAGCAGCCCCGATGCTCCACGGCTTCATCATCTCGCTGTTGGTTGTCCTGGTAGCCTTCCTGGCCATACGCATGCAGATTTCAGAAGGTGTTCTGGTTTGACACTAGACATTCCCATACGTACTTTGGTGGAAAATCTGACAGCGTTGCTCAACGGCATCCAGTAGGGAAATTGCTTGAGCGTTGGAGAGTTCATAGGATGCATCGGTGCTTCTTTCGTCCGAAAAGCGGCACCGGTGGCATCCAAGAAATCCTTCAGACAATCCCTCATGGCCGGGCCAGTCGATTCTGAGCGAGGGATGGATGTGAAGGCCGAAAGTACATGACAAAAACAGTGCCTTGCCGTGCTCCCTCCATGGACGCATCACATAGACCGAGCAAGGTTCAACACCATCGTTCGCGGTAAACGAGCAGTGATCGAAAACCAGACCGATATTTTTCTCACCTGTGGAAGGAGCTGTGACGAACCCCGCTTCACAGCTGTTGATTACACTATTTCTGAAGAGGGCGTCGCCGCCGCCGAAGATGAAATCCACCCCGCCTTGAATGAATCCATGGTCGAAGAACAGTGCGTTCTGTTTGCGTTTGGCAAAGCATCTCGGTCCATAAAAACCGTTCGGCTCGCGCTCCTTCTCTGGAAGCGGAGCGACGAACAACGTGTCTTGGCTTCCCAGCAGGCGGACCTTGGAGAGATGGGCGCAGTCGACATCGAGGTAGAGGGCTATGCCCTGTCCTGCCTCACTGCCCTTTCCCGCCCTGTTCTCTATGATGATATGCTCCATTTTCAGGAACTCTCCACTGAAAAAGGCTGTGTAGGAGCGGAAGGTCCCGCGCTTGGGCATCGCATCGATCTTCTGTTTCGCCCCGTCGGAATGGGTGATGATCACCTCTTTCCTGCCTATCAGGTGCAAGCTGCGTTTATCGCTGAAAAGCTTTTCGTGATACACGCCCTCTTCAATGATGATCGTGGTCTCCTGCTCATACGGAACGGCGTCCAAGGCTTCCTGGATGCTGCAGTAATGACCTTTGCCTGATGGGTCGACCGTTAATGTTACCATACG
>ERZ1645192.1502-NODE-1502-length-19413-cov-23.326893_pt1 | contig 19413 bp, 12 predicted proteins | sample MGYA00575354_ERZ1645192 | MGnify/ENA primary metagenome ERZ1645192 (study PRJEB40844, sample SAMN11349763) | freshwater sediment metagenome | isolation source: river sediment | host: Sediment | place: India: Faizupur Khadar , New Delhi | collected 2017-02-21 ... | reverse complement strand
TATCAGTGATTTTAAAATTTACAGTCATGCCAAAGATTTCAGAAAAGGCCGGGATAATGCCGGCATCACCCATCCGGAAGCTCGTACCCTATGCCGAGGAGGCAAAACGCAGAGGAGTTAAGGTATACCATCTCAATATCGGGCAACCTGACATACACACTCCCGAGGCAGCGCTGACGGCACTGAAAAACATGGATCTGAAGGTCATCGAATATACCCACTCGGCAGGGAATGAGTCATACCGCCGTAAACTGGCTGAGAGCTACAGGAAGATAGGGATCGACGTTGATCATACTGAAATCATTGTTACAACCGGCGGCTCGGAAGCTGTCCTCTTCGCATTCATGTCATGCCTCAATCCCGGCGAGGAGGTGATAACCTTCGAACCGTTCTATGCCAATTATAACGGCTTCGCCACCACGGCCGGCGTTAAGATCGTACCTGTCAGATCATTCATCGAGGACGAATTTGCACTGCCTTCGATTGCCGAGATCGAGAAGAAGATCACTCCGAAGACCAAAGCCATACTGATATGCAACCCGAACAACCCGACAGGGGCTCTCTACTCGAAGGAAGAGCTGATGCAGCTTGGTGAGATTGTCAGGAAACACGACCTGTTCCTCTTCTCCGACGAGGTATACAGGGAGTTCTGCTATGGCGCTGAGCATTTCTCAGCAATGCAGCTTGACGGAATAAGAGACAACGTAGTTCTTCTTGATTCAGTATCAAAGAGATACAGCATGTGCGGGGTGCGTATTGGCGCCCTGATCACTCATAATAAAGAGGTGCTGACAGCAGCCCTGAAGTTCGGACAGGCAAGGCTCTGCCCTCCTGAGCTTGGTCAGCTTGTTGCAGAGGCTGCCATCGACACCCCGAAGGAATATTTCAAGGAGGTTTACGATGAGTATATCGCACGCCGTGACTTCATGGTGAATGCGCTCAACCGGATGCCCGGTGTCTATTGTCCGCTGCCCCGCGGAGCATTCTACACGGTTGTGAAACTGCCGATTGATGACTCTGACAGGTTTGCACAGTGGCTGCTTGAAGAATTCAATTACAGGAACCAGACAGTGATGGTGGCCCCCGCAACCGGATTTTATTTCACCCCCGGTGCCGGCAAGAACGAGGTGCGCGTTGCATATGTCCTGAAGATTGACGACCTGCGCAATGCAATGGAAACACTCGCAGAGGCGCTGAAAGTCTATCCGGGAAGGGTGGGTTGAGATTTAGGCAGTAGGCAAGAGGCAATAGGCAAGAGTGTTGACAACATCATTATTGCCTGGTGGCCTTTAACAGGCATGTTATCAGAGACCTACACTACTGCCTACTGCCTACTGCCTATTGCCTGCTCTATTTGTGTACCCGCCTGATGAACTCCTCCACCTCCGGCACCCCGCCCTGGTAAACCAGGTAACCGTTATACGGCTCGCGTTCGGTGATCTCACCGTTTACGGGGGTAAGCATAATACGCTTCACCTCCCGGAGGTCATCGGTCTGACCGAGCGCCCAACCCAGTTTCACCCACGCCACTTCCGGCAGCATGTTGCCCAGCGGAATGACACCCTTGGCCATCATATCACGGCCAGTCTCATAAACAAACATATGAACATAGCCCCAGATGGTCTGGAGCGTCATGTACACTGCCACATTCTCCCTCTGTGCCCTTTCAAGGGCCGGGTAAAGCTCCCTGTTCACGTGCCCAAGTCCCGTCCCTACTATGATGATACCCTTGTAACCGTTGTCAATCAGTGAATGGATCATATCAGCCTTCATGTGCGGATAAAAGTAGATCATTGTCACATTCTCGCTGAAATAAGGCATGATCTTCACATTACGGTCAGTGCGCCGCGGATTGTAAATTTTCTGAATCGGCTTCACCTCACCCCTTTTGACAGTAGCCACTGGTATGTCACCGATGGTTCGGAAAGTTGACCTGTACGAGCTGTGCATCTTGCGTACACGTGTGCCGCGGTGCAGGAAACCGTACTCGTCACTGGTGGGGCCGAACATGCATACCATCACCTCTGCGATGTCACCATGACCGGCGGCCGTGGAGGCGTGTATAAGGTTCAGGGCAGCGTCTGACGACGGCCGGTCTGAGGATCTCTGCGATCCGACGAGAACTATCGGCACGGGTGGATCCTGTACCATGAACGAGAGCGCCGCAGCTGTGTGATGCAGGGTGTCAGTGCCGTGACCTATCATAATGCCGTCAACGCCATTTGCAATCTCGTCACCTATGGCCTTTGCAAGTATCTTGTACTGGTCAGGGCCCATGTTCTCACTGAAGACGGCAAAAAGCTTCTCGGTGCGTATGTTGCACACATCTGCCAGCTCAGGCACCGCACCGTAGAGCTCGCCCGGAGAGAAAGCCGGGATGACTGCTCCGGTCCGGTAATCGAGCCTCGAGGCAATTGTGCCGCCGGTGCCAAATAACTTGACATTGGGCTTGTCATCAGAATATGGGAACTCCTTTTCAGGAATCTTGTAGTTTGCCTTGTTGTAACCGGTCTCTGTCATGCGGATGACTGTGGCTATATCAATGCCGACGTTGTAGCCGCTTTCAATCTTGATCACAACGTGCTGGTCGTCATTGTTCTCCGAACGCGGAAGGATGGTTCCCTTAAACAGACCGCGGGTGGTCTCTATCTCAGTCTGACCCCAGACGCGGACATTGAACTTCTTAAGTACCGCAAGTGCCTCGCCTTTGTATCCCTGGAAAAAATCTTCAGCCATAACAGTCAATCTCTAACCTCTAATATTTCGGACACTGCTTTTCTCAATTCTGACAACCTTACTGTGCCGATGGCTTTCATGTGCAGTTGTCCCATCAGCCAGTCTTCCATTCCGGCCATGTTGCCGTTATAACACACCTCGGTGAACATCGGCGCAAGCTCCCTGGCTTCTCTCTTCAGGTCATCAATACTGGCACGGCGAAGGCCCGTCCCTGAGAGTATCCTCCTGAAATCAGGAGCTGTCTCCGCTACCACTGCCGGCAGCATTATTCGCGCCACCGGCGCAAAAAGATTTTCCTTCTTCAGGAAGGCAAACAGGTCATAGAGTCTTTCATAGCTGAACCCTGCAGCCACCCTGCCACGCCCCTCAAGGCTGCGAAAACGGTGGCCAATGAGTATGCCCACCTCCCTGGGGTTAAAGCCGAGATCATTGCTGATCCGCTCAATCAGCACCACCAGGTTCTTGCTGAGAAGGTAATGCCAGGTATCTTCAGGAAGGTTCCACTCCTTCATCTGGAGGAACCGCTTTGCAACATCAACCGGCATATCCTGCCCGAGCCTCTCCAGCATGTCTGTTGTTACAGCTATAGGCTGCGAGTCGGTGTCAGGATACATGCGGTCACGCCCGGGGAGTACCCTCTCGAACATTGTGGTGCCGTCTTCAAACGCCTTTCTGGTCTCGTTTGGCACCCCCTCAAAAGCCAGGCGGATTCTCTCCCCTACTGTTTCCAATGCAGTCGGGATATCTTCTGCAGGGCCCCACAAAATTATCTGTGCATCATCCGGAGCAGCCGAGAGCCATATCGCCAGCTCGGGGAAGAGATTGTTGAAGTTGCCTTCGGCGATCTCTTCGGAATGAGTCATATTTGGTTTCTCAATGCATGCTATCACCTTCAGCCTGTCACTGATCTCATCGGCGAAGATTCTTCCGGGCTGGGTAAAATGGGAAAGAATGCCCCTGCAGCCGGGGAGGTTCAGCGCCATGACCCTCTCTCCTCGGTCAAGGGCTGCCCTGACAGGTGCAAAATGAAACTCCTTTTCCTTTTCGGTGATCTCCCTGTTCTTGACCGACCATGCTGCCGGATCTGCAATGTTCCTCTGCAGTTTCGACCGGATGTTCAGCAGCGCGTACTGCCTGAATGCCTCGTTGTGTGACAGCTCCGGTATCCACCTGATATGCGCCACCCCCTTGATCTCGGCCCTGCTGCCTCCCTCGCAGCTGACGTTCACGTCTTCACGCGCAGCGCCCATGCCGGTACGTACCTTGCCGGTACTGCGGTTTAGAAACCTTATATATTCGGCTGCTTCGGCCAGTTCATCAGGAGTGAGGCAATCAGGGTAGGTCACCGTCTCTATCAGCGGCATACCCAGCCGGTCAGTCTTGTATATGCGCTTATGACCGATGTCTGACACTTCGCGGCATGAGTCCTCTTCCAGGCTGAGCTGGATGAGCCTCACCTTCTTGTTTTTAAGCTGAAGTTCTCCCTCCACGCTTATGATGGCCGACCGCTGGAAACCGGTCGGGATGCTGCCATCAAGATATTGCTTCCGGGTGATATGAACCTCTCCCACGATATTCATCTTCGCAGCCAGTGCAATGCTGATGGCTATCTCAAGCGCTTCCCTGTCGACGGGGAATGGAGGGGTGTCATCGACCTCGTAGGTGCATGCCGTTTCATTGTTGATCCTGTAGGTAATCTCCTTCCTGGTTCTGAATTCCATCAGAGCAGTGCCGTCATAAACACCCATCTCACTGAGTGTGGGCCTCATGTGACGGATTACCTCGGCGTCATAATCATTGTCGTCATGGTAAAACCCTGCCGGGCACCGGCAGAAAAGCTTGCTTTTGGTCTTCAGTTGCTGGTGCACCTCGAGGCCCGACCTGAAGCCGATCCGCTTATAATCTGTAAGCGTCGCCTCCTTCCGGGTGACATACCCGATCTCCTCCCTGGTTTCTTCGTAATTTTTCCGCGGATCAGTTTTTGACATACCTTAAGACATTGCCACTGCAATTTACGCAGAAGCCCGGAATTATGGAAATGCCCATTTAAAGAAAGTTTGCGTAACTTTCAGCTACGACATGTTTAGATGCCGGACAATTAAAAATATGTCGAAATAAAAGGATGGAGATTTATAAAATTAATCCTGTGAAAAAAAAATGGCATTTGCATTCAAATGAACCTTGCTTAATAATATTAAGTCTGTATCATACTGATTATCAGTCGTAACGTATCGCCTTGACCGGTGTAATCCGAGCAATCAGCTGAGAAGGTATCAGAAGCATCAGAATGATTGCAAGCATCGTCCCGATATTAAGCATGATCACATGAACCGGATCGAGATTGATCGGAACGCTTCTGAGATAATATGAAGAAGGATCAAGAGAAATCATCTCTGTTTTAAGTTGCAGCAGTGCAAGTCCGATACCTGTCACGTTGCCCCAGAAAAGTCCCTTGACCGTAAGCCATGCAGCCTGGTAGAGAAAAACGTTTCGTATGACTTTGTTTCCGGCGCCAAGAGCCTTCAGCACTCCGATCATGTTGGTCTTCTCAAGGATCAGAATGAGCAACCCGGAAATCATGTTGAACCCGGCAACAAGGATCATCAGCACCAGGATGATGATCACGTTCGTGTCCTGGAATCCCAGCCAGTCGAATATCTGAGGATAACGCCCCCTGATGTTGGTTACCTTCAGCTGCTCCTCTTCCTCCGTTACCCGGTAGCCTATTGCATCACGGACAACATCAGTCATGTAATCAAGCTCGTCGAAATTATTTATATAGATCTCAAAACCGCTGACCTGGTCATCGCTCCAGCCGTTCAGGCTCCTGATGTGGTTGATGTCGCAGAAAAGGTAAGTCTTGTCAAACTCCTCGAGGCTGGTTTCATATATGCCATGAATTGTGAACTTTCGCATCCGGGGCGGATCCTGGACAAAAAACATCGAGAATGAGTCGCCCAGCTTCAGATCCAGCATGTCAGCCACCTTCTTCGAGATGACAACATCATTGCTTCGTGCCGTGTCACTGAGGCTTAGCGTCTCCCCCTCAATCATGTTCGACCTGAAGAAACTCCAGTCATAATCACTGCCTATGCCCTTGAGAACAACTCCCTGGATGTTTTCGTCAGTCTTTATGATTCCCGCCTTGGTGGCGAAGACCTGGACGTTCCGGATCCCGGGATTCTCCCTGACCTTTGAAACGAAGGGCTGGTTTGAACTGACCGGTACGGTTTCATATGACAGGTTGGCGTCAAAATTAACCACCTGGATATGCGCCCCGAAACCCGCCACCTTGTCGCGGATCTGCTGCTTGAAGCCGGTAAGGATTGACACCGCGAGGATCATCACCGCCAGCCCCAGAGCAATACCGATAATGGCAATGACGTTTATTGGCCGCGAAAAGGCAGTACCCCGGTTACGGTCCTTTATCAGGCGGCTGGCTATGAAGGTTCCGATTGACATTGCGACAAAATTAAGAATTAAGCTCGAAGAATCCGTTTGTTGCCTGTTTTCTTATCTTTACTCCAAACCTTCTCATCATGAATAAACTGATCATCCCATTTGTATTGATAGCCTTGATTGTTTCGGCCTGCCCGGCCGGAAATCAAAACGTTACCCTGATGACAGGGGCGGAAAGAACCGGAGAGTACCTGCCGCTTATTAAAGGGAAACGCGTGGCAGTTGTGGCAAACCAGACCTCGATTGTTGGCAAAAGCCACCTGGTTGATACATTGATCTCTGCAGGCATCGACATCCGGCTGATTTTTGCCCCGGAACACGGCTTCAGGGACCTGGCCGACGCCGGCGCCGTTATCACATCAGGAACAGATCCTGTTACCGGCATCGAGGTTATCAGCCTCTATTCCTCAAAGAAAAAACCGGCAGCGGAAGATCTGGCTGATATAGATGTTGTTGTCTTTGACATCCAGGATGTGGGGACCAGGTTTTACACGTACCTGACTACAATGTGTTACGTAATGGAGGCATGCGCCGAAAACGGGAAACAGTTCATTGTCCTTGACCGTCCGAATCCGAACGGTTATTATGTTGACGGCCCGATACTTGATACTGCCGGATACCGCTCGTTTGTCGGTCTTCATCCTGTACCCGTGGTGCACGGCATGACCTTTGGCGAGTATGCCGGCATGGTGAACGGCGAGGGGTGGCTGAAGGGAGGAATCAGGTGCGACCTTAAGGTTATCGGCTGCACCGGCTACACCCACAGCACGATGTATGAGCTGCCGGTGATACCATCACCAAACCTGCCAAACATGAACTCGATCTACCTGTACCCTTCTCTCTGCTTCTCGGAGGGAACTGTGCTGTCATGCGGAAGGGGAACTGAATTTGCTTTCCAGGTCCTTGGAGCGCCGGAAATACCCGACACCGGGTTCAGCTTCACCCCGAAACCCTCATTCGGATCTTCCGATCCGAAACACAATGGCATGACCTGCTTCGGGATTGACCTGCGTCATGCGACAGCAGACGGACTGGTGCCGAAACCTGAAATCAACCTTGACTGGATCATTGACATGTACAGGGACTACCCTGACAAGGAGAACTTCTTCAACGGGTACTTCGACACGCTGGCCGGGAGCAGCACACTCCGCGAACAAATCATCAGCGGTATGAGCTCTGGGGAGATAAGGGCATCATGGAAGGAGGGACTTGACGGGTTCAAAGCCACCCGCGCAAAATACCTCCTGTACGATTAGTTACAATTTTGTATCCCCTACGGGGAATTGTATTTATACGCTGACTGCCTGCCTACAATGCTGAATCCCTTATGTGGAATCCCCCATTGCCTGCTTCCTGTTCTACAATGCTGCATCCCCCCGACAGCCTGCGGCTATCGGGGCAAGCTCTCCTGGGAGTCGTTGCGCGTAGCGCATAAAGCATTGTATAGCTGAACGTTAATGAAATGGTTCCTCGTAGAGGATCAGGCATTGTATCTCTACTTGAGGTTCCGATAGTGCTCGTACCGCTTAAGGATATCCGCAACATAGGCGTTTACCTCAACACCCTGCTTCAGCCTCCCGTTCCTTACCACGGGGTCATCGTAGAATGCCGGATCTGCCTTGCGCTCGAGGAAGAGTGAAACATTGTCATCCCACCTGCCCGGATCGAGCCCGTTTTTCTCTGCAAGCCTGATTGCATCAATTACGTGACCATGACCTGCATTGTAGCTTGCAAGAATGAACTTAACCCTCTCATCAGGATCGGTTACCCACTGGCCGAAGATCCTGTCAAGCATCCTGATATAACTGATCCCGGCGCGGATGTTGCTCTCGACTGAGCGCGTAACGTCATACCCGAAGTGCAGCCCGGTTGAAGGCATCACCTGCATCAGTCCGTACGCCCCGCGGGGAGAGGTGACTGACGGATTGAACCTCGATTCCTGGTAGATCAGTGCGGCAACAAGACGCCAGTCCCATCCGATTGTGTCAGCGTAATTCTTGATGATGTCATCAAATGGAGATACCTTACCGCCTGAGTTTGTGGCGAAATATTCCGATCCGGCCATGGATGCCGGCCTTAATCCGCTGAAGTACTTTCTCTCGAGCCTGGCGTATTCGCGCGTTGTCTTGAACCCTGTAATCCATCCGTTCAGCTCGCTGATAAGGGCATCAGTCCCCTCTTTCTGCACGCTCCATGCAATATTGAGCGGGAAGCTCACCGGAGTCGACATGTCGAGCCCGGGATAGAGTGCACCGATGATGTTTGACATATAGTCATCACATACTGTGTATTCTATTTCTCCCCTTGCCACCTGGCGGGCCAGCTCCTCGGCATCATACGGAACCTCAATGACACCTATGTCCATACCTGACTCACGCTCCAGATTATAGAGACGCTGAGCATACGAAGATCCTTTTTGTACGTAGATTGTCTTTCCCGCCAGGTCAAGCTGGTTCCTGACCAGCTTTTCAGCGGCTGTCTTTTCTGTCATTTTTTCCCAGCCGCCGGGTTTGCGCTGTACCAGCACCTGGCTGGCCTGCATCAGGGGCTCGGTAAACTGCATCATTTCCTTCCGGTCTGCACTGACACTGAGCCCAATGGCTACAAGATCAGCGGCACCTGACTGGAGGTACCCAAGGGCCTCATCTATATCATTGCTCGTAATTATCTCAAGCTCAAGCTCCAGGTGATCTGCAAACTTTTTGAGTAATTCGAAATGAAAGCCCATCGGCTCTCCCTTATAGATGAAGTAGCTCGTCTGGTTCACATTTGTAACCGCCCTGATCTTGCCTTCGGCGAGGATTACGTCAAGATCCCTCGGCGGCACAGTCTCTGTGTAAACCCTTCGGTTCTCCTTTTCACAGGAGATGACTGACAAAAAAACAATAAACAAGAACGAAATAAACTTCCTCAATACCTAAACAATTAGTCCGACAATTCAACAATCCTCTACCGGTATTGTTTACGCCGCAAAGATAATATAATTATTTTAATCATAGAAAGTCCATGCCAGACCGTATTTTATCATCCTGATATTCAGCGGATAACCCGGAACAAGGAAATATTCGTAACCGGTCAGGCCTGAATTAACGTGATCAGCCATAACGAAAATCCTGGTCCTTTTTATCTTCAGATTGATAAAGGCATTGACAAAAGGATAATTGCCGGCTTGTTCGGAATTCTGGCTAAAATATCTGCCTGTCGCAGGCATGTAACTCATTGCATTATAGAGAGTATGGATCATTGCCTCGGCCCCTATCTGGAAGCTTAACTCACCACCTGTGGATCTGAACCTGAAAACATGGTCGAAGAAGAAGGCGCTGCGTGCTGTAATCAGCGGAAGATCAAGAACTTCAGTATTGGTACTCTGCTGCAATAACAGGGTATTTTCCAGGTGCAGCTTCCAGACCACAAATTCCTTCTTCGCGGTAAGCGCCAGGATGGATAGCCCGCCCTCATGCTGGAAGGGGACTGCGCCTGGTCCCATACCCGTAAAGTTATCAACAATTGCATAGTTGAACTTAAGCCTGAGTTTCAGCTCCGGCCATTGCAATGATGAGCCTGCCATGAGCCTGAACTCACGTTTGGGGTCAAGCTGCCAGGCCAAGTTGTTCGAGCCCCATGAAGAGTACCAGAATGAGGGAGTATAACTGGCAATTGTGCCGGTGGCATCCCATGTTATAATACCCCTCCGGCGTGTCTCAAACTCCTTGTAAATGCGGCCATCAACAACGAAGTCTCCTGCCCGGTAACCCTGGAACCACAGATCACCCGATGCTGCCCAGCCAAACTTGCTGCCTATATTGTTGAAAACTTTGCCCGTAAGGACAAGGGAATTCATTTTTCTCCTGACAGTATCAGGTCTTGTAAGAGTGTCTCCCGGGACTATCTGGCCGAACGAGCGTAGCTCACTCCTTATCCCGGCCCCTGCTCCGATCCTGAAACGGTCAGTCCGGCCTGCGGCGAAATCAACCCGCAGGGTGTTCGAGAGGATTCGCTCCTGAAGAGAATCAGCAGTAATACCCTTGCTGATCATCGTTGTGTCATAAAAGTCAGAGGAAGCATAACTGTCGAAATATCTCCTCCTGTTCCATTCAAGAATGCCGATGTGTGAGAAGGTAACCGGACCGCTCTTAAGTACCTCGCCGGTGACGGTGTCACGCTTCCCCCCCGGTGAATACTTCTGAACCAGCATCAGGTAGCGGTTCTTAAGGGTGCTTTTTGCACTGTTGAGGTCACTGAGACGGAACGGCACACCCTCGGGTTCATACAGGCTGAGGTCATCCTTTGAAATTAAACCGCCGCTTTCCTCAGACTCGTGGTTATTGATTCCTGCCGATACATAAGCATTATATGCATTAGTATTGTAGGAGCCGTGCAGCAGAAAGTTCTTGTCGATGGCCTTCTGCAGGTTATACTGGCCGATGTTGTACACTATATCATAGACAAGGCCGAAGTTGAGCTTCCTGTTTACATTCTGCGAGTGCCTGATCCGGAATGTCTGCTCGGCCACGCTCCTCGCTCCGCCGTTCGACCACTTCAGTTCGGTAAAGGGAACATGCGTATTTATGAAGAGGGTATTCGACGGGGTGAACATGAATGGCATATAATGAGCATACAGGAACCTGTCTGGTTTCCATTCACGGTCAAAGAAGTTGATCTGGTACAGGGGGAGTCCGTAATTGCCAGTATAAGCGTTGAAATCAGAATGCCTGTCTGCCGACCTGTAGCGGTTGAAGAGCGAAAAGGCCGTGTCAAGCGGTACCGTGATCTCGGTTGTATAGTCGGCCGAAAGGGTCCACTGCCTGGAACCTTTGTCGGATATTGTGTCAGTGCCGGCAGGCTGTTTGCCGGTATCTGCACCCCGCGGTGCAAGTGGCCTGGCAGGGCCGCGCTGCAAGGCCGGGAGAGTGTCTCTCCGGACCGGACGAATCGTATCCGGATCCTGCCCCGACAGCTTCAGGGGGAGGCACACAATGATAAAAGCGATATATAGCGGCAGCTTGCGCATCACCGGCAAATTTACTTAAAAAGTAGATAAGGCAAGAGAGGTGCAAGCGTTTAGAAATGATCCGCCAGCTGGCGGATCATTTTAGCGAAGCAGCCAGCTTGCAGCGATGGCAACTTAATGATAGCGCGCAGCACTTAGACCTAGCAGCCCACAATATTATCCCAATAAAAATTGGGCCGGACAGAAAAACCTGCCCGGCCCGGTGAACAACAACCATATAATGGCAAAAACAAAATCAGTCTACATTGTCATTCAGGTAAGCATTGTTTTCCCTGATGACAGGCTGGTTATCCTCGTCAAGGGTGAGGGTGAATTTTGACACCTTGCTTCCCGCAGCCTTGCTGGCGTTGTGGATGGCTATCTTCTTCCTCACATATGCAGGTACCTCCTCGAAATCCTCGATATTGTCACTCATCGACTGGGTGGAAAGTCCTTCGTTCTTGATTACATTCTGCATGTGCTTCAGCTTGCGGAGGGTACCTTCGTTTCTGTCAGGTGGCGGAGGGGCGGGGCGGGCAGGAGCGGGCGATATGTTGATGTCGCCGTCAAGCTCAAAATCGATAACTCCCTGGTTGATGGCGGCGCCGTGAGGGGGAATGGCCCTGTCAGAAGAACGGGTGGCCCTCACGATATACTGACCGTCATTCTCAGAGGCGCCGTCGGTGTGGCCAGGCTGCTGCTGAGCAGCATTCAGGCTGACAACCTCTTTCCTGCTGTTGGGTTTGAATCCCTCCAGGTCAGCGCTCGCCTCGAAACCGGTGGCAACAACGGTTACACTGATGGCATCCCCAAGCTCCTCGTCGGTAGAAAGTCCCCTGATGATCAGTGCATCATCTGAAACTGTTTCATACACGTAATCAGTAAGCTCACCAAGCTCATCCATAGTTATCTCGTTAGCGCCGGTGCCTGACTTGATGTTCAGCAGTATACTCCGTGCCCCGGTGATGTCATTGGAACTCAGCAGAGGTGAAGTCAGCGCCGCCTCAATGGCCCTTGTGGCACGGTCTTCACCCGAAGCTGTGCCAATACCCATCAGCGCCACGCCTGAGTCACGCATCACAGTGTCAACATCTGCAAAATCGACGTTTATATAACCTGTGCAGGTAATTATCTCGGCAATTCCCTTGACAGCATTCGCAAGAACATCGTCAGCCCGCGCAAATGCGGCTGAAACGCCTTCGTCGCCGTAGATCTGCCTCAACCTCTCATTATTGATAACAATGAGTGAATCGACCTTGTCTCTCAGTTCGCCTATACCGCTTATTGCGAGCTTTATACGCTGATTAAGCTCGGAGCGGAACGGGATTGTAACCACTGCCACGGTGAGAAATCCTGCGTCCTTGCAGGCCTGTGCTATAACGGGTGTGGCGCCGGTGCCGGTGCCTCCTCCCATGCCTGCAGTGATGAAGACCATCTTGGTGTTGCCTGAAAGCGCTTTCATGACATCTTCGATGTTCTCTATTGCGGAAGCGCGCCCTCTCTCGGGCTGACTTCCGGCACCGAGACCCTCAGTGGTTGTCTCACCAATCTGCACCCTGACAGGCACCGGGCTCTTCATAAGAGCCTGGAGGTCAGTGTTGCAAACAATGAAGTTGACATCCTTGATGCCCTTCCGGTACATGTGGTTGACGGCATTTCCTCCGCCGCCGCCAATGCCCAGGACCTTTATTATCGACGACCTGTCTACAGGCAGGTCAAAATTCATCAGATCATCTGACATGGCTTCATATTATTTTGAAGGTGACTCATCAATCTTTTCATCCGTCGCCTCAATGATCTTGTCCCAGATATTCCGGAGTTTATCTCCGAATGACCTCCCGCCCTGCGGACGATCATTGTAGAAGGTTTCCTCCTGCTCCTGCTCCTGTTCAACCTGCACAGGCTCCTCCTTGAGGGGCGGAGCGGTATGCCGCGACTGCTGATGCTGAGTATACTGGTGCTGCTGCGTGTACTGTGGCTGCTGCACAACAGGTTCCTGTTTCTTTTCACCGAAGCGCGCAAATGTCTTGTTTTCTTCGAGGTAATCAAGTCCCTTGAGAATCAGACCCACGCTGGTGGCGTACATAGGCTGGTTGATCTCATCCTTGCCCTTGCCCGTCAGGTGCACGTTGGGATGACCGATCCGGACATCCATCGCCGTTTTAAACTTTACCAGCTGAGGCAGGTTCTTCAGCATGGCACCGCCACCGGTGATGACAACCCCTGCTGTCAGCTTTTCGGCGAAGCCGGAATTCTGTATCTCGAAGTTGACCGCGTCGAGGATCTCCTCCATGCGACTCTGGATTATGTATGCAAGGTTCTTGAAGGAGATCTCCTTGGGCTCACGTCCGGCGATGCCGGGAATGGAGACAACCTTGTTCTCGGGAGCGATGTCACCGATAGCGTAACCGAACTTGACCTTAAGGTCTTCAGCCTGCTTCTGCAGGATGGAGCAGCCCTGCTTGATGTCTTCGGTTACCATGTTCCCTCCGAACGGGATCACGGCCGTGTGCCTGATCACATTGTCATAATAGATGGCCACGTCGGTGGTGCCGCCGCCGATGTCAACCAGCACAACACCTGCCTCCTTCTCCTCATCAGTCAGCACAGCTTCCGACGATGCCAGAGGCTCAAGCACAAGGCTCATAAGGTTCATGCCTGCCTTGTTTATGCACCTCTCGGTATTCCTCGCCGAGGAGATCTGCCCTATCACGATGTGGAAATTGGCCTCCAGCCTCTTACCACATATACCGATGGGATTATTTATTCCCGACTCGTTGTCAACGATGTAAGTCTGAGGGATGACATGAATGATCTCCTCACCCACATCGATGGGGAGCTTGTACATGTCTGCCGTGAGACGGCGGATGTCACTTGCATCGATCTCCGACTCATGTGAGTCACGGGTGATGTAACCCCGCGCCATCTTGCTCTTGATGTGCCTGCCGGCGATACCGACAAAGACATCTGTAAGGACGAGGCCTGTTCTTTCTTCGAGGTCATCGACGGTGGTGCGTATTGCCTTCACCGTCTCTTCAATGTTAAGCACCACACCACGCTTGACCCCTGTAGAGGGCGTGTTGCTAAGTCCGAGGATCTCAATGCCCCCGTTGCCGTCGCTGCGCCCGACAATAGCGACGATCTTCGTCGTGCCGATGTCAATGGCTGCTACTAACTGATCTTTACTGTTCATAATTCACTTATATGGTTGTTCAACAATTATCATTTCCTGTACACATCCGGCTCATTCTCCACTGAACTCCTCCTCTGCCGGCTTGTCTTTTCCTTATTATCTGCTATTCATCTTCTGTTATTTGCCCGGATTGTTTTCTCTTTCTTTTCTCTTCTGCTGTTCTAACAGCTCCTTCTTATCTTCTCCGGTTAAATCAACTCCTTCCTATCTTCTCTGGCAGACAACCTGTCCCCTGTACTCGACATTTACAACCCTGTACCTGTCCCACCCGGCGACGGGCATCGCCTGGCGGTAAAAGACAAGGAGGTTATGCAGTTTCTCCTCATAATTCTCAACACGCCCCAGCTTCACTGTGTGGTTGCCCACATGGGGCACCAGCGTCACACGGCCGTCACGCGTCATGCTGAGCTGATCAATCATCCCGTTCCAGAAACTATCGCCCCGGATATAGTTCACCAGCTCAAAGGCTTTTACCAGATTTTCTGTCTTCTCCGACTCAAATATGCTTGTACCCGTCATCTGCTCTGCATTAAACACCATGTCTATCTCCAAAACATGCAGATTGGGAGTATACAGATTATGTCTCCGCATGATGACACCCTCACGGTCAATGAAGAAATCTCCCCCATAAGATGCCACCACCCTCAGAACCGGCTCACGCTGGTTACCGTAAACATGAAGTTTCCTGTCTTCCGAGATGTAGACCTCTGCCACTTTAAGCTCCTTGAATGCCTTCACTTTCTCTTCAATCTTCGACAACGGTATCTCGCTGATTTTTTCACCGGTGACCCGTATGCCTGTGGCCCTCAGAGCGTTCATTATGTCATCGTCTGTAACGAACTGATGCTTTGACGAGTCGGCAACTGTAATGACCACCCCCTCGCATGTGGCATCAGCAGTCATGGTGCTGATGAACACCGGGGTGAGGAGCAGTGCTGCTCCTGTAATTATGGTCACTATTTTCATCAAAAGACTCATCTGTTAGTTATCAGCATCATTTTTTGTTACTTATCTTTATCAGTCTCATCCGTTCTTTACAGGAATCATTACCTCCAGTTCGTCCCCTTCAGTTCATCATGCCTTTCTATCCTTCAGCATTTCGGTTATCGGTTCAATGAACCTGTCTATATCGCCCGCGCCTATTGTCAACAGCAGGCCCCTTTTCACATTCTCCAGGGCCGGCAACAATTCTTCCTTTGTGACCACCTTTACGTGGCGGTTCCTCATCATCCCGGCGATCATATCAGATGATATTCCAGGGATAGGTTTCTCCCTTGCAGGATAAAGGGTCAGAAGCAGTATTTCATCCAGTTTGTCGAGTGCTTCGGCAAAGCCTTCGGCGAAGTCGCGGGTGCGGGTATAGAGGTGGGGCTGAAAGATGCCGGTGACATTCCTTCCGGGCCAGAAATCGCGTACGGCGCTGACGAGGGCGTTGATCTCCTGCGGGTGATGTGCATAATCATCAACGTAGATGATCTCACGGCCGGAGTATCTTACATCAAAACGACGCCGCACTCCCTGGTAAGAACCTATCGCGCTGCGGATGATTTCAGGAGAAACTCCGGCACACCATGCTGCCGCTGCTGCAGCAGTGGCGTTCAGGATATTGACAATGCCCGGAAGATGGATACGGATATCCCTGACCGGCTCACCCGGGGTAAGTATGTCAAATGTATAGCTCCCCTCCTCTTTTTTTACGGATCCGGCCCTGAATGAGGCCTTTCCGCCCGTTCCGTAAGTATAAATTGTTGCATCACCCGGAAGTGAGAGCGACGAGGCAATATTCTCGTTGAGAATCAGTGTCCCTCCGGGACGGACGCGGTGACAGAACTCACCGTAGGCTTCAACCATCGATTCGGCGGTACCGTATATATCAAGGTGGTCTGGATCAATGGCAGTGACCACAGAGATAAGCGGTGAGAGGTGCAGGAAGGACCTGTCAAACTCATCTGCCTCCATCACAGTATAGCGGCTTTCAGAAAGAAGCAGATTGGTATTGTAGTTCTTGGATATACCGCCAAGGAAGGCGGAACAGTCAACCGGAGAGGAGCTGAGAATATGAGCAGTCATTGTGCTCACTGTTGTCTTGCCATGTGTCCCGGCCACGGCTATAGCATCGGTTTCACTCGAAATAACCCCGAGTATCTCCGCACGCTTGTAAATTGTGTAACCGTTGTCCCTGAAGAAGTTAAACAGGATGCTTTCTTTCGGTATGGCCGGGGTATAGACTATCAGCACCCTGTCGTTTTCCGATGGCTCCGAGAAGAGCACCGGAAGTGAGTCGATGCTGTCTTCATAGGTTATCGAGCATCCTTCCTCCGCAAGCGTATCGGTAAGCGGGCTTTCGGTGCGGTCATACCCGCAGACAACATATCCCTGAGACAGGAAATAGCGTGCCAGCGCACTCATCCCTATCCCTCCTATCCCGAGGAAATAAATCCCTTCTATGTTCGTCAGTCCCCTCATCTGCTTAATTAATTTGTCACTCCTGTGCCTTATCCATCCCTGTTTAATCCGCAGGGCTGGCTTGCTTTTTATCTTTTCACCATTTTTAATACTTCTCCCGCAATCACCTCATCCGCATCCCGGATTGCCATCTTCCTGATGTTCTCCGATAATGAGCTTCGTTTTGCGGTGTCATTTACCAAGTCAATGGCAGTCTTTACAAGCTCATCCTGTGCATCGGCATCCCGCACCAGCATGGCTGCTCCCCTGTTCACCAGGGCCATGGCGTTATGCGTCTGGTGATCCTCTGCCACATTGGGTGATGGTACTAATATCACAGGCTTGGCCACAAGTGCCAGTTCGGAGATAGTGCCGGCGCCGGCACGGGAGATGATTACGTCGGCGGCGGCATAGGCCAGGTCCATGCGGTTGATGAAGCCGGTTACCCTGATGCGGGTGACACCCTGAGCCTCGGCCATCTCGCGCATGCGGTCATAATAATGGCTGCCGGTCTGCCATATCATCTGCACCCCCGAAGTCTCAATAAGGCCTATGCCGCCACCCACGCTGTTATTCACCGTGCCGGCGCCGAGCGACCCTCCAAGGACCAGTATCACCGGCATGCCTTTATCAAGCTTGAAGTACTGCAAAGCTTCCTCACGCAACGATGCTAAATTGTCATATGCCTGCCTGACAGGATTACCCGTCAGCATTATTTTTTCCTTCGGGAAATACTTTTCCATCCCCTCGTAGGCCACACATATTCGCCCGGCCTTCTTCGCAAGCAGCTTGTTTGTAACACCTGCATAACTGTTCTGCTCCTGTATCAGAGTAGGGATATGACGCTGCTGCGCCTGTTTCAGAACCGGTCCTGATGCATACCCGCCCACCCCTATGACAACATCAGGTGCAAATTTTTTGATAATCTGTCCTGCCCTGAGCATGCTGCGGAAAAGCTTGTAAGCAACGCTGATGTTCCGGATGCTGCCCCCCCTGACCAGTCCGGCCACCGGCAGCCCCACTATCTCATAACCGGCATCAGGCACCTTCTGCATCTCCATCTTCCCCTCAGCGCCTACAAACAGTATCTTCACAGCCGGGTCCAACCGCTTCAGTGCATTGGCAATCGCAATAGCCGGGAACAGGTGGCCGCCGGTGCCTCCCCCGCTGATGATGATCCTTATATTTCTGCTCTCTTCGCTCATCCTGTTTTCATGACTTCCCGGTCACTTTTCCTTTATGCTTGCCCTTTCGGTCTCTGTTATCTCCGGTTCTCCTTATGCTTCTGTCTCACACCGGAATCTTGTCTGTCTGTTCAACCTCTGAGAGCTTTTCCTGCCGTTCCCGTGCGTTCATCACTCTCGATACGCTCAGTATTGCACCCAGTGCGAAGCTGATGACCATCACCGACGTACGCCCCCAGCTTATCATCGGCAGTGTCTGACCCGTCACCGGGAAGAGTCCCACCGCCACAAGCATGTTCAGGAACGCCTGGAATACTATCATGACTGTAAGCCCCAGCACCATCAGGGCCGGGAACGCGTAGTCACATTTTCGGGCTATCTGCACCCCCCGGTACATCAGGGCCAGGTAAGCCATTATAACTACCACTGCCCCAAAGAGGCCGTACTCCTCGACAATGATCGCAAATATGAAGTCGGAATTCGACTGCGGCAGAAGATTGCGTTGCGTGCTCTTGCCTGGCAGCTTGCCAAATATCTTACCCGTGGAGATAGCTATCTTCGCCTGGTTGGCCTGGTAGTCGGCATCAGGAGAGCTTTCTCCGCTGAAATATGCCTCAATTCGGTTTTTCCACACCTGCACCCTGTTGTCATCCTTCTTGAAGACAAGCAGCAGCGAGGCAAAAAGTATCACTGCCGCCAGCCCGAGTCCTGCATAAGTCAGCAGGAATTTGAAAGGCACACGGCCGATATAGAGAATGATCATGCTGATCATGAAAATCATGACAGCCGTGGAGAGGTTCTCTGACATGATCAGCACACATACAATTCCGATTGGCACCACCAGTTTCATGGTCACCACACTGAAATTATTCAGTTCATGCTGATATACAGTCAGTCCCCGCGCCAGGTAGATAACCAGTGCCACCTTTGCCAGGTCAGAGGTTTGCAGCCTCAGGCCAATTACAGGTATCTCAAGCCAGCGGGTGGCCGAGTTGATGCTCACCCCTGCAAAAAGCGTAACCACAAGAAGCAGTACCGCCACAACCAGCCCGATGGTGGCAAACTGCATATATTTAATATAAGGTATCCAGTGGGTGACAACAATTATCAGCAGGCCCAGCATCAGCATGATGAACTGGGTGCGGAGGAAATAGAAGGTGTTTCCGTGATGCGACGAATAGGCCACACTGACCGACGAGCTGTAGACAGACAGCAATGACAGCAGCATGAAGAAGGCGATTAGTCCCCACAGGTACCTGTCGCCCCTGAAAAACCTCTTTATCGTCACATCAGCCATACAATCATTTTTGCCTCATCAGAAATCTTTTCTCCTTTGCCTCACCGGGAATTCCCCTTTTATCTTTCCTGAAATCACGTCCTATAGATTTCTGACACACATTTTGAAT
>ERZ1645192.1501-NODE-1501-length-19414-cov-6.842864_pt1 | contig 19414 bp, 21 predicted proteins | sample MGYA00575354_ERZ1645192 | MGnify/ENA primary metagenome ERZ1645192 (study PRJEB40844, sample SAMN11349763) | freshwater sediment metagenome | isolation source: river sediment | host: Sediment | place: India: Faizupur Khadar , New Delhi | collected 2017-02-21 ... | reverse complement strand
AACTTGCACGGAAGACTAACTTATGATACTGTCCAAACAACGGGGGGCGGTCAGCGAAAATCCCCGTGTTCGAATCTACCTCGAATCCACTCTTCGGCTTTTGACAAAACATATGAATGAGGTTTGTTAGTGGTGTATCCCACAGCATACTCTTTATTTTCAGAAGCATCCGTTACCTCCATGACAACAAAGTTGTACAGCAGGCCCGGCCACAGTTTGTATCGACCTTTCAAGTCTAGCTGGGGAATCGTCTCATTGATCTCTTCTATTAGACTGGACTCGTCTTTTGACCAATAAGGCCGCCTAAATCCTCTGAATTTAGCATATCGAACATCTAGTCCCACATGCTTGAGCTGCGTTATCTCTTCGATTTCTTTCACGAACTTAGTGTGATTATGTTTAAAGCCCAGATCGTTATAGGCCAGCTCCTCTATGTGCAATTCATAATAGTCTTTACCGATCTGCGGCATGTCCATGTATTTATTTCCTTTCGCCCATGCAAAATGTTCTTCTGCGTTACCACACACAGGCATGGCGCTGACAAAAATTCCGACATAGAGAACCAGTGAGTCTTCAATAAGCAGACATTTCTGATGCTCGTCTATTATGAATTCCTCAACTCGATAGCCCGCCAGCTTTTTCTCAAACTCGGTTCTGATGAACTCGACTGTCCTTAACGGTAAGTGCAGCATAACTCTACAAGGTCACATCTAAATTTTGATAGTTTTCTTCTTCTCCAACTTGCGGTACTGGCCTTTGGTGAGAAAGACGCGGTGATGCGCCGGGTCGGGCAATTCCTGAGACAACTGCTCCCGCTGACCGAAATCCCACCCGATGATCACCCCCTTCCTCAAATCCAGATCGATATAATACCGCGTGTTCGCATCCTCTACCCTCTTCGTCACCATCGCAACCTCCAAATTTCATGATGCGCCGGCAGGCAGAAATCGACCGCGGTCATCTTACACAACGCGCAGGGTAGTAACTATACTTATTGCTGTTGAAGACATTGCCGTAGTAGAAACCGACAAGCCACACGAGGTTGGTGTTGTAGGCATGAGACGAGGACGACCATATCGAGATGTAGTCCTTAGCATCACCCAACGCGGAGTATGATTCGGCAGAGCCGTCACAGCGGCAATCTTCATTTACCTGACAACTAAAAGCTAAGCAATCCGGATCGGACACCTGACAGGGTCCTCCGTAAGCACTACCGGGACAGTTGATCATGATCTTCCGCAATTCGTCGATCGTCGGCAGTCGAGCGTCCATTGCTTCACAGTAGTCCACGGCCTCTTGCCATATCATCGCTTTTTCTGACAACGGGGACCATTCGAGCCCGGCGTAGGTTGTCCATGAATCGTTGTTGTCATCCCCGCCGCACGCCACCAGCGCAAACAGCGCCGCAAGGATCATAAGGTATTTGGTCATGGGGCTCCTCTCAAGGTTGAACGGGGCGATTATATCAAAATGAAAAGAGGAGGCAAATTTATCCGTTTCATTCCGGGGAGAGTTAGTTTCTATTCTTTTCTAATTGTGGCGAATTTGCCATAATTGTCTAGTCAGGAGGGCGCGGTCGATGTGTATGTGTAGATAAACACCCTCCGTCGCTACGCGCCACCTCCCTGCGACAAGGAGGCTTCATTCGGAAGGCCCCCTGATGCAGGGGGCTTGCGGGGGTGTGGTGCCAGAGATACGCCCTGACTTTTTTCAAGATAGCGCGACGATACGCCTTGACTTTTCGCGGGATGACGCCTCAAACAGCGACTCGAACAGGAAACATCTATCTATATCGACTTGACTTTTCTATCCTCTTCTCCAACTTGCGGTACTTCCCTCCGCCGTCAGCCGTTGCGCAACAAGACCCCTCTGCTCAGCCACAGCTTCGGGCCGTCGTGGACCGTGAAGCCGACCTCCCGCGCCACATCCAGCATCGCGGCGAACGCCTTTCCGCTCACATGGAACGGCGGCTCTATCACCAGCAGCGCGCCACCCGGCTTGAGTAGCCCGTGGATCTCCGCAAGGAACGCCTTTTTATCCGGCACCTCGTGCACCATGTAAAAAGCGAGGGCGAAGTCGACCTTTTCGGGAAGACCGATGCGGGTCTCGGCGCATTTATGGAGGACGATCCGCTCTTCCAGCTCCGTCCCGGCGATCTTGCGCCGGACGATGTCGAGCATCTCATCCTGCAGATCGGCGGCGAAGAGCTTTCCCGCCGCGCCGACCAGCACCGCCATGTCGAGCGTGAAAAAGCCGGGGCCGCAACCGATATCGAGCGCCGTCATCCCCTCTTTCAGATAGGGGGAAAGTATCTTGCGCGGGTTCTGCACCAGCCGCCGCAACCGGTTGTCGAGCCCACCGGCGAGCCATACGGGACATACATGCTTCATGGTACCTCCATTTTACGGCAACGGGACGATGATACCGCGGTCGGCATCAACTGGCAAGATTAAGCACTAATTCTTTCGGCGGCCGCATGAACAAATCCTGTCAAACCTTCCGGTCCCACTCAACCTCATCCTTCACCTTCTCCGGTGCGGAGAAGGACTTTGTCGCCCTCTCCACACTGGAGAGGGCCGGGGTGAGGTTTGAAAAAAAGGGCGCCCCTCGGGAGGCGCCCCCACAGAATGGAAGTGTCGGTACGGTCGATGCCGCAGTTACTTCTTGCCGAGTACCGCAGTGACCGTCTCGACCAGTTTCTCCGGGGTGACCGGCTTGTCGAGGATCTTGGCGATGCGAGCCCAGGTGAACCCCGCCTCACCGAGCCAGCCCGGGTTCTTGCCGTCGCTGGTGAGCAGAATGATGGGGATCTTGGGCATGGTCGGGTCGGTCGCCAGCTTGCCCGCGAATTCGAGTCCGGCGCGCGGATTTTCCATCATCACATCGAGGACGATGATGTCGGGTTTGAATTTGTTGATCTTCTCGGTCGCCTCTTTGGCGCTCCCCGCGTCCTCAACGGTGAAACCCTTGGCCGTAAGGGCCAGTTTGTTCTGCACGATGATGTCCTGATCATCGTCCACTAAAAACACTCTTTTTGTCATGACACACTCCCTCTTTTTAGGTTATTATGCCGGGAAGGATAACGGTAAAGACCGATCCTTCGCCGAACCGGGACGCCACACTTACCTCTCCGTCATACAGGGCGACGATCTTCTTGACGATCGACAGTCCCAGACCGTTGCCCAGAATATTCTTCGTATTCTCGTTCCTGATGCGGGTGAATTCCTTGAACAGTTTCTCGGTCTCTTCGGCGGTCATGCCGATGCCGGTGTCTTTGCACTGCAGTTTGAGGGCGTGGCCGATCCGCTGTCCGGTGAGGGTGACCGAACCGCCCTCCTTATTGTATTTTATCGCGTTGGTCAGCAGGTTGTTGAACACTATCTCCAGTTCGACCCGGTCCACCTTCACGGCGACATCGGGCAGGTCGTGGGATATCGTGATGCCGCGTTTGGCCGCCTGCGCCCGGACGCCGTCGATCATGTCGGCGGCGATGTCGGCCAGTTTATGCTCGGCGATGGTGCGCACCTTCACCCCCGATTCGATGCGGGTGAGGTCGAGCATGTCGATGATCAGCCGCCGCATCCCTTCGAGCCGCAGGAGCGACCTCTCGACGCAGGCGTCGTAGGCGGCCATATCGTCGCCGAGCGTCCGGTTGCGCAGCATGTCGAGGTAGCCGGTCACCGCCGCGAGAGGGCTTTTGAGTTCGTGCGAGAGCACGCTGATGAACTCGAATCGCGTCTTTTTGCGTTCTTCGTCGAGTTTCGCCGCGATCCGCTGGAGTATCAGGAACCGCGTCGCCTTGGTGACGCTCATCCGCAGTTCTTCGGGGGTGAAGGGCTTGGCGAGTATCTCGCTCGCGCCGTTGCGGGTGGCGTTGAGCGCGGTGTCGAGCGACGCGTTGCCGGTGATCATGACCGTCTGGAGGTCGAGTTCCTTCTCGACGATGTAGGCGAGCAGGTCGGTCCCCTGCATCCCCGGAAGCCGCTGGTCGAGCAGGAGCAGGTCCACCGGTCCCGCCTCGATGATACCCTTCGCCTCCTCGGCCGTTCCCGCGAAGAGGACCTTCAGCGCGTACTCGTCGGGAAGCCACGGCATGGTTATCCGCAGGCCGTCGAGCACCAGCGAACAGCTTTCGCGCATCCGCGGATCGTCATCGACGATGAGGAGTTTCAGGGTGTTCATGGTCATTCTCCCAGCAGTCGTTTCACTTCACGGAGCATCTGATCGGGCCGTATCCCTTTGTCCATGATCAGGTCGGCGCCCGTCCAGTTCGCGCCGTACTCCGAGTCGGCCGCGAACCGGTAGCCGGTCTCGCCGGTGACGCCGGTCGCGATAATGACCACCGCGTCGGGGTAGCGCCCTTTGAGTTTGTGCCCGACGATGAAGCCGCTGTCGTAGTGGTCCATCATCAGGTCGAGTATCGCCAGATCGGGGCGGAAGGTTTCCAGACATTTCAGCGCCCCCTCTTCGCTGTGGGCCGCTTCCACGGTGTAGCCGTGCGCGGCAAGCAGCAGCCTGACCGGTTCGAGGAAATCGGGGTCGTCGTCGACCAGCAGTATGTTCCGTTTCTGTTCGTTCATCGTCGCCTCCCTTATAACAATTCGGTTCGCGGCTGATAGGTCGTGTGGAGCAGTTCGTGGCTTTTGTGGCCCCCCGGCTTGCCGAGGAAGGTCTCGTAGAGCTCCTTTATCGCGGGGTTCTTGTGGCTCACCCGCAGGGTCGCCGCCGCGTCTATCGCGTAGAGCGCCGCCAGCCGTTTTTTCACCTGCTCCTTATCCAGACCGCGCGGCTGACCGCCGCCGTTGATGCAGCCGCCGGGACAGGACATGATCTCGATGAAGTGGTACCGGCTCTTTCCGGCCGCCACCTCGTCAAGCACCGGACGGGCGCTCCCCAGACTGCTGACGACCGCCGCGTTGAGCGTCAGTCCGTCCAGCGTGAGGGTCACTTCGCGCAGACCTTCGGCGTTGCGGACCGCCGCGACCACGAGGTTCTCCAGTTCGCGTCCGGTGATGAGGTAGTGGGCCGTCCGGATGGCCGCCTCCATCACCCCGCCGCTCGCGCCGAAGAGTTTGCCGGCGCTCGACCGCTCGCCGAAGGGGAGGTCGCAGGCGACCGGTTCGAGACGCGAAAGATCGACCGAATACATCCGCAGCAGTTTGGCCAGTTCGCGGGTCGTGAGGACCGCGTCGATATCGGGAGCGCCCTTGACCACCATCTCTTCGCGCTCCGCCTCGAATTTCTTGGCGGTGCAGGGCATGGCGCTGACCGAATAGACCGCCTTTTTGTCGAGTCCCTGCGCGGCGGCCCAGTAGTGCCGGATGACCGCGCCGAGCATCTGCTGGGGGCTCTTGCAGGTCGAAAGGTGCGGCAGAACAGCGGGGTAGAAGGTCTCGGCGAACTTTATCCACGCCGGACTGCACGAGGTGATCATCGGGAGAACCCCCTTCTTGGTCACCCGCTCCACCAGTTCGGTCGCCTCCTCCATGATGGTCAGATCGGCCGAAAAAGAGGTGTCGAACACCGCCTTGAACCCTATTTTCTTCAGCGCCGCGGTCATGATCCCCATGATGTCGCTACCGGCCGGGAGTCCGAATTCCTCGGCGAGCGACACGCTGATGGCCGGGGCGTGCTGGATGACCACCGTTTTTTTCGGGTCCTGCAGGGCGTTTATCACTTCGCGGAGACTGGAACGCTCCGTGAGGGCGCCGGTCGGGCAGGCCATGACGCACTGGCCGCACGATACGCAGGTCGAGAGGTTGAGGCTCTGGTCGAAGGCGGTCGATATCCGGCTTTTCGAGCCGCGGCCGCTGAAATCGAGCGCCGATACCCCCTGTATCTCTTCGCAGGTGCGGACGCATTTGCCGCACAGGATGCATTTCTCCGGGTCGCGCATGATGGCGGGACTGGAGCTGTCGACGAACTGCGCGATCCGTTCGCCGCTGATGCGGCGCTGGCGCACGCCGAGTTCTTCGGCCAGTTTCTGCAGGTCGCAGTTGAGGTTGCGGTCGCAGTAGAGGCAGTCGTCGGGATGGTTGGCCAGCAGCAACTCGACGATGGTCTTGCGGGCCTTGAGCGCCTTTACGCTGTGGGTCGCCACCGACATCCCCGGCGCCGCGGGGAAACTGCACGACGGGATGAGTTGTCCGGTCGCCGTATCCTCCACCACGCAGATGCGGCAGGCGCCGACCGGCGGCAGGCACTCGATGTGACAGAGGGTCGGGACCCGGATACCGGCCCGTTTGAGAGCCGTCAGCACCGTTTCCCCCTTCTCGAACGGGATCGTATTCCCATTTGCGATCATCTGTTCCATGACATATCCCCTATTCCGTTTCTATCGCTTTGAAGGGGCAGGCGACGATACACGCGCCGCACCGGATACATTTTTCGTCGATGATGTAATGCGGCGACTTGGGCGCACCCTTGATCGCGCCGACCGGACATTTCTTCGCGCAGAGGGTGCACCCCTTGCACTGATCCTCGACGATCCGGTAGGTGACCAGTTCCTTGCAGGCGCCCGCCGGGCATTTCCGGTCGTAGACATGGGCGTCGTATTCGTGACGGAACCACTTGAGGGTCGAGAGGACCGGATTGGGCGCCGTCTGGCCCAGCCCGCACAGACTCGTCGAGCGGATCACCTCGGCCAGTTCGGTCAGTTGCATGATCCCCTGAAAGCGCTGGAGCGCCTGTTCGCCCGTTTCGTTACGGCGCGACCGGGTGATCGACTGCAGTATTTCGAGCATCCGCCGGGTCCCTTCGCGGCACGGGATGCATTTCCCGCACGATTCGCGCTGGATGAAGTCCATGAAGAACTTGGCGACATCGACCATGCAGGTGTGTTCGTCCATCACCACCAGACCGCCGCTCCCCATCATCGCGCCGACCTTCTTGAGTTCCTCGTAGTCGATCTTGGTGTCGAGGTTCGCGTCGGGGATACAGCCGCCGCTCGGGCCGCCGATCTGCACCGCCTTGAAGGCCGCGCCGTGTTCGATGCCGCCGCCGATGTCGAAGACGATCTCGCGGATGGAGGTCCCCATCGCCACCTCGACCAGTCCGGTGTTGACCACCTTCCCCGACAGGGCGAAGACCTTGGTGCCGGTGCTGGTGCCGGTCCCGACCGCCGCGAAGCGTTCCGCGCCGTGGCGGAAGATCTCCGGGACATTGGCGAAGGTCTCGACATTGTTGATGACCGTCGGCTTGCCGAAGAGTCCCTTCACCGCCGGGAAGGGCGGACGGGGCCGCGGCATCCCGCGTTTTCCTTCGATGCTGTGGATGAGCGCCGTCTCTTCGCCGCAAACGAACGCACCGGCCCCCATCTTTATGTGCATATGGAGCGACAGATCGCTCCCCAGTATCTTATCGCCCAGCAGGTGATGCTTCTCGGCGCAGGCGATGGCCCGCTCCAGCCGTTTTATCGCCAACGGATACTCGGCCCGGATGTAGATGTAGGCCTCGCGCGCCCCGATGGCGTAGGCGGCGATGGTCATCCCCTCCAGCAGCCGGTAGGGATCGCCCTCGATGACGGCGCGGTCCATGAAGGCGCCCGGATCGCCTTCGTCGGCGTTGCAGATGAGATATTTGAGCTCGCCCTTCTCGGCGCGGGCGAACCGCCATTTCTTGCCGGTCGGGAACCCGCCGCCGCCGCGACCGCGCAGGCCGCTTGCGACCGCCGTCTCGACCGCCTCGTCGGGGGTGATGCCCGCGAGCGTCTTCCGGAGCGCCTCGTACCCGCCCCGGGCGCAGTATTCTTCAAGGCTCTCGGGATCGATCACGCCGCAGTTCCGGAGTACCCAGCGGGTCTGCCGCCGGAAGAAGGGATGTTCGGCGAAGGTGGGGACGCCCTCCCAGCCTTTGTTGTCGCCCGCGTCGAACTGGACGAGCGCCCTCTTCGTATCGACCGCCCCCGCGAAGATATCGTCGAGTATCCGCGTCGCTTTCTCGGCGGTCACTTTTTTGAAACTGATCCGCGCCCGGCCGGGGAGTTGGAGATCCATGAGCGGCTCTTCGGCGCACAGCCCGATACAGCCGGTCTCGACGATATCGGCGTCGATCTTCTTCGCGGCGATCCATGCTCTGACCGCATCGAGTGTCTGGGCCGCCCCCGCCCCCAGTCCGCAGGTCCCCGCGCCGACGAAGATGACCGGCTTTTCGACCGTTTCGCGGCGGAGTTTCTTCAGCGCCTCGGCGCCGAGAGTAAAGAGAGTGTCAGTTGCCATGTGTCGCCTCCCGCTGCTGGTAACTCTTCACGATCTTTTCGGCCGCCTCGCCCGTCAGTTTGCCGTGATACTCGCCGTTGACACAGATGACCGGCGCGAGTCCGCAGGCGCCGATGCAGGCGACCACCTCGATCGAGAACAGGCCGTCGCGGCTCGTATCGCCCGCCTTGATCTGCAGGACCCGCTCGATCCGTTCGAGGATGTCGGCCGACCCTTTGACATGACAGGCGGTGCCGCGGCACACCATGATGTGATACTTTCCCTTCGGTTTGAACCGGAACTGGTTGTAGAAGGTGGCCACGCCGTATATCTTGGAGGCGGGCACCCCCAGATGACGGCCGATCAGCGCGACCGACTCGCGCGAGATGTAGCCGTCGAGCTCCTGCACCTCCTGCAGGATCGGGATCAGTTTATCCCGCCCCGCGCCCGGATACTTCATCAGGATCTGCTGCGCTTTGGTGTTCATGAGTTACTCCTATCGGCAAGTAAGCGTTCGATCTCTTTGAGCAGTTGATCGGGGCGGACCGGTTTGTCGAGGAAAGCGGCCACCGGCAGCCACTCCTCGTCGGGCTCCACCTTGAAATCGCTCGCGATGACCCGTTTGACGCCGCTGAGGATGATGACCGGCGTGGCCCGCAGTTCTTTATCCTTCGCGATCTTGCGCGATATCTCGAACCCGTCGGGGCCCGGCATACCGGCGAAAAGGACATCGAGCAGTATCAGGTCGGGCTTCTCGCGCCGCGTCAGTTCCAGCACCTCTTTCGAGTGGTGCGTCACCGTCACGGCGAACCCGACATTCTCTAGCAGAGTGCGCAAAGCGTTCACCATCTGGACATCGTCGTCGGCGATAAGGATCTTTCTGGTCATATCGGTCACCTCTTAACCTATCTCGAAACTGAATTCGACCCACTTGCCGGGCTCCGATTCGGCCCATATCTTGCCGCCGTGTTTCTGCAGGATCTCGCGGCAGGCGTACAGCCCGAGCCCCGAACCCCGTTTCCCGGCGTTCTCCTGCGAATAGATGCGCGAGAATTTCTTGAACAGCAGATCCATCTTCTCGCGCGGTATCCCCGCCCCTTCGTTGTAGACGCTGAAGACCTGCCGGCCGTCGCGCACCTTCTCGCGCAGACGGATGACGCCGCCGTCGCGGCCGTACTTGACCGCGTTGCCGATCAGGTTGTCGTAGACGATGCGGAGCAGATCGGGATCGGCGTCGACCATCGTCTCCTCGTGGACGCCGATATCGAGCGTCATGTGGTGCTTGCGCATCTCTTCGGCCAGCCCGTTTATCGCCGGGTCGATCACCATCGCCTTGAGCGCGGTGTTGCGGCGGTTGATGACATAATCGCCCTTCTCGAGTTTCGAGAGGTCGAGGTAACTGCGGATCAGTTCCTTGAAGTAGTCGAGACTCTCGGCGACATTGTCTAGCCCTTTCTTCTGCTTCTCGTTGAGTTCGCCGAGATAGCCGTCCTTGACGGTGTGGAGGCTGAGGACCGCGCTGGCGAGCGGGTTCTTCAGTTCGTGGCTGATGAACCCGAGCATATCGATGTAGTTGCGGTTGGTCATCTCGAGTTCGTTGTTGAGGGCGCCCAGTTCGCGTTGTTTCCGTTCGATCTCGGCGGTGTGCTTTTCGATATCGTCGGCCATATTGTTGAACGACCGGGTCAGATCGCCCATCTCGCCGCCGAACTGCTCGGTCACCCGCGCCGACCGCTCTCCTTTGATCAGACGCGCCGTGGCGTCGCGCAGTTTCCGGACCGGCTCCAGTATGCTCCGCGCGATCAGGATGAACATGGCGATACTGAGCAGCATCGCGACGAAGATGACCGACACCACGCTCACCACCGCCCGGAAGCGGATATCGCGGTACTTCTGCTCCAGTTCGCCGACATAGAGCATCCCGATGAGATTGTTGTCGGGATCGCGGATCGGTTCGTAGTAGGAAAGATACCATGCGTCGACCACCCACGCCCGCCCCGACCACGACTGACCGCGCAGGAGCACCATATCGGCGACCTCGGTCGACGCCGCGGTGCCGGTGGCGCGTCCCGCGTTGCTCCCCACGACATTGGTGGCGATCCGCTTATCGCCCATGAAGATGGTCGCGGTGCCGACCGAACGCCCCTTGTAGTAGTCGCCGTAGGAAACCGCGTCGCGGACCGTGTCGATGAAGTCGTTGTTGCCGTTGATCAGTATCCCCGACGAGATGATGCCGATGAGTTTACCGCCCCGCATCACCGGGACCGCGGTGCCGGTGAACATCCCGTTGGGCTCGCCGGTGCTGTCGACCGCCCGTTCGAGCAGGCTCTCCCCTTCGCGCACCAACGCCGAGCGCCCTATCACGATCGCCCCCTCGATGCTCTTTCCGTGCAGGAGGACATGGCGGATGAAGGGATTGTCGGATATATCGTCGCCGCGGTTGAAGGGGGGACGCGTCCGCAGCAGCACCGTGCCGTCGGCCGACACGATATTGAGGATGTCCATGCGGTGCTGGAGACGGAAGCTGTTGAACTTCTCCTGCACCGCGGCGGCCAGTTTCGGGTCGCGGGGGTTGTCGAGGAAATCGCGGAGCAGTTCGTTCTGCGCCACCACCGCGAGCACCTGATGGGCGTCGCGGTTCTTCTGATTGAAGGCCTCGCGCGCCCAGCGGATCGCCACCTCGACCCGGTGCTGGGCGTCGCGTATCGTATTCTGATTTATCCAGAGGGTGCTGACCGTCGAGAGAGCGATGGCGAGCATCAGGAAGATCGCAACCGTCGTCAGGATGAACTTGGTCAGGAGCCGCATCGGATCACCTCTATCAAAAAACATGATACATAGCACAAAAGCCGTGCCAAAGGCCAATACGACGATTCTGGTCTTGTAACTATTCAAGACTGTTAGATTATATTTTTTTCGAGCGGATACTTTGGCTGGAAAGCGACTATCTTCAGATTGTATTCGCCATACACATGTTCAACTGAACATGCTCAAGAATTGAACAATTGGCGATCAGCCGTTGCGGCGGAGTTTTTCGAGGTCGATCTGGTACTTCACGATCTTATTATAGAGGGTGCCACGCGCGATGCCCAGACGCCCGGCGGCGGCCCGCAGATTGCCGCCGGTCTGTTCGAGCATCCGCAGTATCGTCTCGTACTCCCGCGCCCTGAGCGACGGCCCTTCGGGAAGCGGCTCCCCGCCGGTCGCGCCCCGCAGGTGGTCGGGCAGTTCGGCGGGCGTTATCTCGGGGCGTTCCATGATATTGACCGCCCGCTCCAGCACATTTTCCAGTTCGCGGATGTTGCCGGGCCACGGATAGGACTTGAGGAGGCGCATCGCATCGGGGGTGATGACGGGGGCGGGCTTATTCATGGCGTTGGCCGACCGTTTGGCGAAATGGAGCGCGAGCGGCTCGATATCCTCCGCCCGTTCGCGCAGCGGCGGTATGGTGATGGCGAGGACATTGAGGCGGTAGTAGAGATCGTCGCGGAACGCCTTCTGTTCGACCGCTTTTTTCAGGTCGTGGTTGGTGGCGGCGATGACGCGGACATCGATCTTCTTCGGGTAAGTGCCCCCCACGCGGACCACTTCGGAACTCTGGAGGACCCGCAGGAGGTTCACCTGCGCCTCGAGCGGCATATCGCCGATCTCGTCGAGGAAGATGGTCCCCTCGTCGGCCAGTTCGAACTTCCCCGGCCGCCCCTCTTTTTTCGAGCCGGTGAAGGCGCCCCCCTCGTAGCCGAACAGTTCGCTTTCGACCAGATCGCGGGGCAGTGCGCCGCAGTTGACCGCGACGAACGAATGGGCCGCGCGGTCGCTGAAATTATGTATCGACTGGGCGAAGAGTTCCTTGCCGGTGCCGCTTTCGCCCAGCAGGAGCACATTCGACCGGCTCTTGGCCGCCGTCCGCGCCAGTTTCACCGCCTCCTGCAACGACTGCGAGGCGCCGATGATGTCGGAAAAACTCAGGTAGGCGCGCGAACCGGCGATCTTGCCCGCCAACTGGTGGAGCGATTTGGCCTCCTTGAGGGTGATGACCATCCCGCCGACCGCCCCGTCGCTCTCTATCAGCGCGGCCGATACGGCGCAGTGGAGTTTCCGCCGGTCGCGCAGGGAGAGGACCGCCTCGCGGTCGAGGATATTCGCGCCGTCGGCCATGATCTTGAAGAAATTGATGCCGTCGGGGATGACGGTGTAGACCGACCGGCCGACATGATCCTCCGATCCGAGCCCGAGCATCCGCCGCGCCGACGGATTGATCTCCCGTATCTTTTCGTCGCCGTCGATGACGACGATCCCCTCCGTTATCGATTCGACGATCGCCTGCTGTTTCTGCATCGCCACCGTCTTTTCGGCGAGCGCATCCTCGATATGGAGTTGCCGCTCTATCGCCCCGGCCACCGCGCCGACCAGCCCCAGCGAATGGGCGTTGACCAGATCCCAGCGGCAGATCAGGCACAGACAGCCGAGTATCTTCCCCTCTTTGTCGTGGATGGTGTCGCCGCTCGCGTACCAGTAGTGGAGCGCTTCGAGGTAATGCTCCCCCGCCCAGATATCGAGCGTCCGGTCCTCGATAAGCGCGGTGCCGACGGCGTTGGTCCCGATATCCTCCTCACGCAGGCGGCTCCCCAGTTTCGGCGCCGTGTCGAGCGCCAGCATATCGGGGGAACCGAACAGTTCCAGCACGATCCCCTGTCCGTCGGTGATCATGATGATGCTTTCGGGGTCGTTCATGAAGGAGATGATCTTCTTCATGTAGGGGACCGCGACGCCGAGCATCCGGCGGCTTTCATGGATCCGGTTGATCAGTTCGCCCGAAGAAGCGGTCGGCAGTTTTTCGATGCGGCGCGGCAGGCCGAACGCGCGGCTCCGCTCCCACGAGGCGATCAGATAGGGATGGATGATCGCGGTATCGAGCGGTTCGCCGTTCCCGAAACGCTTCCACTGATCGTAGATATCATGACGCCGTTCAAGATCTATCATGCGTTCCTGTTCATCATGATATGCTACTTTCCGTAGGTCGGTTTTTTCTCGGCCACCATCGAGGGCTGGGACACCGAAGGCTTCCGCGGATCCACGGCATACCGGAATATCTCCACTTCGGCGCGTCGCTTGACCGCTTCGTCGGCTTGATGGTACACTTTGTCGGCGGTGGCGTCGTCAAGGTAGTATTCGCCGCAGTTCCCGCAGACACGGGCCGGAACATCCTTGATGACGATGACCGATTCGCCCCGGTTGAGGGTGACGGTGGTCTTGCCTTTCACGGTGACGCCGTTCTTGCAGATGACGCACTTCATACTATTTCCTCCGCTTCGAGAAATCATCGCTCCATGCCTCACGATCCGGTTCATACACCGTGACGATGTACGCCTCGTCCCGTTTCCTATCGTACCCGACGACTACATGTATCGGGCGGGCGCCGTCGAATCCGAGCAGAAGGCAGCTGGGATACGGTTGGTCATCGGGGTATTCGGCGACAACATGGTTTTTTCGCACGATGCGTTCGACCGTTGCCGGTGAAATGGCGCGCTGGAACATCCGCTCCATCGCGTGCCGGGAATAGAACAGGCGCATCCCCTACCTCTTGCTTGCCGGAGGCATGATACCCGAACGACGGACGGGTGTCAAGCGCGTGGCCGCTTCTTATCAATTCTTCCGTAAGCCGGAAACGATAGCATCGATCCTCTTCATCACGCCGTCGTCGAGCAGCGTTTTCATGTCGGCCGCATTGAGGTTCTCCCGCATCTGCTCAACACTGCGGGCACCGAATATCACGCTGCTGACGGCACCGTTCTTCAGGCACCACGCGAGTGAAAGTTGGGAAAGGGTACCACCGAATTCTCCTGCGATCTTTGAGAGTTCTTTGATCGCCCGGAGCAGGTCGGACGTAAAAACGCCGTTCTTCGCCTTGTTCTGGAACCACTCCTCGACATCGAACCGGCTGCCGGCCGGAACAACACCGTCCGCGTACTTCCCGGTCAGCATCCCCGATGAGAGCGGCGCAAAAATCGTTAATCCCAGCGCGTACCGGGCGACGACCGGGGCAAGCTCTGTTTCAACCATATCACGCGAAAGCAGATTGTAGACCGGCTGTTCCATCGTCGGCGCGATGCAGTGATGCTTCGCGGCGAACTCATAGGCTTCAACGATCTTTTCGGCAGGCCACATCGAAGTGCCCCAGTAAAACGCAAGACCGTTCCGGACGAGATGGTCCATGGCAAGGACCGTCTCCTCCACCGGGGTCTCCGGATCGGGCCGATGCGCATAGAGAAGGTCGACATATTCCAACTTCATTCTCTTCAGGGAATTCTTCGTCGCCTCGAGCAGGTGCTTGCGGGAAAGTCCTGTTTGATTGGGCTTCTGGCCGCTCCAGAATATCTTGGTCGACACGACGAATTCGTCGCGGGGAAACTCTTTCAACGCCTCCCCCATCAGCGTTTCGGCGACACCGTTCTCATACATTTCGGCGGTGTCGAAGAAGTTGATGCCGTTGTCGAAGGCATACCGCATGCACTCTTTGACCGTGTCGAGTCCCATTTGCTTGCCGAAGGTCACATAAGAACCGTATGAAAGTTCGCTGACCTTGAGTCCCGATCCACCGAGTCTGCGGTAATCCATAATTCCATTTCTCCTATTCTTTTCTCAACCCTGTTTTATAAAAATACCGCACTCCCCGCCCTGCCTCTGAATACGATAGCAGCTTTTCAGCTTTGCTGATCTGGAAAAGACAGAGGTCGGAGTTTCCTTCTTTTTCAAAAAGCGCTTCCATTTCTCGCGCCGTTTCGATCTTGAGCTTCCAATGTGTTATATCATCTTCGGTAAGGTCCGTCACGGAAAACTCAAATCCACTGGCTGAAAGCGCCTTGCCGATGTAGGTCTTCTCCGCCGGAAGGTTCTCAACGCCGTCCGACTCGGCAATGAATGATTGAAAGACCAGTATCCCTCCTCCGGGGTTGATAACAGCTTGGATCTTTCTAAAAACCGAAGAAATATCTTCCACAAAATGATCATACAGAACATCAACGGCGACGACTACATCAAAGCGGTCTCTGGCGGAGTCGATATCATCTATGCCACAGTGGGAGAATCTAACCTTGTCTCGTTTACCAGAAGTTCTCTCTTTTGCCTGCCGTATCGCTTCTCCGGAGAAGTCGATACCAAGAACATTCGATCCGGTCATGTCCGAGATATATTCGGCAAGCATTCCATTGCCACAGCCAAGTTCAAGAATGTTCTTACCGCGGCTTTCTTTCAGCGTTTCTATGAGTTTATCAAGCTGTAGTTCCGTGAGCATCCCTTCTTGGCATAAATTTCTGCCGTAAACTTTCTCGCAGAAGATCGCATGCGCCTTGCTTTGTAGAATCCGTGCGTAATAGTCGTTGTAGAAGTCTATGTAGTTGCTTGGCATTATGGGAGCCTGTTCATTTCGTTTTTTCAGGTTCCGGCAATTTCTCGATGAATATCTCGTCGCCCGCGTTACAGCCGAGCGTTTTCTGCGCGTTCTCCCAGTTCCTCGCCACCATCAAGTAATCACCGGCGGTGAGAAAGGAGACCCACTCGCCTTCCTTCACATCGCTGTAACTGTATCCGAGGAATATCTTGAACTTTTTATCCTTAAAACCGACCGAGAAATATGAATCCTGCGTGATACCGGCCTTTTCAAGATCGGTTCTGGAAATATCGACGATCACACTGCCGTATACATTGATGCTATGAACCGTGCCATACACCCGCCCTTTGTCATGACGGGCCTTTGAATCGGTGCGGCGCACATCGATCAGCACCTTCTCGTCGGCCGGTTTCTTGCCGTTCTCGGCCCAGTTAAAAAGGGCTCTGAGCGCCTTTTCCTCTTCGAGGTAATTTATATTGCAGTGCCCGCGCCGCGTCGATATCCAGAGCGCCGAATTGGCCTTGGTCTTCTCGGTCTTGGCGACATATTCCTGCACCTCGGTCAGTTCGTTGAGGTTGCTGTAGAAGAGTATCGGGATCGTCGGCTGGAAGGTGTGCTTATTGAGATTCGCCTTGTCCTCGCACTCCGAGGGATCGTTGTCTTCACACAAGAGCGCCGCCCCGACCGCCAGCACCCCGTCGAACCGGTCCTTTTTCTCTTCGGCGATCTTCACCACGATCTGGCCGCCCATGGAGCCGCCGAGGATATAGCTTCTTGCCGGTTTCCCGTACTTTTTCGCGATGAAGTCGTAGAGTGTCTTCAGATCGTCGATGGCGTCCTGAATGATGAGTCCGTTCCGGCGGTAACTGGTCTCGGCGATCATCCAGCCCTCTTTGAGCAGGACCTCGTTGTGTGTCTTCTCTATCTGGAATTCGGCGGAAAGAGGCAGCTTCTCCGGCCGGCCGCCGTGCGCATTGAGGATCAGCTTCTTGTTCCACTTCTGCGGGATCGCGATCTTGTAGAGACTGCCGCCCAGTTTCCCCTCTTCGACGGTGTATGGTTTGGCGTCGGCCGCGGAAAGCGAGCAGAAAATAAGCGACACCATACAAAAAACAAACACCCTCATGGTCATGCCAAGCCTGCGGTAGTCCATAATATCTCCCTATTTCTTTCCAACGACTATGTAGAAAATGCCCCCACCGGCACAGGTATAACTCCCGTTGTTCAGCCGTTCGGCAAGCTGCTGCGTCTTTACCATATGCCGTTTCCAGTAGTTATCGAACCTCTCTTTGCTCCCGCCGCCAGCAAGATGATACTTCAGGTTCTCGTCGTAGTTATACCCGCCAAGCTCTTCACTCATGAATGTCTTCATCTGTGCTACACGGGCACTCATCTCGGCAGAATCGCCATACGGCGGAATGACCGGCAACCCTTTATCCGACAGCCACACCGCGATCTCTTTCAATCCCGACTTCAGAAATAGTTCGGGAACGACATCGCCCAGAGAATTGAACCCCTCCCCCAGCGCCATTTTTCCTTTTTCATGGCGAAGCGTCATCTCGGTCTCCTCCAGCATTTCCTCAACGGAAAGATCGAGACCGCTGAATTGATCAATGTACAGAACGCTTGCCATGTTGTTGGGTTCGAAGGCAACAATGAGGCCGCCCGGCTTGGTGACCCGTATCATCTCCCTGATCGCCCGTTGTGGATCTTTTAAGTGAATAAGAAGCGTCTGGCATACGGTAATATCGGAAAAATTGTCTTCGAGGGGAAGGGCGTAAGCATCGGCGACCTCAAAGGAGAACTTCTTTTCGGAATGGTCGGCCACCGCGAGCCTTCTTGCCTTTGCGATATGTTCCTTCTCCAGATCGAACCCGTGGATCGCGGCGTTCCCTTTCATAAATTTCGACAGGAGGAAACCCATCATCCCATAACCGCACCCAACATCCGCGAGCACGCTTTTTTCCGCAAGAGCCAACCGTTTTGCCAAGAGTTCCAGATAGTCATCGTTCCACCAGAAGTTCCGCGCTTCTCCTAAGTACTCTATCGAGTGCGGCTTTTTCTCGGTCATTTAATTCCTCTTTAGAGATTAAGGAGTTGCATTCTCAATTCACCAAGCCGCGATATCGTGAGATCGATCTGCTTGCTGTCGTTCGGTTCTTTTTTGTCAGGGTTGAACCAGCAGGTATTGAATCCGGCTTTCTTCCCTCCGGCGATATCGACATTCAGGCTGTCGCCGATGATCCAAATGTCTTTCGTTCCGGTGAAATCTCTTTTCACCACCTCGAATATCTCGGGATGCGGCTTCTCGAATCCGAGGAACGCGGAGTTGTAGATCGCCGCGAAATACTTCCGTATCCCCAACCCCGACACGATGTTTTCCAGTTCCGGGACATGGTTTGAAAGGATCACCTGCGGATAACCCTCCTCATGAAAAGAAGACAGCACTTCTCCCACGGAAGCGATCAGTTCCCATTTTGAAGGATCGGTATAATACTCCCGGACCCGGGCCGCCAATGACCCCGGCAAGGAGCGTTGTTCAAACGCTTTTTCCAAGAGCGGCAGCATCTCTTCCCACCACTGGTCGGCAGTTTTGATATGCATATGCGGTTTCCGCCAGTCATGCCACGGGAACCCGGTTTGAAGAAATGGCGCGAACTCTTTGGAGTCTACGGTCGTCCCAGTTTTGTCCTGCGCTATCTCGGACAGAGTCTTTGCCCACATGCCGCCGATGCGGCGGGCAAGTGTGTTGTCAAAATCCCAAACCAGCAGCGTTTTCATGGCGCCTACCCCATCCTCTTCATTATCGCGTCACGGAGTTTTTGTTGCAATTCCGCATGTTCGTCCGGCGAGAACTGCGGCGCGTTCTTCCAGTCGTAAAACCACGCAGGCATCCGCCGTTTCTCCTCCGGCTCCGACTCGAACCGGGGAAAGATGTGCGCGTGCAGTTCCGGCTCCGAATTACCGAGTATCTCATAATTGATCCGACGCGCTTTGGTGATCTCAAGCAACGCATCGCCGATCAGCGCCATGTCGGCAAGGAACTGCGCCCGTGCGGCGGGCCCAAGATCGTTCAGACTCGGCACGACCGGATCGGGCAACAGAAGCGAGTAGCCCGGCAGGAACTGAACATCGCCCATGACCGCCCAACCCGATTTCATCCGGCAGATCACTTTCGGGTTGGTCCCCGCTTTCGCCTGTGCAACGCGCTCAAATATTAACGGCATGTTTTATCTCATTATTTTCACTTTAATTGCTTTTCAAACTCCGCCCGCTTTCGTGAGGTTCCACCTCGATACTCAAAATCGTTCACTTGAACAAATCCCCGTCTTTGCCAAAAGCGTCTAGCCCCGGCGTTTTCCTCATGCACCGCAATTCTGATCTTTACATACCCTTCTTTGGCGATAGCACGCTCAAAACATTGATAGAAATATGCGCCCATGCCTTGCGATCTGAAGTGCTTATCAATGGTAAGCACCCCGAGATAGCAGGTTTCACTATCGGGATATCTTACGATTGAATCAATAAATCCTATAAGCTTATCGTCCTCATATAAACCGAACACCCGCTTTTCGGCATTGTCGGCAACTGGAGGTACCTCATATAAAAGATCCTGTACGGCCTGTTCAGTTGTTCCCAATTCACAAGTGGAAAAGAACTGATCGTTGTTTTCAACAAATGCAGAAAGCTCGGCTTTTATTTTCCCAATTTCCAACGCTGATAATTTCCCCGTCGCTATCTCTTTAAAAAGACGCATAGGTGTTCCCTTTACTTCTTCCGGCAGATGATCATAAAGTGCTGGCTTGTATCGGCAACGGACTGGTGCGTG
>ERZ1645192.1499-NODE-1499-length-19426-cov-44.324454_pt1 | contig 19426 bp, 22 predicted proteins | sample MGYA00575354_ERZ1645192 | MGnify/ENA primary metagenome ERZ1645192 (study PRJEB40844, sample SAMN11349763) | freshwater sediment metagenome | isolation source: river sediment | host: Sediment | place: India: Faizupur Khadar , New Delhi | collected 2017-02-21 ... | reverse complement strand
GACCTCTTCGGTCAGTGGCGGGCGCGAGGGGAAGCGGCCCTCCCCCGCCAGGGTGAAGGAGTGCTGACGCAATTGCCGGCACACCGTCACGAATCCGGACAGAATTTCCGGAAAAATGCCCCGGACAGCCCTGGCACGGGAATTGAATATTCCTGGGAAACACGTGCGAGGAGCAGGATGAAGGTACAGGTCGAAGGTTACCTCGAGCAGGTGCGGCAGATGCTTCCCCGGTCAGGGAAAGAAGCTCCCGCATCCCCCCTCCCGTCCGGCTCCCCTTTCGCTTCCCTGCTCCAGGAGCTCGTGAAAGCCCAGGAAGCCGGCGGGGCCGACCCCGGCACCCTGGACCGGGAAACCCTCGTCAGGCTGACGGAGATGCTGTCCCTCCAGATGAGCTATGCGGCCCTGGACTCGCTGGGCAGTCCGGGGGAAGACTCGGAAGGAAGCCCTGCGGCGTCCCCCTCCCTCTTCTCGTCCCTGCCGCACCTGCCGGCGCTGGATTCGTACGATAAGGCCGAAGATTCCATCGCGGGCATCTCCCGGCCGGCCCCGACCCTGAACCGGGGGCGAAGCGATTACGAGGCCCTCATCGAGAAGGCCTCCCGCGCCTACGGGGTGGATAAGGGCCTGATCTCCTCGGTCATCCGGGCCGAGAGCGGCTTCGACCCGGGCGCCACCTCGCCCAAGGGCGCCATGGGGCTCATGCAGCTCATGCCGGACACCGCCCGCGGCCTGGGGGTGAGAAACGCCTACGACCCCGAGGAAAACATCATGGGGGGCACCCGCTTCCTGAAGAGCCTCCTCGACCGGTACGGCGGGAACGTGCCGCTCGCCCTCGCCGCCTACAACTGGGGTCCGGGCAACGTGGAGCGCAGGACCGGCTCCTACCCGGAAGAAACCCGCCTATACGTCTCCCGGATCATGAAGTCCTACAGGCAGGACACCATCTAGTCGCGCGGATCATGAAGTCCTACAGGCAGGACACCATCTGTCGCGCGGATCTCCGGCTCTCCCGCACACAGGGGATTTTCCCGCCAGGATGAACAGGGCTCTCAGCCGGCCCAGGGGCCGGATCGTCGACTCTTCCCCGCGCCGGGTATTTTTACCCGGGGCATCCTTGCCCTTCGGGCATATATTCACTAATACTATCACTGTTGACAACATTTCTTGCACAAAGGGGGACCTCTGTGAAAAAGCGTTTTCCTGCTCTGCTGGTTGGAGCCGCACTCCTCATCCTTTCCCTGGTCGCCTGCTCGAGGCAGGAAACAGGCCCAGTCGGGCCGGCTTCCGCCGGGGGCGCCCAGCCTGAAAGCGTCCGATCGCTGCCCGGCGAGGGCGACTTCCGGGAAGCGGTCGTCAAGGTGGCGAAAGCGAACATCCCCGCTGTGGTCCACATCGAGGTGTCCCAGCGCCAGGAGATCCAGAACCCCTTCAGCAGGCTTTCCCCGTTCGAGGGCGACCCCCTCTTCCGGCGATTCTTCGACATCCCCCGGGCCCCCAGGAGCTTCAAGCGCGAGCTGCGGGGCATCGGCACGGGCATGATCATCAAGGACGACGGGTACATCCTCACGAACAACCACGTGGTGGCCGGTGCAACCGAAATCCAGGTCATCCTCTCGGACGAACGGCAGTTCACGGCCAGGGTCGTGGGCACGGACCCGAAGACGGACATGGCCGTGATCAAGGTCAACCCCAGCGGGAAGCTCCCCTACGTGACCTTCGGCGACTCTGACAAGGTGCAGGTGGGGGAGTGGGTCGTGGCCATCGGCCACCCCCGGGGGCTCGACCAGACCGTGACCCAGGGCATCATCTCGGCCAAGCACCGGCAGGGGATCACCGACCCGAGCACCTACCAGGACTATCTCCAGACCGACGCCGCCATCAACCCGGGCAACTCCGGCGGGCCGCTCCTGAACCTGGACGGCCAGGTCATCGGGGTCAACTCCATCATCGCCTCGCAGTCGGGCGGGTTCGAGGGGATCGGGTTCGCCGTGCCGAGCAACATGGCCCTGCACATCTCGGGCGAGCTCATGAAGAAGGGCACGGTCGAGCGGGGCTGGCTCGGGGTGACCCTGCAGGACGTCCCCTATGAAAAGATGAAGCCCCTCAAACTCGCGACGCCCAAGGGCGCCCTCGTGGTGGACGTGGTGAAGGGCGGCCCCGCATCCGCCGCGGGGATTAAACCCGGCGACGTCATCGTGTCCATCGACGGCAGGACGGTGGACGATTCGGGCGCACTCAGGAACGCGGTGGCCGGGGCTGCCATCGGCAACGAGGTCAGGCTGGGCATCATGCGGGATGGGAAGTCCATCACCGTCCCGGTCAAGGTCGGGAACCCGCAGGAGGCGGGCAAAGTGCTTGCAGCCGCCCTGCGTGACAAGCTGGGGGTCGACGTGAGGCCGCTCAACAGCCGCGAGGAAAGCCGGTACGGCCTGGAGCCGGGGCTCGGGGTCGTCATCGCCAGGCTCGACCCCAAGGGCCCCCTGGCCGCGGCAGGGTTCGAGGTGAACGACGTGCTCCTGCAGGTCGACGACCAGCCCATCCAGGGCGTGGAAGGCCTCACCGGCATCGCAAGCGCCCTCAAGGCCGGGCAGGACATCTCTGTCGCGGTGGCGGACCACAGGACCGGGAGGGTCGGCGCCATCCAAATAAGGGTCCGCTGAGGGTTCGGCGGGAAAACGTGCCCTCATCGGGACGACGTCCCGGGCAAGCCGGCGGAGCGGCCGATACCCGGGGAGGGATGCAAAAAGACTACTCCTTAAGCTCTCCGAACTTCTCGGTCACGCGGTATATCTGCGTCCTGTTCTTCAGGGCGTTGTACCAGAGACTGTCCGGCCCATCGAAGGAGATCCGTGGCGCTTCAACGGGGAGGATGCGCTCATACCTCCTTCCCTCGGTCCCATCCAGGACGACGAACTGCCTGTCTCCGGACCCGGCCACGAAGGCGACATGTTTCCCGTCACGGCTGAATGAAAGGGACTCGGCGGAGATGCTGTTGTAGCGCCTGCTGTCCTTCCCGTCCTGAACCACGAAATAGTTGTTCTTTTCCCTCACCACCAGAAGAAGCCGGCCATTGCCGGGGTTGTAGACGGGTTTGACCGTCGAGGAGATCTCATAGGCCGCCTTCTCCACTTCATCCTCCACAAGAAAATACCTGCCCGATCTCCCGACATATGCCAGATGGTTCCCATCCGGGCTGAAGACCGGGCTGCCGGACACGATGCCGCTGTACTGCCTGCCTTCCTTTTCATCGAGCACCACGAAAGACCTGTCACCGGTCTTGTCCCTGAACTTCTCGTCGACCTGCTCGACGTTCTTCGCCGGGATGCCGGCTATGTATGCGAGGTGCCTGCTGTCCGGGCTGAAAACGAGCGACCTGGCCTTGATCTCGTCGTACCCCTTGCCCTCTTTCCCATCCAAGACCACGCACCACTTCTTGCCCACCCTGGCAATGAAGGCGAGGTGTTTCCCGTCGGGGCTGTAGAGGGGGCTGCCTTCTCCAATGGCCGGGTAATGCTTTCCCTCCACCCCGTCGACCACGATGCAGCAGTATTTCGCGAACATCCTGTCCACGCAGGCGACATAGGCGAGATGCCTGCTGTCGGGGGTGAAGGCAAAGGAAGCGTCCCCCACGGAGTCGTACTTCGCACCCTCTTTCCCATCCACCACCGCATACCAGGAACCGCCCATGCTCGCAGCATAGGCAGAGCGCCTGCTGTCGGGGCTGATGGCAGTGCCCCGTTTACCCAGCGAATCATATCCCTTCTGCTCTGTGCCGTCGATGACCATGAACCGCTTGCCGCCCGACAGGGCGGCATAGACATGCCACGTGCCGTCGGGGCTGAAGAAATCCTTGCCGAACCCGATGTTCTCGTACGGGCTTTCCTCCTTGCCATCCACCAGCACGCGCTTGTCCGCGCCTGACCTGACGATGAATGCCGCCTTTTCGCCGTTCGGGCTCATCTGGAGAGAGGACATGACCCAGCGTGCAGGGTCGGCCTTCGCCACGAGCTTCTCGGTGGCCACCCTTTCCAGCTTCCCCTCATCGGCATGCACGGGATGGACGGCGCAGCAGGCCCATATGACGGCGAACCAGGGGATAAACCATCTCTTGTCAGGCATTGGGGCTCCCTTTTCTGAAGATATCTCCTGCACGGGCAGGAGCCGTGGCCAGTGTATGGAAAAAACCCTTTTCATGTCCAGTGATTTATCGACCGGTGCAGGATGACGGCTTCGAGTTCGCCTCTGTGTCAGAGGCAGGAAGAAGGCGAGGGTTCCATTCAGCGGGGCTTGACGTCAACCCAGCTGTTCGGCTGAACGGCCGTGCTGGAGTTCTTCAGGTAATGGCTGCGCATCTCCGGGCCGCCGTAGGGCCTGTTGACCCAGAACACGGCCTCGTCCGAGCTGTTGTAGCTCCCGAACACGTAGTCGATGGAGTGTCTTTTCCCGAGCGGCGTTTCCAGGGAATAATACGCGTCGTTCTTCGCGTAGGCGCTGACGACGGGGTCGTCTTTGCCGTAGGCGCGGTCGGACTCGATCTCTTCGGTGCTGATGTAGCCTTCCCTGTACTTCCGGGCCCCCGCGGAGAAAGCGAGCCGGCTCTGCAGGAGATCCCCGCCGTGCTCACCCTGGAGTCCTCCGTCCCCGAACAGGATCTCCCGGCTCATCTCCCACATGTCCCTCAGGAGCATCTTGCCGATGCCCTTGTTTCCTTCGCCCCGCTCCGGGAGGCGGATGACGAGCCGGGCTGAAGGCAGGGGGGTCACGCTCAGGCTGTCGGGCCCGCTCACCGTGGAGAGCGCGTGGTCCTCCATGGGCTTCAAGGCCCACGCCGGCAGGGAAATCAGAAAAAGGGCAAGGATAAACGCAACGCTTTTCAAAAGAACCCCTCTATCTGTATGCTTTTGCATACATAATGAACAATCCACCGCAGGTTTATACGAAGCAAATCATATGCCACTGGCGGCCCGGAGTGGTTTCAGCCAGTTATCATGTCCGTACCCCGGGAAGAGGCAGGAAAAAGGAAATCATATTCAATTGTAATAGAAACTATTTTCTCATGCTGCCGCCCCGGTCAAGGAAATGCGGGGCGCCCGCCGCCCGGGGAAACCCCAATGGGCATTGATTTATTCCCCGTTTCCCGGTATTTTGAAACGCGCAGAAGGGCAGGCCCCCGGCGTAAAGAATCGCGGTCGGGGAAGGGGCCCTTCCCCAGAAACGGAAATCACAGCGGGAAAGGACAGTCACATGGCAAGAGCGGCATTTATCGGCTGGCGGGGCATGGTCGGCTCGGTCCTCATGGACCGGATGACCTCGGAGAAGGACTTTGCAGGATTCGAGCCCGCTTTCTTCACCACCTCGCAGGTGGGGCAGAAGGGCCCCCGGATCGGGCTCGACACGCCTCCCCTCAAGGATGCGTACGACGTCAAGGAGCTCAAGGCCGCCGACATCATCGTGACCTGCCAGGGCAGCGACCACACGAAGAAGGTCTACCCGAAGCTGAGGAAAGCCGGCTGGAAAGGGTACTGGATCGACGCCTCGTCGGCCATGCGCATGAACGGCGACAGCGTCATCGTGCTCGACCCGGTGAACCGCACGGTCATCGACAAGGCCCTCAAGAAGGGCGTGAAGGATTTCATCGGCGGCAACTGCACGGTGAGCCTCATGCTCATGGGCCTGGGAGGCCTGTTCCACGCGGGCCTCGTGGAGTGGGTCACCTCCATGACCTACCAGGCGGCCTCGGGGGCCGGCGCGAAAAACATGCGGGAGCTCATCGAACAGATGGCCTTCATCTCCAAATCCTCGAAGAAGCTCCTGGACAACCCCGCGTCAGCGGCCCTGGACCTGGACAGGAAGGTCCTTTCCGCCATGCACGACGATTCCTTCCCCCGCGCGAATTTCGGCTTCCCGCTCGCGGGCAATGTCCTGCCCTGGATCGATACCGCCATGGAAAACGGCCAGAGCAGGGAGGAGTGGAAGGGGCAGGCGGAGACCAACAAGATCCTGGGCACGAAGAAGCCCATCCCGGTGGACGGCCTGTGCGTGCGGGTTGGCGCCATGCGCTGCCACTCCCAGGCGCTCACCTTCAGGCTGAAGAAGGACGTCCCCCTCGACGAGGTCACCGGCATCATCCGGGAGGCCAACGACTGGGTGCGGGTGATCGAGAACACCAAAGAGAAAACCCTCGAGAAGCTCACCCCCGCGGCGGTGACGGGCAGGCTCGAGGTGCCGGTGGGCAGGATCAGAAAGCTCAACCTGGGGCCCAGGTACCTCACCTGCTACACCGTGGGCGACCAGCTCCTCTGGGGTGCGGCGGAGCCCATCCGGAGGATATTCAGGATCGTGCTCGACCATATCTCGTAAGACCTGCAGGGGATAAAAAAGCGGGCGCCCCGTGAAGAAAAGGGCACCCGCGGGTCTCCCTGGTCGACCCTCTCCTATGTTCTCTCCTGATTGACTTCCGCGGGACCTCTGGGGCGTGATCCGAAGCGGCCGCCCGCCCCGTCGGGGTGCGGCCGGGTGCGCGTTTCGTCACGCACGGGCGCTCCCCTGATCACCCTTCCATCCAGGCCCCTGTGCTCGTTCTCGTCCATTCAATAGCAAGCCAGGGTTTACCCCCACTCTATCGGAGTTTTCCCTGGCACTGTTGAGTATCGAGGCCTTTCGAACGTGGCTGCAGGCAAAAACCGCAAACCTTCCCTATTGCTGGACGGGGCGGTACCCTTTCCCCTGAAGCAGGGAGATGACCCCCTCCCGGCCCACCAGGTGGCCCGCGCCCACCACCACGAGGGAATCCCCCTCCCGGCCCATGAGCTCTTCGATCTTCGAGATCCAGCGGACGTTCCTCTGCGTGAAGAGGGCATCCCTCACCATCGGGTACTCCCTGAGGCTCACGGACGTGATGCCCTCGAGCTTCGCTGCGTCGCCGCGTCTCCAGGCCCTGCGGAGCTCCTCGGACCTCAGGCCGATGACCTCGAGCTCCCGCAGGGACTGCCTCAGCAGGTCCTCCTGCCTGTCGGAAAGGGTTTTCGAGAGGAGCTGTATCTGGGCAAGGGCGGTCTCGAGGAAAAGCGTCTCTTTGCCGTCCCTCCGGGCCAGGGCGTAGAAATGGGCGTCGATGCCCCACTTCGGGTCGAATCCCAGGCGGGCGAGCTCGACGCCGCTCAATGACACGGCGCAGAGCCACGGCTTGTACCTTTCGAACCGCGATTCGGGAAGCCCCGCGGAGGCGAGCTTCTGTTGGAGGAGCCCATAGGTCTTGGCCGAGACATGGTCCTTGAGCAAGGTCCCCTCCCGGTAGGTGCCCTGGTCGAGCAGCGCCTTGTGCACCTCGGGCCGCGTCATCTCCCGCATGTCGGCCTCGAACATCACCCGTTTGCTCCGGCCGTAAGCGTCGGTGATGCGCCTGTCCAGGGGGTAGGAATCGGGTTTGAGCACGTGGACTGAGCCGAGGAGGTGCACGGTTCCCCCCTTTCCCGTCACCGACCAGAGAAAGACGGGGGTTTCCTGTGCCGCACCCGCCGGGCAGGAAGACAGGAGGAGCACGAGGGAAAGTACCGCGGCGGGCAGCTTCTTCACGGGGAGATCATGATCACGGGGTCGGTCTGCCTGCCCTGCACCACCCGCATGCCTGCGGGAACGTCGCTGGTGAGCCAGAGGTTGCCGCCGATGACCGCGTTTTTGCCGATGCGGACCCGCCCGAGGATGGTGGTCCCGGAGTAGATGATCACGTTGTCCTCCACGATGGGGTGCCGCGGGATGCCCTTCACGAGCTTGCCCTCCCCGTCCTTGGGGAAGCTCACCGCCCCGAGGGTGACGCCCTGGTAGAGCCGCACGCTCCTGCCGATCTCGCAGGTCTCGCCGATGACCGTCCCGGTCCCGTGGTCGATGAAGAAACGCTCGCCTATCCGGGCGCCCGGGTGGATGTCGATGCCGGTCTGGGAGTGGGCCATCTCGGCGATGATCCTCGGGATCATCTCCACCCCCAGGGCGTGGAGCTCGTGCGCAATGCGGTAGTTCGTCACGGCCTTGATGCTGGGATAGCAGAAGATGGCCTCCCCGGTGCTCTTCGCCGCGGGGTCGCCCTCGTAGGCCGCGACGACATCGGTTGCCAGGAGCCTTCTGATCCTGGGGATGGCGGCAATGAACTTCCGGGACAGGTTCCGGGCGCGCTCCTCGCACTCGAGGGTGGCCCGCCAGTACTCCTTGTCCCCGGAGAAACCGATCCCCCGCTTGATCTGCTCGGTGAGGAGGCGGTCCACCTTCTCGATGTGGGCGCCGAGGATATAGGGCATCGACTCGAGGGACATCTCGGAGTCGCTGAAGTACGCGGGGAAAAGAACGCTCCTCAGCCGCTCCACGATCTCGGTGAGGGCGTCGAGGGAGGGCATGACCTTCTCCTCGGTGGGCCGGTGATAAACGAGCTCGTAGGAATCGGACCTGCACAGCTCGTCGACGACCTTGTGGATGGTCCTGTCGGTGCGGCTCACGGCGTTTTCCCTGTCATCCTTCATGGACAGCCCGCCTCAAAGCACCCGTTCCCGGGGAAAACAGCCCCATCGGCCCACCAGGCCGCTCCCTCCCACGGACCGCATACGGGGGAACGGGCTCCCTGAAACCCGACCGACGGATCCCCCGGACGAAGCGCCGGGAAGGAGAAGAACCTGCCTCCCGGATCACTTGAGGTCTGTGCCCGGCTTCGTGAGAGCACCGACAGACGGGGGAAGGTCCTTCCTCTTGTCCCTGTCCCGCTTGCGCTCCTGGAGGAGGAACAGCAGGGCCGCCGTATTCGACTTCACGTGGGCGAAGACCGACTCGAGACCCTGGAGCTCCGCATGGTGCTCGAGATTGTACTGCAACTCCTCGATGAGCTTTCTGAGCGTCTCTTCATGGAGTTCGTGCTTTCTCTTGACGAAGACCTTCTTGGCCTCAAGTTCCATTTCGGAGTCCATGACATGGTCCTTCATGGCGTCCCTCGCTTTTTTCGGTAAAAATTACTCCATCTCTCCAGAATGGTCAATGCATATCAGGGGAGCTGCGCCCCCCTCCCATCAGGGATCGAGCCTGTCCTGGCGAAGATGGCCTCTCCTCGAACGCTCTTCCTTTGCCGCTTCCATGAGCTTGAGATAGCGGTCCCGCCCGAGGATTTTGCGCACGTCGAGGAGATACCTGAAGCGCTCCTCCGAGAGCTTCTGCCTTTTGGCCTCGAGCTTCTTGAACTTTTTGAAGGCTGCACGCTGGTCGAGGGACGGGGCTTCGAGGACGCTGTCCATCTCGAGCCTCTGCCTTTCCACCTCCGCCCTCATATCGAAGAGATCCTTGCGCTTCTGCGTGTACAGATCGTCGAGGGTCTGGCGCTCCTGGGGGCTCAGATTGATCCTGTCCTCCATGGCAGGGGACTGCCACCACCTCCCATGGGTCGAACCCTCATCCGCCGCGGCGGCAACCGGGAAGAGAATGATGAGCAGGCCGATCACCCAGAGCCCGGTCTTTCTGAATATCATATCGCGCCTCCTTTTCTCGCCGGCCTTCAGGTAAGGCCGTCGTCATCGCTTATGGGAACCACGAAGTCGAGCACCTCATCGTCATCGAACGCATCCGTTGACGCTTCGGGCGAGATTTCCGCGTACGCGTCGGGAAGTGCGTTCTCCGTGAGCCTGCTCACATCCGCCATGAGGGCCGCGTCACTCATCCCGCCGGCTGCGGTGACCACCCGCCCCTGCCCTCCCGGGACCGTGTCCTGGTGCACGGGCGCAAGGAACAGGATGACCGCCGCGGCGGCAGCGGCGGCAAAGCCCGCCCCCAGGGCCCATCCGAAGGGCTGCAGCCGGCTCCACGCCGGCTCCCGGGAAGGGAGCACGATCTTCCGGGCAGGCTCGGGCGCACAGTCCCTCGCTTTTCTGCCCAGGGCCCGGAGGTCCTCCAGGATGCGCTGCCGCTCCAGGCGGCACTCCGGGCACGCCTGGAGATGAAGCCCTGCCGGCCCGCCCGGGTCCTTCCCGTCCACGAGGGAGGAAACCAGCTCTTCAGGGCTCAGGTGGCCTGTTGTGTCCTGCTTCATGGCTTCTCCTCCTTCAGGAACCCGCACAGTTCCTTTTCGCAGCGAAACTTGTCCACGGCACGGTACAGGTGGGTCTTGACCGTGCTCTCGTTCTTGCCGAGCACTTCGGCGATCTCCCGGATGCCCAGATCGTCGAGGTACTTGAGCCGGAACACCTCTTTCTCGGCGGCCGACAGCCTGGTGAGGAACTTGCCGAGCCACCCCCAGAACTCCTTTCTCTCCAGGCGCTCCGACGCCCGATCCTCCTCAGGGGCCTGCCCCTCCTCCCGGTCGCCGGAGAACAGGGTGAAGATGGAGCGCAGGCGCTTCTTCCGGTAAAAGTCGTTCACGGCGTTCAGCGCTATCCGGTACAGCCAGGGCTTGAACATCACGGGATCCCTGATGGTTTCCACCCCCCGGAAGGCCTTGATGAACACGTCCTGGGTGATGTCCTCAGCATCCATGCGGGAAAGCGTCCGGTAATACACCATCCTGAATATCTCCCCCTGGTACCTGCCGATGAGGGACTCGAAGGCGGCACGGTCGCCGGCCGCCGCCTGCCTCACCTCGGCGATGAGGCGGGGATCCATTGCCGGGGACTCGCCCCCTTCCTCCTGGCCGGACCCGGTTGCCTGACTGTCACCGTGCAGGGTGTCCTGCATCTCGCGTCCTCACCGTTCGGTCTGTGCCCGGGCCCTGCCAGGCCCCGCCGGTCCTTTCTTCATTCTTTCTACTCATCCTGACGCGTACCCCTGTTCTTTTGTCTACACCCCTGGTGCAAAAAAGCCACGATCACCCTCACGCCCCCCGGTCGCAGGCCGGTACGGGCAGTATCCTCGGGTCATGCCCGGTGATGCGGATGAACTTCATGACGTCGGCCAGGGAGATGACGAGCGTGCTCGTGTTCGTGTTGGGGTGGCACTGCATGGCGGGGCAGGAGCACAGGTCGCTGTCCACCACCACCTCCACCAGGCAGCCGGGGTCGTTGGCAATGCCTAAGATCGTCACCGAGCCCGGGGTCAGGCCGAGGAACTTTTCCAGGCGCCCGGGGGAGGCGAAGCTCAGGCCCCTGGCCCCGAGCAGGCTCTCCATGGCCCTGATGTCCACGGACTTGGACGCCCCCACCGTGACGAGGATGTGCCTTTTGCCCTTCCTGTCCCGCAGGAAGAGGTTCTTGGTTTTGGCAGAGTCCCCGGGGATGCACAGGCGGTCGGCCTCCTCGCAGGTAAAGACCGGCTCGTGATCGTAGCGCTCGAAGGATATCCCGTTGTCGCGCAGGTATTGGCAGATGTCCATTTCTCGCTCCCTTGTACCACTACGGCCGCCCAGCTCCCGGTCCGAGGGAAAAAGGAACCCCGGACAGGGGGGCTATGGGGCGCGACCTCCGGCAAGACCCGCGGCAGGCCTGTTCAGAAAAGGATGGTGTCGTCCACCCGTCGCCGCTGTCGTCGCTGATGACCCCGATGCCCATGACCCCGGCAAACCCCTTCAGGAAAGGATGATGTCGTCCAGGCTGCGTTTGGGCACGTGGTGGACCCCGTTCTCGTCCCGCCAGTACGCCACGTCCGCGCCCTCCCCCATCTCCTCGATCCTGACCTCCTCGGCCGGCTTGCCCAGGGCGATAACGAGGAGGATCTCGTACCTCTTAGGGATGGCCAGGGCCTCGCGGAGCCCGCCGCGCTTGACCGAGGCGATCATGCACCCGCCCAGGCCCTTCGAGCAGGCGCCCAGGAGGATGCTCTGGGCGGCGATCCCGTGGTCGCAGCCGAAGGTTTTGGCGATGGCCGTGTCGCCCAGCACGACGATGTACGCCGAAGGCCGCTGCCCCGCCTCCGGGCCCGGCCAGTCCTTGAGGTAGGCCGCCCAGCCCAGGTGCGCAAAGATGGCCGCGTTCTTCTTCGGCGTGTTCGAAAGGATGTATTTGAGGGGCTGGAGATTGGCCGCGGACGCCGAGAGGCGGGCGCAGTCCACCAGCTCCCTGAGCAGCCCCTCGTCTATTGCATGCCCCTCGTCGAATCTCCGGTACGACCTGTTCCTGGTGATGAGTTCACGCATCGTCCCTGCTCCTTGCTCCCTGGTTTCGCTGCAGGCGAAAGGCGCGGGTTGCCGCCCCTGCCCCGCCCTCTATTATCACCTGAGGGGCCGGCTTTCAAAAGGGTAATTGCGGCAGCAGCGGTCGAGAACCTACTTCCCCTTCTTTCTCGCCTTCTCGAGGTTCTTCAGGAAGGGCTTGAAGAGGAAGCTCTGTTCATCCATGGCGCAGAGCTGTTCGAACAGGGGCTTGGTGACCGTGAACGCCAGGATGTCCGGGGGCAGGTGCCTGCGCATCGCCACGTCGGTCGCCCCGATGACGGCCTGGGGCCTGTCCAGGTCGTCGAACAGGGGGAGCAGCTCCATGCACCCGGCCCCGAAGGGGGCGATGACCGCGGGGGGGCCGCCCGGAAGGCTGCAGTAGTGGGCGCCGATGACGAGGATGCTCAGGGCGTCCGGGTTGACGAAGAAGGTGATCGACTTCGCCAGGCCGTACCTGTCCTCCCGCAGGGGGCCGATGAGCACGTTCGCATGCTCCATCCGGTAGGGGCGGGCACTGTCGAACCACTTTCCCATGACCTCCCGCGAGCACTTGAGGCCCTCGCCCTCGTAGAGGAACGTCACATAGTCGTCCCGTGACCTCGTCCTGACCCCGCAGAGCCAGGTCCCCGCGCCCCCGCAGCCGAAGTTCTCCCTGGTGAGCAGGAGCGTCTCGCCCTCGAGGAAGTTCGGGTAGAACTGAAAAATGCAGACATGCCTGCCTGGCACGGGCGTCACGAGGGGCTCGAACCCCTCCGTCGACGGGGCGTCGTATACTGCGATGAGCGGCGCTCCCAGCCCGAGCTTGTCGACGAGCCTTCCTGGATCGGGCATCATACAGCCTCCTCTCCCCGTTCGCCGGGGCTCTCCCGCTGCCGGCTCAGAGCTCGTAGAGGGTGGTGTCCACCCCGGGTTTTTCCTTCTTCCCCGCGCTTGAGGTTTTCCCCTCCAGGACGAACGGCTCTTCGCCCTCCAGCAGATCGCCCATCTCCTGCTCGATGCGGTCCGGGTCTTCGCCCCTTTCCATGCGGCTCAAGGCCTCTTCCATGCCGGCTCCCATCTTCAGCCCCGTGGCCTCGGAAAGCTTGCGCATGAGGAGGGCGGCCTGCCGCGGGTCGTCGTCCCTGATCTTTTCCGCCTCGCTCGCGAGCATGGACATGGCTTTTTCCATCCGGGACTCGTCCATGGGCGGCATCCCGCCCTCATCATCGCCCTCGCCCCTGTTTTTCCCCGTGATGGCGGAAAACAGGGAGACCTTGCGCTTGAGGGGGACGTCAGCGCAGCGCGGGCAGCAGGGAATCTTCTCGGTGTTCACGGACCTGGAAAAGAAGTTGTAGACCGTATTGCACTTGCGGCAATAAAACTCGTAAATCGGCATAACACACCCTCACGACACTATCTTGGGGTGCTATTTAATGACAGAACCCCCTCCCAAATCAAGAGGGGAATTTCCCTGCCCGGCGGAGTTGCCGCGAGTCTCCTGACAGACCTTGAGTCGATCCGGGAAATGTGGGAAAAGATTTTTGTCCCGAAGTCCCGCCCGCGGGGGGCCGCACCCGATCCTCCCCGCCGCTTCCGGCCGGGCCCCCGGGCAAACACCGGGGATCGGGAAAAATGAACGGCAGGAGGCACACCCATGACCAGAGACGACCTGCTCCAGTTCCTGAATGCAAACCCCCTCTGCAGCCTCGCCACGGTGGAGGGCGGAGAGCCCAGGGTGCGGGGCATGCACCTGTACCGGGCAGAGGCGAGCGGCCTGCTCTTCCACACGGCGGAGCCAAAGGACCTCTACCGGCAGGTCCGGGAGAACCCCCGGGCGGAGGCGTGCTTCGTCTCCCCCGACGGCCACCTCCAGATCCGGGTGCGGGGGGAAATGGAAGTGGTCGAGGACCTCGAGCTGAAAAAAGAGATGGTGAACGCCAGGGAATATCTCCAGCCCCTGGTGTGGAGCAACGGGTTCGACATCCTCAAGGTGCTGCGCATGAAGAACTGCACGGCCCTGATCTGGACCTCTGACCTGGACTTCATGCCCAAGATGCCCATCGAGCTCACGGACCCCGCCTGAGGGCGGGCACCGTTTCCGTGGCAGTGGCGGAGTGCAGGAAGTGACCGGCCCTTCGGGGCGCCAGAAGAAGAGGCGCTTCTGGTGCGGATTTTTTCCGGCTCCGGCAGCAGCAGGGAGAATCCGCACCAGAAGACCAGTTAACTAGCTATATTTATTATTTATTTGATTTTAATCCACAGGAGGCTATACAATAGGAAAGCTCCATGAAACACACTGCCCGCCGGCAGGGCGCCGCCCTGACCGTGCCGGTGCAGGAAGCCCAAAGGAGGCGCGCCATGGCTGGAAAGATCTTTTACCGCGAACGGACAAAGGCGAAAGAAGGGGAGAAGAAGCCCAGGTTTCTCATGGTGGCCGTGGCCGGCGTCGACCTGAAGTTCCACGCAAAGCACGTCAGGAAGACCGAGCTCGAGATGATCGCCCGGGAGGTCGGGGCCGAGCTGGTGTTCCTCGGCCGCGACGAGGAAGGGAAGTTCAGCGGAGAGGATGTCGAGGTAAGCTGACCCGGGAGCACATCTGCGCTTTTGAACCGTGAAAGGATGACCGCATGCCGCTGACGAGAGAAAAGGACGGAAAACGCCTGCACATAAAAAGCAGGCTCATGGGCGAGAGCCTCGTGAGGAAGTCGCTCTATGACGAGCTGGACTCGCCGCCCCAGGTGAAGCTGTTCCCGGACGTGAACGTGGTGAAGATCGGCGGCCAGTCCATCTGCGATCGCGGGAAAAAGGCCCTCCCCGCCATCGTAGAAGAGCTCGGATCGGCGAAAAAGAGGCACAAGATCCTGGTCACCACCGGCGGAGGCACGAGGAGCAGGCACATCTACGCCATCGCCCTGGAGCTGGGCATGCCCACGGGCATCATCGCCCGGTTCGCCAGCACCATATCCGAGCAGAACGCCATCCTGGTTTCCACCCTGCTGGCGCACTGGGACGGCATCCGCATCCACCAGGACGACATCCTGAAGATCCCCACCTACTTCTCCCAGGGGTGCATCCCGGTGGTCCAGGGCATGCCGCCCTTCGACTACTTCGCCCTGCCGCCGGACAAGGGCAGGCTCCCCATTCACAGGACCGACGCGGGGACCCTGCTCATGGCGAACCTCATCGGGGCGCGGAGCTGCATCTTCGTGAAGGACGAGGACGGCCTCTACACGGACAACCCCAAGACCAACCCGGACGCCGCCTTCATCCCGGAGATCGGGGCGAGGGAACTCCTGGAAAGAGACCTGGAGGATCTCGTCATCGAGCCTTCATGCCTGGAGATCCTCATCAACAGCCCGTCCATCGACAGGATACAGGTCGTCAACGGCCTCAAGAAGGGGAACATAACCAAGGCCCTGGACGGCAAGCGCGTGGGCACGGTCATCTACCGGGATTGACGGCAGGGACCCCGGGCGGCCGCCCGGGGTCCGGTCAGGCACCTGGCTTCCTGATGACATGCACCGCGGTGGCCTTGAACACGGCCGTCACGCCCTTGCCCGGCAGAAGCCCCAGGTCGTCCACGGACTGCCCCGTCACGTGGGCGCTCAGGGAAAACCCGCAGTCAATGCTCACCCGGTAAAACATCCCGATGGGCTGCACGCTCCGGATCGTTCCGGAGAGCACGTTCCGGGCGCTCGAGTCCGGCCTCGAGCCTTCGGGGTAGATGGTGACGTGCTCCGGCCGTATGAAGCACAAAACCTCCTTCCCCTGCTCGCAGGTACCTGCGCAGAAAATCTCCCTGCTCCCCACCTCCACCTGCAGGGCACCCCCCGCCGAGGACCTGACCCTGCCCTTAAGGATGGTTTCGACCCCGACGAAGGCCGCCACGGCCTCGCTCACCGGCTGGTTCATCACCTCGGCAGGGGTGCCGATCTGGGCGATGCCGCCCCCGTCCATGACCGCGATCCTGTCCGAGAGCCGAAGTGCATCCATGCGGTCGTGGGTGGCCATGACCGCGGTGGTCCCCCTGATGCGCATCGCGTGGCCCAAATCCTGGACGATGGCTTCCTTGGTGGGCGGGTCAAGGGAAGCGAAGGGCTCGTCCAGGAGGATGAGCTCGGGGTTGGTGGCGAACGCCCTCGCGAGGCTCGTGCGCTGCGCCTCGCCCCCGGAGATCTTTCTCGCGGAACGGGAGGAGAGGTGGGCCACGTCGAAGAGCGCCAGGTTCTCCTCGATGACCGGCCGCATGGAGCTCCGCGCCATTCCCCTTATTCTCAGGCCCGAGGCGACGTTCTCGTACACGGTCGCATCGAAGAGCAGGGGCTCCTGGAACACCATGGCCAGCCTGCGCCGGTAGTCGAGGAGCCGGGCGCCGTTTTCCACGGGCTTCCCGTGGAAGCCGATCTCGCCCCGATCCTTCCTGATGAGACCCGCCAGGCCAAGGAGCAGGGTGGACTTGCCCGTGCCGTTGGGGCCGATGAGGGAAAGGAACTCCCCGGTGCGGATCTCGAACCCGGGGATGTCGAGCACGGGCACCCCCCCCCGGCTGACTTTGAGATTCCTCACCGAAAGGATAACTCCCTTCATCGGGGGCGCTCCCGCTGCTGGATGCCCGTGAGGATGGCGTTGATGCAGAAGGTGAAGATGAGCAGGATCACGCCCAGCGCGATGGCGATGTCGAAGTTGCCCTTGCCGGTTTCCATGACCGTGGCCGTGGTGAGCACCCGGGTGTAGCCCTTGATGTTGCCGCCCACCATGATGGAAGCGCCCACCTCGGAGATGACCCCGCCGAACCCGGCCATCACCGCGGCGAGAAGCGGGAGCCGGGCTTCCCTGATGAGCATCCGGACCATCTGGATCCGCGTGGCGCCGAGCGCCAGGATCTGGAGCCTCAGGGCTTCCGGGAGCTTCTGGATCGACGCAAGCGATATCCCCGCCACGATGGGCGTGGCAATGACGGCCTGGGCGAGGATGATGGCCGTGGGCGTGTAGAGGAGCTCGAAGAAACCCAGCGGGCCGTTGCGCCACAGGAAGATGGTCACGAAAAGGCCCACGACCACGGGGGGCACGCCCATGCCCGTGTTGATGAGGCTCACCACGAGCCTTCGGCCGGGGAAGCGCGCCAGCGCCACCACCGTGCCCAGCGAGATGCCGATGAACAGGCTGAAGAAGGTCGCCAGACCCGAGACCTTGAGGGACAGCCAGGTGATCCCGAGCACCTCGGGATCGAACGTGAACAGGAGCCAGATCGCCTTTCTTATTCCTTCCAGGATGAGTTCCATGGAGCCCTCTCAGGGATCACACCGCTCTTTCCCGTGCGTGCACGGGGTGGAAACGCCGGGCAGGGATTCCTGCCCGGCGTGACCTTAAGGTTTAATCGTTGTCGGGCTTGCCTGCATCGGGGAAGAAGAGCGGGCTGCCGTACTTGTCCACGCCGAACTTCCCGATGATGGCCTGCACGTCCTTGCTCACGACGAAGTCCGCGTACGCCCTGGCGGCAGATGTGTTCACCTTGGGGAATTTCTCCGGGTTCACGACGATGACGTGGTAGATGTTCAGGAGGGTCTTGTCACCCTCCACCAGGATGTCCATGCCGAGGTTCTTCTTGAGGGACAGGTAGGTGCCCCGGTCGGCCAGGGTGTAGCCCTTTTTCTCGGCGGCGACGTTGAGGGTCTGGCCCATGCCGAGCCCGGTCTGCTGGTAGAACTTCTGCCCCTCGGGGTTGACGCCGGCCTTTTTCCAGAGGTCCTTTTCCTTGGCGTGCGTGCCCGAGTTGTCGCCCCGGGACAGGAAGAGTGCCCCCTTCGCCGCGATCTGCTTGACGGCCTCGGGCGCCGACTTCATGCCCTTGACCCCGGCCGGGTCGGACGGCGGTCCCACGATGATGAAATCGTTGTGCATGACGAGCTTCCGGTTCACCCCGCTGCCTTCTTCCATGAACTTCTTCTCCGCGGCGGGCGAGTGCACGAGCAGGACGTCGGCCTCACCCTTTGAGCCCATGGCCATTGCCTGGCCGGAGCCGACGGCGATGGTCTTCACGAAATAGCCGGTCTTTTTCTCGAACATCGGGTTGAGCAGGTCCAGCAGGCCCGTGTCCTGGGTGCTGGTGGTGGTGGCCAGGATGAGGTTCTTCCCGTCTGCCGCCGAAGCGGGTGAGCCTGCCAGAATGGCGGCCACGAAAAGCGCCATGATCACCAGGAACGATCTGTTCAGCATCTTCATATCTTTCTCCTCTCGCATAATTTGAGAATCACTTTGTTTATTCTTTTTGGCCCTGTATGCTGCCGGTTCGGGTGAAAACGGCGGCCGGCCGTACCGCACCCCCTGCACCCATCGGCCTTCATCGCTGCGCCGCGTACAGGATGCGACCCGCGTCCCTGTCGCTGTAGCCCTTCATCGTGCCCAGCAGACCCTTGAAGTGCCCGGACCTGACGAATTCCACGAAGGCCTGGACGTGCCGGTCGAAGAAGTCCGCCCGCCTCACGAGCATGTCGAAGCGCTCTTCGAGCAAAAGGGTGAACCCCAGGTTCGAGCCCGCCGCCACCGACTCGGCACCCACGCCCAGGTCCGCATCGCCCGAGGCAACGGAGCGCACCACGTCGAAATGCGTGAACACCTCTGTCTCATAGCCCCTGATGCTCGCGGTATCGATCCCCTCCTGCCGGGCAAGGTGGTCCACCAGCTCGCGCACGCCCGAGCCTTTCTGCCGGTTGACGAAGCGCATTCCCCTGTCCGCGCACTCCTTCAGGGAGGACGCCTTGCCCGGCCCGTAGACGTACCCGATGGTGCGGTAAAACAGGTTGATCAGGACGACCTCGCCGGGGTCATCGAAATACTCGCCCAGGAAGGGGAAGTTGAACTCCCTGCGCTCGTGGTCATAGAGGTGGCTCACCGCAATGGTGCTGAACCCGTCGCGCAGGAGCCTGATGCCTTCCCTGCTCCCGACGCTCGACGAAAACAGGAGCAGCTCGGGCTCGACACGGTGGAAGATGCCCTGGGCCATGGCGATGGCCGGGTCGTCTGACCCGCACAGGAGGAGCACCTTCTTGTTCACGAGGGATTCCCAGAAAGATCTCCTCACCGTCTCCTGGGCCTTGCCCGACATGAACTCCTCGAGCTCGGCCCTGGGGAAGAGCCACTTTCCGGTGACCCGGGTGCCGGGGAGCTTGCCCTCGTTGAGCAGGGCATAGAGCTTTTTCTCATTGATCTTGAGGAGTTTCGAAGCCTCCTTCACGGTCAGCAGCTCGCCGGGTTCTTCTTTCAAGGCGCTCTCCTCGAGTGATCATTACTGATAATTACCGATTTACCTAGCCGCAAATGCCGGTTTTGTCAACCACG
>ERZ1645192.1498-NODE-1498-length-19428-cov-9.365354_pt1 | contig 19428 bp, 15 predicted proteins | sample MGYA00575354_ERZ1645192 | MGnify/ENA primary metagenome ERZ1645192 (study PRJEB40844, sample SAMN11349763) | freshwater sediment metagenome | isolation source: river sediment | host: Sediment | place: India: Faizupur Khadar , New Delhi | collected 2017-02-21 ... | reverse complement strand
ACGGCGGCAGGCGGCGGCGCTTGCCGCCGGGCCGCTGGCCGCCCACGGCCGCCACCTGTCTTTTAAACTGGACCGTCTGGAGCGGATCGGGCGCGCCGGCGGCCGGCCCGACCCCAGGGCCATCATGTGACGCGCGGTCGCTGCGGCGCCGGGCGCCGCCACCATTCACACCGGGAGGAAACACCATGGGATTCCGGGTTGTCCAACATCCCCTGATCGCCCACAAGCTGGGCCTGCTGCGGGACGTCGCGTGCCCCACGTCCAAGTTCCGCCGGCTGGCCGAGGAGATCACCAACCTCCTGACCTACGAAGCCACCCGCGACCTGGAGCTGGAACCGATGGAAGTGAGCGGCTGGGCCGGCGCGGTCCAGGTGCAGCGGCTGTCGGGCAAAAAGGTGGCCGTGGTGCCCATCCTGCGGGCCGGGATCGGCATGCTGCCCGGCGTGCTGGACCTGATCCCGTCGGCGCGCGTCAACATCATCGGGATCTACCGGAACGAGGAGACGCTGGAGCCGGTGACCTACTACCGGAAGCTCTCCCACGATGTCGACGCCCGCACCGCCATCATCGTGGATCCCATGCTGGCCACCGGCAACTCGCTGCGGGCCACCATCGACTATCTGAAGGCCGCCGGCTGCCACCGGATCAAGGTGCTCTGCCTGGTGGCGGCGCCCGAGGGCGTGGCCAACCTGGAGCGGCACGCTCCGGAGGTGGAGATCTATTCCGCCGCCTTGGACGATCACCTCAACGAGAACGGCTACATCCTGCCCGGCCTCGGCGACGCGGGCGACCGGCTGTTCGGCACCAAGTAAGCAAGTCGCCGCGCAGGCGGGCCGGCGGCGCGGTGCGGTGGGGGTCGCGCCGGTTCACATGGACGCGTCCTGGACCACCACCCAGGTGTCGCCCCGGCGGTGGAGCACGAGCAGAGTCAGGCCGCTGGGGGTGGCCGCGGCGGTGGCGATGGTCCAGCGCGCCAGTACCGACACGGCGTGGATCCGCCCGGGGCGCGCGTCCCCCAGCAACGACACCTCCCGCCCCCGGACCGGAAGAATCTCCAGAATCTCAAACGACAGGCGGCCCCGCGCGGCCTCATCCGGATACGACTGCCGGTAACGCGCCAGCACCTCGGCCCGGCCGCGGGTGAGCCCCTTGGGCGAGGCGAAGGCGGCTTCCTCGGCGTAGACCGAGCAGAAAGCCTCGAGGTCGCCCCGGTTCCACGCCTCGGCCTGCCGCTCCAGGAGCTGCGCGACGTCGCGGCGGGCGGTGTCCGCCTCCCGGATCGCGGCCAGGCGATCCCACAGGCCGCAGCCGTAGGTGGCCAGGAACTCCGGCTCCTCGGCCAGCGCCGGATCGGCCAGCACCTCATCGGCGGCGGCGAACCGGTGGCCGGTCTCCGTGAGCCAGGCGAACAGCGCGTCCCACTGGGCGGCGCTCACTTCGGTGGCGTGGAGGAGCAGGATCTGCGGCGCGGCGCGGCCCAGCAGCCGGTCGCCCCGCCGCTCCTGGTCGCGGACGGACAGGCGCAGCGAGTACTGGTAATCCTCCGCGAGCCGGTTCATGGCGGCGGCGTCGCCGGCGCGGCGGGCGGTCACCCACGGCTCCTCGAAGGCGTAGTCCTGGGTGTCCAGCGTCACCGGCAGGTTGCGCTGTCCCGTCTCGGCCAGGTAGCGGCGCACCGCCCGCCAGTCTGCGGTGGTGTTCCCCTCGCGGAGCATCGGGTAGCGGAAGAAGCGCGGCGCCTTTCCGCGCGGCGCCAGCCGCTCCGCCAGCCGCACCCGGCACGCTTCGGCGTCGGCGACGAACGCCGCGGCGCCGACGCGGGTCAGGTCCGGATGGGTGGCGGTGTGGTTGCCCAGCTCGTGGCCGGCCGCCAGCCACGCGTCGAGCAGGGCCAGATCGTCGGGGCCCTGGACGTTCCGCCAGGTGACCATCCCCACGGCGGTGACGCCGTGCCGGGCCAGCGCGGCCAGCAGCGCCTCGGTGATCCGCCGCCGCTCGGCCGGATCGGGGTGGAGCCGCGCCGAAGTCAAGGGCAGGTCATCCACGGTGACCAGCAGCGGCCGGCGCCCGTCCGCCGGTTGCGCCGGCGCCGCAGCGACGATGGCACCGGCCAGCGCCACAATTGCGGTGGCGGCCAGACAGATGCGTGGGATCATGGACATAGTGACCTCGATGGATTCAGATTGGCGGCCGGGCCGGCCGGCGGTGTCGCGTCCCCCCACCCGGGTGAGCTACCGCCGCGCTGCGGCCTCGGCATAGACCGCCGATGGCGGGACGGCCAGCTCCCGGACCAATCCCACCCATGCGAACAGTTTCAGCAGGTAGTGAGTGGGATCGAGCTCCCACCAGTAGAACCCCTGGCGCTCCGAGGCGGGGTACCGGTGATGGTTGTTGTGCCAGCCCTCGCCGAAGGTGAGCAGGGTGATGAGCAGATTGTTGCGGCTGGTGTCGCGGGTATTGAACCGGCGCGTCCCCCAGGTGTGGGCCAGCGAGTTGACGAAGAACGTCCCGTGGTACAGGAGCACGGTGCTGATGAAAAAGCCCCAGGTCAGAAGCTGCAGCCCCGACGTGCCGAGTTCCGGGCGGGCGGCGCCCAGCCAGGCGCCGAGGCCGTAAAGGCCCGCCGCCAGCAGCAGCGGCGGCACCCAGTGGAAGCGGTCCAGCCAGCGGAGCTCGGGAAAGCGGGCGAAATCCTTGATCACCGCCTCGTTCGTGTGCAGGTAGCGGTCGCTGACGATCCAGCCCACGTGGGCCCACCAAAAGCCCTGTTGGCTGGGGGAGTGGACGTCCGCGTCGGTGTCCACGTACCGGTGGTGGATCCGGTGGTGGCCGGCCCACCAGAGCGGACCCATCTGGGCGGCCGAGGCGCCGAGGACAGCCAGGAGAAACTGGAAGGCCCGGCCCGTCTTATACGACTTGTGGGCGAAGAAGCGGTGGTAGCCGGCGGTGAGGCCGAACGCCCGGGCATAGTGGAGGAGGATGCAAGCCCCCACGGCGGTCCAGCTCACGCCGGCCCAGATGACCAGCAGGCAGGCCAGGTGGACCGAGAGAAAGGGCAGGCTGTGCAACAGGTCCAGCCGGCCCTTGCCGCCGGCGGCCGGGGTGTCGGTGCTCATGGGCAGCGGAGCCTCTCCCAGGGCGCCTGCGGGGAGCCGGGCCGGGCCAGCACGAGCTGCAGATCGTTCAGGTAGCGCTCGGCGAACGCCCCCTCGCAGTAGGAGAAATAATACACCCACTTCCGGATGAACGCATCATCGAACCCCAGCGCCCGCACCGCCGGGGTGTTGGCCAGGAAGCGCCGCCGCCATTCCGCCAGGGTCGGGGCGTAGTGGACGCCGATGTTCTCCAGATCCTGGATCACCAGTTCCGAGTGGTCTTTCATCGCCCGGCTCAGCGCGTCCAGCGACGGCAGCATCCCGCCCGGGAAGATGTGCTTCTGGATCCAGTCGGGCTGGCGGCGGTAGGCGTCGTAGCGCTGGTCGGGGATGGTGATCACCTGGACCACCGCCCAGCCGCCCGGTCGCAGCAGTTCGTCGACGCGGGCGAAAAAGGTGCCGAGGTAGCGATGGCCCACCGCTTCGAGCATCTCGATGGATACGATCCGGTCGAAGCGGCCCGGCACGTGGCGGTAGTCGCACAGCTCTACCGCCACGCGCTCCGCCAGCCCTGCGGCGCGGACGCGTTCCCGCGCCAGCGCCAGCTGCTCCTCGCTCAGGGTGATGGTGGTCACCCGGCAGCCCGTTGCGCGGGCCGCGGCGATGGCGAACGCCCCCCAGCCGGAGCCGATCTCCAGGAGGTGGTCGCCGGGACCGGGGGCGGCCTTCGCGAGCAGCCGCTCGATCTTGCGGCGCTGCGCTTCCTCCAGACCGAGATCGGGCGCGTCGAACAGGGCGCAGGAGTACATCATCGACTCGTCGAGGAAGAGCCGGTACATTTCGTTGCTCAGATCGTAATGGTCGCGGATGTTCGCCCGGCTGCCGAGCAGCGTGTTGCGCCGCCGGCCGTGGCGCAGCCGGTTGGCGACGCGGCTGACGGCGGCGGTGGCCAGGTTGCCGGAGGCGAGCGCCGCGCGGTTGCGGATGAACAGCCGGATGGCGCCGGTCAGGTCGGCGCAGTCCCAGTCGCCGTCGGCGTACGACTCGCCGAAGCCGATGTCGCCGCCCCAGACCAGGCGCGGGAACAGCCGCCAGTTGCGGAGTTCCAGCCGCAGCGGCGCCGGCGCGGCGGGGTCGCCGAACGACCGCTCGGCGCCGTCGGGCGGCGCCACCTCCAGCCGGCCGTGGACCAGGCGCTGGAGCAGGCCGTAGACCAGCCGCCGGCAGATCCGCTCGTGCCAGGTCGGCGGCCGGCGGCCGATGGTCATGGAGCTGGCGGGGTCGGGACGGGGGTGCACGGGGAGCTTCCGCTGGAAGTAGAGCCGGGCGGCCTGCCAGGTGATGCGCGGGATGCTCAGGGCCGCAGCCAGAGGGTAGCGGGCCACCGTGCGGGCCAGGGCGCCGGCGGTGAGAGGCCGGGGGGCGCCGTGAAGCCGGGCGGTCATGATCCGCTCGCCGTCGCGCTCCAGGTGGATGCGGATGTCCATGGGGCCGGCGGGATCGGCGAACTCGAAGGCATACACCCCCCGCCGGTCGTTGAACGGCGACACGTGGAACGCCTTGTCGGCGCGGTAGCGCAGCGGCCACCCGCCGGGTGGTCCCTCGGGCCGGTCCAAAATGTACACGTGGCGCTCGCCGAAGGTGTTGTTCACCTCGGCCACCACCACGGCCACGGCGCCGTCGGGGCGACGGCAGAAATAGATGCTCACCGGGTTGAAGACGTAGTGCCAGTAGCGGGCGGCGGTCACGAGTTCGATCCGGCCGAAGGGGCCGTCGTGCCCGTATCGGCGGAGCAGCTCCAGGAGCTTGTCGCGGATGGGCGCGCGGCCATCGGTCAGGTAATCCCGGTCGTGGATGGCCACCGGGCGGATCCGGTTGTAGCCGAACGCGCCGATTTGGCAGTCCAGTTCGGGCAGTTCGTCGAGGTCGAAGGCGTACCAGTAGAGGGGGTAGCGGAACACGTGCCGCACCGGCCGCAGCCGGGCGTGGCTCACCTCGCCCACGTAGATGCGCGAGTTCATAGCTCGAGCCCGAACCGGCGGCAGACGGCCAGGCCCGACGCCACGGCGTCCTCGTGGAAGCCCCAGCGGTGGTAGCTGCCGCAGAAGTGGGTGTGATGCGGACCGCTCAGGGCGGGCAGCTCCGCCTGGGTGGCCAGCGCCTCGGTTGTGTACATCGGGTGGGTGTAGAGCATCTCGGCGACCGTACAGCCGGCCGCCGGGGGCTGCGGCCGGTTGAGGGACACGCAGTACTCCCGGGCGGCGGCCAGCCCCTGGAGCCGGTTCATGTGGTAGGTCACCGACAGGCGGCTCTCGCCGTCGGCGCCGGCCGCGCGGGCGTAGTTCCAGGCGGCCCAGGCGCGGCGCAGGGGCGGCAGCGCGGCGGCGTCGGTGTGAAGCACCGTGTGGTTGCGGTTGTAGCGCCAGGCGCCGAGGAGGCGGGTCTCGTCCGGCGTCGGGTCCTCGAGCAGCGCCAGCGCCTCGTCGGCGTGGGCGGCGATGACGGCGTGGTGGAAGCGCCGGCTGGCGCCGTCGGCCAGGCGCACCGTGACACCGTCGGCGTCGCGGCGCACGCCGGCCACCGCCGTGCCGGGACGGAGTTCGCCACGGAAGGCGGCGGCGAAAGCCTTCACGTAGCTGTGGGAGCCGCCGGCGACGGTCTGCCACTGGGGCCGGTCCCTGAGGGTGAGCAGACCGTGGTTGCCGAAGAAGCGGATGAACGACTCCGCCGGGAACGCCAGCATGTCGCGGGTCGGGGTGGACCAGATGGCCGCACCCATGGGCAGGAGGTAGTCGTCGCGGAAGGCGCGACCGAGCCCCAGGTCCGCCAGGTAGTCGCCGAGCGTCCGCCCGGCCAGCCGGCCCGCGGCGAGGTCATCGCCGGCGCGGCGGCCGAAGCGGCCGATATCGCGGAGCATGCCCAGGAAGGCGGCCCGCAGCAGATTGCGCCGCTGGGCGAACAGCCCGTTCAGGTCGGTGCCGGCGTAGACCAGACCGGTGGCGCGGCAGGTGAAGCTGAAGCTCATCTCGCTGGCGCGGGCGGCCACGCCGAGATCGTCCAGGAGCCGGATGAAGTTCGGATAGGTGCGGGTGTTGAAGACGATGAAGCCGGTGTCCACCGGCGTGCCGGCGTCGGGTCCGTCGGGGATGACCACGGTGTGGGTGTGTCCGCCCAGGTGGTCGTTCTTTTCGTAGACCGTGACCCGGTGCCGCCGCTGGAGCACGTGGGCGGCGGCCAGCCCGGCCACGCCGCAGCCGATGACGGCGATGTCGAGGGGTTGTGTGTCCATGGCCCATCCCGATGACGCGCCCAGCCGGCCGGCGCCGCCACGGCGCGGAATTTGATGCCGGTTCGTCAATATTATACACGGGGCGGCGTCGGGCACGCGGGGAATCACGGCCGAATCGGGTAACGGCGGGGCCGATCGTGCCGGCGTGAGATCCACGCGGCCGCTGCGGGCCGGCAGCGCAGATCAGGGGAGCAGGTTCAAACCCTGCACTGCCGGCTCGGGCTCTTCATCGAAGACGAACCGCGCCATTCCGGCCAGTCGTCTGTTACGAAATGCATGCAGCACGATCAGGGCGGACAAGAGGCCGGCAAAAATAATGATCCATCCATGAGGATGAGCCGACAGCCACTCCCCGGCCATGACCGGAAGGTGGACGTAGATGCTGAAACCGATCCAAAAGAGCGGCCAGGTGGCTTTCAGGTTGACCGCCCCCGGCAGGCGGTGGCAGGTGAACGGGATCTTGTCGAACCGCAGGAAGAGCACCTCCCGCAGGCTGGCGCCCAGCAGGAGAACCATGCCGTGGAAGCAGGCCGCCTGGCCCCAGCCGAGCGGGCCCGCGGACAAAGGCAGCAGCGCGAGCGGCGGCAGCACGCCGACGATGAACACGAATTTCCGGCACCCCCGCCAGAGCGGCCGTCCGGCCAACGGCGCGTTGAGTTGGAACAGCCAGTTGGCCGGCAACTCCGCCGGAACCGCCGCCGCGTAGCGTACGCCGAGCAGCAGGCAAAAAGACAGAATGAGCGGGATGGCCAGCACGGACCCATTCGTCCCGCCGGCGGGCTCGGCCGATACCACGGCCGCGATCCGGACCGCCGCCAGGGCGACGGCGAGGGCGACGGCTCCGGTGACGATCAGCTTCTGCCGGCGGCTGCGAAACAGGGTGGCCAGGCAAAAATGGAACGCCGCCCGCTCCAGCGGCTCGGTGAGCCAGCGCCGGTCCAGCCAGGCCCGCAGCCGCTCCCGCCACCGGCTGGCGGGACCGCCGACCGGTTTTTCCCCTTCCCTGCCGAATCGGGCGTACTGCCGGCGAACGAGGATCAGCGTCAGGCTGTAACCAATCAGGACCGCGGCCAGGGCGCGGATCGCCGTGCCGGCCAGAGCTGCCGGCAGCGGCTGCCTGGCTCCCAGCAGCCACTCCTGCAGGCCCGTGAACCAGAGCGAGGGGACCCAGTACGGGAAGGATCCGACGCCCCGCTCGGGGCCCGTCAAGGCCCGGGCCGTCTGGGGGTACAGAAACAGCAGCAGGGCCGCGGACACGATCAGCCCGGCCTGGACCCAGGGAGTCAATCGGTGGCTGGTCCGCTCTCCAAGCAGAACCGGCAGGATCCCCCGCACGGTCAGGATCAGGAAGAACACGAACGTGCAACCGGCTACCGTGCTCACGGACTGGGCAATCATCTGGGCCAGACCACCCTGCGCGCCCTCGCCGATTTCGAGCACGACGGGGAACAGCAGGACGGGCCCGCAGTTGGCGGCCAGGACAAACAGCGCCAGGCACAGGCACTGCGCCAGGCAGGAGGCCAGCTGCACGGTGCGAGCCGGGAGCGGCAAGGGCGCCAGGGTCGCGTGATCGCGCCGGTCCAGCCCCAGGGCGTCCCATTGCCAGGCGGCCGCGATGCCAGTCACCGCCAGGGCATATGAGACAAACAAACACCGGTCGACCTGGACGGCCGCCGGGATCCAGGCCGGCGCCGTCGTTGCGAGGTACAGGTATTTCATGATGAGCAGGAAGGGGATGGCCAGCCCCGGACCGGCCACCAGGGCCAGCACCTGACCGACGGCCCGGGTCGCATCCGCCTGTGGGACCAGGGTGTCGCTCACCAGGGAACGGGTCGTGAAATGCCGGACCAGTTCCAGGAACACGTGCGGGCGATGGGCGAAGCGGCCGGACATCCGTCGCCGCCGGGTTCCGGCGGCAGCCGGCGGGCCGGCATCCGTTGTGATGCCGCCGGCGGTCATGCCCGCATCACCGCGACGATCTCACGGGCCACCGCGGCGGCATCCTCTCGACTGACCAGCTGGGTGAAGACGTGTTCCAGCGACGGCGAGCGCATCATGGCGCGCAGGGTGGACACCTCGTCATCGGCCACGATCCGGCCCCGGTCGAGGATGACGACCCGGGAACAGATCTTTTCCACCACTTCCAGGACATGAGAACTGTAGAGGATCGCCTTGCCGGCCTCGGCCAGGGTGGCCAGCAGATGGCGGAAGACCAGCATGGCCGTGACGTCCAGGCCCGAGAGCGGTTCGTCGAAGATCAGCACGTCCGGATCGTGCAGCAGGGCGGCGATGATCAGCACCTTCTGGCGCATGCCCTTGGAGAAGGCGCTGAGGGGCAGGTGGCGGTGCGGCTGGAGGGTGAGCAGGCGCAGCAGGGACTCGATTTTTTCGGCCAGTGGCGCGTCCGGCATTCCCCGGAGACGGCCCACCAGCCGGAGATACTCCGGCGCGGTCAGGTACGGATACAGCAGCGGTTCCTCGGGTACGTAGCCGAGCCGGGCTTTGTATTCCAGGGAGCGGTCCTGCAGCGGAACGCCTTCGAACAGAATGTCGCCGCTGCTCGGCTGGAGCAATCCGACGAGCATCTTCACCGTGGTGCTTTTACCGGAGCCGTTCGGGCCGAGGTACCCGGTCACGCAGCCCGCCGGAATGGTGAGGCTGATCTCCTGGACCGCGGTGAGTCCGTTGTAACGCTTGGTCAATCGGACGGCCTGCAGCATTTTTCCTCTCGTCGGAATCGGCCGGGACATTCTGCTGGAATTTTACCATTAGACACGGCCACCGGGGCCTGGTTCCCAACATAAGGGTGAGGGTGACCAAGCAGCGGTCTTCCCGCAGTCAGGCAGCCGCGCGGAAACGGGGTCCGACGCAGCTGAAAAGGAACATGGACCGTTGCCACCGCGAGAAGGCCTTCCCGTTCCATTCGCCTGGCTGGTGGAGCTGTCGCGAACCACCCATTTAGTTCGCACCACGTGATCATAGCCGCGGCGGTCCGGCGGCGCAGCGCTGGCGCCGGGCCACCCATGAGCGTATAATGACGGCCGATTCATCCAAGCGTCGAACACCGGTCTTGTTCGGTTGAAGGCAGGGGTTCATGGTCGACACCCACAAAAAAGTATCCGGGCTGAGCATTCTCATCGTCGACGATGAAGCCAATATCCGTCGAACCATGACCCTCTGCCTGGAGAGCGAAGGGCACGGAGTAACAGGCGCGGGCACCGGCGCCGCGGCCCTTGAAGCAGCCGATCGGCGAGTGTTCGACCTGATCTTTCTGGATCTCAGACTCGAGGGAGAAAACGGACTCGATCTCATTCCCCGGCTATTGGCGGCGGCGCCGACGGCGCGAATCGTGGTCGTCACCGCATATGCATCCATCGAATCAGCGGTAGCAGCCATCCGGGGTGGCGCTTATGATTTCCTGGCCAAACCTTTCGACCCGGAACAGATCCGCCTGATCGCCCGGCAGGTGGGAGCGTTCCGAAGGCTGGAACATGAGGTGACCGAGCTGCGAAGCGATCTGGACCGGGTGCATCCGGAGCTGGATTTCCAGACGGCGTGTCCGGCGATGCAGCGGGCGGTGGAAATGGCCCGTCAGGTTGCTGCAGCCGAAGCCACGGTGCTCCTGAACGGCGAGAGCGGAACCGGCAAGACGGTGCTGGCCCGGGCGATCCACCGGTGGAGCCCGCGGGCGGGGAAGCCGTTCGCGGTGGTCTCGTGCGCCAGCCTGAATCCGGAACTCCTGGAAAGCGAGCTGTTCGGCCACGTCAAGGGCGCATTCACGGGCGCCGTGCGAGACAATCCCGGCCGGATCGCGGCATGCGAGGGGGGGACGCTGTTGCTGGATGAGGTGGGGGATCTGCCGCCGCCGATCCAGCCCAAGCTGCTCCGGTTCCTCCAGGATCGGGAATACGAACGCGTTGGGCAGTCGATCACCCGGCATGCCGATGTGCGGCTCATCGCCGCCACCGGCGCCGACCTTAAGCAGGCCGTGGCGGACGAACGGTTCAGGGAGGACCTCTATTACCGGCTCAACGTTATCCCCATCGGCTTGCCGCCGCTCCGAGAGAGACTGGAGGATGTATCGGCCATGGCTGACCGGTTGCTGGCCGTCTTCAACCAGGCCAACCGGAAGCATGTGGAGGGTTTCACCGCGGAAGCCCAAGCAACCCTCCAGGATTATCACTGGCCGGGCAACATCCGGGAGTTGCGGAACGTGGTGGAGCGTGCCGTGATCCTGTGCCGCGGAGCCCGGATCGGGACGGAGCACCTGCCCGAAGAACTCGTGGGCCCCCGCCAGCTCGTCCGGCTGGGCGATCCCGTGCCGCTGTCCACCATCGAAGAGCAGCACATTCGCCGAATCCTGGCCAGCGCCCCGAACCTGCAGGCTGCGGCGGATACACTGGGCGTGGACCCGGCCACGCTCTGGCGCCGCCGCAAGCAGTACGGTCTCGAATAACCAATCGCCTGAACTCACACCCCTTCCTTACATTGTCGTGCAATATGCAATCCGTCTGAGCCGCGATCGGGCATATTGCATGCTGATCGTGCCAAAAGCACCCGGCCCGCGTGCCTTTGGCCGTGTTCCGGATTGGCATCCGTTGTGCATTAATCCGATCGTTCGGCGGGCGACGGGCGAACGGATTCCATCAAAGAGGTAGCCACATGACGCTCCGTTTGAAGATATTGTTCGGCTACGGGATGGCTTTCCTGCTGACGGGGATCGTCCTGGTCTGGGCGGTCCACAATCTGGTGGATCTGGGTCAAGCTTCGGAAGCCATTCTCAGGGAAAACTACAAGAGCATCCAGGCCGCCGGGCAGATGATGAATGCCGTTGAGGAGCAGGACTCGGCCGTGCTCCAGGTGCTGCTCGGCGATGGTCTGGCGGGCCGGGCCCGCTTCCGGCAAAACGAAGCTCGTTTCCTGGAATGGCTGGGGCGGGCCAAGGACAACATCACCGTCACCGGCGAAGCCGGGATCATCGATGAATTGGACCGTAGGTATGCCGCCTACCGGTCGGCCGCGACGGACATCCTGGTCATGCTGGAATTGTCACGCGTGGGGACGGGGGCGGACTACCAGAACCGGTTGGCCCCGCTGTCCAGGGCCGTCCGGCAACAGTCGGAGCGCCTGCGGCGACTGAATGAACAGACGATGTTCGGCGCCAGCCGGCAGGCCCAACAATTGGCCCGGCAGGCGGTGTGGTCCACCAGCGGCATCGGTTTGATGGCGATGGCGACGGGGTTGATCGTCAGCGTCCTCCTGTCCAAAAGCCTGGTTCGCCCATTGCACCGGCTGGCGGAGGCAGCCCAGCGGGTTGGCCAGGGACACTACGACGTGGCGCTGCCTATCGACAGCCGGGACGAGCTTGGCCTGCTGACGGGGGAGTTCAACGCGATGGCCCGCCGGCTCAGGGATTACCACGACATGAACGTGGAAGAGATCATGGCCGAAAAGAAACGGGGCGAGGCCATCCTGCGGAGCATCGAGGACGGCATCCTGGTGATCGATCCCGACCTGCGGGTGACCCATATCAACCTCACCGCCCTCAGCCTGTTGGCGGTGACGTCCGAACACGCCATCGGGCGGCACTTTCTGGAGGTGATCAACGATGAGGGCTTGCTCGCACTCCTGAGGCAGACCGCCGAGACACGGGAGGCCCCGCATCTGGACGAGGACCGAAAGATCCTGACGCTGGATCGCGGCGGAGAAACACGCCACTGCACCTTCGCCGTGACGCCGGTGCGCGGCAGCGGATCGGCGTTGCTGTGTGTGGTCCTGTTGCTTCGTGACGTGACGCGATTCCGTGAACTGGACCGGCTGAAAAGCCAGTTTGTAATGACCGCTTCCCACGAGTTGCGCACACCTCTGACCAGCATCAGCATGAGCATCGGCTTGTTGCGGGAGCGGGCCATTGAGCGACTGGATGACTCGCAACGCCAGCTGCTGGACCTGGCGTACCAGGAATCGAACCGCTTGAGGGCGCTGGTCAACGATCTGCTGGATCTCGAAAAGATCGAATCGGGACGAATCGAAATGCAGTTCGAAAAAGTGCCCGTGTCCCGATTGGCCGAGCGGGTTCTGACCATCTTCCGGCCGCAGACGGAAAAGGCCCATGTGACCCTGGCCGCGAGCCTGCCCGAAGAACCGGTTTTTGTGCGCGCGGACGGTTCCAAGATCTCCTGGGTGCTCACCAACCTGATTTCCAATGCGCTCCGCTACGTGTCGCCCGGCGGTCAAATCGACATCCGAGCCGAACGGGCCGGCGAGTTCGTGCACGTGTCCGTCCGGGACGACGGCCGCGGCATACCCCGGGAGTTCCAGGACAGGATCTTTGACAAGTTCGTTCAGGTTGGCGGGAGCCGGGACGACCGGGGGAGCGGTTTGGGACTGGCCATTTGCCGGGAAATAATCCGAGCCCACAAGGGGACCATTTGGGTGGACTCCGAACCGGGCTGCGGCAGCACATTCACCTTCACCCTGCCGGTGATGGAATAAAGAGGAACAACATGAGCAACGCAGCAAGGATCTTGATCGTGGACGACGAACGGAGTATCCGGCTGACTCTGGTTCAGACACTCGAATCGCCTGAGCGTACGGTCGAGGCAGCGGTCAACGGCGAGGAAGCCCTGCTCTGTATCGAACGGGAGCGGTACCAAGTGATTCTTCTGGACCTGCAGCTGCCGGGCATGGATGGGCTTGAAGTACTGAAACGGATCCGGAGCATGCAGCCCGACGCGGCAGTGATCATTATCACCGCCCACGGCAGCATCGACGCCGCCGTGGCAGCCATGAAGCAGGGGGCGGCGGATTTTCTGCAGAAGCCGTTCATTCCCGATGAAGTCAGGCAGCAAGTTGACCGTCTGATTGCGACACAGGCGGCGCCGCCGGATACGGCCGCCGACTACTTCGACCGGCTGGCCAGGGCCCGCCAACTGCTGGCGGACGACTGCCTGAATGAAGCCGAACTTGAAGTCAGGGCCGCCATCGCCCTGGACCCGGACCGGCCGGCGGCATTCAACCTCATGGGCGCCATCCATGAACAGCGGCAGGATCCGCTGACCGCAATCCGGGAATACCGGGCCGCCCTGGCCCTGGCTCCCGGGTACGAGCCGGCGCAACGAAACCTGGAACGGCTGACCAGCTGGCCCCGTTCGGGTCGCATCATGCTGGAAGAACCGATGGGGAAGCCGGAGGATAAAGGGAAGTGAGCAATCACCACTATGTCGTTATCGTCGGCTGCGGGCAAACCGGCTCCCGACTGGCCAACCGGCTCAGTGCCCAGGGCCAAAGCGTGGTGGTGATCGACCGCCGGCCGGAATCATTTGCGGCGCTGAGCCTTGAGTTCAGCGGCTTTAGCCTGGAGGGGGACGGCACCGACGCGGCCTGCCTGGAGCAAGCCAAGATCGGCCAGGCCGACCTGGTGGTGGCCGCCACCCGCGAAGATGCCGTGAACATGATGGTCGCTCAACTCGCCCAGCGGGTGTACAAGGTGCCACGGGTCGTGGTCCGGGTGTTTCATCCCGAACGGGCTTCCTTCTGCCGGGAGTTGGGCCTGACGACCATCTGTCCCGCAGACGCCACCGCCGATGCCGTCCTGGGCCTGGTGGGTTTCGGGAGCGGCTCCGGCGGGTGTCGGGAGGGCTCATGAAAATCCTCATGGCGGGTGGCGGGAAGCCGCTCTATTTCTTGTGCCGCCGATTTCTGGCGAAAGGCTGCCGGGTCACCGTGGTCAACCGTGATCCGGACGAGTGCGGCCGGTTGTCCCGGCAACTCCAGGCGGTCGTGGTGCAGGGGGACGGCACGGATCCCGTCATACTGGCGGAGGCCGGGGTGCGGGAGGCCGACGTGGTGCTGGCCATCACGCCGCACGATCCGGACAACCTTATCATCTGCCAGCTGGCGGCGCGCCGCTTCAGCGTGCCTCATGTCATCGCCGTCGTCAACGATCCGGATAACGAAACGGCCTTCCAAAAATTGGGGGTCAATGCGTTTGCGACCACCCGGATCATCGCCGGCCTGATCGAACAGCGGGCGGCTTTCCAGGAAATCACCAGCCTGATCCCCCTGGGCGAAGGCCGGGTGATCGTGACGGACATTCTTCTCCAGGTGGATATGCCGGCCGCCAACCGGTTTCTGCGGGAGCTTGAACTGCCGCCGGATGCCCTGGTGGCTTGCCTGGTGCGCCAGGGACAGGCGGTCATCCCCCGGGGGGGCACGCAACTGCTGCCCGACGATCGGGTGATGCTGATCTCATTGCCGGAAAACCACGGCCCGGCCCTTCGAGCGATTACCGGTGAGCGGAAAGGCCAGGCGCGAACATGAACCGCATCGAATTTCTGGCCGGCCGATACCGGGCCATCCTCGCGTACACCGGCCTGATGTTTCTCCTGGTCGCCGGTTTGATGCTGACCCCGTTGCTGGTGCTCGTGGCATGGCCGGAAGAAGGAGTCCAGGCCGCGTGCTTCATCGTGCCCGCCGTGGTTATGGCGGGTGCGGGGTGGATTCTTTGGCGCATGTTCCGTCCGCGGGGAGCGGCCGTGCTCTCGGCGGTGGAGGGGGGGGTGATCGTCCTGCTGAGCTGGAGCGGGGCGATCTTCGCCAGTGCGATGCCCTTGATGCCGGCGGCTTCGCTCAATCTCACCCAGGCCGTGTTCGAGGCGGTGAGCGGCTGGACCACCACCGGCCTGTCGGTGGTGGATGTCACCCGGGTGTCGCACATGGTGCTGCTGTGGCGGAGCATGATGCAACTCGCCGGTGGGGCCGGGCTGGTCGTCATCATGCTGGCGGCCCTGGCCGGGCCGATTGGGCCCGGCTTGTCCATCGCCGAGGGACGGACGGATCAGCTGGTGCCGCAGGTGCGCCGATCCGTCCGCCTGGTCGTGCTCATCTACGGTATCTATATGGTCCTGGGGGTGGGAGGGCTCCGGGTGGTCGGCTTGACCTGGTTTGATGCGATCAATCATGCGTTTCCGGCGATCTCGACCGGCGGCTTCTCCACATATCCGGACAGCATCGGCCACTGGGACAATCCGCTTGTCGAAAGCGTCCTCATCGGGTTAATGATCCTGGGCAATCTCAATTTCCTGACCGCCTACCTGTTGCTGCGGGGCCGTTTCCGGTCGGTGGTCCGCAACGGCGAGATCCGGCTGATGGCGCTGCTGATCCCCGTCAGTGCCGTCGTGGCGTATTTTGCCACCTGCCGGGCGTTGTACCCGGCCCCGTGGAAAGCTGTTCGGGTCGCCGTCTTCGAGACCATATCCGCGCTCACGACCACCGGATTCCAGACTGTGACTTACGGTTCATGGAACGGGCCGGGCGTCTGGGTGCTCATCGTGCTCATGCTCATCGGCGGCGGAGTGTGCTCCACGGCGGGAGGCATCAAGCAATACCGCGTCCATCTATTGTACCGGGTCATGCTGGGCGAGCTGCGGCGCCTGCTGCTGCCCCGATCGGCGGTGGTGTCGGAGTCCCTGTGGCAGGGAGAATACAAGGTTTTCCTCCAGGACGCCCAGATCCGGCTGGTGGTCGCCTTCGTCTCCCTGTACCTGGCCACCTATGCGGTGGGCAGCCTGATCCTGGCGATGACCGGCAGCGCCCTGGAACCGGCGCTGTTCGAATTCGCTTCGGCACTGGGCACGGTGGGCCTATCGGTGGGAGTGACCGCACCCGGGGCGCATCCGGTGGCGCTTTGGACCATGTCCGCCGGCATGTTCCTGGGCCGCCTGGAGTTCCTGGTGATCCTGGTGACCGTGATGAAGCTCGGTCGTGATTTGAAACAGCTGGTGCACCTAGCGACCGAAAACCGCCCTGCCGGCCGGTGAGGACTCCAGCGAGTGGGGTCCGGTTCATGGATCCGGGCCGCTCATCGATTCTTAATCAACGGTCATTCGGGATCCGGCGGATCCGGTTGGGGAATAGGCGGCGGGGTCGGCGCCGCAGCGAGGACGTCGAAACTGGGCGCCTTCGTGGCGCCGGCTGAAGCAGCCGGAGAGTCGGGATCCGGCTGGGGAATCGGCGGCGGGGTCGGCGCCGCAGCGCGGACGTCGAAACCCACCAGGTTGATCGCATCATCGGGCTTGGGCGGATCGGGCGGGGATGGCACAGGCTCCGGCCGAGGGACGGGATTGCTGGCACGCGGATCGGTAGGCTGGGTGGGGCCAGGAATGGGCAGCCCCGGGTCTTTGCGACCTCCCTGCTTCAGCGTTTCGGCCAGGTTCAACTGCGGCGGGCCCACACCCTTGCGGCCGTCGGGCCGCTTGGGGGTATCCGGGTAGCCGCCCCCGTCGGGTCCGGCCGGATCGGGGGTGAACCCCGCGGGATCCGTCGGGCCTGGATCCGGACCGATGCCGGAGCCGCCGGGCAGGCTGTCGCCGAATCCACCGGGCGTCTCACCCAGGTCGGACGAATCGGGGAGCCGGGTCTGGGGGGGGCGCAATCCCTGGCTCGGCAACTCCACTCCGATTTGGCCTGCCGGTCCAGCCGCGCCGTCGGCCGAGTGGAACTTGCCCAGGTTGATTTTCAGCTGGTTGGCGCTGAAGACCGGCTTGTGGCTGTCCAGCCCCGAGTTGTACTTTTCATCGGAATAGGGATCTTTTCCGGACGTATTCCCGCCGGGAGGCGAAGGGGGTTTGTCGCTTTCGCCCGGATCCCAATGGGGCGGCTGATACTCGACCATCCGGTCCGTCACCGGCGCGTTCGGTGCGCCGTCCGCCGCGAGTCGGTTCGGTCCGAGCGGATTCCCGTCGGGAATGTCGGCCGCTCCGAACGGATCGACACTGTTCGCAATCTTCATGACGCCTCCTCTCCACCAAGGGATGAGTGAAATGATCTGCACTAATTATCGGCAGCATCCGCCCGGACGTAAATCGGAACAATCGAAGATTGTGTGGGAATAATCTCAGGTCAGGGCAGGCGTCACCGCCCCAGTGCCAGAAAGCGCCAGAAGCGGAGCGTGTTCCGGGTGCGGGGGAAGAACGCCGGCGTCCGCCGGCGGTAGTGGCGGTAGCCGTCGCCGAACCGCGCCACGAGCTCACGCTCCTCGACGGTGCGCAGCCACAGCGTCAGCCCCAGCGGCACGAACAGGCCGAAGGCCACCGCCGCCCAGGTGCCCCGCCACAATCCCAGGGCCAGGCCGACGCGCACCACTCCCGAGTAGGCCGGGTGGCGCAGGAATCCGTACACGGCCGATTCCACCAGGCGCCCCTTGGCCGGGAAATACACGTACAGCATGGCCAGGTTGTCGAAGCCGAAATGGAGGATCGCCCGTGCGAAGAGCGCGACGCCCGTGAGGGCGAGATACGCGCCGACCGCCGTCGCGGCGTCGGCCGGCCAGCCGCTCCAGATGCGTGGACCCGGCATCACCGGGGTGTGCAGGATGGCCGCCCAGATCATGGCGACTCCGGGGAGGGCGAAGGCGGTGAAGGCGCGGGCGTACGCGGCGTCTCCGTGACGGATCAGCAGCCGGTCCCGGCGGCGGAAGAATTGCCGCAGGATGAGGTAGGCGGCGGCGATCACCGCCAGCGGCCCGGCCAGCGTCCAGCCGGGCCACCGGGCGTCCAGGCCCAGCATGGCGGCGAAGGGGAGCGCGAACGCGACGAATCCGATGAGGCCCAGGCGCAGGCGCCCGGCGATCGTTGTCAGGTCTGGGAAATGCAGGGTGAGTCTGTCCAGTCCGGGGACAGGCATGACCGCCTTCCTTTCGGCAGCCGGCTGTTGCGACTTCAGTCCGACGGTTGAGTCCCGGACGTTATTGTCTCACATCAGGGGACCGGTTGCACGGCATCGCCGTCGGCCAGGCGGGCGGCGATGGCGCCGGTGAGCCGAGCCATGGCGCCCAGGATCTCCGGGTTGATCCGGTAGATGGTGTCGCCCGGCTCGTGGTATGCCAGGTGCGGTCCGGTGGACGACAGGCTGACGCACGGGATCCCCAGCTGGAAGAACGGGGCGAAGTCGCTGGAGCGCACGCCCACGCGCGTGATGGCCCGCTTGTTGCGGATCAGCCCGACCTCGGCGTCGGCCGCCTCGACCACCGGGAGCAGCGCCGCGCTGTAGCCGCACCAGGCGCCGTCGCCGGCGCCGGCCATGTCGATGTTGATCATGGCGGCGGCCTGCCGCATCCCGTAGGGAAGGCCGGCGGCGAAGGTGTGGGAGCCCTGCAGTCCCGTTTCCTCGGCGCCGAACAGGACGAAGATCACGGTGCGCCGGGGCTTGTTCGGCCACAGGTTCATGGTCCGCGCCAGCTCCATGACCACCGCGGAGCCGCTGGCATTGTCGTTGGCGCCCGGGTAGATGAAGCCGAGGTGCGGACCGCAGTGGTCGAAGTGGGCGCCGACGATGACACACTCGTCGCGCAGCGCCGGATCGGACCCGGGGATGAAAGCGGCGATGTTGTAGCCCTGGCTGTCGGGCACGTGGCGGGAGACCACCCGCAGGCGGAACCGGCCCGGCAGGTCGAACGACAGCGGCCGATGGTAGCGCCGCAGATCGTCGCGGAGGTCTTTAGCCGTGATGGAGCGGGCGGCCAGGATCTTGTCGGCCACGGCGTAGCTGATCTCCGCCGGGGTGAAGCCGGCGAGCCAGTCGCCGTTGGTGTTCATCTGGGGCTGTTCGTAGATGTAAACCAGGCCGAGGGCGCCCCGCTCCTGCGCCGTGCGCAGGCGGGTGCGGTGCTGGTCGTGGTCGGTGAAGCGGTCGTCGGCGGGATCCGGCGTGCCCCGGAAGCAGAGGACGAACTTCCCCTTCGGGTCGATCCCGGCGTAGTCGTCGTAGCCCAGCTCCGGCGCGGCGATGCCCCAGCCGGCGAAGACCATGCCGGCGGTGTGGTCGCCGCTGTCGCTGAACGACAGGGGCAGATAGTCCTTGTTGGGTTCCAGCCGCAGTTCCTGCGATGGGGCCTCCGGTGTCGGGCCGGGCAGGAACAGGATCGCCTCAGCTTCCTCCAGCACCGTGTGCGGGGCGGGGAACTGCTGGAGGTAGCCGCCGGGGAACGCCGGCTCCAGGCCCCAGCGGCGGAACTGATCGGCGGCCCAGCGGGCGGCGGCGGTG
>ERZ1645192.1496-NODE-1496-length-19443-cov-6.800959_pt1 | contig 19443 bp, 13 predicted proteins | sample MGYA00575354_ERZ1645192 | MGnify/ENA primary metagenome ERZ1645192 (study PRJEB40844, sample SAMN11349763) | freshwater sediment metagenome | isolation source: river sediment | host: Sediment | place: India: Faizupur Khadar , New Delhi | collected 2017-02-21 ... | reverse complement strand
GATGGATTTCGTCTAGGCGTTGCCGCTGTTGTTGTCGTAGGTCGCGCCGTTGCGGAAGATCACCTTCGCCGAGGTCGCGCCGGAGGGGATGCTGCTGGTGTAGATCCACAGGCCGCCGGCGGAGCCGCTCATCGTGTACTCGTTCGTCGCCGTGTCCGTGCTGTAGTAGATCATCAGCGTGACCGGGCTCGCGTTGCTCAGGCTCCGGCCGGACGCGTTGTACGTGATCGTCAGCTTCGAGCCCGCGCAGCTGTCGGGCACGGAAGGCGAGAACGTCACCGGCACCACGTTGCTCGAGTTATATTGGCCCACGTAGACGTGAAAGATGTCGCTGCGGTTCGTGTTGCCCTTCGTGTCCACGGCCTCGATGAAGTAGTCGATCAAAACCTGGCTCTGGCCCGTGACGCGGCCCGTATACTTCTGCGCGCGGCACGTCGGGTTCGGCACGATGTTGTCCGGGCCCTTCACGGCCGGGTCCCACGAGTTGGTCATCGAAACCGTGCTCCACGAACCGACCCCGGGGCCGCCGGCGTAGGTCTCGTTTTCGCTCGAACTCAGCGGATTCAGACCGTCGTTGTCCGTGCGGTAGCAAAGCCGCACGTCGCTCAGGCCGCTGACGTCGTAGACGTAGCTCCAGACGTCAAAGTCGGACGATGCCGGCGAGGCCTCGTTCCACATCCGTCCGCCGGGATTGTACGGATCGCGCTGGGGCGGGAACATGCTGGGCCCCTTCGCGTCGGATCCGGCGTGCCGATTGATCACCTTGTCCGCCTCCTCCACCGCGCGATTGCAGGCGCGCGTCACGTTGCCGTCCCACGGATTCGCGCGGTCGAGGTCCCAGTACCAGTAGCAGGACGTCTCGCCGTTGAGATACCAGTGCCACGCGCGCGCGGTGTCGTCGCCGATCCCCCACTCCACGTTGTCCATGTTCGGGCTCAGCCCGAGGTAGCTGTTCTCGAGGGAGTCGGCGAGGATGACGCGGTGCTGCGCGGCGACGAGGACGGACCACGACCACCGGTCAGGGTTCTCCCCGTTGACGTACGTCGAGGAGAGCCATTTCTCGAAGTACGGCGTGCCGCCATCGATCCCGATCCAGGAACCCGGCTCCACGTGGATCACCTTGTTCGGGTCCGGCGGCCACTGCTCGAGGTAGTCCTGCACGCTCGTGAAGTCGAAATCGTTGTTGTTATTGCACATGTCGAGGAACAGATCGTTCTGCCCGTGCCACGCGTCGGAATTCTTCATGCCGTAGTTGTCCCCGTCGCTGTGGCACAGGATCAGCATCGGGTGGTCTGAATCGGTGTTCACGTCCGTGTGCGAACCCCAGACGTTCTCCGGTTTGAAGGAGCCGTATCCGCCGCGGCCGTTCTCGTTTCCCTCGTAACGGCCGGCCGGCACGGCGACGATCTTCTGCGTGGCGGCATTGTACGGGTTGACGTACTGGATGTAGTGCGGCTGGTACGACCACGGCGCCAGCACCTTCGTCGGAGCCCAGATGTTCTGGAGTTGGACCCATGTACTGCCCAGTTCGGTCGAGGACGGATTCTGCATGTCCGCCGGATTCACGCGGCACGAACTGGCGTCCGACCACGGGAAGTCCGGCACGGCGCGGAACAGGTGGCCGTTGTCGACGATCACCCACTCCAGGCCCTCTTCCGCAAGCGCCGGGATCATCCATTCCGCAAACGCGCACTCCGGCGGCCAGAACCCCTTCGAGTACTCCGTCGTGTCCCACAGTTGCTTGTACTGCTCCTTGTGAAGGCGAATCTGCATCCTCATCGACTCCTTGCACGTGAGCGGCATCAGGCTGTGGTGATACGCGATGCCGACCGGATCGAGCCGCGGGTTGTCCGCGGTTGTGCGGAGCGTGTTCCGCGCGTAGTCGATGGCGTCGTCCCACGTCGCGCCGGTGCAGAAGCCCCAAAGGTTGTTGTTGTTTTCCGCCAACGAGCCGGAGTAGCTCATCTGCGCGCCGCCGTGGCCGATGCCCTTGTTGGCCGCCGACTGCACCGCGTCCTTCGGCCACGTCGTGTACGCGCCGACCCGGTCGCCGTCCCACACGCCCTGCACGCTGAAGTTGAACCGCCCGTTCGCATCGATCGTTCCCGGCGATTCGTACGGGTAGTAAATCGGCTGGTGCATGTGCCAGAGATACGTGACATGGAACGGCACGGTGGCGAACGCGGCCCCGCAGGCAAGCGACGCGGCCGCGAGAAGGATGGAGCGTTTTACCGAGCGCATGAGGGTTCTCTCCGATTGTGATGTTCTGGATGTTCTAAATACCCCGAGGACTGCGCCGACGTGTAGTTAAGAAGTCCAAAGTCCAAGGTCCAAAGTCGCCTCTCCCATCTTTGGACTTTAGACCTTCAACTTTGGACTCCTCCTTTACGGCAGTCTCACGCCCGTGCGGTAGTAGGCCCGCTCGTTGACGTTCGTGACCACGAGCGTCACCGGTCCGCCGTTCAGCGCGCCGGTGACGTTCAGCCGCCGCGGGGTCCACAACGATCCCATCAGGTTGGTGCTGACCCAGACATCGTAGATCCGGCTGTTCGTCGTCGGGCCGCCGGCCTCGAATGTCATGACCGAAACGCCGGGCTCCCACGTTTCGACCGCGTTCGCGTAGACGGACGCGGCGTTCGTCGGATTGGTGTCGGCCACGAACTCCTCCAGGTTGTCCACGCCGTCCAGGTCCGCGTCCGCTGTGGCGGAAGCGCCCGTGGCGCTGTTGAAGTACTTCAGTTCCCACGAATCCGGAATGCCGTCGCTGTCGGTGTCGGTGATGCCCGCCTGCCGCGTGAGGGTGATGGTGTCGCCGGTGGAGGATCCGGACCCGGCGTTCGCGGTGGTGATCTTCAGGTTGTTGAAGAACACGTCGTAGTCCGAACCCGAACCCGCATTCCAATTCCACCCCTTGAACATCGTGATCGACATGTTTGCCGCGGACGCCAGATGGCCGCTGTTCGTCCGGGTCGTCCCGCCCAGGGGTGTGATCCGCGCCAGGTAGCTGGTGGAGCCCACCAGCGTGAACTCGACATCCACCCCGTCGGCCGTCCAGCCGATGTCGGTCGTGCCGCCGGTGATGTTGTAGTACGTGTCGCCGCCGTTGAAGAAGAATTCCCACAGCGTGTTGCTCTGCGCGTTCTGGAGCGCGACGCCCACGCCGCTTCCGGTGTTGATGTAGCCGTTGTCCATGCGAACCGAGAACGTCTGGCCGATGGCGAGCGCATTGGTCAGCAGGCGGTTGACGCGGGACTCGTTCCCGCTGTTGGCATACAGGCCCCACGCGGGCGTGCCGATGTTGACAGCCGCACTGGTGGCCATGAACCGCCCGTTCTGGTTCCCGTCCCCCGAGCTCGTGAAAAACCGCCAGGCGCCGAAGCCGCTCCCGCCGTTGTCCGAAACGTCCCAGCCATCGCCGTACGCGGCACTCGACCCGGAGTCGAAGGCATTGGTAACCGTCGCGGACCCGCTGTTCGTGCCCGAGACGGTGATGACGTTGGCGCCGATGTCCAGAGGCACGTTGGCGATGCTCCACGAGGAGGCAACGGACAGGATGCCGTTCGCGCCGTTCAGCGTGTTGGTCCACGACAGAAGCCCCACGACTTCGCTGGCGGTGCCCTGCAGCGTGTATACCGTGACGTCCGCTCCGACGGCGATATCGCTTGCTGGATTGGTGATCGTGATCCCGGACGGAATCACCGGCGACTGGCACACGTTGAGCGCGAAGTGCCAGTCGGTTCCGCTGTTGTTGTCCCACGTGCCCTGCCCGTTGTGGAACACCACGTCGAGCTGGCTGTAGTCCTGCGGCGGCGTCACCGACAGCCGCCACACGTTGGCGGCAACCTTCGTCATCGCCTGCGTGGGGAAGACGACGTCCCAGCCGCCGTAGCCGACGTGCGCGAAGATCTGCGTTGCGGCCTGGAGCACGCCGCCGTTCGGGAAGTACGTGAAGTTCACCGGATCGCACGCCGGCGCGTTGGAGAAGACCACGCTCGATGTCCCGGTCGGCGAGTCGCAGTCGCGGATGCCCGCGGACCAGTTGAGCCCCCCGTTGTTGTCGGTGATCGTCTCCGCGAGGTCCTGGAAATACACCGTCGCGTTCGGCGCGTTGTCGGGCAGCGAGGCCACGGCGTAAACCGACGTGCCGCCGCCGGAGTTCGTCATCGTGTACGCCGTGAACGACACCCCGTTGCTGAAGCTGATCCACATCTTGACCGGCGCCGTGTTGCTGAGCACTCCGTTGTTCGCGGCATAGGTCACGGTCAGCGGCGCGCAGTCGCGCGGGTCGCTCGAGAACGAGACGGCCGAGGGAATGGAGCCGCTCTGGCCATCGCTTTCCACATACACGTGCTGAATGTCCGACCGGCTGACGTTGCCACGGGCGTCGTACGCTTCAATGTAGTAGTCCAACAGCTTGCCGCGGAAGCCGGCGAGCGTGGCGTCGGTGATGTGCGCGAAATAGTAGTCCGCAACTTCCTCCGGCGTAATGAAGTAGTCAATCTGGCTGTTGTTCGCCGCGGCATTGAGCTCCGACCGCGTCTTCGGCAGCGCCCGCTTCGTCATCGCGATCGAAGTCCACGAGCCGACATCCGAACCGTCCGCGTAAAGCTCGTTGTGATTGTTCGCCAGGCTGTTCACGCCGTCGTTGTCCTTGCGGACCTTGAGCACGATGTTCGTAATGCCGGACACGTCGTAGGCGTGCGTCCACACGTAGAAGTCCGACGGCATCCGCTTGAGATACGCGGCATTCGTGCCGCCGGACAGGCTGTTGAACCAGCCGAACGTGTACCAGCCGGGGTTCCAGGGGAAACGCTGGGGCTTGAAGACCGTTGGCGGGGTCCGGTCGTTGGCGAGATTCGTGCTGACGGCGCTGCGCAGCAGCGTGATTGCGCGCGCGTTCGCGAGCGACGGCTTCACCTCGTCGTCGTTGCCCAGTCCGCCGTAGTAGTTGAAGCCTGAATCCAGGCCGGCCAGGTAAATGTGCCAGGCGCGTTCGACGTAGTTCGGGCTGGTGTACGAACCGTCCCAGTCGTAGATGCACTGAATCTTCCACGCCTGCGCGCTGCCGCCGGCGTCCGTCAGCATCTGCTCGGCCGTCTCGCACCAGTTGGCGCCCGCGACCACCGGGGCCCAGCTCCAGAACTTCAGCGCGAAACCGGGCGTTTCCAGGTCCACCTTCGTGCCGGGATAGCAGGCCGCAAGGTTCGTTGGATTGAGCGGCGGCTCGACCCACTTCAGGAAATACGGAGACCCGTAGTCGCTCTCCGGGAAAATCCATGCGCCGTCCTCGACATGCGCCACCGGCGCCGCCGCCCCGTGCGAGTTCACGAAATCCTGGACCGCGCAGATCTGGTAGCCCGCGCCCGCGCTTTCGCTGAAGTACTGAGGCGTCGCCTCCATCCACGAGGAGTAGCCGCCGCCCCACGCGTTGTCGCCATCGGACGAGGGCATGACCATGACCGGACGGGACGAGTCGGTGGCGAACGGCGCGATGTAGGTCTGGATCTTGCCGATGCCCTCGTTCGCGTAGCCGTACCGGTAGCTCAGCACATCGTCGGACGGCACCAGGATCATCGTCTTTTCCGCGCCGTTCGACGGGTTGACGTATTTCACTTTGTGAAGCTGGTAGGCGAACGGTGACACGTTCCACGCCGCGTTGCCGGGGTTCGGCTCGCTGTACCACCAGCCCGAACCCGGCGAGGGCCCCAGCTGATCGGCGCGATTCGGGGGGCTGGAGTAGATGTTGTAGGAGCCGGTCGGGTTTGCGTAGTTGTTGTACGTGGGACAGGTGCGGCTGAGGTGATGGCTCGCCACGATCACCCACTCGTAGCCTTCGTCGGCAAGCACGTCCACCATGGTCGGCGAGAACGCCATCTCGGTCGGGAAGAATCCCTTCGAATGATCGCTCAGATCCCCGCTCTTGTTCCAGGCCTTCCACCAGGCCTGTTTGAAAATCTGAATCTCCTTGCGAAGAACCGATTTCGGGAGGACCGCGCCGAGAGAGTGATGATAGGTGAACCCCACCAGGTCGAGCCGGCGGCTGCCGGAGGGCGTGGTCCATCCGCTGGCCTCGCGGTTGCCGTCGTACCACGTCCCGCTGTACCCGAGCGCACCCGCGCCGCCAAGGTTGCGAACATTGTCGATCAGCGATCCGGAGTAGCTCATGGCAAAACCGCCCGCCTGCCCGATCGCGGAAAGCGAATCGCGCGGCCGCGACTGGTAGGAGGCGCGGCGGTCGTCGAGCCCGAAGATGTCCGTCAGGTTGTTGTCGGGATGCTGCGTGCCTGTGTCGTAGTACTGCGACGATTTCAGGTTGATGGAGTCATTGGCGTATTGCACGCGTTCAGCTTGAGGACTGCCGTTCCACTCGGGCCAGTAGATCGGCTGGTGATCGTGCCAGAAGCGCGACACGTAGACGTTCGCGCCCTGCGCCGCCTGCGCGACGACAAGGATAAGCCACAGGCAAACTGCAGGCCGCCATGCAACGCCGACCGCTCTGCCGAAACCTGTCCATAACCCGTTTTTCATGTGATCACTCCCCAAGCTCATTTCACGCATTTCAGTAAAACGTTACACCTACAGCATCGGCTTGTATAGCACTGTGTAAGGAAACGCCTACAAATTAGCTGGATTTATCAACAAAAACGGGTATGAACTCTAAACACAAATCGTAGATCTGCGTACGGTAAGTCGCGTATTGAATCAGCGGAGTCTCAGGATATTGTATTGCGCCCGAACGCAGATGTGAAGTGATCCAATTCGAGCAGGCAATTATCAACCAAGGGGAATGATATGCAAACGGGAGAACGTGTTGTGGACAATCAGTTGTTGAGCGAGAGGATTCAGATTGAGCGTAAACAATTCTTTTTTGATCTGAAGGAGAATCCCCGCGGGCGTTTTCTGAAAATTACGGAGGAAGTGGGCGGCCGCAGGGACACCATCATCATCCCTTCCACCGGTCTGGAGCTTTTCCTTTCTTCCGTCGAGAAGGCCATCGAGGCGGACAAAGCCAACAGCATCGGGAATTCCTGAGAAGCCCTGTTGGACCGTGTTTGAACAAGCGCCCGGCGCAATTCAGCGTCGGGCGTTTTGTCTATCGCCATTGCGCTCATGGGGCAATCCGGTTAAGGTACGCGTCGGACATGAGCACAGATCCGGCACCCGCCACCGACACAAACCAGCCCGACGACCGTGCGCTGGTCGCCTCCGCGAGCCAGGGCGATCTGGGGGCTTACGACCAGCTTGTCCGGCGCTACCAGACACGCATTTACGGCCTTGTCTACAACATGACGAGCAGCAAGGAGGATGCGGAGGACCTGGTCCAGGACGTATTTGTGAAGGCTTTTTCGTCCCTGAAAGGCTTTCGGGGCACCTCATCCTTCTACACATGGATCTACAGGATTGCGATCAACCGCACGATCAACTTCCTCAAGAAGCGGAAGAAGAGGCAGGCGCTAAGCCTGAACGATGTGGACGAAGGGGTCGAACGCGATCCGGCCTACGTGGAACTTTCCGCGCGGGAGTCGCCGGCCCGGGACACCTCCCTGTTGGAATTGCAGGAAAAGTTGAACAAAGCGCTTCTGACCCTGTCAGAGAAGCATAGAACGGTGGTGGTTCTTCACGACATCCAGGGCCTTCCGCATGAGGAGATCGCCCGGATGACCGGATGCTCGGAAGGAACGGTTCGATCACGACTGTTCTACGCAAGGCAACAGCTTCAAGGTGAACTTGCGGAGTTTGCGCCATGAAATGTGAACGCGTCAGGGAGCTTCTGGTCGAGTTCGAAGATTCCACACTTCCCGCCGATGTTTCCGAACATCTGGCCCGGTGTTCGTCCTGCCAGCAACACAGTCGGCAGATGGAAGTCGTGCGGCGGCTCATGTCGCTCAAGAAATACGAGCGTCCTGACCCGGGCTTCGAGGAACGATCGGCTGTGACGATTCGCCGCCGGTTGGAAGACATGGCCCGCAAACCCGAGCCGCTTTTCGGAAGCCTCTGGGAATTTCTGACGGACTACCCGCGGCCCGCGTTTCGGTATGCGCTGGCAGGCGTCGTCGCCGTGCTGATCGTATTGAACTTCGTTTCGATGCCCTTGCTCGAACCGGTTCGCCCCGTCGCGCCGATCGCCCGGATCGCCCCGACCCCGGCACCTGCGCCCGAACCCGCCACCATGCCCCTCGAGGTCTATCGCCAGCCCGCCTATGCCGCGTTTCAAGGGCCCTCCAACCGCGGGCCGGCTCGCGTGGAATACGGCCCGCGCGAATCGGTTCCCGTCAACTTCGAGTACTGATCGCCGCCTTTCCCACCGATCACCTCCGCAATACTATTGCCGTGCAAAGGGCGAGAGAGTATTCTCAAGCCATCCAAAGGGCACGGAGGAACCTTGAATGTACCTGCCAAGAGCAAGCATTGATTCAGTGCTCGGTGCGATCAAGAAGATGGGCTTGGGACCGTCCGACACAGCCCTCATTCTTCTGGGCGAGAAAAACGCGCCCGATCTTTCAAAGCTCGTTGAGACGTTGCGTCGTGCCGGCGTCAAGTTCGCCGGAGCGGTCTTCCCGGGCATTCTTCACGGTCACGAGGCGTGTTTCGAAGGCGCCATCCTGCTCTCGATGCCGGTCCTGCGCGATCCAATCGTCATCAAGCATCTCGATCGGGAAGTGACCGCCATGCCGGATTTCGGCCCGGAGATCGCCGAGCGAAGCGGCAACCATTACACGGCCATTGTGCTGGCCGACGCGCTGTGTTCGAACATCTCCCCGTTTCTGCGGGAGTTGTTCAATCTCCTCGGCAATTCGGCTCATTACATCGGCGGCGGCGCCGGATCTCTGAGCCTCAAACAGAAGCCCTGCGTATTCACCGCGGAGGGAGTCTTTCAGAACGCCGTGGTCATCTGCTTCGCCGGTTTGTCCAGCTCCCTCGGCGTGCGCCACGGCTGGGAAAACCTGGCGGGGCCCGTGGTGGCGACGCAGACCGCGCAGAACACCATCGTCGAGCTGAACTGGCGCAAGGCCTTCGACGTCTACCGGGAAATTGTCGAAGCGGATTACGGCAAGACCATCACCCGGAACACATTCTTCGAAATCGCGAAGTTCTACCCCTTCGGCATCATCAAGGAAGGAGCGGAAGACATCGTGCGCGACCCGCTTACCTTGAATGACCGGGGCGGGCTCGTCTGCGCGGGAGACATCCCCGAGAACGCCGTTCTGAACATACTGAAGGCGCGTCCCGAACGCCTGATTGAAGCGGCCGATCAGGCAGCCGAGAACAGCCTGGATTTCAAGAACGGCCAGCCGCGGCAGTGCCTCGTGGCGGACTGTATTTCCAGGACCCTGGTTCTCGACAAGCGGTTCTCGGAGGAACTGGCCAAGGTGGAACATCGAATCCAGAACGCGCACAGCGCTCTCGTTCCCGAAGGCATATTGAGCCTGGGGGAAATCTCCTCCTACGGCGACGGGTATATCGAATTTTTCAACAAGACCATTGTCGTCGGAGTCCTTTACCATGCCGAATGACCCATCCAGCCGAATCGTGCGCGAGATATCGATTCTCTACGAGCTGTCGCTCTCGATAGGGCAATCCCTCGACGTTGAAACCACCTGCTCGCGATTCCTGAGGACGCTCCTGGCGCGAAAAAACCTGGCCTACGCATCCGTGTGGATCCGGGCGCGGAACATGCGCGGGCTGAACGATGTGTCCCCCGTCAGCCAGGATGCGGACTCCCTCAGCCTGGTGTACTCCATTCCGAAGTTCCGGGCCCGCGAGCACTCGATTCCCGCCGGGCATCCGATCCTGACGATGTTCGGCGCGCGCGACGCCATGTCGATCGCCTCGACCCAGAAGGAATTCGCCGGCGTGATCACCGAGAAGAGGATCGAGAAAGGCGTGTTCGCCCTGTTCAAGCTCGGCAACATCGGCCTGCTGAAGCTTTTCTCCATCACGCGCGACAAGCCGTTCAGCGAGGAGTACCTGAACCAGTACCGGAATGTCATTTCCAAGTTCACCGTGTCGCTTCAAGCCTGCCTGAATCATTCGGCGCTGATCTTGGAGATGGGCGAGCGGCGCAAGGTGGAGGAGGCCCTGCGGCAGGGCGAGGAAAAATACCGAAACGTGGTCGAGCGGGCGCTCGACGGAATCGTCGTCATCCAGGACGGAAAGGTCGTTTTCGCGAACAACAAGTTCCGCGGCATGACCCGGTACTACAACACCATCACGCCCGGCATGTCGTTCAACCAGTTCATCTATCCGCCCGAACTGCCCCGCGTCGCCGAGAATTATCGCCGCCGCATGGCGGGCGAACATGTGTCGCAGGCGTACGAAACCGTCCTGGTCGCGGCCGATGGGACCCCCGTCCCCGTGGAGATGAACGCCGCGGTGATCACGCACGACGGCAAGCCGGCCGATCTCGTGTTTGTCCACGACATCGCGCTGAGAAAGAAGTTCGAAGCGGAACGTGCCCAGCTTGCGATGGCCATCCAGCAGACGACGGACGCCGTCATCATCACGGATACCAAGGGCGCCATCCTGTATGTCAACCCCGCCTTCGAACGCATCACGGGGTATGCCCGCACCGAGGTGATGGGAAAGAATCCGAATCTCCTCAAGAGCGGTCGGCACGATCCCGAGCTCTTCAAATCCATGTGGACCACCCTGTCCACGAAACAGGCCTGGCGGGGACGGCTGCAGAACAGGAAGAAGGACGGCTCCATTTTCACATGCGACACCATCATCACGCCCACCCGCGACGAGGACGGGTCGATTGTCAATTACGTCAGCGTCCAGCGCGACGTCACGCGCGAATTGCAGATGGAGGAGCAGTACCTGCAGGCGCAGAAGATGGAGTCCATTGGCCGGCTGGCCGGCGGCATCGCGCATGACTTCAACAACATCATGACCGCCATTCTCGGGTTCGGCAGCATGGTTCTCGACCAGCTCGGAGAGAACGATCCGCTCCGGCACGCCGTCGAGCAGATCGTCAGCGCGGGCGAGCGCGCCACCAACCTGACCCGTCAGCTGTTGACCTTCAGCCGCAAGCAGATCGTCGAGATCCGCATCCTGGACCCTAACGCCGTGATCGTGGAGATGAACCAGCTCCTGCGGCGCGCGCTCGGCGAGGATATCGAGTTGATCACCCTCCTCGACGATGAGGCCGGCTGCGTGCGTATGGACCCGGGCCTGCTGCAGCAGGTCATCATGAACCTGGCCATCAACGCGCGGGACGCCATGGCGCGCGGAGGCCAGCTGACAATCCGCACGACACGCGACACGTTGGATGAGAAGTTCTGCAAAACACGCCTCAATGTCCAGCCGGGCGACTACCTCCAACTCTCCGTCCGGGACAACGGCGCAGGGATGAGCCGGGAGGTGCTGAGCCATATCTTCGAGCCGTTCTTCACCACGAAACCCAAGGGCAAGGGGACCGGCCTCGGCCTGGCAACCGTCTATGGCATCGTCAATCAGTGCGGCGGACACATCGAAATCAGCAGCGAGCTCGGCGCGGGGACGGAAATCAGGATATGGCTGCCCCGTGTGATCACCACGGCCGACACGGTGCCGGTGGAACTGGAGGAGAAACTCCAGAAGGGAACAGAAACGATCCTTGTCGTGGAGGACGAGGAAGTCGTCCGCGATTTGAGCTGCCGCATCCTGCGCTCGCTTGGCTATCGCGTGCTGGAGGCCGCCAACGGCAAGGAAGCACTGGAACTTGTTGCGAAATGCAACGGCAGGATCGATCTCGTGTTCACGGACGTGGTCATGCCTCAAATGGGCGGCCCGGAAATGGTCGAAAACCTGCTGGAAATGCGACCCGGCATCAAGGTGATTTACACCTCGGGCTTTACGGAAAGCACGATCGTGGAACGCGGCGTCGCCCTCGGCAAGGTCCGCCTGATCCAGAAACCGTTCACGCGCGAGCTTCTCGCTCAACGCATCCGGCACACGCTGGATGAGGGGTGAAGAACTGGAGCAATGGAGTGATCGAGCGGTGGAGTGCTGGACAACCCGTCACTCCAGTACTCCACCACTCCATTCCTCCCTACGGCACCGGAAATTTCGCCGTGAACGCCAGCACGTCCGCCCGAACCCTGGCCACCGCCTGTTCGTCCTGGGCGTTGCGCAGAATCTCGGTGATGAACCCGGCGATCTTCTGCATCTCCGGCTCTTTCATGCCGCGTGTCGTCACCGCGGGCGTGCCGACGCGGATTCCCGACGTCACGAAGGGACTCTGCGTGTCGAACGGAATGGAGTTCTTGTTGACCGTGATCTGCGCCTTGTCGAGAACGGTCGCCGCGTCCTTCCCGGTGACGTTGACCGGCCGCAGGTCCACCAGCATCATGTGGTTGTCCGTCCCGCCGGATACGATCCGCAGGCCGGCCTTCTCCAGCGCGGCGGCCATCACCTTCGCGTTCTTCACGATCTGCGCGGCGTATTCCTTGAACGCCGGCTGAAGCGCCTCGAGAAAACACGCCGCCTTGGCCGCGATGACGTGCATCAGCGGACCGCCCTGCACGCCGGGGAAGATCTGCCGGTCGATGTCCTGTGCAAAGCGGGCCTGGCACAGGATCATTCCGCCGCGCGGGCCGCGCAGGGTCTTGTGCGTTGTGGTCGTGACAAATTCGCACAGGGGAACGGGATTCGGATGGAGGCCCGCCGCCACAAGCCCCGCGATGTGCGCCATATCCACCATCAGGTACGCGCCCACCTCGTCCGCGATCTGCCGAAGCCGTTTGAAGTCGATGATCCGCGAATAAGCGCTTGCGCCCGCGCAGATGAGCTTCGGCTTGTGTTCCTTCGCCAGCGTCTCGACCTCGTTGTAATCGATCTGCTCGGTTTCCTTGTCGACCCCGTAGTGGATCACGTTGAAGAACCGGCCGGAGAAATTGACCTTGTGACCGTGTGTCAGGTGTCCGCCGCACGCCAGGCTCATCGCGAGAATGGTATCGCCCGGCTGGAGGACCGCGAAGTACACCGCCATGTTCGCGCCGCTTCCGCTGTGCGGTTGAACGTTCACGTGCTCCGCGCCGAAGAGCTGCTTCGCACGGTCAATGGCAAGCCGCTCCGCCACGTCCACGAACTCGCAGCCGTTGTACCAGCGCTTGCCGGGATAACCCTCGGCGTACTTGTTGGTCATCACCGACCCCTGCGCCTCGCGCACGGCCTGGCTGACGTAATTTTCGGAAGCGATCAGCTCGATGTTCTCGCTCTGACGCCGGGTCTCGGCCTTGATCGCGGCGTACAGCTCCGGATCGCTGCCGCACAGGGCCACCGGCTCGGAATTGCTCGTCTCGCACGCGCCCATCTTGTTCACGCGCCGCTCGTGCCGGCCGCCCGCCTCGAAGCGGGAAGTCAGCCACGCGTCGAGAATCGCGCCGGCCTCCTCCACGGAAATCACGGCGCTTCCGAGCGCAAGGACGTTCGCGTTGTTGTGTACGCGAGCCATTTGGGCCATGTTCCTGTTGGTGCACAGCGCCGCGCGCACGCGGGGAAATTTATTGGCCGCCATGCTCATCCCGATGCCCGTGTTGCAGATCACGATACCCTGCTCCACCGCGCCCTCGGAAACCTTGCGCGCCACATCGCAGGCATAGTCCGGATAGTCGACCGAGTCCTTGCTGAAGCAGCCGACGTCCTCCACGTCGATCTTCTTCGCCGCAAGAAGCTTCTTCACGGTTTCCTTGAGTTCGTAACCCGCGTGATCCGCGCCAATGGCAATTTTCATTTTGCTCAACCTTCTTTCTGGAGACGGCTTTTTAAGCACTCCTTGTTCAATCATGTACAACATCATGTCCGAAATGGCCGATGCAATCTCGTCCCTCACCCGCCGGTAAAAACTCACGGGCATGCCGATCGGGTCGGCAACATCCGCCACCCCTCGCGACGTGCCGAACGATTTCAGCACGAAGACGCGCCCTCGCGCGCCGGGAAACGCCGAAAGCACATCCTTCATATGCTGTTCGGTCATCACCACGATCATCGTGGCGGCATCCGCCAACTGGCGTGTCAGCATCCGGCTGCGGTGCCGGCCGATGTCGATCTCCCACTCGGCCAGAACCTGTGCCGCGCCCTCGCTCGCCGGCATGCCCTGCGGAGCCATCACCCCGGCCGACTCAACCGTCACAGGGGAATCTTCGCCCAGCCGGTTGCGCAAAATGTACTCCGCCATCGGACTGCGGCACACGTTGCCCGTGCAGACGAAGAGAATATGTTCGGGTTTCGACTTCATTCAAAACGAATCCGTGTCATAGTCCGATCGTTCTCGTCCTCGCTCTCGTCGTCGTCCTCGAAGAATCAATCGAGGACGAGACCGACGACGAGGACGATTACGATGTCAATCCACCCACCGCCGCCACCCGCAGGATCTCGTCCCGCCGGATCGCGCCTTCCCGCAAAACACTCACGCTGTCGCCATCCACTTTGACAACCGCACTCGGCACTCCGCCGGGCGATTCGCCCGCGTCCAGCACCAGCGCAACCCGGTCTCGCAGCGCCTCGGCCGCCTGCTCCGCCGTCAGCGCGGGCGTGTCTCCGCTGCGGTTCGCGCTGGTCACCGCGAGCACCGATTTCGCCCGCCACAGCAGGCTGAGCGCCACGGGATAGTCCGGAACGCGGAACCCGACAAAGCCGGCCGGCGTCTTCAAAACAAGCGTCAACGGACCCGGCCAGAACCGCCGCATCAGGCGGACCGCGGCGGGCTCCATCACGGCGCCGCGCGCCGCGATCTGTTCCGTGTCCGCCGCCAGGAAGGCAACCGGTTTTGACTCCGCCCGCTCCTTCGCCCCGTAGATCTTCTCAACGGCGCCGGGTACCCGCGGATCGGCCGCCAGCCCGTACACGGTCTCCGTCGGAATCACCACCAGTTCGCCGCGCGCCAGCACGGAGACAGCCTCGGCGATGATCCCGGGATCCGGCTGACTGGGGTCAATGCGTAGGGTTTTCAGCGTTCTCCACTCCGCGAATATTCAGCGCCTTCAGCCCCAGCAGGACGTCCACAGCGCGGCGCAGCGTTTCGTCGCCCCGAACGCGATCCCGAAGCAGCCTGTCTTCCTTCTCCTCGCTCGACAATTCCCGGACCGGATCGACCGGCGGCTCCGGCTCATACTCGTTATCCGGCGCGGCCGCCGGCGCGACCACCAAGTCCGGCTTTACGCCTTCGCTGCCGTTGTAGCTTTTACCGTCAGCCACCACGAGCTTCCTCGTGGCCAGGTACAGATGCGAGCCGTCCGGAAGCTCCTGCACCTCGCGAACGAGCGGATCCCCGCTTGAAACGGAGCCGATCAGCATGACGCCGCGCGTGCTCCCCGCCAAAGCCGCCGCGAGCACCTCCGCCGCGCCGCGGGTTTCCTCGTCGATCAGAACCATCGCCGGGATGTTGAGAAGCAGGGACGAATTGGACCTGTACACACCGAGGTCCTGGTCCTGGGCGTCGCGAAATGCAAACAGGAGCGAACCGGATTCCGCGAAGAGCCCGGCCGTGTCGGCCACGCCCTGGGCGTCCGCCCCGCCCGCGCCGCGCAGGTCGATGACCACGCCGGACCGGCCCGTCTCAGCCCAGCCTCGCAACAGGGAAACGATGTCCTTTCCCGAACGCCCGTAGATGCCGTTTAGCTTCAGGTAACAGAGATTGGCGGGCAATTCCTCCGCGACTCCAACGGCACCGGCCTCAACCGGATCGAGCTTCACCTCGATCTCGCGAGCAACGCCGTTAGTGTCCTGGACTTTCACCGACACCGCCTGGTCGGCCTGCCCGCGAAGCAGTTCCTGCACCTCCGAAAGTCTCAACCCCTCGATATTCCCTTTGTCGATTTCCTGCAGGACCTCCCCCACGCGCAGGCCGGCTTTGTCCGCTTCCGAACCTTCCCGCATCTCGCTGATGACAAACGTTTTGTTCGTCAGGGACACACGGATGCCCGCTTCATAGCGAATGCCCTTGTCCTCTTCCGTCATCCGCCGGATATCGGCATCCGACATCAACTGCCCCCGTGGGTCCGCCACCTGGATCACCGCGTCGACGGCCGCATCACAGGCCTTGCGCGCGTCAAAGGGCAGGCCGTGCTTCTGAAGGACAACCACAACATCCTTTACCGCCTGGACCACGTCATTCGAAAACACGGGCCCCGGCTCCCCGGCAAACAACATTCCCGTACCAAGGGCGAAAGACAAAAGAGCGAAGAAATGTTGTTTCATGCATCCGCCTTCCTGTGGACGCTCAAGCGCTTGTTGCCCTCGTCCACCTTCTTCTTCAGCCGGCTCTTGTGCTCGGCCAGTTTCTTCTGCAGGTCCGCGCGGCCCAGCGCCAACATCTGCACGGCGAGGAGCGCCGCATTGATCGCGCCGGCCTTGCCGAGCGCCACGGTCGCCACGGGAACCCCCGCGGGCATTTGCACCGTGGAAAGCAGCGCGTCGAGACCGTCCAGCGCCCCGCCCTTCATCGGAACGCCGATGACCGGCAGCGTCGTGTGCGCGGCAATGACCCCCGCGAGATGCGCGGCGCTTCCCGCCGCGGCGATGATGACCTTGATGCCGCGCCCGGCCGCCTTGCTCGCGAACGCGAAGGCCCGCTCCGGCGTCCGGTGCGCGGAGATCACGTGAACCTCGTTCCCAATTCCAAATTGCTTCAGCGTCTGAACCGTTTCCTTGACGGTCTCCCAGTCGGAGTCCGAGCCCATGAGGACGGCGACGGGAGGCGTCTGTTTCACTTTCTTCATGTGGTCCCTCGTTTCTCTCAATGACGAATGCCTAAGCACTAATGACGAATGAATGTCTAGTGGCCGAATGCCGAATTCGTTCATTGGTCATTCGGACATTCATTAGGCATTCGGATCTCGTCATTAGTCATTCCGAACGCTCAGTGCACGCCCTGCAATATCTTTCCGCCAATGCGCCTTCGCAAACTTGATCTTCCCGACCGCCTTGTACGCGTTATCCACCGCCGCGCGCAGATCGCGGCCGAGCGCGGTCACGCCCAGCACGCGGCCGCCGGCGGTGACCACCTTCCCGCCCGCCAGCTTGGTGCCCGCGTGGAACACGACAACATCCTTCATCGCGGCCGCGTCGGCAAGTCCGTCGATGGCGTCGCCCTTGCCGTAGCTGCCGGGGTATCCGCCGGCGGCCATGACGACGCACACGCACGCCTCGGGCTTCCAGCGTACCATGCCTTCGCCCAGCGCGCCGTCGGCGCACGCCTCGAGCGCGGGCAGCAGGTCGCCGTCCCAGCGCGGCAGGATCGCCTGCGTCTCGGGATCGCCGAACCGGCAGTTGAACTCAAGAACCTTCGGCCCGGCCTTCGTCATCATCAGCCCGGCGTACAAGACGCCGCGGTAGTCGATGCCGCGCTTGTTCAGCTCGCGGAGCGTCCGCTCGAAAACCTGCTCGCGAATGACGGGCCACAAATCCTCCTTCACGACCGGCGCGGGCGAGTACGCGCCCATGCCGCCCGTGTTCGGCCCCTCGTCGCCGTCGAAAATCCGCTTGTGATCCTGCGACGACGCCAGCATCACGATCTTGCGGCCGTCGATCAGCGCGAGGATCGACGCCTCTTCGCCCTGCAGGCATTCCTCGACAACCACGGTCGCGCCGGCATCGCCGAACGCCTTCTGCACGAGCGCTTCGTCCACAGCCGCCTCGGCCTGCTCGACCGTCGCCGCCACCGTGACGCCCTTGCCGGCGGCCAGGCCGTCCGCCTTGATCACGATCGGCGCGCCTTCTTTCCTTATATAAGACTTGGCCTCGGCCGCGCTCGAAAACCGCGCGTACTTCGCGGTCGGCACGCCGGCCGCGAGCATGACTTCCTTGGCGAAAACCTTGCTGCCCTCGAGGCGGGCCGCGGCCTGGCACGGGCCGAAGACCTTCAGGCCCTCGGCGTTGAAGCGGTCCACGATCCCGTCGCACAGCGGCGCTTCGGGGCCCACGACCGTCAGGCACGGCTTGTTCGCCTTCGCCCACGCCAGCAGCTTGTCGATATCCGTCGCGGCGATGTCGAGGTTCGTGCCGACGCCGGCGGTTCCGGCGTTTCCGGGCGCGCAGAAAACGTCCGGGCGGCAGGTGTCGCCGGCCAGTTTCCACGCCAGCGCGTGCTCGCGCCCGCCGCTGCCAATAACCAGTATTTTCGGCCTGTTCACGGGTATTTTTGTACCTTGGAAAACCCGGGCACTCTAGCCAACGAGAGCCCAACATTCAAGGTCGGTCTCTGCCCTCTCTCTCCTCCTTTCTCTTCGTAGACGCGATTTCCCTTCGGCCTGAGCCTCAGGGCGAAGGCGAAATCGCGTCTACTAATAGAAAGAAACGAGAGGGACGGTTTTCCGGAAAAAAATGAAAATATTTTCCAAACCTTGGAAAAAAAACGGGCCGTTTTTCCAAGGCTTGGAAAAATTAACTCGCTCTTAACACCGCGAATCTGGCAGTGTTTTCTGTCGCTATGCTTTCATGGCTCCGAATCCTGGGTGCTTCGGCCTGCGCGCTCTGGCTGGCTGCGTGCGCCGCACCGCAAACGACCGCAGACCCCCACGATCTCATCAAATCCGGCTGGAACGAATTCACGCTGAGCGAGTTTGACCGCGCCGTGGCGCGGTTCGAAGAGGCGCTGGCGAAAACCCCCGAAACTGACGATCTGCACCTCCAGGCCCTGTACGGCCTTGCCTCCACCTGGAACCTGCGCCGGCCCGGCGAGGACGTCGAGAAGGCGCGCGAGCTGTACGAGCAGATCATCCGGCTGGCGCCGAAGAGCGAAACGGCCATCTGGAGCCGGCTCGCGCTCGCGCGGCTGAAGCATCTCGTCCCGGTCGGCGAGGAGCCGGATTACAACGAGGTCCGCAAGGCCTACCAGCAGATCATCGACCAGCACCCCGGCCACCTCGCGGCCAAGGAGGCCTTCATCTACAAGATGTCCACGCTGATCGCCTCGCTCAAGCCGGCGGAGACGAAGCAGGCCATCCGGGAGCTCGAGGAGTTCGTGAAGGATCCGAACACGCCGTTCCGCGGGCCCGCGTATTCGCTGATCGCGGTGGGCTGCACGACGCTGGACGAGCCGGAGAAGCGGCTGCAGGCGGAGATCGATTCGCTGAACAACACGGAGATCGACCCGGCCAACCCGTTCAACGAGTTCTCGTGGCAGTACTGGAACATCGCGACGATCGCGGAGTTCGAATGCGGCGATTTCGACACCGCGCGGATGTACTACGACAAGCTGATCAAGGAATACCCCACCGACAAGCGCGTCTTCGGCTGCAAGCAGGCGCTGAAGCGGATGGACGAGGTGGAGGGGAAGATCAGGGGGGAGATGTGAGTTCCAAGTTTCAAGTTTCAAGTTTCAAGTTCGGCGCATGAAACGACTGTTTACATTCATTCGTACGTATTACGCGCTCATCATCGTCTTCGCCGTCTTCGCGTGGTCGGCGGTGATGATCGCCGTGTACCGCAACCGCACGACCCCGCCGGGCGCCACCATCA
>ERZ1645192.1495-NODE-1495-length-19460-cov-7.169750_pt1 | contig 19460 bp, 16 predicted proteins | sample MGYA00575354_ERZ1645192 | MGnify/ENA primary metagenome ERZ1645192 (study PRJEB40844, sample SAMN11349763) | freshwater sediment metagenome | isolation source: river sediment | host: Sediment | place: India: Faizupur Khadar , New Delhi | collected 2017-02-21 ... | reverse complement strand
GGCCTCCTTCTCCTACAACGAGGTGCACGTCCACGGGCCGGAGGGCAAGATCACGGTCCGTCCCCGGACGTCGGTGCGGATCGCCGACGGGGGGCGCTACGCGGGGGACTTCACCCTCGTCGAGGGCCGGGTCGGGGGCGATCGGCTCGAAAGCCTGCCAGGAATGCCGGCTCCACCCGTTCCGCAGAACGAGCTGGGGAATGATCGGCACGCCGGCCTCGCGGGCGAATCTGGCCATTCCGGTCGGCAGATCGGCGTCGATCCCGAGAAACTCCACGCGCACGCTGTCCGTCTTGGCGCGCAGGTCCGGCAGGATCGCCAGCACCTTGCCCTGGCGCAGCGCGGGCACGACTTCCGCCAGCCTCTTCGAGCCGTAGTAGATCACATCGAGGCCGGTCGCCTCCCGGATTCGGTCGAGAAACCGGTCGGCCAGCGGATTCTTCTGCCGGCGCGCGATGGTCATCATCGGCAGTCCCATGAGGCACGCGGCGACGCCTGCCAGTTCCCAGTTGCCCATGTGGCACACGGCCACCACGACACCCTGTCCCGCGTTGACACGAGCCCACACGGGCGGGGTGCCCTGGTCGTGGATCACTTTGCGGACCCAGTCGAGCGTCATCGACTGGACGCGCATGGCCTCGACCGCGTTGAAGCACAGGTTGCGCCACGCGCGCCAGGCAATGCCCGCCCGCTCACGCTCGTTGAACCGGGCGCCGAACACCTGCTTCAACCGCGCGCGTGTCCGGCGCATGAGTTTGCCGAGGAAGAGGCGACTGATCAGCGCGAGGCACCACACCAGCGCGAGCGCCGCGCGGTACGGCAAAATCCGGATCAGTGCGCCGGTCCCGCGCAAGGCGGCGTATTCGACAATGTGTTTGAGCCTGTATTTCACGGACCTGGTTCCTCTTCCACCACCACGCGGAATCCGACATCCGCGTCACGATAGTCCCGCGGAAAAAGGACCCGATGAAAGACCCGCAGGAATCGGGGATCCTTTTCCCCCCAGCTTCCGCCGCGCGCCGGCACACGATCGCCCGACTCTGAACGGCACCACTCGAACACATTTCCAGCCATATCGTACAGCCCAAAAGAATTCGGTTCAAACGAACCGACGTGGGAAGCCGCCCGGTCGTTGAAGCACGCGCGCCCCTCGGGCTTGCCCCAGCCCCACGGGTAACGCGCATGGCGAATCCCGCCCCGCGCGGCGTATTCCCACTCCGCCTCCGTCGGAAGACGAACGGTCTTGCCCGTCTGTTCCGACAGCCAGCGGCAATAATTCTCCGCGTCCGCCGCGCTGACGTACGCCACGGGTTTCGGGGCCTGGAACCAACACGCGGAATAGCCGGAGCCGCGCTTTACAATCTGCGGCGAGCCGGGCCAGTTCGTCACCCCGCCCGCATTGAGGCAGTCCACGAATTCGCGAACCGTGACCTCGAAACAGCCGATCCGGAATCGCTCCACCCGCACCTCGCGGGGCTGGGCGTCCGGGCCGCCTACCCGGCTTCCCATGACAAACGACCCACCGGGTATGGCCGCAAGACGGCCTGTTTTTCCAAGCGTTGGAAAATCGGCTGCACAAACTTCCAACCCTGCCACGGCGGGCAATCCCAGAAAAATCGCCGCCACGACAAGCGCGTGAACCACACTCCGCGTTTCCGCCTTCATGAAGAGGGCGATCATAGCGGCGGTTCAGCGCCTTTGACAATCTTGACGCATCTCTTTATATTTACGGCCGTAAAGGAACATCTCAAGGGGGTCCCCCATGATGCTGAACAACGTCATCGGTCAGTTACATAACAGTCTGCCGGTTCTCGCCGTGGGCTGCCTGCCGTACGACCTGCTGAACAGCGAAAGTTTCAACGAGCGCCTCTCCCTGATCATGACGGGCATCAGCCTTGGATTCGCGTGGCTGTACCTGCTGCTCCAGGCGTTCGACATCCTTGCCAAGGCGTTCTCTCTGCGCAAGGACCCGATTCCCTCCATTCTCAGCGTCCCCGATCGCGCCGGGGTGAAGGACCACTTGGGCACGCTCAAGGGCAAAGACGCCTTTACCCGCCGCTGCATGAACCTGATGGAAGCGTGGAGCGGCGGCGGCAGCGCGCGGCAGGTCACCGAACTCGCCGCGCACCAAAGCGCCCGGGCTCGCGCGCCGATGCGCGCGGGAATGATTTTTGTCCTCCTGCTGATCGCGGTTGCGCTGGGCATCGGCGGGCACCTTTGGCTGACGTACGGGGCGTTGCTGGCCCTTGGATTCGTCGCCCTCGCCCGCCAGATGATTGTCAACCGCGTGGACAGCTACATCGAGGACCGCCTGCTGATCAAACTGCCGGCCAACCTGCCGCAGACCTCGATCACCGCGGCGGACCTTGGCGGGGTGCTGGGTGCCGCGATCGAGAAGACGTTCAAGAGCCACGTCCCCCAGCCCGAGCAGGCGGCGACCGCGATGAGGAAAGCCGTCGAGAGTGTCATTTCAAGCGCCGCGGGCGAGGTCGAACGGCTCCAGAAGATGCTGACGGAAAGCCAGTCCCAGCTGGTCCAGAAATGGATGAGCGCGGCGGCGGCAACCACCACGGATTTGAAGGATACCGAGAAGGCGCTCGCGACGGTCGTGACGGACCTGACGAACGGACTCAGCACCAACGCGGACAAGATGAAGAACATGCTCGTCACGCACAACCAGGGCATGGAAAAGGCCCTGGGCGCGGTGCCGTCTCACATGAAGACCGTGCTGGCGGAGCACAACGAGAAATTCCAGACCGCCAACGCATCGCTCACCGCCCAGCTCGGGAAGATCGCGGACCTCGAAAAGGAAATTCACAAGATCCTTCGCCTGCAGGAATCGGTGGACACCGCGCTGAAGGGCGTCACGGCGGCCGAGGAGTTCAAGCAGACACTCACGGCGCTGAAGACGCACCTGCAGGAATCGGACAAACTGATGGCCGAGATGTCCAAGCCGAAGACCATCCGACTGGTCGAATCCGAGAGCGTCTAGGCCGCAGCCGGTCCCGGCGGCTGCTGTGGCGGCGGCTGGACCTTGCTGACGCGGAGCGGGTAGCGGATTTTCAGATCGCCATCCAGCAGAATTTCAATCCAGTGCGCGCCCTCTTCCTTGAACGCCACGTTCATGAAAGCCTCCACGTTCGTCGCGGTGGCTTCCGGGCCGGGAAGTTGAACCGGGATATCCTTTCCCTCGACCAGAACGGTCGTGCCGTCGGGCTTCAGAATGCGGGTACGCTGCTTGAAAAGGCCCTCCCCGCTGCACCAGCGCGTGACCATGAACAGCCTCGGGTAGATGAGAGGAAAGGCCGGCGCGCCAATGGCGTCGAAGAGCCCGATCAGGATGAACTTGCCGTTGCGCTCCTGCCGCACGTCGTCGCACAGGATGCTGGATTGGAGATCAGGAATCATGAGGCGAGTATAAGTCCAAAGCCCAAAGTCTAAAGTCCAAAGTCGCATCATCCCACCTTGGACGTTGGACTTTCAACTTTGGACTCATTTCGCCATCACCCGCCCCATGTCGAACGCGGCGAGATTCTTGTCCACCACATCGCGCCCCTTGCGCTCGAAGAAGCGCTCAAGATAGGAACGCATGTCCGCCTCGGGAATCATGAGGAATGCCGATGCCGCGCCGAGGATGACGCTGTTCACGGCGCGCACAGTACCCGCCTGCCGCGCCATCTTCTCCGCATCGAGGAGCACGTGGTGCGGCCACTCCTTCAGCCGGGCCTCGATCAACTTCTCGTCCGGGTACGCGGCAACGGTCCGGACCGGATTCCGGTTGGTCACCAGCACGGCATCCCGGCGCGCGTACGGCAGGTAGCGAAGGGCTTCCATCGGCTCCATGGAGAGGATGATGTGCGCGGCGCCGAGAGGGATCAGGTCGGAGGCGATCGACCCGCTCGACAGCCGTAGATGCGAAACGACGGCCCCGCCGCGCACGGCCATCCCGTGGACTTCCGACTGCTTGACGTGCAAGCCGTGGTTCAGCGCGGCGCCGCCGATGATCGCGCAAATCGTCAAAATGCCCTGTCCGCCCACTCCGGCAATGATGATGTCCTGGCTCGTCTGCGCTGTCATGTTCTACCCGGACCGCTTTCCTGTTTGAATGCAGGGCCGCCTGGAGATGATCACCGACGGCCCCTTGTATTCCAGCTCCCGTTTCAAGAGAGCGACGTTCGACTGATGGTTCGACGGCAGGGGCTCGATGATATGCAGGTGGGTCGGCTCGACGCCAAGCCCGGCGCAGATCTGTTCCAGCCGGCCGGTCGCGGGGCTGTTCTGTCCCCCGGTCATTCCCGTGGTGAGGTTGTCCGAAATGATCACCGTGACGGCGGTCCGATCTTCGACGACGTCCAGCAGGCCCGTAATGCCTGAGTGCGTGAAGGTGGAATCGCCGATCACGGCGATGGCCGGATGCACCCCCGCCTCGGCCGCGCCCTTGGCCATCGTGATGGATGCGCCCATGTCCACGCAGGAGTTGATCGCCTCGTAGGGCGGCAGCGCGCCGAGCGTGTAGCATCCGATATCGGAGAACACGCGCGCGCCCGGGCTGCCGGCAATGGCCTCCCGCAGATAATCGAACATATTGGCGTGCGGACAGCCGGGGCAGAGCATCGGCGGCCGCGGAACGATCTCAGGCGGCGCCTCGACGGCGGGCTGCGAGACCAGCCCCAGGGCACGGGCCACGTTGTGCGGGTCCAGTTCGCCGGCGCGCGGCAGCGTCCCGTCGAGCCGGCCCTTGACCGCGCACGGCGCGCCGCCGACGCCGCGCAGCAGTTCCTCGACCAACGGATAGCCGTCTTCGAACACGATGACCGCCTTGCACGCCTGCATCAGCTTCGCCAGCCTGCGCCGCGGGAGCGGGTACTGCACGAGCCGGAACATCGGGTGCGGAATCTTCGAGCCATACACCTCCCGCACGTAGTTCGCGGCAATCCCGCAGGCGATGATGCCGACGCTGTGATCCCCGCCCTCCTCCAGCACATTGAACGCGGAGTGTTCGGATTCCTCCTCAAAATTCCGGGTCTTGCCCAGCAGCTCCGCATAGTTGCGGCGGGCAATCGCGGGAAGGAGCACGAACCGGCGCGAGTCCGACGGAAATTTCACCGGCTTCTGCTCGCGCGGCCGATCGACGCGCCGGACCACGTCGGCCCGCGAGTGCGCCATCCGGGTGGTCAAACGGACCAGAATCGGCACCCCGTGCCGCTCGGACACATCAAACGCGGCGAGGACAATATCGTAGGCCTCCTGCTGGCTGGACGGCTCGAAAAAGGGAATCTGGGCGAACGAGCCGTAGAAACGGCTGTCCTGCTCGTTCTGGCTCGAATGCATGGACGGATCGTCCGCGGCGACAACCACGAGCCCGCCGTTCGCCCCGGTGATCGCGGAGTTGATGAAGGCATCCGACGCCACGTTCAGCCCGACGTGCTTCATGCAGACCACGGCGCGCTTGCCCGCGAATGACATACCGAGGGCCGCCTCCATGGCGGTCTTCTCGTTGCAGCTCCAGCGCGCGCGGATCCCGCGTTCCTGCGCCTCCGCGGACTGCTGGATATATTCGGTGATCTCGGTGGACGGCGTGCCGGGATACGCGAAGACGCCGGAAATACCGGCATCGATCGCGGCCTGCGCAATCGCTTCGTCACCGAGCCAAAGGTTTGTTTTCACGGTCCTAATATACCTCGCAAAGGACTTGAGAACTTAACAAGTCCAAAGTCTAAAGTCCAAGGTCCAAAGTGGACGACGATGGTGGAATGTCGCGAACTCAACTTTGGACTTTCGACCTTGGACTTCGGACTAATCCTTGGGCCGCAGATCGAGGACCCGCTTGGCCTTGCCCTCGGACCGCTCGATGGTCTTCGGCTCGACGAGTTTCACGGCGGCGCGCAAGCCGAGCAGGTTTTCCAGCTTGTGCTCGATCAGCTTCTCCATCCCGTGCAGCTTCTTCATTTCGTCGGAGAAATAGTCTTCGGAGACCTCGACGCGCACCTCGAGCTTGTCGAGCGCGCCCTCGCGCTGGACCACAAGCTGGTAGTGCGGCAGCGTGCCCTTGACGTCGAGGAGGACCTCCTCCACCTGCGACGGGAAGACATTCACGCCCCGGATGATCAGCATGTCGTCCGAACGCCCGCTGATCTTGGACATGCGGACGGTCGTGCGGCCGCACGGGCAGGGTTCCGGCATCAGCTTGCAGATGTCCCGGGTCCGGTAGCGGATCAGCGGGATCGCCTCCTTCGTCAGCGTCGTGACCACCAGTTCGCCGCCCTGTCTCGCGTCGACCGGCTTGCAGGTGTCCGGATCGATCAGCTCGGGGTAGAAGTGATCCTCCGAGATGTGCATGCCGTTCTGGTAAACGCACTCGCCCGAGACGCCGGGGCCGATGATCTCGCTCAGGCCGTAGTTGTCCGTGGCGAAGACGCCCATCTTGGATTCGATTTCCTGCCGCATCCTCTGGGTCCAGGATTCCGCGCCGAAGTAGCCGAGGCGCAGTTTCAGGTCGCCCGGTTTCACGCCCATACCCTGCATGACTTCCGCCAGGTAGATCGCGTACGACGGCGTGCAGACCAGCGCCGTGGAACCGAAATCCCGCATGATGGAAATCTGGCGCTCGCTCCGGCCGGCCGAGACGGGGATCACGGACGCGCCGACGCGCTCCACGCCGTAGTGCAGGCCGAAGCCGCCGGTGAACAGCCCGTAGGAAAAAGCGATGTGAACGATGTCCTTCGAGGTCAGTCCGCCGGAAACCAGGAACCGCGCGACCACGTTCGTCCACGTGTCCAGGTCTTTGCGCGTGTAGCCGACGACGGTGGACTTGCCCGTGGTGCCGGAGGACGCGTGAATGCGGACGACCTGCTCAAGCGGGACGGCAAACGCATCGTACGGGAAGCAGAGCCTGAGATCGTCCTTGGTGGTGAACGGGAGCTTCTGAATGTCCTCCAGGCTCTTGATGTCCGATGGCCTGACGCCAACGACCTGCATCTTCTGCCGGTAGTAGGGAACCTTGTTCCACATCTTCCTGACGATCTTCTTCAGCCGCTCAAGCTGGAGCTCGCGCAGGTCCGAGGCGGGCATGCACTCGTGCTCGGGATCCCAGATGGCGACGGCAGGGCGTTGAGTGGTCATGAATCTGCGCTCTTTCTCCTGATCGTAATCGTGCTCGTAATCCTCATCGTCATCGGGATTACGAGTACGAGTAAGATTACGATTACGAAACAAGCACGTTGCGTTACAGCTTGTACACCGTCTCCGCCGGCAGAACGGATATCTTTGCCTTGGCCAGCACCTTGACCGCCGCGTCGATATCCTCGAACCGGAAGATGACCACGGCCTTGTCCGTCGCCTTTTCGACAAACGCGTACATGTATTCCACGTTCACGCCGCCGGCGCGCAGGGGTTCGAGCACGCTGGCCAGGCCGCCGGGGCTGTCCGGAACCTCGACGGCCACGACCTCGGTCAACGAAACCGTGTGGCCCGAGTCCTTGAGAATCTTCATCGCCTTGTCCACATCGTTGACGATGAGGCGCAGGATCCCGAAATCGGACGTGTCCGCCAGTGACAGCGCGCGGATGTTGATGCGCGCCTCCCCCAGCTGACGCGCGATTTCGGCCATACGCCCCGCCCGGTTTTCCATGAAAATGGACAGCTGTTTGACCTTCATCTCTGCTCCTCTTATTTGACCGTCCGAATCTCGACTCGCTTGGCCTTGCCCAGCGCCCGCTCAATGCTCTTCGGCTCCACGAGCGTGATCTTGGCCGAGATGCTCAACATGCTCCGCATCTCGTCAAAGATGCGTTTCCGCAGCGCCTCGAGCTTCTTGACCTCGTCCGAGAAGATGCCTTCCGAGACCTCGACCTTGATCTCCAGCTCGGCGAGCGTGCCCGTCTTATCCACGATGATCAGGTACTGCGGCTCAACGCCCTCGACCTTCATCAGCACTTCCTCGATCTGCGTCGGGAAGACGTTCACGCCGCGGATGATCAGCATGTCGTCGGTCCGGCCGCTGACGCGCTCCATGCGGCGGCTGGTCCGGCCGCACGGGCAAGCCTGTTCGTTCAGGCAGGAGATGTCCCGCGTCCGGTACCGGATCAGCGGAATCGCCCGCTTGGTCAGGCAGGTGAACACGAGTTCGCCCTTCTGGCCCGGTTCCACCGGCTCGCCGGTCTCCGGGTTGATGATCTCCGGGTAGAAATGATCTTCGAAAACATGGAGGCCGTCCTGCTCCAGGCACTCGCTCGCGACGCCCGGGCCGATGACTTCGCTGAGGCCGTAGATGTCGATCGCCTTCAGAGGCAGGCGCTGCTCGATCTGTTTGCGCATCGCCTCGGTCCAGGACTCGGCGCCGAAGTAGCCGGTCCTGAGCTTCATCTTCTTCAGGTCAATACCCTCCGCCGCCGCCTCCTCCGCAATCTGGAGAGCGTAGGACGGGGTGCACGCCAGGAGGGTCGTGCCGAAATCCTGCATCAGCATGAGCTGCTTCTTCGTGTTGCCGCCGGACATCGGGATGACCGTGGCGCCGAGTTTCTCGCCGCCATAGTGCACGCCGAGGCCGCCGGTGAACAAGCCGTAGCCGTAGGCCACCTGCAGGACGTCGTCCGCCGTGCCGCCGCCGCACGCGAGCGTGCGCGCGATGGTCTCCGCCCAGAGATCGAGGTCCTCGCGCGTGTAGCCGACGACCGTCGGCTTGCCGGTGGTGCCGGACGAGACGTGGAGGCGGATGATGTCGCGAAGGGGAACGGCAAAAAGGCCGAAAGGATACGTCTCGCGGAAGTCATCCTTCATCGTGAACGGGAGCTTCCGGATGTCGTCGATGGACTGGATGTGCGACGGTTTGACGCCGTGCTCGTCGAACTTCTTCCGATAGAACGGGACATTCTCGTACGCGCGCCGCACCGCGTCCTTCAGACGCTCGCCCTGGACCAGGCGCAGCTCGTCACGCTTCATGCACTCGAATCGTTCGCTGTAGATCATGGCGCCCTCACTGCACAAGCGCGTCCCGAATCCCCCCGGAAGGGGATTCGGGACGCGTGGGTTAACATCGAATCCACCGCACCGTCACACTAGAACGAATAGGCAAGCTCCCAGCGCGCGAATACGCCGGTCTCGCCATCCTGCGTGTCGTAGTAGTCGCCCGGCTCAAGCACTTCCACCCACAGGTGACCCTTGAGCGGGTCCTTGTGCCCCGTCAGCGACTCGCTGATCGTAAATTCATTCTTCAGGACCGCGAGCAGGCCGCGCTCGTCGCCGCCGCCCGGACCGTCTTCCTCCGGCGCGAACAGGTAGCCGACCATCGCGGAAGTCTTGAGCCACTTCGCAATGGACAGGGACACGCCCGCGTGCGGCATGGACACGTTGGACCAGCGCCCGGCGCCGTCGGCATCAAAGCAATATACGTAGAGCTCGCTGTACTGCGGATAGCGGGCCCAGAGCGGATTCCAGCCTTCGTCATCCGACGTGTCCGGATCGTCGCCCGAGAGATAGTACCAGCCGCAGTCCACGGAAGGCTTCATGTCCTCCAGGACGGGCAGCGCAAACGCAACCGAGGCGTCGGCCATGTAGCCGCTGACGTCCTGGCTGCCGCGCTCGCCGTACTGATAGGCCAGTTCCAGGTTGCCCGTCAGGCGATCTGAGAACACGGGCATCAGCCGGCAGCCGACCGTGCCGAGATCCAGCGCATCGATGTTCGTCGTGACCGCGTTGGTGCCGGAGCCGGAGGTCCTCTTCCAGTCGCTCTCGTTCTTGTAGATCCCGTAGACTTCGAACGGGAGCTCCTTCTTCGACTTGTTCTTCAAGTACAGCACCACGCCGCTTTCATCCATGTCGTCGTTGGCGGACGTGAGGCCCGTCAGGTCGCGGTCCGCGTCGTTGATCGCGAGGTCGTCCAGGGACGGGTTATAAATGCCGACCAGGTCGATCGTGGTGTCTTCCACGCCCTTCCACGTGGCCTTCGCGGCGTTGAAGTAAATCGTGCGCGAACCGTCCTTGGGTGTGCCTTCAAGAATGACCTTGCCGGTGCCGTAGATCAGTTCCTGGCGTCCGAGCCGCAGGTCCAGCGTGTCGCCGAACAGGTCACGAACGTCAATATACAGGTTGTCGAACACGACTTCATCGGGGAACCGGTAGCTTGAGCGCTGTATGGTCGGAGACTGCTCCGGCCGGTCCCACTCGCGGAACTCATTGACCGCGCGGACTTTGAGGGTCACGTTTTCAAACGGATCGTACTCCCCCCACACCCGGGTTCGGAAACGGAAGTAGTTATTCTCGCCGCCGCGGGTCTCGCCCGGCGGGTCCGCCTTGATCGGCAGGCTGTCGAAATACTCCTCGCGAATGCGTTCATCCGCTCCCCAGCGGAACGCGGGCTTCTCCGCTTCCTCGCCCCAGGCCATCCAGCTGCTCATCATGACGACCGCAAGCAGCACCAGCATCCCAACCGAACACGTCTTCCTCATCTGACCCTCCTGTGTGTTGAAACTGGGCTCCGCTTGAGCTCCGACGCATGCATCTTCGCAAAAACGAGCGGCCAAACAACCACAAAAAACGGTTTCTACCGCGAAAAAATGGCGGCAGGAAATTGTTCCAAGGGTTGGAAAAAAACAGGGCCCGTTTTCCAAGGATTGGAAAACGGGCCCGACTTGAGACTGTTTACGGATTCGGCTTCGGCCCGCCGAAGCAGTAGTCCGCGTACGCCTTGTCCATCGGCTTCGTGATCAGCATCACAACGATCGCCGTCAGGATCGACAGCGGCAGCGCAACGACCAGAGGGTCCACGACGGTCCACGTCACGCTCCAGGTCGGAGGCACCAGGTTGTCCTTGCCGAACAGGGCCTTGCAGATCCCGAGCCCGCCGGCGGTCTTGCCGTTGACGAACACCAGCCAGAACAGGCTGGTCAGGAACCCGATCTGCACCGACGAGATGGCGGCCGGCCGGTTCATGCGCTTCGAGAAAAGCCCGCCCACCAGCGCCGGCAGGAACGACGACGCGCACAAGCCCATGAAAATGGCCGTCGCCAGCGCGATGATGTTCCCGCGAATCGTCTTGGCCATCCACACGGAAACGATGAGGCCGACCACGATGCCCAGACGGGTGATCAGGATGGATTTCGTGGAGTGTTTCTGATGCACCGACTGCTCGAAAATATCGCGCCCGAGCGCGGTGCCGATGGTATGGAACTGGCTCGAGAGGGTGCTCATGGCCGCGGCGAGCAGCGTCAGCATGAAGATGATGCCGAACCAGCGGGGCATCGCGCCGCTGATGAATTTCGGAATGATCGTATCCGTGTTCCCCTGCATCGTCGTGCCCAGCGTCACGCTCCGCATGATGGACACCAGGTGCGGCTCGACCAGGTCGGCCTTGCCGTCGTCGCTCCGCTTCATGACCATCTTGTCGGTCCAAAGGACGTATCGCAGGGGAGCTTCCTCATCCTCGCCCGGCAGGCGGTAGCTGACGAACCGGGCGGCGCGGGCCTTGATGTCCTCGGCGGGATTCTCGGGGACGAGCGACAGCTTGGCCTTCTTGTCCGCGCCCGGATCCATGAGCACGTTATCGCTGACGACCTGGCATCGTATGACTTCCTTCTGGGCGAAAAAGACGTTCGAGAGCGCGCCGACGACGAACGCGACACCGGTCATGAACAGGATGAAGATGCCGCCCGAAACGACGGCGCGGTTCAGGGCCTGCTTGGACTTGACCGTCATGAAGCGGACAACCAACTGGGGCTGGGCCAGCACGCCGATCCCCACGCCCATGACAATCGTGGTCACCATGACCCACCACATGTGATATTGAACCGCCTGCGGCATCGCCGTGCCGGCCGCGGACCAGCCGAACTTGGGCATCGAGGTCCAGCCCTGGTGACCGATCGCGCCGAGGAACTTGGGCACCTGGCTGCCGAGGTCGGACAGCGCCTGGTGGGCCGGGGCAATCCCGCCCAGCATCGTGTAGGTCGCGATGATCAGGATGACCATGCCGACGAGCATGATCAGGCCCTGGAGCGCATCGGTCAGCATCACGCCCTTGAGACCGCCGGCGATCACGTACGCCGCGACGATCAGGGAGAAGATGTAGAGCGCGGTTTCGTAGGACACGTGGAAGATCGGGCCGATGAACTCGGCGCCGCCGATGATCACCGCGGTGGCGTACAGCGGCATGAAGCAGAAGATGACCAGCGCGCTGAGCACGTGGATGAACTTGCTGTTGTAACGTTTGCCGAGCAGCTCGGGGAACGTGTGCGCGTCCAGGTGGTGCCCCATGTGCCGCGCCGGGTTTCCGATCACCACGAACGCGATGAAAATGCCCACGAAGATGTTCATGAACGTGAGCCACAACAGGCCCATGCCGAAGTTCGCCGCCACGCCGCCGAAGCCGACGATCGCGGACGTGCTGATGAACGTCGCGCCGTACGAAAGCGCCATGATCACGGGGTGCGCGCTGCGGCCGGCAACCAGGTAGTCCGCCGCGGTCTTGGTCTGCCGATAACCCTGGTAGCCCAGGTATCCGGTCGCCAGCAGGTAGATCAGGACAACGGTGAAAGTGAAGAGATCCATGGTCTTGCTCCTCCCGCCTTAAACGGCGTCCTCGACTTCGTTCTTTTCTTCCTTCGCCCAGTCCACATCTTCCGGCTTCACGGGCTCCTCGCCCTTGTTCCAGTTGATGAGGCCGTAAACGACGCACAGCACCGTGCTGAGGATACTGAGGATATAGGCGAGCCAGACCCAGATGTCCTGAATGCCGAGCAACATATGCCCTCCTTTGTTTCGGCTGCTGATCGAACCCTGTCCAACCGCCGGAACGGCGGCGGGTCCTAATAATGCCGCCGAGTGTTTCGATGGCAATGAGAAAAGCGTGAAATCAGCGGCGGCTCAATGCCGAATGCCCAAGCCCGAATGACGAGTGAATGACCAATGACGAATGGGCGAGATTCGACATTCGGTCATTCACTCGTCATTCGTCATTAGCCATTAGTCATTTAGCCCCGCGCTTCTTTTTTCACCCTGTTTGATGTAGCCTCGCACTCATGCCATCCAAACCCGAGCTCATGGCCCCCGCCGGCAGCGTCGACGCCGGCTACGCCGCGCTTCACTACGGAGCCGACTCGATCTATCTCGGCCTGAAACAGTTTTCCGCGCGCGCCGACGCCGCGAACTTCACGCCCGAAGAGCTCGACGAGATCACGGCCTACGCCCACTCGCTCGCGCCGCGACGAAAGATCTTCGTCACGCTCAACACGCTCGTTCTCCAGGACGAGCTGCCCGGCCTGATCGAACAGCTCGGCACGCTCGCGGACATCGGGGTGGACGCCGTGATCATCCAGGACCTCGGCGTGTTCCGCCTCGCGAAGAAAAACTTCCCCGCGCTCCGCCTCCACGGCAGCACGCAGATGGCCGTGCATAACCGCGCCGGCGTCGAGGCGCTCAAGGAACTGGGGTTCGCGCGCGCGACGCTGGCCCGCGAGCTCACGATCGACGAGATCCGGGAAATCGTCGAGACCGTCCCCGGCATCGAAACCGAAACGTTCATCCACGGCGCGCTCTGCTACTCGTACAGCGGCCTGTGCCTGTTCTCCTCCCACCGCCTCGGCCGCAGCGGCAACCGCGGCCGCTGCGCCTACCTATGCCGGGATGGGTTCAGCGTTCAGGGTTCGACGTTGGGCGTTGGACGTTCGGCGTTCGACGTTCCGGCGGAAGGCAGGGGTGGGTTTGTATTCTCCATGAAAGACCTCGCCCTCCCCCGGGAAATCTCCGCGCTCGCCAAGGCCGGCGTCACCTCGTTCAAGATCGAGGGCCGGATGAAGAGCTCCCTGTACGTCGCCGCGACGACGAACTACTACCGCAAGCTGATCGACGGAAAGCTGTCCCCCGCCGGAATGAAGGAGCTGGAGGCGGACATCCAGACCATCTTCAGCCGGCCGTGGACCGAACTCTACACCCGCTCCCGCGACGCGCACGATGTCGTCGACAGCGAAACCGTAGGCCATCGCGGCACGCCCATCGGCACGGTGGACATGGTCATCGACAACCGCGTACTCCGGTTCAGGACCAACCGCGCGATCGAAGTGCACGACGGCCTCCAGATCGACATTCCCGGCGAGGCCAAGCCGTTCGGCTTTCCCGTCGACGCGCTGCGGCTCGCGGGCGAATACAAGCACACCTTCGAGGCCCCCGCGAACTCGTCGGTCGAAGTCATCCTGCCGGACGAGCATCCCGAGATCCCGCGCGGCGCGACCGTGTACCACGCGTCCTCGCAGGACGTGAAGCAGAAGTATCCGTTCGACCGGCCCAAGCCGGGCGCGTTCCGGAGCCGCCACCCGCTGGATGTCACAATCGAAATCGCCGCGGACAAGCTGAGAGCGAGATCGGGGGCCGGCGCGGAAGTCACGATCGTCGGAACGTTCAGCCCCGCGAAGGACGTGGCGAAAACCGAGGCCGCGGCCCGCGGCGCTTTCGAGAAACTGGGCGACACGCCGTTCGCTCTCGGCCGGCTCGAGCTGAAGAATCCGCACAAGCTGTTCGTGCCGGTGTCGCAGATGAACGAGCTGCGACGGCAACTGACAGCGGAGGCGGAGAGGAGATGTGGAGAAGCGCTGGCCGGGAAGACGCGCACAGTGCAAGACAGCGTGTGTGGTGGAAACTCGAAACTGGAAACTGGAAACTCGGGGTTTCTGTGGGCCATTAAGGTAGACCGCGTCGGCCATCTGGACGATTTCACGGAAGACGATTGGGGCGAAGAGGTCGTCGTCGAGATCGCGCAGGATCCGCTTGACCGCTTAAAGACCAAGCTCGCCAAACTGCCGCGCGACCGCGTCCGGCTCGCCCTCCCCCTGATCACGCGCGAGTGGGAGGAGGAAGAGATCGCGAGCAAGATTGTCGAACTCCAGCGGGCGGGTTGGACGAAGTGGGAAATCGCGAACGTGGCCGGGTGGAGATACTTGAAACTGGAAACTGGAAACTTGGCGACGGATTGGTCGGTATATGTGACAAACTCCGAAGCCGCTCGGCAAGTCATGGACATGGGCGCCTCGCGCTTCACGCTCTCCCCCGAAGATGGGCTCGACAACATGTGCAAGCTGCTGACCGAGTTCGGCGCGAAGGCGACGGTGATCGTCTACCAGGACACGCCGCTGTTCATTTCCGAGACGTGCGTTCGCGCCGAGGCCCTGCCCTGCCCCGGCCCGGCAAAATGCCGGCGCGAGCCGCTGGAAATGACTTCCTCGCACGGCGACGACGTGATCGCCGTGAACCGTGACTGCCGGACCATCCTGATCGGCAAGGAGCCGTTCTGCCTCGGCAGCCGGCTGGACGATCTGAAATCCGCGGGCGCCGTCTCCTTGCGCGCCGACTTCATCAACCGGCCGTACAAGCCGTCGGAAGTCCTGGACCTCTGGCGCGCGCTGCGAACAGGGAAGAACCCTCCGCCCGGCCACATCGGGAACTTCGACCGCGGGCTGGCGTGAGAAACACATGCACACCACGGAACAGGGGGCCATGCTTCGTTTTGTCGAGGGCACATTGGTGCTCGACAACGTGTCGCGCGGCGATTTCGCGCCCGCCCCGGCGGGGTGGGCTTGGGACGGCCGTGTGGGCGCCTGGCGATGCGATGCGTCGGGCTACAGCCGGGTGACACAGCTTTTCACCGAGCGCGGCATCGCCTTTAAAGACGCCGTCCCGCAATGGCAGCCGATCGACTGGCCCTATGTCTCCCTGCCGCCGCTGCGGCCGGAACAGGACCGGGCGGTCCATGCCTGGCTAACCCCCCGGCGAGGCGTGGTAGTGATGCCAACGGGAACGGGAAAGACCGAAGTTGCGCTGGCGATCATGTGGGAGACGGCGGTATCGACGCTGATCGTCGCGCCGGTGAGGGACCTGATGTACCAGTGGCACGACCGCATCCGGCTCGGACTCGGATACGATGCGGGTATCATCGGCGACAACACCTACAACCTTCGGCCGGTTTCCGTGACGACTTACGACAGTGCTTGCATCCACATGGAGAAGCTCGGCGCGCTGTTCGGCCTGCTCATCTTCGACGAGTGCCACCACCTGCCGGGTCCGCTGCGACGCGACGCGGCGCGCATGTCCGCCGCGCCGATGCGGCTCGGGCTGACCGCGACGCCGGAACGCAGCGACGGACTGCATATGGATCTGGCGGACCTGGTCGGGCCTACGGTTTACACACTGCCGCTTGCCCACGTCCGGGGCCGGACCTTGGCCGACTACGATGTCGTCCGAATCCCCGTCCATCTCTCGGCTGACGAGCAGTCGCACTATGACTCACTGTCCGGTGAAATCCGCCGCTACATGCACGACAAGGTCAAAGAGGATCGCGATTATTCCTGGAACGATCTCTGCTCGGACGCCGGCAAGGATCCCGAATCGCGCCGCGTACAGAAGGCCTTCCACGCCAAGACGGCGATCGAAGATCGGGCTGAAGAGAAGCTTCGCGTTCTGGAGGACCTCTTCCGCCTTCACGCAGGCACGCGGCTGATCGTCTTTACAGGCACGAATGCCATGGCGCGCGATGTCTCACGCCGGTTCCTCGTCCCGTGTCTTCTGAACCATTGCCGAAAGAAGGAGCGCGTGGAGGTTCTGGAAGGTTTCCGCCGAGGCGATTACCCCGTGCTTGTCGCCAACCAGGTGCTGGACGAAGGAGTGGATATCCCCGCCGCCAAGGTGGCCGTGGTCATCGGAGGCAAGGGATCGATTCGTCAGGCCAAGCAACGGCTGGGCCGGATACTCCGTCGTCAAGGCGACGAGCGGGCCGTTCTCTACGAAGTCGTCTGCGCCGAGACGCGCGAGGAGACACGTTCGCGCCTCAGGAGAAAGAGCGATGCTTACGTCCGAACAAGCCATCGTCGAGTTTGAGGGCGGGAAGGCAAGGCCGGACCGGCTTTCGCAGCTCCGCCACGGTCACTACCTCCAGCATGCCGGGAGGATGCTGGAGGTCTATCGCGAGGGAGTCGGGCTGACGCGCCAGGCCCTGCATCAGGCGATCTATCGAATCTTGGACGAGGAACCGGATTGTCCGACGCGCCGGATCGAGGCCTTCTGCAAATTGCTGGATGACGTGTCGGACTTTGACAGCGATCCCCACGGGAAAGCGCCGGCCCTGCGGCGCCAGGTGTTCCGGCTGGCAGCTCCAAACCATCCTCTCGTCTCGGTCCGCGATCGGCTGTTCGAGCACGACGTAGCCGACGTGAAACAGCGAATCGCGGAGGAGCTCGGTTCGACGTGGGATGAGATCGATCGTCGCCTCTTCTCGGATGTGATGGAATTCCACACCCTTCGGACCTTCCACGGCTACCCGGATGCCCGGGCGCTATTGTCGCGATATAACGTTGCACAGACACAGGCGGCCCTGTACCGGGCCGTGAAGCTGACGGTGTGGGCCAGAGAGGATTTCCGCACAATCCTCCGCCAGGCGAAGCTCGCGCGTCTGCTCCACCGCATTTACCAGGAGCCGGCGTCTCGCGAGTATCGCATCGAGTTTGACGGTCCGGCGTCCGTTCTCCGCGAGACACGCCGCTACGGAGTGGCGATGGCAGAGTTTCTCCCTGCCCTGCTGGCGTGCCGGGGCTGGCGCCTGACGGCGCTGCTCCAGAGGAACCGCGGCGGCTGGAAGAGCCGGCTGGAACTGTCTCCGCGAGACGGCCTTCAAGGACACCTTTCCGAACCTGAGGAATTCGATTCCGGCGTGGAGGCCGCGTTCGCGAGAAAGTGGGGATCCGATCGAAGAAACGGCTGGCAGCTCATCCGCGAGGGGGAAATCCTTCACGCGCGGCAACGGGTCTTTGTCCCGGACTTCACGCTGCAGCACGAAGACGGCCGCGAGGTGCTCCTGGAGATCGTCGGTTTCTGGACGCCCGAGTACTTGCGCGAGAAGGAGAACACTCTACGGCTGTTCTCCGGACAACGCATTCTTCTGGCGCTCCCCGAAACGTCGGCCTTGAAGAGTCCTGCGCTATCGATCGACACAATTCGCTACAAGACGGCGCTGAAGATCAAGGACGTTCTCGACCGCCTCGGATAACGGCGAGAGCCCACGCCGCCACATCGGGAACTTCGACCGCGGGCTGGCGTGAACATCGCTCCCGCCAGGAATTTGACATTTGTATACACTATGTGTATTATGGTGTGTATGAGAACAAACATTGTTCTGAACGACGAACTTGTTGAGGAGGCCATGAAGTACTCGCAGGCGAAGAGCAAGCGGGGCGTTGTGGAGGAAGCGCTGGCGGCGTATGTCGCCTTGAAGGACAAGGAACGACGGCGCGCCACCTACAGCGAACGCCTGAAGCAACTGCAGGCCAAAACGCAGGGCGTCCGCCTGCGCAGCGACAGCCGGGACATCGTCCGGCAGGATCGGGCCGCCCGATGAACCGCTACGTGCTGGACACCAGCGTCGCGGCAGCGTGGTATCTGGACGAATCGTTTTCCGCATCCGCCCGGCAGTGGCAGGAGCGGCTCCTCGAAGGCCGGATCACGATGATCGTCCCGAACCTGCACTACCTGGAGTTCGCCAATGTTCTGCGCACACTGGTCGTGCGCCGCGAGTTGGAGGAAAGTCTCGCTCGCGAAATCTACGGCCTGCACCTTGAGGCGCCGCTAGAGCGGACGGAGCCGAATCTGCGATCGATCCTCGACACAGCCCTGAAGTACGGCGCGACCGCTTACGACGCCACGTACATCGCCTTGAGCCTGTCGTGCGATGCGCGGCTCGTCACCGCCGAAAAGACCACCACGCCCTGGATCACCAAGCTCGGGGGGCGCGTGGAGCCGGTCCGATAGACCGCGAGCCAATGCCGCGGCGGCCTACCAGCTCCGCACGCGGTAGTAGCGCCGGCTGACAGCGTCTACACGATCCGTCACGGTGAGCGTCCACGCGCCGCTCGTGTTCGTGTAGGTTCCCAACACGCTCCAGTCATCGGGTCCGATCAGGGCGTCGCGGTACTCCACCTGCTGGACGACGCCGGCCATGCTGTCCCATCGCATGACGATGTTCGTGCCGGCGGGCGGCTGAAGGAACGACGCGGAGGCGGGCGGGACAAGCCCCGCCTGCGAACACAGGTAACCGGCCACCCCTTTCGTCATCTTCGCGGCAAAGGCGTAATCGATGTACGCAGGCGTGTCGACCGAGTCGGTCTTTTCGTGGTAGTTCGTATTGTAGTCGCAGTTGTATTCGATCAGCAGGCAAGAATCGATGCGGCCGGTGTTTCCGGCGCCGTACGTGCCGTCGAAGTAGAACGGGCCGTGATCGCTGGCATTGTCCGCCCCGCTGTTCTCATAGGAAAGTCCCGCATACCGCACCAACGCGTTGGCCAGGTTGGTCCGGACAGGCTTGGTGGGAATGCTGTTCCCGCCGAGGATCCAGGCCTTGTTGTAGTTTGCACCCGCCGGGTTGTACGCGATCATGTCCATGCTGATCATGCTGCGGATGTCGCCGCGGTAGATTTTCCCGGGACTGCCGGGCG
>ERZ1645192.1493-NODE-1493-length-19463-cov-10.830894_pt1 | contig 19463 bp, 9 predicted proteins | sample MGYA00575354_ERZ1645192 | MGnify/ENA primary metagenome ERZ1645192 (study PRJEB40844, sample SAMN11349763) | freshwater sediment metagenome | isolation source: river sediment | host: Sediment | place: India: Faizupur Khadar , New Delhi | collected 2017-02-21 ... | reverse complement strand
CAATAATGAAAAACACCTTCATCAACAATTACCGCCGCAAGATGAGGGAAAACACAATGATGGACGGTACGCAGGAGCTTTACTACATCAATTCACCCTCTGACAAAGGGAGCATCTCCCCGGAGTCGGCCTATGCCGGCAACGAGATTGAGAAGGCAATTAATGCGCTGCATGACGACTACCGTCTACCGTTCCGCATGCATGTTGACGGTTTCAAGTACGAGGAGATAGCCGAGAATCTCAACCTGAAGCTCGGTACGGTAAAGAGCCGGATTTTCTTCGCACGGCAGAAGCTTATGAGTGTTCTTAAAGATTACAACGGTTAGATTTTTGAATGGTAATGATGGGGCTGCCGGATTACAATAGTCCGGCTGCCTCTGTTTTTACGGCAGGGTTTTTGCAAATCATGGTCGTATTACTCATTTTAATACCTTTATATAAAATTGGAACATATGAAAAAATATCTTCTTGTTGCCCTGTTAGTGGCAGCACTCAGTTCACCCGTTCTTGAGGGTCAGGAAAAATACATACAGTCGCCTGTCACCCATGTGACAGTCTTCAGGCAGGGGGCTCAGCTATCAGGTGACGCAGCGATAGCCGTCCAGCCAGGAACGTGGGATTTTGTTGCCGGAGGGTTATCTCCCTACATAGATCCCAACAGCATCCAGGTGAGAGGTGAGGGTGATTTCATGATTATGGGTGTTGCCCATCGCAACAACTATCTTGAGAATCCGGCGGAGTCGGATGCTATAAGTACACTTCGCGGCAAGATCAAAGCCCTTGATACCAGGCTCGAGGATGAAGGTACGGCACTGGAAGTTTTGCTGGAGAGGGAGCGATTCCTGAAAGCCAATTATGACGTTGTGGCGAACAAGAGCACAATCACTCCCGAGCAGTTCAGGGCACTGATGGAGCTCTACGGGACCAACATGGAGAGTGTAAAGGGCTCCATCCTCAAAAAGAACAGGATCATAAGAGACCTGAAAGAGGAGAAGGAGAAGCTCGAGCAGCAGCTTTCAGGCAGCCTCGACCGTTCAAAGATGCCCACCGGCGAGATTGTTGTCACAGTCAGCGGCAGCAAGCCGGCCAACGGGAAGCTCAAACTCTCGTATGTTGTCATGAATGCCGGATGGAGTCCTTCATATGACATCAGGGTGGATGATGTATCCGATCCGGCTGTCATAATTTACAAGGCTGACATCTGGCAAAACAGCGGCATTGAGTGGAAGGACGTCAAGGTCAGTCTCTCAAACGCCGCCCCGATGACTGCCGGTTACCTTCCCGATCTCACTCCGTGGTTCGTCGACTTTTACCAGGAGTACGCACTTAATGAAGTGGTTATAACAGGCTACGGAACAAAGGCCAGGCCGGCACGACAGGCGAAGGCCGAGGAGGCAGCAATGATGGACATGGAGGCGAGTGCTCCCATGCCTGTCACAGTTACCGAATCAAACATCAGTTTCAGCTTTGACATCAATGTGCCAAGGACGATTTCATCCGGCGGCAAGCCCGAGACAGTTGAGCTGCAGCGGCTAACCGTTCCGGCCACCTACAGCTATGCAGTCACGCCCAAGCTGGCTTCCACTGCCTACCTGATGGGCTATATCACTGACTGGGACAAGTACAATCTTCTTCCCGGTGAGTCAAACATTTACTTCAGCAACACATTCACCGGCAAGGGATACATAAATACCGCCGAGCTTACAGATACGCTTCCCGTCTCCCTGGGTGCAGACAACAGCATTACGGTGAAACGTGACAGGAGGACCGATTTTACCTCACAGAGGATGATAGGAGCCAACAGGGTTGAGACCCTCTCCTTCCTTATCTCAGTCCGCAACAACAAGAGCAAGGCAGTCAGCGTAAGGCTTCGTGACCAGATGCCGCTGTCACAGAACAGTGACATAACGGTTGAGGCGGTGGAACTCACCGGAGGCAGGCATGATATCACTACAGGTGAAGTTACCTGGGATCTTACAGTTGCCCCGGGCCAGACGAAGGAGGTCGTCTTCACATACAGCGTGAAGTACCCAAAAAACCGCAAGGTTATCCTTGAATAACAGGCAGTTGCAGAACACTGACACGCGAGGTTATCAACAGCTGTTGATAACCTCGTTGTTTTATGCTCAACATACTGTCCTACTGATCTTTATCATTGTTGATAAACCTGTTCATTTCATGTTGCTTTCTTCATGACATTATCATGCGGAAAAATTTGCCTCAGAGGGTTTCGGGACTTATATTTGTAAGACCATGTGAGCGATAAAGGGTCGCTCTGAGGTAAGAAGGTTCTTTCGAATGGTTTAATTATCACTCTGGATTAACATCAGACTTCAGAGTCTCACGCTGACGAACCACGGTTCAGAAGCGTCCGTCACGGGTGCAGGCTGAGAAGCCTTCCCATCCTGGCGGCCTGACGGAGCAATCATCAGACGGTGTAACAGCCGCGAGAGGAAAGCAACACAGATGCAAGGCTGAAAGCTAATAAAGCAGCAGATGTGTCCGTTCAGAGAGAGGGTCATCATGCCAACCGAACCGGCGAGGATAGGATGGAGATGACCCGGGCATGACAGCAGCTGTCCCTTCGGGGGGTGTCGTGCTTCAAGGGTTCATGACTCCGCATCTCAGTATGCGCCCGGAAAACCGCAAGGCCACTACGGATAACAGAAGAGATACCGGAACAGGTCAGCAGTCAGCTTAACGGCAGACCCCGACAGACCGGGAAAGGGAGGAGTAAGAGAGATGAACCGGCTGCAATAACAGTAGCATGGCGGCAATGACGGTCATGGCTGTCACTCGCCGGAATGGGAACTATTACGTACAGTATGGTTCCCATTCGTGTTTTATACCCCTGCCATTCAGGTGAAGAGACAGGACTCAGGCGAATCCTCCGGACGATAATTATCCGGCAAAAGCACTGGGAAGAATAAAAAAAAGGGGCTCAACGCCCCCTGATAACTCCCCTTGCGGAACTTCTTATAAACTGTATAATGTAATCGCGTTCCTGTGTGGATCCGAAATTGGCTTCGATATATTCCAGCGCCTTTGTTCCGTTCATACCCATATTGTAATAGGCACGGTAGATCTCATGAAGCTCATGCATCTTCTCCTTCGTGAATCCCCGGCGCTCAAGCCCAACGCTGTTCAGGCCCATGTAAGCCAGCGGCTCCCTGTCTGCCTTTATGAACGGAGGCACATCCATTCTCACCTTCGAGCCTCCGCCAAGGAAAGCATGATTACCGATGCGCACGAACTGGTGCACCACGGTGGCTCCTCCAAGCGTCACCCAGTCGCCCAGCTCAACCTCCCCCGCTATGCCTGAAGAGGCAACAATAATCACATTGTTCCCAACCTTGCAGTCGTGCGCCACATGCACATAGGCCATCAGGAGGCAGTTATTGCCAATGGTGGTCTTACCGCGTGCACGCGTACCCCTGTTGAGTGTGGCAAACTCCCTGACGGTGGTATTGTCTCCTATCTCAAGAGTAGTCTCCTCGCCGCTGAACTTAAGGTCCTGGGGTATTGCAGAAATTGAAGCGCCGTTGAAGATGCGACAGTTTTTTCCGATCCTGGCGCCGTCATATATTACAGCCCCGGACCCTATCCATGTGCCATCGCCGATGACCACATCACCGTAGACGGTTGCAAACGGCTCAACAGTGACCCCCTCGCCAATCTGAGCCTTCGGATCGATAAATGCCAGTGAAGAAATCATATAATTTATTTGTTCTTAATGACCTGCGCCGTCATCTCCCCCTCGGCAACCAGCTTCTCTCCCACAAAGGCCTGACAGTACATGATTACAATGCTTCTCCTGATCGGTTCGGTCAGGTCGGCCCTCACAACAATTGTGTCTCCGGGTATTACCTTATGCTTGAATTTCATACGGTCAATCTTGAGGAAATAGGTGGAGTATCTTTCCGGATCATCCACGTTGCTCAGAACAAGGATCCCTCCTACCTGGGCCATGGTTTCCACCAGCAGCACTCCCGGAAACACATGCTCCTGCTCGAAATGACCCTGGAAGAATGCCTCGTTGTAGGTTGTGTTCTTTATCCCGATTACATGATTCTTTGTAACCTCAATTATCCGGTCAACCATCAGGAACGGGAACCGGTGGGGAAGCAGTTTTTTTATCTGCTGGATATCCATTGCAGCAGGCTTGGTTGTATCAAGAAGGGGTATCTCCTTCTTTGTTGTCTGCCTCTTGATCTGCTGCCTGATGAGCCTTGCCAGTCTTGTGTTTGAATAGTGTCCTGGTCTTGTTGCAACCACCTTTCCCTTGATTGGATGTCCCACGAGAGACAGGTCACCGATCAGGTCAAGGAGCTTGTGGCGTGCCGGTTCATTGGGGTATCTGAGCTTCGTATTATTGAGTACACCGGCGTGATGCTCGGTTATACCGGGCTTGTTGAAGATCTTCGCTATGCGGTCAATCTCCTCCTGTTCAACCTCACGCTCGAGTATCACCACGGCATTCTCCAGGTCACCTCCCTTGATGAGACCCATGCGGAACAGCGGTTCAAGCTCATGGAAAAACACGAAGGTGCGGCTTCCCGCTATCTCCTTCTCAAAGTCGTCAATCTGGTCCAGGATGGCATACTGGTTTCCAAGTATCTTCGAGTTATAGTCGATAAGTACATGGGCGCTGAAGTGGTCATCAGGATAGACTATGAGGTCAACACCGTGCTCCTCGTCGGAAAAGGTGATTTTTTCCTTTATTACATAATAGTTGCGTTCCTCCTCCTGCTCAACAATACCAGCCTTTTTGATGGCCTCCACGAACATGCGTGAGCTGCCGCCCATTATCGGGGCCTCGGGACCGTTTATCTCGATGAGTGCGTTGTCAACGCGCATCCCTGCGAAAGCAGCAAGAACGTGCTCAATTGTTGCAACCGAGGCATCACCCTGCACCAGCGTGGTTCCCCTCGAGGTTTCAGTGACATGGTCGGCCAGGGCATCAATGATCGGTGCTCCGGGCAGGTCAGTACGGCAGAACTTATAACCGTGATTCGCAGGAGCCGGTTTGAAGGTTACTATCACATCAATTCCCGAATGAAGACCCTTTCCGCTGAGGCTCACCTCATTAGCCAGCGTCCTTTGCTTATCGCTCATATCAGATCAGTTTTTTATCGTGCAAATAAAAAGAAAATTTTCCGAACGGCATAATGAAAACCGCTACATCTGTGTGATGTTCAAATCATTTCATTTAGACCGTCTTGCGGAACTAGCTGTTTTTTAAAGACTCCACGGTTTTTGCAAGAGCATCCAGCCGGCTGCTCAGTTCGGGAAGTTTACGGATATAAACAACACTTTTCAGAAACTGTTTGCTGTCGGTGGCCGGGTAGCCAAGCAGGATTGAATTCTCCTCGCTCACCGTGCTCATGATCCCTGACTGAGCTCCTATCTTGCATCCGTCGGCAATACTCAGATGGCCTGCCAGCCCCACCTGCCCGCCGAACATGCAGTTGCGGCCCACCTTGGTTGAACCTGCCAGTCCCGACTGGGCGGCAATCACGGTATTCTCTCCGATTTCCACGTTATGTCCCACCTGGATGAGGTTGTCAAGCTTGACCCCCTTCCGTATCAGTGTTGAGCCCATGGTTGCACGGTCAATGCACGTGTTTGAGCCTATCTCCACATTGTCTTCAATGATTACGTTGCCGATCTGCGGTATCTTCATGAAGTTGGCCTCACTGACCGGGGCAAAGCCGAAACCGTCAGCACCGATCACTGCTCCTGCATGGATTATACAGTCATTCCCTATCACGCAGTCGCGATAAACCTTGACTCCCGGATGAAGGGTGCAGTTTTTCCCGATCTTTACATTCTCCCCGATGAAGACCTGAGGATGAAGGGAGCAACCGTCGCCAATAACGGCATTTTCGGAGATTACCGCACAGGCACCGATGAACACATCAGCCCCGATGTTTGCCTTTTCGTCAATTACAGCGGAGGGATGAACACCTTTCTTCGCCGGCCGCGCCTGCTCATAGAAAGCCAGCAGGCGTGCCAGTGCCTGGTAGGGATCATCCACCCTGATGAGTGTGGCAGTCACCCCTTTTGCCGGGGTAAAGTCATTCTTCACAAGCACGGCCGAGGCAGCAGTGCTGTACAGATATGGTTCATATTTCGGGTTTGAAAGAAAAGAGAGAGCGCCCGGATGGCCCTCCTCTATCCTTGCAACTGTATTCAGTTTCGTCTCCGGATCACCCTCTACGGTGCCATTGAGGATCCGGGCTATCATTGCAGCAGTAAATTCCATTCTTCAGTTTTTGTATTAATTAACAATCTCCTTCGGGTAGCAGAGGTAATATTTTGTAACCTTTTCTGACAGAGCCTCCTTGTCGAAGAGGTCGGACACGGCAGTGATATCCCGCGTGGTTCCGTTTTTCAGGAGTATGCGCACCTCGGGAGTGCCCGGTGCATAGGTCTGGTTATAGACGTCTCCGGTGTTGACATAGAAGATCACTTCATCATCCTTCAGTCCGAGGAGAGCTTTCGCCCTGCGGCCCGTTTCAGCAACTTTTTCAGCGTCAAAAGGTGCGCGTTGCAGCTCTATTCCCAGCAGATCCCTGTTGACGAACCGCCGGCACAGGTCTTCCAGCACCCTGTCTCCGCAGCTCATCCACACCTTGGTGGCAGAGAGGATATCACTCTCGTCGAGTGCCGTAAAGTGTCCGACCAGTGCGGTACGCTCCTCCGTTGCCGCCATATTGTGGCGGGGGGCAAGGAACCAGGCGAGGGCAGGCGGGGCAAAAAGCTTCACGCCCGCCGCCGTAGCCAGGCGGGCCCTGACCAGAAGGCTGGTCAGCAGCTTCTCTGCCGACACAACCGTGCGGTGATTATATACCTGCCAGTACATCATTCTCCTGGCTATCAGGAACTTTTCGACCGAATAGATCCCCTTTTCGTCCACAACCAGCCTGTCATCCGACACATTCAGCATCCTGATAATACGGTCTGACCCAACTGATCCCTCGATAACACCGGTGAAAAAGCTGTCGCGCCGGAGGTAGTCCATCCTGTCCATATCCATCTGCCCTGTGACCAGGTCATGGAAGAACTGCCGCGGATACTCACCGCGGAATATTGCAATCGCATCGGTGAGCCTGCCGTTCATCAGGCTGTTCAGTTCTTCCATGATCAGCACTGACATGACCTCATGGGGTGTGTCTTCAATCAGGGAGTGCTCCAGTGCATGGGAAAATGGTCCGTGCCCGATGTCATGCAGCAGTATTGCCACCAGCACAGCCTCCTCTTCCGCTTCGGATATCTCAATCCCCTTGCTCCTGAGTGTATGCACCGCCTGCCCGGTCAGGTACATAGCCCCGAGACTGTGCTGAAAACGGCTGTGTACCGCACCCGGATAGACCAGGCTTGAAAGCCCCAGCTGCCTTATATTGCGAAGCCGCTGAAACCAGGGATGCCCCACCAGATCATATATCAGATCATTGGGCAGACTGATGAACCCGTACACCGGGTCATTGATAATCTTTCTCCTGTTAGTCAAACAGTACCGGTTTTGTCTTCGCAAATTTATTCAAATGTTTCCAAATCAGGACAAGAAAGGCTTCATTTAGAGCACTCTCTTCAATTTTCAGGCAATCCGTTCATTGTTTATTGAAAAAATGATATTATCTTTGCACCCGAATAGCAGGGTAGATTGGCTCAGGGGACAAAAGTCCCCTATTTTGTTATCAAAAATCAGACTGTGATTACAAAGGACCATATCAGGAAACTAGTGACGGAGCATATCAGCGGTACCGGCATATTTCTCGTGGATACCAGGCTGAGCAGCACCGGACGCATTACCGTCCTCATTGACAGGCCGGAAGGGTTAAAGATTGAGGACTGTGTAATGCTGAGCAAACAGCTAAGCAACGACCTTGGTGAGGAACTGGGTGATTACGAGATGAATGTCTCATCACCCGGACTGGACATGCCCCTGCTGGTGCCGGAACAGTTCGTAAAGAATGAAGGCAGGATGGTGGATGTCACCACCGGTGAGGGAGAAAGGCTGAAGGGTGTCATGATTAATGTGACAGCCGGAGGATTTGACCTGCAGACCGAGACAAAGCAGAAAAAAGAGAAGGTCACGGTTATCAGATCATTTAATTATGAGGATGTTAAGTCAGTTAAAGTAATTATATCATTCAAATAAAAGTATAGATTACAGCAATGGAAAATGTTAATCTTATAGATACTTTTTCGGAGTTCAAGGAGCTTAAGAATATTGACAGGCCCACCATGATGAGTGTGCTCGAGGATGTTTTCAGGGGCATGCTTGCAAAAAAATACGGGTCAGCCGACAATTTTGACATCATTGTCAACATTGACAAGGGTGACTTTGAAATATGGCGCAACCGCGAAGTGGTTGATGATGATCAGCTCACCGATCCCATCACCCAGATACCCCTTTCCGAAGCTCATAAAATTGATGAGGATTACGAGGTAGGTGAAGAGGTCTCAGATGAGGTCAAATTCCTTGACTTCGGCAGAAGGGCGATACTGGCTCTGAGGCAAAACCTGGTGGCCCGGATCCTCGATCTTGAAAAGAACAACATTTATATTAAATACAAGGACCGTATCGGTGACATAGTCACGGGTGAGGTTTACCAGGTGTGGAAGCGTGAGACCCTCGTTCTTGACGATGACGGCAATGAACTCATTCTTCCGAAGCCTGAGCAGATACCTTCGGACCATTTCCGCAAGGGCGATACTATCCGTGCTGTTGTGATCAGGGTGGAGATGAAGAACAACACGCCAAACATAATTCTCAGCCGTACATCACCTGTCTTCCTTGAGAGGCTCTTCGAGCTCGAGGTGCCTGAGATCTTTGACGGTCTCATAACAATCAGGAAGATTGTCAGGGTGCCGGGTGAAAGAGCGAAGGTTGCAGTCGAGTCCTATGACGAACGCATTGACCCGGTGGGAGCATGCGTGGGGATGAAGGGTTCGAGGATTCACGGCATCGTTCGCGAACTGCGAAACGAAAATATCGACGTTATCAATTACACATCGAACATACAGCTATTTATCTCAAGGGCTCTGAACCCGGCCAAGATCTCATCAATCAAGCTCATTGAGTCTGATAAAAAGGCAGAGATCTATCTCAAGCCGAGTGAAGTGTCACTGGCCATAGGCAAGGGCGGCCTGAACATCAAGCTGGCCGGTCAGCTCACCGGATATGACATCGAGGTATACCGCGAACCGGACAACGAAGATGAGGAGGATGTAAGCCTTGACGAGTTTGCAGATGAGATTGAAGGCTGGATAATTGACGAACTTAAAGCTATTGGCTGTGACACGGCAAGAAGCGTACTGAGACTCACAGTCCATGACCTGGTAAAAAGAACAGACCTGGAGGAAGAGACAATCAAGGAAGTTGTCAATGTCCTCAGATCGGAATTTGAAAAGGAATAACATGCTTCCCGGCAGGCAGCAATAAAAAACTTATTAAGAGGTATCATAAAGGGATATATGACTGAAGACAAGAAAGCCATACGTTTAAGCAAGGCAGCCCGCGAATTCAATGTCGGGATCCAGACGATCGTTGAATTCCTTCACAAGAAGGGATTTGAGATCTCCCATGATCCCAACAGCAAGATTCCGCCAGAGGCTTACGTTCTGATAGTCAAGGAATACAGCAGCGATCTTAACGTAAAGAAAGATGCTGAGAAGCTGGCGCTTAAGGAAAAGATCACCCCCAAGAAGTCCCTTTCCATCGAAGATATGGAGACAGGCAAGGAGGGTGACAGCGGTGAACCTGATGAGGATTTCCTTGTCACTGACATCTCAGGAGTGAAGAAGCATATTGATCTTCGCACCGAGATAAGAAAGCCAGAGATAAAGACCGTTGGAAAGGTTGATCTCACACCGCCTGCCAAACCGGTTCAGAAGGAGCCCGAAGCTCCTGTTCAGAAACCTGCTGCTCAGGCAGAACCTGTGGTTGAACCCGTTGCTGCAGTTACACCTGCAGAACCCGAAACAGCTGGCGGCCCACGGCAGCCCAGGGTTATTGGCAAGGTAGATCTTGACAAGTTTGCCAGGCCGGAGAAGAGTACCAAAAAGGCAACTCAGAAACAACCGGAACCTGTTGTTTCTGAAACAAAGCATGAACCTGCGCCTGTTGCAGAACCTGAGGCAGTAAAGGCAGCGCCGGTTCCGGAGCCTGAAGCTGCTCCCGCTCCCGCTCCGGCTCCGGAACCGAAGGAGACCGAGATCTTCCGCCCCGGATACGAGAGACTTGCAGGCCCGAAGATTGTTGACAAGATTGTTCTTGTGCCAGAGGTGAAGAAGAGCCGTGATCAGTCTGCAGACGCCCGCCAGCGTCATGACAAGAAAAGGGAAAGGATTAAACCGAAGCCGCGCGAGAAGGTGGCACTTGACACACCCCCGGCACCTGCTCCTGACAGCAAAAAGGATAAAAAACCTCAGCCGAAGGATCACCGCGGCGGCGACAGGAAGAAGTCGTTCCGTGCCCTCAGGCCTGAAGTTGACAAGGAAGACGTATCAAAGAACATCAGGGATGTAAACCTCCTGATGAGCAAGAGTAAATCCAAGGTGGCCAGGTATCGTCGTGACAAGCGCGATGCCATCAGCCAGAGGATGAGGGACGAGACTGAGAAGAAGGAACTCGAAAAGAGTGTTCTCAAGGTTACTGAATTCGTGTCAGTCAATGAGCTGGCCACGATGATGGACGTTCCCGTGGTGGAGATCATCTCCACATGCATGAGCCTTGGACTGATAGTTTCAATCAACCAGCGCCTTGATGCCGAGACAATGGCCATGCTGGCCGAGGAGTTCGGCTTTTCGGTCGAGTTTGTCAGCGCCGAGTTGCAGGAGGCAGTCAAGGAGGAGGAGGATGATCAGACAAATCTCCAGCCCCGTCCGCCGATTGTCACAGTCATGGGACACGTTGACCACGGTAAGACAAAACTGCTTGACTATATCCGGAACACAAACGTGGTTGCCGGCGAGGCAGGTGGTATAACACAGCATATTGGCGCCTACAGTGTCAACCTGGAAGACGGCAAGATCATTACCTTCCTCGACACCCCCGGTCATGAAGCCTTTACGGCCATGCGTGCCCGCGGTGCACAGATTACTGACATCGTCATTATCGTTGTTGCAGCTGATGACGGGGTGATGCCGCAAACCCGCGAGGCTATAAACCACGCTCATGCTGCCGGTGTTCCTATCATATTTGCAATCAACAAGATAGACAAACCTACCGCCAATGCTGACAAGATCCGTGAGGAGCTTGCTGCCATGAACTTCCTGGTTGAGGAGTGGGGCGGCAAATACCAGTCACAGGAGATCTCCGCCAAGAGCGGACTTAACATAGACGTACTTCTTGAGAAAATACTGCTCCAGGCGGAATTGCTCGAGCTGAAAGCCAATCCTGACAAGCTGGCAGTTGGTGCAGTGCTTGAGTCATCGCTCGACAAGGGCCGCGGCTTCGTGGCAACAGTGCTTGTCAAGGCAGGGACCCTCAGTGTGGGCGATGTTGTGATAGCAGGCAGCTGCTTCGGTCACGTCAAGGCAATGTACAATGAACGTAACCAGAAGATAGATGAGGCCGGTCCCTCAATGCCTGTGCTGATACTCGGTCTTAACGGAGCGCCTCAGGCAGGAGACAAGTTCAATGTGATGGAGTCTGACAAGGAGGCAAAGGACATAGCCACAAAGAGGGCTCAGTTGCAGCGCGAGCAGGGTCTGCGCACCCAGAAGCACATCACCCTCGACGAGATCGGGCGCCGTATTGCTATCGGCAACTTCCAGGAACTCAATATCATCGTCAAGGGTGACGTTGACGGCTCGGTTGAAGCACTCAGTGATTCTCTCATCAAACTGTCAACTGAAGAGATACAGGTCAACATCATCCACAAGGCCGTTGGCCAGATATCCGAATCGGATATCCTGCTGGCTGCGGCATCCAATGCGGTTGTCGTCGGCTTCCAGGTGAGGCCTTCGCTCAGCGCAAGGAAAATTGCGGAGAAGGAAGGTATTGACATACGCCTCTACTCGATCATCTATGATGCAATCGAGGAGATAAGGGCAGCAATGGAAGGGATGCTCTCACCGGAGATCAAGGAAGAGATCGTGGCCACCGTGGAGGTGCGCGAAGTCTTCAAGATAGGAAAGGTGGGAACTGTTGCCGGCTGCTTCGTGCGTGACGGCAAGATAACCCGTAACACCAAAGTGCGGGTGATCCGTGACGGTATAGTGATCTACACAGGCGACCTGGGTTCACTCAAGAGGTTCAAGGATGACGTTCGCGAGGTAACCTCAGGCTACGAGTGCGGACTCAACATTGACAACTTCAATGACATCAAGGTCGGTGACGTGGTCGAAGGCTACCAGACTGTACAGGTAAAGAAAACACTGTAGGATTTACGATTTGCTATTTGTGAATAAAAAAAAGCTGCGGTGACGCAGCTTTTACTTTATATGTGTTTACCGCTTATGCTCCGATAAGTTTTCTGTAAGCTTCGGCATCAAGGAGGTTATTAACTTCCGAAGCGTCAGAGAGTTCAACCTTGACCATCCATCCCTGGCCGTAAGGATCAGTGTTGACGAGATCAGCCTTTGCATCCAGCTCTTCGTTCTTCTCCAGAACAGTGCCGCTTACAGGCATGAAGAGATCCGATACGGTTTTGACGGCCTCAACCGTTCCGAAAACCTCACCGTGGCCGAGCTCCTCGCCCACAGTCTCGATCTCGATGAAAACAATATCGCCCAGCTCATGCTGAGCAAAATCGGTAATGCCTACTGTTGCAACATTGCCGTTGATAAGAACCCACTCATGATCCTTGGTGTACTTAAGGTTTGCCGGAACGTTCATTGTTTGATAGTTTATTTTTGTTAGACTTTGATCTTCAGGTGTCAGGTTGTCAAAAATACATCTTTTTTACTATATAAAACCTGACAAAAGCTTTTTTTAGCAAGGCATCAGAGCCTTCACTGCACAAGGGTGAATCTCAGGCTGAATCCGAAATTTGTATTTGAGGTAAGGAATGTATTCGCAACAAACGGATTATTCAGGGTGTGGTCAGCGTATACCTGGAGGTTGAACCTGTCACTCAGCACATAGTCGGCAGTAGCCCCAAGGGTGAATACCTTCTGCCCGGCCACCGGCTGGTTCACCTGCTCTATCAGCTTGCGGGCCAGTGTCTTGTTGTCTCTTATTGAAAAGTCAAGCTTGATGTTCAGGTCGCTCTCCAGTGCCTTCTGCCCGGTGCGTGAGCGCAGCATGATGGCCACATCGTCAAACCGGTAGCCTGCCCCTATTGTGATCTCGTCATTCCTGATGTCAGCCACCTGGTTGCTTGCCAGGTTGAGGGTGACTGTGCGCGACTTGCGGTACTCGATTCTTGTTGTAAGTGAGTTCTTCCAGCCCAGGTCAACATTTATAAGCGGGCTGAACTGCTCGTTGATTGTGACTGTATTGATCTCGTACTGAGGAATGAAATTCGAGCGCAGGTCCCTTATCCGGCTTACGCCTGAACCGTCCGGGTCATAGTAGAGACTCGTGTTGAATGAACCGATCGTATATGTTGAACGGTACTGGTGCGAAAGACTTACCGAGTTGAACACCTTCCTCACCGCTTCAAACTTTGTCAGTCCCTCGAAGTTTATCCTCCAGTTTGGCATCATATGCAGCATTGATGGGAACGGCGAGAGCGTGATCTTTTCCGGGTCCCTCCGCGTGTATGCGGCAAGGAATGCGGGTACCAGCACCTCTCCGGAGGTGATACCGTAACCGCTGGCATAGGGACCTGTAACAGCCTCTCCGGTGACGGGGTCGAACCCGGGATCATACAGGTTGTCAACCTGCTGGCGCGCTTCAGACCTGCGTTGCGAGATGACAGCCGTATAATCACGGAACCGCTCGAAGGTCTCAGAGACATAATCTCCCGTTTTTGGTACTTTCTCAAAGGCGGTGCCCCATGACACCACGGAAATTGTAAAGTTACCGGTCAGTCGGGTGTTCCTGGTGCTGTCAGGGAAATTGCCCAGGCGGTCCGCCCTGAGGTATGACGATACTGTCTCAGAATAGCGTCGGTCACCTGTGATATCAATACGCAGCCCCGGGAATGGTTCCACATTGGCCCGGAGGTTCATCTGCTCACGCTTGCTGAATGTGGCTGCGTTGTTAAGCAGTGTGTCAGTCGTGATCCAGCCGTTGATGACAGCCTCGTCAAAGAATCTTTCATCCGTCAGACCGGCAATGAAGCGCCAGCCCGGCGAGAGCATCCCTCCGCTGTTCTGCTGGCCGAGGAACGAGGTGCCGGGAAGGTACCCGGGAAGGATATGACCCTGTTCAACAGTATAGGTGGCAGAGACGTTCCGGAGCGCCATCAGGCCCCTGATCACATACCGGCCAACCACGCTGGCAACCCCGGGCTTCTTCTCCACCCTGCCCTTTACTGCCACGCTGGCATTGGAAACGTCATTGTCAGGTGTGAAGTCGATCCGCATATCGGATACAACGTCATACTTGCCGTTAACAACCGTCCCGTCAGGCGCCGTGACTGTCACGGTGACATCCTTCGTCTTCAGGTTATGGTTTATAATTCGTGCTCTTCCGGCCCTTAGCACCAGGCCCTTCCTGCTGTGTGTCACCTCCTCGTAGCCGAGGCTCATGCGCCTTGCGGCACCAGGCTGGGTGGTGGCTTCAATCTCCTTCAGGAACTTCACCTTCCCGTACAGGTTTGTCAGGTTGGCCTGAAGGGTGAACTGACCGTTGTTTGAATTCTTTATGATGTTGCCGGGATTGATATTCATCGAATCCGGGAAAACGGTACCGGCCAGCCAGCCATACCTTGCGCTGTAACGGGCATTGGATGTCACCCACGAAAGCAGCGGCAGCTTGTTGATCGGAACGTTGTAGTTGAAATTCAGCAGGTGGTAGTAGTTGGTTGTCCTGCCGAAGTTGCTGAGGTTGGTCATGACGGAGTCACGCCATGAATCGAACAGGTCAGGATACCGCCTGCGGTCCACGCCTCCCTCGGGCTCATCAATACGAGCGATGCTGCTGGCCGTGAAGTCCACCTTCAGCTGCTTTGTAATGTCATATTTGACATCATAGAACCGGGTCCACTGAAAGTCCTTCGTAAAAACAGGCTCTATCAGGATCCCCGGATTGCTTATATTCCTGTTTTTGACCTCGTTGTAATACCTGTATATGTCGGTTCGTACGGTAATATGTTTCGGGAAGAGATAGATGTTGAAGTCCTTGATCAGTCTCAAGGCAGGTGAGTTCAGTATCCGCGCCTTCTGGAACGGAGTGAAGTTCTTAGGCCGGGCCTCGAAGTCATAGGCAATACCACCCCTGTATGTTTTTTCAACGTCAATCTCAGTCCTGGGATCAGTATTGTACACCTCGTTGAAGGCGTAGCTGACGGAAACGTTTGCCGGGTCCCAGGCATGGGGCTTCTCTCCCCTGACCGTGGTTCCGGCGTTGCTGACTGTAAGTGTACGCCTGCGCGAATACTCCTCTGACAGGTCCAGGACGCTGTCTCTCTCAGCCTTTGTCTCAAGATTATCCAGTGCATCTGTAAGAAGGATATCCGGATCAAGCGGGTCATACTGCGGTCGTATGCGGTTCTCAGAGTAGCCCATGTATACCGGAATCCGGATGCCTGCCTTCTCGGGGAAGAATTTACCCAGCTCGAGGTTTGATGAGAGGTCGTACTGTATCACCTGCTCCATGCTCCGCTGGTTAACGTTCTTGTCTATGCTGCCCCAGCCCGGGGTGCTTGTCTGTCCCACCAGGTTGACCGTTCCAAGGTCTGCAAGGCGTGCCTGCATCTGCGCATTGGCAGCCCAGCCGCCATCTTCACGGAAGTCGCTCAGCCGCAGCTCGTTGATCCATACCTCTGCGGACCTCGGAGCTCCGTCATCGCTCTGCGGACGACGTGTCCTGATCGGGTTCCTAACGCCTATCATCACAACCCTGACGTTGCTGAGGTTGGGATTGCCGCTGACGGAGACACGGGTGCTCCCTGACTGCACGGAGAATATGTCGGCCTCGCTGAGGGTGGAACCGGCCTGGCGCATTGCAGCATCGCGTGCCTGCTTCGCGTCAAGCAGCTGCGAAAGATCTATGTCGATCCTGTTCTCTTCCGGCCATACAATCTCCCGCTGTTCCTCGCTGCTGTTGCTGTACCTGCCGTAGGGGGTCAGCTTCAGAGGTATCTCGTACTCGTAAAAGTTGCTCCTGTAGTCTGATCCAAGCCTTACAAAGACTGTAACCTCTTCATCCTGTAGCGGTTCGCCAATAAGAGCCTCGGCATGGACCTCCATCTTCAGCCTGCGGTACTGCCTCATGTCAAGGGTGACATTCTTGTAGGTTGCCCTGGCATCACCGTCGGCAAGATCGCGGACACGAAGGACCATCGACTGCTCGTTGAGCTGCCTGAGCTGAGGGTTTGCGGGATCAATGACACGGTCAAAACCGGGAGGCAGCACATAGTTCACCGGCTCTTTCCCTGCGTTTTCCTCAATGCTCACGGAGCTGATCTCAAAGGTACCGTCATCCTCCTCGGGCACTGTGATGCGCTCACCACCCTCGAAGAATGTAAGATTGTACTTGCGCCACTCGGACCTTACAAGCTCGAGGCGTGCAAAGCGCATGATGACCTCTTCGTCAAAGTTGCGCGCAAACATCCTGAGGAAACGGATAGACTTGAAGTCACGGATTGAACCGACTCTCCTCTCATAATCAGTGACAGGTATCTTGAACTGGTACCACCTGACAGGCGATTTTTCGCCGTTGGCGAAGGTGGCTGTGTACTCAAGCTCATCAACGATGAAGTTTTCACCCACAACCATATCTTCCGGCCTTAGGCTTATGTGATACTGGTAGTAGCTTTCGGTCTCACTCAGGGTGTTGTCACGGTTGATGTCTTCCATGTCCGGCAGTGTGGTTCCGCTGGTTGGATATGACTCGTCAGACATCTCGGATGTGGGAGAATTGCCGTCGGTGCCGTTGAACCTCTTGTACCGCTCCAGGATGCCCAGCTGCATCTGGTCATAATCGGATCCCCTGAAGTAATGAAAGTCATCGCTTGACGGGTCTTCCATGATCTGCTGCATGACCTCAGGGCTCACAATCGCTCCCACAGCCTGGATGAAGCTGTCGAAGAAGGCAATCTCGTCCTCGTTACTGAGGCCGTCAAGACCGACATCCTGATAGCGGCGTGAGTCAATATTGTTGTCAAAAGCCTGAACCACAGCCTGTACAGTAGGTACACGGCCCCATACCGTGGTGTCCACATTGGTAAGCAGCGGAGAGTTGGGAAGGCCGTTCTCAAACTGTTTGCGCGAATCGCGAAGTATATCCTCCGAGATGTTGCCCAGGTTGAAGTAGATATCACCGCCCTCATGGTCAGCGTTTTCCACGAAGGGATCCATTACCCAGAACTTGATGTACTGAATGTTGGCCGATTCGAAGTCGTTCGTGAGCAGCTCGCGCATCATCCCTCCCCAGCGGGTGCGCGGTGAGTTGAGGAGACCTTCGCTGCTGAGGCCGGCCGAATAGGTACCCGGCAGCACGTCAAAATTGTAGGGACCGCGTTCTTCGGGATAGAAGGCCACGTTCAGAACGGAGATATTTGTAGGGATGCCACTCGGTGACTCCTTGAAGGGAAATATCTCAGTTTCATAGATCTCCCTGACGAAGTGGCTCGACTGCAGGTCAGGGTTGGCACGTATATACCCGGGGGTGGTTGAGCCGTTGCGAAGGAAGAGCGGGTCTATTACATACCACGCCAGTCTCGCCCTGTTGAATCCCGATCGGAGGTCCTTGCTCAGCCTGGCCTCGGGGAAGAGCTGATCCTGTCCCTGGGGTACGCTGGCCAGTGACCAGGCATTGAAAGCCCGCAGGTCAAGGGAGATTTCACTGGCCTCGAAATCATCGATATAGACAGCCCCCTCATCGGTGATGGCCCTGCTGTGCCCGGGAACCAGGTGCGCAAACTCGCCGAAGAAATTTATTGATGAAGGCGCATTCGTCTCAATCAGCGGAAGCCAGTCGATGGCACTGGTAAGACGTTGTGATTCTGAACGGTATGATGCATCAAAGCCGTAGATCGTGTTTGAGATCGGGTCATCACCGTAAGTGACCTTCTGCGTATATGGCCTTTCAGTCAGCCTGAGCACCGTTCCCCCCAGGTTGAACTTCTCGGAGAACCGGTAGTTGAGATGGGTGCCCACCAGTGTCTTGGTCTGCAGCCCGAAGAACTGGTTGCTCTCAAGCGAGACCTGAACAGGCGTCTGTGACTCGATGATTGCAGAGTTTATGATCTTCACTGAGCCCATGTTGTAGTCAACAGTGTAGTCAACATTCTCCGTCAGGGTGACACCGCCGGCAGTCACCTTCACGGAGCCAGCAGGGATATTGGCAACATTGAGCCGTATTTCTGACCCGGAAGCGGAGGTGAACTGCCCTCTGAGCAGGTACTTGTTCTTCTCTGCCAGCTGTTTTGCCACAGTCTGTGTGGAGTCATACAATTCCGTGAAAACATACTTTCTTATCTGCTCAGGATCTGAAATATACTTGAGCAGATGCCGTCCGAAAGGCTCAAGAACGGGGAAGATTATCCGGCCCCTCTCTGACATTACGGTTATCCCTTCAACAAAGTCGAACAGGCCGTCAGGCTGCCTGTCGAGCTGTGAGTTCAGCCTGTCAAGTCCGAGCGCCTGCAGCAGCACCTTGCCGTCAAGCGGCGTACCGGGGAGATAGTTGAGTGCATTACCGCTCTTATCATCCTGGTAGAGGATATTTACTTCGAAGTTTTTGGGTTCAATCCTTCCAGATCCGACGTTGTAAATGTTCTTCATCATCAGCTTCCAGGTGGGTATCTGAGGGCTGAGAGTGGTACCCTTGATGAGCTTCAGTATGAGGGCGTCAGGGGCCGTGATGCCATCGGTAGAGAATTCCCCGACCTTGAAGACCTGGCCGTTCAGGGTGTACTCATATGCCACTGCAAGGACCTCATCGTTATTGAGCGCCATGTTGAGCGAGATATAACCCAGCTGGCGGTTGATCGTATATTCCCGGTCAGTAAGCCGGCGGGCATTCTCTATCTTTTCATAGTCGCGCCCTATCTGGAACCCTGGATAGAGCCCTGCGAAGGCATCGGCAACCTGGTCAATATTCCTGATTGCGCCATAGGTTGTGTTCAGTTGCTCGTACAGGCCGTTTGTATTGTTTGACGGATTGAGCGGTCCGCCGGGCATACCCTGGAACTCAGGGACTGTGTTGTAGATGTTTGACTGATTCTCGGCAAGGTCAATAAATGCAACGATGTTCCTGTTGCTTACGTCCTCAAACCTGCTCGTCTGGTTTGTGATCCACACCTCGATCTTTTCGATGTTGAGGCCCGTGCTGACTATGGGAAGGTTTTCAAGTGCCCCGTCAAAATTCTCCCTGAATTCCTGCGAGAGGAAGA